>Ga0213920_1001813_pt1 | contig 11091 bp, 10 predicted proteins | sample McNCre1117MG_FD_161054 | JGI IMG/M metagenome (GOLD analysis project Ga0213920, IMG submission 161054) | Freshwater microbial communities from McNutts Creek, Athens, Georgia, United States - 11-17 MG | ecosystem: Environmental > Aquatic > Freshwater > Creek | place: USA: Georgia | collected...
ATCCCCTACGCAGCGGGTGGCCCTATGGATTTCATCGGTCGCACGCTCAGCCCGCGTTTGGCACAAAGCTTGGGACAACCTTTGGTGATTGATAACCGCGCAGGCGCAGGTGGTGCAATTGGTACGGACGTGGTGGCCAAATCGGCAGCTGACGGCTACACCTTGCTCAACACCTCATCCAGCCATGCCAGCTTGCCGGTGGTGTCGCCCAGCCTACCGTACGACCCCATCAAAGATTTCGCACCCATCACCTTGGTCGCCAACAGCGTGGGCTTTGTGGTGGCTGCACGACCAGACCTCCCTGTGAAAACTCTGAAAGAGTTGCTCGCCGATGCCAAAGCCAATCCAGGCAAGTACACCTTTGGCTCAGGCGGTGTTGGCAATGTGATGCACTTCGCTGGCGAATTTCTGAGCACAAGTGCCGATGTGAAGATGACGCATGTGCCCTTCAAAGGCGTGAGTCAATCGCTCAATGACTTGGTAGCAGGTCGTATCGATTTCGTCATTGGTGCTCCCACTGCTGTGCTGCCTTTGGTCAAAGCAGGCAAGCTCAAAGCATTGGCCATCACTGCGCGCAAACGCTGGAGTGAGTTGCCCGATGTGCCCACCATCGATGAGTCCGCCGTGAAAGGTTTTGTCTACACGCCTTGGTATGGATTTTGGTTTCCAGCTGGCGTGCCTGCTGAACACATCGCCCGCATGCGCAATGAGGTCGTCAAACTTTTAGAAGATCCAGAGATCAAACGCGCTTTTGCAGAGCAAGGCTTCGCTACCGTAGGTTCTACGCCTGCGGAGTTCAGCAAAGTCATTGCAGACGAAATTGCCATGAATAAAAAATTAGCGACTCGCGTGGACTTCACGCAATAAATTCAACAAGGAGACTTTGATGTTTCACATCACGACTGACAGTTCTTGCAACCACTGCACGCCGCGTCGCAGCTTTTTGACAGGTTTGCTCACAGCCTCCGCTGCCACCGTGTTGCCTTCATGCGCCACCACCTCCAAAGATGCGCCACTGCCTGCTCAGGCCAAACGTGCCTTGGTGGACGTGCATCACCATGTGTGGGCACCCGCATTTTTGAAAGAACTGGAATCACGCAAGCTGGCTGAACCACCGGCACGCAACTGGTCACTCAACAAAACCATGGATGACATGGCCAAAGCCGGCGTGACCTACACCCTCACTTCGCCCACCACACCCGCGGCAGGCTTTGGTGATGTGGCCACCATGCGCAGCATGGCGCGCATCAGCAACGAGTACGGTGCACAGCTCGCACGCGACTACCCCAACCAATTCGGTTTCTTTGCCACGCTGCCCATGCTCGATGTGGATGCTGCGCTGGCCGAAATCGCCTACAGCTGCGATGTCCTGAAAGCCAACGGCATTGCCATGCTCACCAGCTACAACGGCAAGTGGTTGGGCGACAAAGCCTTTGCGCCCATCATGGATGAAATCAATCGCCGCAAACTCATCGTCTACACCCACCCGTCCAACACACAGTGCTGCCAAAACTTGCAAGAAGGCGTACCAGGTTCCACGATTGAATTTGCAACCGACACCACACGCACCATCACCAGTTTGTTGTTCAGTGGTACGGCCACTCGCTACAAAGACATCAAGTTCATCTTCTCGCATGCGGGCGGCACCATGCCCTTCTTGGTCGAGCGCCTCGTCATGTTGCCCAAACTCAATGCGAACTTTGGCAAGATCTTGCCGAGCGAACAAGTGCTACCCACCTTGCGCAGCTTCTATTACGACACAGCCCAAGCGTCGCATCCGGGGGCCATGCTGTCACTGCTGAATTTGGTCGATGTGTCGCAGGTGGTGTTTGGCACAGATTTCCCGTACCGCACATCGCTTGACCATGTGAAAGGCCTCATGGCCATGGGCTTTAGCATGAACGACCTCACCGCGATTGAGAGCCGCAACGCCCTGCGCATACTAGGCCGCGCTTAAATCTCGACAGAACTCGGCACGGTGGTAGAAGCCCGCACCACCAGCTGAGGGCGCAGCACCACCGTGGCATCTTGGCTACCAGGCCTATGACGCAAAGCGTCTAGCAACAAACGAGCAGCTCTGCGACCCATTTCGTAATGCTGAATCCGCACCGAGGTTAACGGTGGATTGACTTGGTCTAGCAGCTGCATATCGTTGTGTCCCACCACTGACACATCACCTGGGACGCTCAGGCCTGCTTGCTTCAACGCTTGCAAAGCACCCAAGGCCAACAAATCATTGGCGGCAACCACGGCTGTGAAGTGCGTTTTGTCACGTTTGGTCAGTAAGGCGTGCATCGCCACCTGACCGCTGTCCACCGAATAGGCGTCAGCAGCAACTCTGTTTTTAGCCGACAAACCGTGCTCACGCATGGCTTGCTCAAAACCCAATCGTCGAGCGAGCCCTGTAGACAAGGTCTCAGGACCCGCCAAATGAGCAATACGTTTGTGACCCAACGCAACCAAGTGATCAACAGCCAAACGCATACCCAACATGTCGTCACTGATCACCGCAGGCAAATGGCCACGTCCATCGGTGCGGTTGATCAATACGATTTGCGCACCACTTTGTCGCAAACTGTCTAACCACGCATCATCACGGGTGGCTGTTGCCACCAGAAAACCTTCCACGCGCTGAGCTTGCATGCGCTCAATGGCCACTTGCGTCGCATCGACGCTGTGATCAGGGCGTGAGGTGTTGGCCAAAAGGGCAAAGTAGCCCTCTTCATCAAGGGCATCTTCAATGCCACGCAGGATGGGGGGGAAAACAGGATTGGTAATGTCCGGCAACAGCACCCCCACGGTTTTGGATCGCCCACGGCTCAAAGCCGAGGCCGCATGGTTAGGTCGGTACCCCAAGTCGCGAGCGGCCGCTTCGATGCGTTGCAACAAATCAGCCGCGACCAAATGCCGACGCTCAGCGTCCATCGCACGCGAGACTGTGGACTTGTGAACGCCCAAGTGCTGAGCGAGATCTTGCAAAGTGGGCGCAGAAGAACGTGACATGGCAAGCAGTTTATTGCAACCGGTCGCTTGAGCGACAAGTTAGGGTAAATCGTGGTTTCTGTTTGACTAAGCGTTGCCTATCATCCCTCAAACTGCAACCGGTTGCAAAACTTTTCATACAGACTGCACTTGCGAGAAATTTACCCATGTCGTCACCCTCCATCGCACTTCCGACCACACCGGAATCCATATTGCCTCTGGTCATCCAAGCTATGTCTCGCACGCCTGATGTGCGCTTGCGTGAGTTGATGGCCTCGCTCACCTCACATCTGCATGCGTTCATTTTGGAAACACAAGTCACAGAAGAAGAGTTTGAACGTGCTGTGAAGTTCCTCATCGACATCGGTCAAGCCACGGGCGAAAAAACCAACGAAGTGATCTTGGCGGCCGATTTGCTTGGCGTGTCTTCCCTAGTGGCAGTGCTGAACAACCCTGCCAATCACCCAGATGCGCAAGACGAAGCCGCATCGCATGCCGCGTTGCTAGGCCCCTTTTGGCGCGCCAATGCACCTGTTTGCCAAAGCGGCGACAGCATTGCGAGAGGCAACACACAAGGCGTGCCACTTGAGGTGCGTGGCGTGGTGTACGACAAGCACGGAAAACCCTTGGCCAACGCCACAGTCGATGTTTGGCATGCCTCGCCGGTGGGCCTCTATGAGAACCAAGATGATGCGCAAGAAAACATGAACCTGCGCGGTCGCTTCAAAACAGACGCGCAGGGTGCCTACTTCTTCAAAACCGTGCGTCCTGCTGGCTACCCCGTGCCGACGAATGGACCTTGTGGCGATTTGCTACGCGCACAACTGCGTCATCCCAACCGCCCTGCGCATTTGCACTTCATGGTGTCTACGCCTGGCCACAAAGTCCTGATCACGCAAGTGTTTGCAGATGGCGATGAGAACCTCACCAGCGATCCCGTGTTTGGTGTGACCGCACCGCTGGTTGGCAATTTTGAAGAACGCACCGTCAACGGCCAACGCCAAGCCAGCCTCACACACGACTTTCACTTGGTAGAAGGCGAGATGACTTTCCCACATCCCCCTATCCCCTGATCTGTTTCGCCCTCATACAAAAACAAGGAATTTATGACCTCTAGCTTCGAACCCACAGACGCATTGACAGGCCGCGTGGCCGTCATCACCGGCGGCACAGGTGCCATCGGCTTGGCCAGCGCACACCGGCTTGCCAAACTCGGCGCACGCTGCGTGTTGATTTACAACTCAGAATCACCCGAAGCCGCAGCAGCCAAAGCAGCCACCTTGCCCGGCTCGGGGCATCTCACCTTCAAAGCACAAATCACAGACAGTGCTTCACTCCAAAAAGTTGCTGATCAAGTGGCAGCGCAATGCGGTGTGGTGCATATCTTGGTGAACAGTGCGGGTTACACCAAAGCTGTGCCAGCGGCAGATTTAGAAGGGTTGAGTGACGCGCTGATTGACGACATTTTGAAAGTCAACTTTCGCGGTGTGATCGCCACCATCCGAGCCTTCATGCCTTTGCTCAAAAAATCAGAAGACGGCTTGATCGTCAATATTTCATCCATCGCAGGCTTCACTGGCACCGGCAGCAACTTGGCCTACGTAGCGGCCAAAGCCAGCATTGATGTGGTGGGTGATGCGCTTGCCAAAGCATTTGCGCCACACGTGCGTGTGATCTCGGTGTCACCGGGGGTGGTGGATTCCACTTTTGTGCCAGGTCGTGGCGCGGACTTCAACGACAAGGTCGCCCCCACTATTCCGCTGCGCCGCATTGGCACGGTAGACGACGTGGCCGCTGTGGTGCAAGCCTGTGCGACCACGATGCGTTATGTCACGGGCACACGCATCGTGGTTGACGGTGGCCGCCACCTTTGATTGAAAAGTGAAACTGACATGAGCCAAAAAACATTTCTCACATGCGCGGTGACCGGCAACATCACGACGCCAGACCAAACCCCACACCTACCCGTCACACCGGCACAGATCGCGGATGAATGCTTAGCAGCAGGCGAAGCTGGTGCAGCAGCCGTACACATCCATGTGCGTGACCCTCAAACAGGCAAGCCGTCGATGGAGCTAGAGCTCTACCGTGAAGTGTTTGACAAAGTGAGGGGTGCCAATCCCGAGCTGATCATCAACCTGACCACAGGTCCTGGTGGCCGTTTCATTCCCAGCGTGGAAGATCCACGCGTTGCAGCCCCTGGATCGACATTGGTTCAACCCGAAAAACGTGTAGAACATGTGCGCATACTCAAGCCCGATGTGTGCTCGCTCGACCTCAACACCATGAACTCAGGGGGTGATGTGGTGATCAACACACCACGCAATGTGCGCATCATGGCCAAAATCATGCGCGAAGCTGGCGTCAAGCCAGAGCTTGAAATTTTTGACTCGGGTGACATGCATTTGGCACGCGACTTGATTGCAGATGGCACGCTTGATGGACCCGGCATGTGGACCTTTGTGACAGGCGTGAAGTACGGCTTCTCCCCCTCCCCCGAAACCTTGCTGTATGCGCGCAGCCTTTTGCCCGCGGGCGCCATTTGGTCCGCCTTTGGCATTGGCCGCTTTGAGTTTCCCATCGTGGCGCAAGCGTGGTTTGCAGGCGGCCATGTGCGCGTGGGCATGGAAGACAACATTTTCTTATCCAAGGGTGTGCTTGCCAAAAGTAACGCAGAGTTGGTGAGCAAAGCCAAACGCATCATCGAAGACTTGGGGGGTGAATTGGCCAACCCACGCGAAGCCCGCGCCATGCTGAACTTACCCAGCCGCGCTTGATCAAAACAAGGAACACACAGAATGTTGATTCAAAAAGAAGACTTGCGCGCCGTGCGCGTGAACGCCAAAGCCGCCTCTGCTGACGAGCTGGCACCCACCGTTGAAAAACAATCGCCACCGGCACTAAAACAAGGCGAAGCCTTGGTGCGCGTGCGCAGTGCAGGCGTGAACCCCAGTGATGTCAAAGCAGCGCTAGGCATCATGCCGCAAGCCGTGTTCCCGCGCACACCTGGTCGTGATTTTTCGGGCGTCGTGGTAGATGGCCCCAGCGCATGGGTGGGCAAAGACGTGTGGGGGTCAGGTGGCGATGTGGGCATCACACGCGATGGCTCACACGCTGGCTGGTTGGTGCTGCCCGAAGCTGCGTTGCGTGAAAAACCCAAAAACTTGAGTTTTGAAGAAGCAGGCTCGGTGGGGGTGCCCTTCATCACAGCTTATGAAGGCTTCCGTCGCAGCGGCATGCCACAGCGCGGACAAACCGTAGCCGTGATGGGTGCCAACGGCAAAGTGGGCCAAGCGGCCGTGCAGCTCGCTGCGCAAGCCGGTGCCCATGTAATTGCCGTGCGACGCGGCGCTGGCGAATGGGATGGCCCATCCAAGGGCGTACACACCATCGACGCCAAAACCGAAGATGTGGCTGCACGCATCCGTGAACTGAGCGATGGCAAAGGCGCACACATTGTGTTCAACACCGTGGGCAGCCCTTACTTTGAAGCGGCCAATAAAGCCATGGCCAAAGGGGCTACGCAAATCTTCATTTCCACCATCGAGCGTCCTGTGCCTTTTGACATCTTCACCTTTTACCGTGGCATGCACACCTATGTAGGCATCGATACCTTGGCGCTCAATTGCATCGAAACCAACGAGCGCATGGAAGCTATGCGCGCAGGCTTTGAGGCAGAGACATTGCATCCCTTTGTGGTGAGCCCAGACGCGGTGTTCTCACTCGACCAAGTGTTGGCGGTCTACAAAGAAGTGCTCAGTGGTGCAAGCCGCCGCGTGGTCTTCAACCCTTAAAGCGAAGAGCCCATCATGAACATCACCCGACTGAACCAAGCACCTGAGTACGTCGCCCCCAACCACTTCGACATGCAATGTTTACGTCTGCAAGGGCGTGAAGCAGGCCCTGCTGTTCAACTCTGGATGGGCATGTCCATCTTGAAGCCCGGTGGCCACACCTCGCTCGACGGGTCCCCGATTGAAAAGCACTACGTGGTGTTGCAAGGTGAGCTCACGCTGGTGAGCGAACTCGATGGTGTGGAAACACGTGAGGTGTTGCACACGTTCGACTCATGCCGCTTTGCGCCGGGTGAGAAACGCCAAATCATCAACCACACCCAACAAGAAGCGCGGATCTTGTTGGCCATGCCTTTTGATCCCCCCGCTGCTTGAATTCATCGAAAACAACAGGAGACAAAACCATGCACAACGCCCCCTTCACACGCCGACAGAGTTTGCAATGGGCCGCTGCTTTAGCAGCAGGTTCATCACTGCCCAGCTTTGCACAGTCGGAATGGCCAAAAGAAAAAACCATCACCTTCATCGTGCCCTTCACGGCAGGCAGCGGCACTGACGTGATTGCACGCACCGTGGCTGAAAAACTCGGTCCCATCTTGGGCGCGCAAATCGTCATCGACAACCGAACCGGTGCTGGCGGCACCGTGGGTGCGGCCTTGGTGGCCAAAGCGCCTTCGGATGGCTACACCATGTTGGTCCATAGCTCGGGCCATGTGGTCAACCCTGCGCTGTACCCTAAGCTGAGCTATGACACGCTGAAAGACTTTGATGGCATCAGCCCACTGGCCAGTTTGCCCAACGTCATCGTGGTGTCGCCCAGCAAGGGCTACAAGGATGTGGCCGACTTGGTCGCCAAGGCCAAAGCTCAGCCAGGCGTACTGAACTACGCCTCCGCAGGCAATGGGTCTGCCACGCACATGAACGCTGAAAAGTTTCGTGTGGCCACCGGCGTGCAAGCGCAACATGTGCCTTACCGCGGCACACCCGAAGCCTTGACCGAAACTGCATCGGGTCGCATCGATTGGTTCTTTGCGCCGCTGGTGTCTGCCTTGCCTTTGATTCAAAGCGGCCGCCTACAAGCCTTGGCTGTGAGCACGGCAACGCGCTCTCCACTGCTGCCCAATGTGCCATCCATTGCAGAAGCAGGATTTGCCAATGCAGCTTATACGTTTTGGGTAGGCTTGTTTGTCACAGCGAAAACACCCAAGCCCATCGTGCAAAAGCTGCATGCGGGCGTGATGAGTGTGTTGGCCATGCCTGACGTGAAAGACCGTCTTGAAAAACTAGGCGCTGCGGCCATGCCAATGCAGCAAGATGCGTTTGAAAAATACCTCGACGCCGAAACCTTGGCCGCCGCTCAATTGGTCAAGGCTGCGGGTATTCGCATCGAATAAAACTATGACACACCAAGGGCATCACGCCACGATGCCCTTGTCTTTGAGTGCTTGAATCTGGGCAGCGGTCAAACCAATTTCATTCAACACCGCATCCGTGTCTTGTCCAATCGTAGGCGCGTTGCGGCGGTGACTGCCGGGTGTACGCGATAACTTCGGAATGATGCCGGGCACAGCCAGCGATGTGCCGTCGTCCATCTGCACGTGTTGAATCATCTCGCGTGCTTGGTAGTGTGGGTCGGCGGCGATGTCAGCCACGGTGTAGATGCGGCCTGCGGGCACTGCTGCTTTGTCCAAAGCTTCGAGCACTTGAGCCACGGTGAGTTGCGCCGTCCACGCACCAATGGCGGCGTCAATCTCAGCCACACGTTTCACCCGGCCTGCGTTATCACCCAGCGCAGGGTCGTTCCCCAAATCGTCGCGACCGAGCGTGTGCATGAGGCGTTTGAAAATACTGTCGCCGTTTCCCGCAATCAACACATAGCCATCATCACCACATCGGTACGCATTGCTGGGTGCAATGCCCGGCAAAGCACTGCCCGCTGCTTCGCGCACCGCACCAAACGCGCTGTACTCGGGCAACAAACTCTCCATGCAGTTGAACACGGCTTCGTACAAAGCCACGTCAATCACTTGGCCTTGGCCACTTCGCTCACGCTCGTGCAACGCCGTCAAAATGCCAATCACGCCATGCAAGGAAGCCAGCGTGTCGCCAATGCTCACACCTACGCGCACCGGCACACGGCCGGGCTCTGCGGTGAGATGGCGCAAGCCACTCATGGCCTCGGCCACCACACCAAAGCCAGGCTTGTCGCGATACGGACCCGTTTGCCCATAGCCACTGATGCGCAGCATGATGAGGCGTGGGTTGATGGCCAGCAGTTCCTCTGGCCCCAAGCCCCAACCTTCCATCGCACCAGGACGAAAGTTCTCAATCAACACATCCGCGTCTTTAACCAGTTGGCGCACGATGTCTTGCGCTTCTTTTTCTTTCAGATCCAGGGCCACCGATCGCTTGTTGCGTGACTGCACCTGCCACCACACCGAGGTGCCATCTTTGAGCAAACGCCATTTGCGCAATGGGTCGCCGGTTTTTGGTGTTTCGATCTTCACCACATCTGCGCCGAAGTCAGCCAAGGTTTTGGCAGCAAAGGGGCCCGCAATGAGCTGACCGAGTTCTACCACGCGCAGGCCGTGAAGTGGGGTTTGAGTGGAGCTGTGAATGGCGGGACTGTTCATGGTTGGGGATTGTGCCGATACGCGTGCGACTTGTGCACCCGTGTCTTCACGCAGGCGACAGCACCAGCCACCGGTCAGAGACGTTAGAACTCGGCGTGAAACCGCAGCGCATACACATTGACCGGCCCGCGGTCAGCGTTGTACGCAGGGTTTTGGATGCGCTGGTAGTCCGTGGTCAACCAACTGCTGCGTGTCATTTGGAAACTGTAGAACGCCTCCAAAATTTGCTCTGGCTTGTAACTCAGCGTTTGTGTGGCACTGGCCGCATCGCCGATGAAGAATGACAGACCGCCGGCTGCTAAGAAATCACGACGGTCACGCGACAAGGTGTTTTGCATGATGGCGACGCCTACCGCATCGTCAGCGCGCCCCCATAAGCCGCCTTTGAACACAAGACCCGTCGACAACGAACCATCCGCTTCGGTAAAGGCATAAGTCTCGGTGTGGCCATCAGCTTTCATCGCACGTAAGAAGAAGCCCACGCTGGGGTTAATGGCTTGCTCGATGTTCACACCCAAGCCGTATTTGATTTTTTCGCTGCCACGCACAGCGACCAGTGCCTGCGGTGTAGTTTGCAAACCTGGGTTGTTTTGCAACCACTGCGTCGCATCGTTAAAGCTCGCTACGACAGCACGGTTGCGCCATGCCAGCACACGCACTTTGCCAGGCTGGCCCGCCAGCATGTGGCCGCGTTCAATTTCCGCTTGGTCGCCGTAGTGTTTGCCCAATGCAAAGTCAACTGGCAAACCGTTGGGCTCTTTGGGGCCGGTCATGCGGCCAAAACGCAGCACCCAGTTGTCTTGGTACCACTCACCCGCAAAGCCCCAGCCAAAGCCACGGGCGTCTGCGGCGTAGTCGTAGGCAGCATAAGTCCAGTTGCCCCAGTTCATGAACTGGGTGCGGGGGTCTTTGGCGTAGGCGTTGTTGTCAAACACGTCGAGCGTGGAGAAGTTACCAGCGGTCAGTACAAAACGGTTGCGGTCAACCATGCCCGCCATTTGGTTGAAGTCGGATTCAATCTGCTCTTGCTCACCACCGCGGTTCCACGTTTGGCGCACAAACAGGCGCTGGCGGTAGAGCTTGGGGACGCTGCCCCCCGCGCGGGTGATCTCGCCATTGGTGAAACTGCCCAAGCCAACCAAGTTGCCAGAAAACGGGATGCCCGAGGCGACCTCGGGATCGAAATACAACTCACCGTCTTGCCACGGGCGAAAGCCCCAATGCGCGGTGGTGCTGAAGGTATACATGCGCTCGCTTTGCGGCGACAGGCTGTTGGCGCCCGAATACGCGGCGCCAAACGAATCGTGGTGCTGCCAGTTGTAGGTAAGCTGGTAGCGGGCCGTGGTGTCTTCTGTTTCAGGCGCTTGCGCCCACACGCACGCCGCAGCCAAGCTGCACAGCGCGCAAGCAGTGAGTCGTCGAGCCAAGAACTGGGGCATGAAAAAAGAGAAGAAAGTAAGGCATCCAACACCACGTGATGTCGCAGATAGCTCATTGTAGAAAGGCTTTATTTCATTTCTGTGAATCTGAACCTACGCTCCCGCATAAAATCACTGGCTCCACCTAAGGAAGACTCATGGGACGCACCCTTTACGACAAGATTTGGGACGAGCACGTCGTCCACACCGAAGAAGATGGCACATCCATCCTCTACATCGACCGCCATTTGGTGCACGAAGTCA
>Ga0213920_1001815_pt1 | contig 11090 bp, 9 predicted proteins | sample McNCre1117MG_FD_161054 | JGI IMG/M metagenome (GOLD analysis project Ga0213920, IMG submission 161054) | Freshwater microbial communities from McNutts Creek, Athens, Georgia, United States - 11-17 MG | ecosystem: Environmental > Aquatic > Freshwater > Creek | place: USA: Georgia | collected...
AGCCAAGCCATCACAGGCGGCCGTCTGGTTTGCCATCGCCACCTGGATCAAGGTTTGGCCGGTCACCCTTCTCGCTGCCACAATCGCAGAGGTTAAACGCTGGAAGCCAGTGGCGGCCTGGGGATTCGGAACCGGCCTCTTCTTCCTGGTGCTGGGTACCGTGCTCGGCTCGTTCCACAATGCAATCTCGTTTGTCACGGAGCAGACCAGCCGAGGCATCCAGATCGAGTCGCCTTGGGCGCTGCCAGCTCTCTGGGGTGCAATCCTCACCCACAAGCGCAAGTACGGCATCTTCTACGATCCAAACCTCAAGACCTTCCAGGTTCACGGCGGTGCTGAGTCGCTGGTGGCCAGCCTGTTGAACCCTGCGATGTACGGTGCCCTCGGACTCACGATGCTCTGCGGCTGGTGGATTTTGCGCAACGTGAAAGACGAAGACGTCTTCAAGCGCAACGAAGTGTTTGCCTGGACCGTGCTAGCCGCAATCCTGGAGATGATTGTGTTCAACAAGGTTGGTTCGCCTCAGTACTACGCCTGGTTGATTGTTCCAGCCATCCTGGGGCGCATAGAGCGCATCCCAAACTGGAACTTTGTGTCCAACTGGATTCTGGGCGTCCTGGGTCTAACGGGTCTGATTTTCCCAATCATCTACAACCACATCCTCGATGGGCAGCCCTGGGCTACTTCGATTCTCACCATTCGCAACATAGGCGCGGTTTTGCTATTGGCGCTCGCCGCTATTCGCTTGGTCGAACTACTTCTCGAGCAGCTGCGCGAGAAGCGGGCCGACAAGGTCCTTCTCTATTAGGAATCCGTCGTGACCAAACTCCGAACTGATGGTTTGGAGTCCGCCGTTCACCATCTCGCACCTGAGGTGCCTGGCAATCTCAACCTGTCCCTCGATGGGGAACAGGCGATCAGAATCTATGCCGGCAATCAGAGTGCGAGCCTTGACTTGGCCGATAGCGGCCTCGAGTGAACCGCGGTCGCGCGAAACGTCGTGGGAGTTCATGGCGTTGACCAACACGATGTAGCTGTTCGCATCGAAACGTCGGGTGAACTTGTTGCCGTGGAAATCGAGATAGGACTCAACCGCGAAGCGTCCGCCGCCGCCAAGCGGGTTAACCGACGACTGCCAGGCGCGGGCGAAACGGTCGTTCAACTCACTAGGGCTGCGGTAGTTGAGCAGCGCCATGCGGCGGGCCAAGGCCAATCCGCGGTGCGGTCCCTGGCCAGCTCGGGCCTCGTAGAAGTTGCCATCCTTGAAAGCAGGGTCGGTCTTGATGGCCTCGATCTGCACGCAGTTGAGCGCAATCTGGTCGGCGGTAGAAACCGGTGGAGCCGCGATAACGGCGAGGTTAGCCATTGAGTCCGGGAACATAATGCCCCACTCGAGCGACTGCATTGCGCCCATGGAGCCACCGATTACCCCGTGCCACCTGGTGACGCCGATTGCGTCGGAGAAGGCCTTCTGCGCGGTCACCTGATCGCGAATGGTCAGGAATGGAAAGCGTGAACCATACTCGGTGCCCTTGGCGTCCAGCGATGATGGCCCGGTTGTGCCCTGGCAACCACCTAGTACGTTAGGAGCCACAACGTAGTACTTATCGGTGTCGATGGCCAGGCCCGGGCCGATGATGTCGTTCCACCAACCCTCGGTTGGGTGATGCTTGGATGCGCTTCCCACAACGTGCGAGTCACCGGTGAGCGCATGCAGAATAAGAACCGCATTGCTGGCATCCGGGTTCAGCTCACCCCAAGATTCGTAGGCGATCTTCACCGAGTGAAGTTCCTTGCCGCTCTCGAGCTTGAGTGAGCCAACCGGAACAAACTCGCGAGAACCAGCCGGGTCCCCGTCTCGCCAAGCGCCGGTGGCGGGTGGCCTGCCGGCGAGCTGACGACTCATCTCATCGGTGATGAATTCCGATGGGACGGTGTCTTCTGGCGTTTGAAATTCCATGGCTTCCTAGGGCTAGCCGCGAACGGGCATACCTAAGAATTATGCCAGCACGTCGAAGGCTAGTTGGGCCAGCAGCGCCGCGCCATCTTTGATGACGGCCTCGTCGTAGATTGCCTTGTTGGAGTGGTTTGCCTGCCACTGCTCCGGAGCGAGGTCCGGCGAGCCTGCCGAAAGGAAAATGAACGCGCCCGGAATCAGCTCCAGGACTGACGAAAAGTCCTCTCCGCCGGTCATGGGGTCGGGCAGGTATGCAAATCGGTGGCTGCCAAAAAGTTTGCTTGTGGTTTCGCGAACCTGCTCCACGGCCGCGGCGTCGTTGATGACCACTTTGGATGCGGGGGAGAACTCAACGGTGGCCTCAACTCCAAATGCCTGGGCGATGCCGGCGATTAGGCGCTCCAGCTCCTCGCGAATCCGGGTGAAGTGTTCTCTGGAGAAGGTTCGAACCGTCGCGCCGAAGGATGCCTCTTCGGGCACGATATTGGTGGTGTCGGTCTCGCCCGCGCGAATCCATCCGATGTTGACGATTACCTGGTCGAAGGCGCTGAACGACTTTGTGGTGAGCTGCTGGATTGCGCCCATCGCCTGAATCATGGGAGTCACCGGGTCTTTAGCCAACCACGGCATCGAGCCGTGACCGCCGCGGCCCTTGAACCGGACGATCATGTCGCCTGCGCTGGCCATCAGCGGCCCTGGGCGCGTGGCAAACTGCCCCGAAACCCCCAGAGAGAAAACGTGAATTCCGTAAGCAACGACCGGTAGCGAGCCGGAGTCGAGGTGCATCTCGCGCTCGATCATTAGGTCGGCGCCGCCGTGTCCCTCCTCGCCGCTCTGGAAGAACATGAGCACATCGCCCTTGAGGGATTCCCGATTGGCGTGGATGAGCCTTGCCGCTCCAACACCAATAGCCATGTGCAGGTCGTGGCCACACGCGTGCATGTATCCGTTGGTGCTGGCGAACGGAAGGCCGGTGTCTTCGGTTACCGCGAGGCCATCCATGTCGGCCCTTAGTAGCACGGTTGGGCCGGGTTGGCCGCCCTTGATCAGCACGGTGGCGCTCGAAATCTCGGGCTCGGAACGCACAGTTCCCAGGTTCTGCACCTCTGCGATAACTTTGGCAAGCGTGTTTGGGAGCGTGATGCCGAACTCGGGATTCTGATGCAGGTGGCGGCGCAGGCGAATCAGTTCTGGCTCTAGCGCGGCTGCTTGTTCGTTCAGGTGCATTCTCGGCTCCATCGATGAGTTTGCTGTCACCTCAAATGCGAGGTTCACTGGCTATTCTGGCAGGTATGTGGTTTGAGCAGATGCATCCGGGATGGCGGACTGCTCTGGCCGAACAGCAAGTACTTCTTGAGCAACTCGAAACCCAACTCGCCCTAGAGCCTGCGCTCGCGCCAAAAACCAACCTCGTGATGGCCGCCTTTGAGGCCGATCCCGAGAGAATCAGAGTTGTGATTGTGGGGCAGGATCCGTATCCAACACCCGACGTAGCGGATGGTCATTCGTTCGCCGTTGGGCCTGGAGTGAGGATTCCCGCCAGCCTGCGCAACATCTTCGCCGAGCTACTCTCGGACCTGAATGCCGATCCGCAAGGCCTGCCGAACCCAAGCCTGTCGGCATGGCAATCCCAGGGGATCATGCTCCTGAACCGGTCACTAACTACGCTCGAAGGGCAGGCCGGAGCGCACTCGCGGTTGGGCTGGGTCGATTTCACCCGAGCCGCGGTTGAACACCTAATTGGTCGTAACCAGCCTCTCGTGCTTGTGCTTTGGGGAGCCCAGGCGCAGGGCCTAAAGCGAGAACTGGCACAGACACTGGCGACCGCTTCCGGGCGGGTCGCGGTTATAGAGGGAGTCCATCCCAGCCCGCTTTCCGCGCATCGAGGCTTCTTTGGGTCTCGCCCGTTTTCGGCCGTGAACACCTCTTTGGTTGAGATGGGTGCACAGCCCATCGATTGGCTACAGAATTGAATCGAGGAGGGTCGAATGGCACTTGATTCCGAAACACGCTGGCGGCTGGCCCGCAAGGCAAAGGCTGCACCCGCAGTTGTCGAAGGCGAAATAAGTATTCGCGGCGCGTTCGAAACCGACCTAACGGCCGTCGCGGAAATCTATAACTACTACGTGCAAAACTCGGTGGTCACCTTCGATCTGGAGCCGCTCAAACTGAGCGACTGGATTGAGAAGTTCCGCTGGATTCAGGGCCTCAAGTTGCCGTTCCTGGTTGCAGTTTCCGACAGCGGATACATCCTGGGCTTTGCCTACGTGAGCCCCTGGCGCCAGAAGGCCGCCTACAAGCGCACAGTTGAAGACTCAATTTATCTGCGACCGGCAGCACTCGGAAAGCGAGTGGGCACCAGGCTTTTGGCCCAGTTGATCGCCGATTCCAAGGCATCTGGCGTAAAAGAAATAGTGGCCATAATCTCGGACAAGGGTGCCGAATCTTCTGTTCAACTACATACCTCGATGGGCTTCACCCATCAGGGGCATCTCGGCAAGGTGGGCTTCAAGTTTGGTAGGTGGCTGGGCACCATACTCATGCAGCGCAATCTGTAATTTTTAGAATTAGTTGTTAATTCCTTTGATATCCCCACGTGTCCGCGATGTGGGTTTAACCTCGTAGTGTGAACATTCGTAGCCGTAGTATCGCCCTGGTTTCTATTGTGGCAGCTGCAGTTTTTGCGGCTGGCGCTAACCTTGGTCCGGCTCAGGCATCCATCATGCCGCTAACTGCGAGTACTCCCACCGGCTCAGCGATAGGCCTTACGGTGCAGTTCAAACACGGTTTTAAAGCGGTGGGTGCAAGAGGGCAACTGGTTCACCAAGGGGTAGTTGAAGCACTTGGAATCCCTGTCCAAAGACAGTGGCCTCTCGGCGGTGGATGGCGCGAACTTCGCTTCGCGGGAGTCGCGAGTGAGGCTCGTGTGCAACTTGCTATGTCTGTCATGAGCAAACAGGCCGGTGTAGTCAAAGTTGGGGTCGACAGATTAATCCGCCCCGCTGGCTACAAGATGCCGAGCCCCTCTAGATTTAGGGTAGCTCACGCAACAAACATATTCACACAGCTTTTCTCGGTCATTAAGCCAGCCTCCGCGCCGTTGAAGGTGACAACCAAGGACAGTTTTAGCGTTGCCAAACCAACCCTCACCTCAGTCACCACAAGCTGGTCAAAACCTAAGTCGCTATTCGGTGCCACATTAATTGGGTACTCATTGCAAGTTTCTTTCGATGCAGGCAAGACCAAACAGCCAGTTGGTGGTAGTTTCGGCGCCAAAGTCGTAAAGGCCACCCTCATCTCGGGCCTGCAGCCAGGTGTACCAGTTTGGGTGCGAATTGCAGCCTTGACTAAACTCGGAAAAGTCACAAAAGTCGGAACCTACTCTGCATGGACTACCGCAACACCAACCGGCCTTCCTCAAGACCCTCAGTTTGTGTCACTTCCTATCAACACGACTCGTGCAACACTTAGTTGGGACAGTCTGTCGCTGCACGAGTCGGGTGGGCTACCCGTAACTTACACGGCTAAAGCAAGCGCGACAGGTCATACAGACGTCCTATGCGTAAGCACTTCTACTACCTGTACTTTTGCCGGTCTGGTGGCGGGAGTTGACTACGCGGTTCAGCTAAAAGCGGCAAATAAGTGGGGATCAACTAATTTCATCGACCCATGGCCTGTTGCGGATCCGTATTACAAATACGAGTGGCAGTTGAGCAGCCCACACGGCATTAGCGTGCTGGGTGCTTGGGCGCGCACGCAGGGTTCTCAGGATGTCACCGTTGCCGTCATCGACTCCGGAATCACACCTCACCCAGATCTTGATGGTCAGCAGTACCACAACCAGGACGGTTCGGTATACGGATACGACTTCGTTAGTTCCACAACCAGTTCGGCGGATGGCGATGGATGGGATAACAATCCAACCGATGAGACCGCGGACAACTCATGGCATGGTACCCACGTTTCTGGAATTATTGCGGCTGCCGCTAACGACATTGGAGTTGTAGGAGTTGCCCCCGGTGTCAAGCTTGAAGAGATCCGTGCCCTGGGTGCAACTGGAGGCAGTTCTTCAGACTTGATCCCTGCGCTCTTGTGGGCTGGAGGTGCCAGCATCCAGGACACCCAAGGCAACCCTGTTCCCGTTAACATCCACCCAGCAAAGGTGGTAAATCTTTCTCTTGGAGAGCTCACAGATCTGGGATGCGACGCTGGAACACAGAGCGCAATTCAGTGGTTGCACGATCAGAAAATTTCAGTTGTGACTGCAGGTGGAAACGACAGCTCCCCTGCAATCAATTCCTATCCTGGAAACTGCTACCCAACTATTAACGTTGGAGCAACCGGCTACACGGGAACTCTCGCTGGCTACTCAAACTGGGGCTATGGAATTGACATCTCGGCTCCTGGAGGTGACTTTGCTAACTTTGGTGGAGCAGACAAGGCTCCAGATGGCCAGAGTGGTGGAATTTATAGCACGATCAATCTTGGGACTACCACGGTCGGCCAGGCCGGATATGGCAGCCTCGAAGGCACTTCGATGGCCGCTCCTGTGGTCTCGGGTGTCGTGGCATTGCTGTATTCGTTGAAGCCAAACCTCACGCCAGACATTGTGATTTCGATTCTCCGCAGCACGGCGACTCCTTGGCCAGCCGGTTCGGTATGCGCTACCCAATTGGCAAAACTCAAGACAAACGCTGAGGATCCAACTGCGAAGTCATGTGGTGTTGGAATTGTGAACGCTGACGCGGCACTCAAGTTTGCGGCTGACAACTACTAAACCAAATAAAAATGGACCCCTCGTGGGGTCCATTTTTATTTAACTGGTCGCCACTTCTGCGAAATTGAAAAGCAAAAAACCCGACCTGGGGCCGGGTTTTTCTTTGGTGCGGAAGGTGGGACTTGTCCCCAGCCCTCACGGCGTTGCACGCCGTTCGAGTCCGCTGTGGGCCCACCCAAGGGTTCTGCGTGCCCACTCCCGCAACGCAAAAACCCGACCAGATGGTCGGGTTTTCATTGGTGCGGAAGGTGGGACTTGAACCCACACGCCTTGCGGCACAGGAACCTAAATCCAGCGCGTCTGCCATTTCGCCACTCCCGCAATGCGTTCTATTCTAGCCCAAGTTGTGGATAACTTTCTCCTCCTCTCACTGCTCTTTGCCATTCTCTAATCGGAATGAGTTGCAAACGAGGAGGCGAAAATGCGCACAGCCCAAAACATTGCCGACAGCGTCCGGTCGCTGCTGCTAGACGCACCTGTGGTGGGCCGGGATGATGTTGGCCAGGCCATCGACTCGGTGTTCAACCAGATAGTCATCGGTGGGGATAACCTGCCAAACGAGGGGCAACTGCGTGACGCCGTACAAGATCGCATGCTTGGTTTTGGTGTGCTGCAGCCACTTTTGGATAATCCGGAAATCGAAGAGATTTGGGTAAACAAACCCAACCAGGTTTTCTACGCAATCCAATCAGCGGTTCACATCCTCGACTGTCAGTTGAGCGATGACGAGATCCGGACCCTCACATTGCGGATGCTTCGCAGCAGCGGAAGACGCGTTGATACATCGCTGCCTTTTGCCGATGCCATTCTGCCCGATGGATCACGACTGCACGTTGTCATTCCCGACGTGACCGCCAGGCACTGGAGCATAAACATCAGAAAGTTTCCTCAAGCGGTTCTGACCATCGCTGACCTGGAGGCTTGCGGCACGCTTGCCGTGAAAGCTGCCGGAATCTTGCGCGAGGCCGTGGCGCAGGGGCAGAACATTCTCATCTCTGGGGCAACCCACTCCGGAAAAACTACCGTGCTTTGCGCCCTGATGGCCGAGCTGCCCGCTGAGACGAGGCTAGTTAGCTGCGAGGAGACCTTTGAGTTGCGTAGCAATCTGCGCGACTGGGTTGCCATGCAGGCCCGCCAACCAAACCTCGAGGGCAACGGAGAGATTCCTTTGCGCAGACTTGTGAAGGAAGCCCTGCGCATGCGTCCCGACCGGCTGGTTGTGGGCGAGGTGCGCGAGGGTGAAGCGCTGGATCTACTGATTGCAATGAATAGTGGCGTTGCTGGAGCGTGCACCATCCACGCGAATTCGGCTGCAGCGGCAATTACCAAGCTCTGCACTTTGCCGCTCCTGGCTGGCCCCAACATCGCGGCGCCGTTTGTTCGCGACACAGTGGGTTCGGCGGTCAATCTAGTGGTGCACTGCACCCTCGGCTCCGATGGGTGCCGCAGGGTCACCGAAATAGCCGAAGTTGAGCCTGTCGTCGATTCAATACCTACGGTTAGGAGGATTTGGCCATGATGTGGCTTCGCAAACTCCTAAACGAGGCAGGTCTCGGGCACTATTCGCTCTCCAAGGTTTTGACTGTTGGGCTATTCGCGGTGGCGCTGCTCGCGCTTACGGTCGTTAAATTGACTGACATTCCAAGCCTTGGGCTCGCCGCGATTGCCCTCAGCATGGCCGCCGTCGATGAGGCGTTGAAGGGCATGGCGGCGCAACGCGCAAAGGCCCTGAGCCAGGCGCTCCCTCAGGTCGCCGAGGCAATCGCCAGTTCGGTTGCATCCGGCCAAGAGTTAATGTCTGCACTGCGGGAACTTTCCGACGTTGGGCCTAGGCGTCTCAAGGCCGTATTTCGTGAACTTGGCCGACTAGACGATGGAGGCTACCCGGCAGACCAAATCTTTGAGTGGTTGCGTTTGGAGTTGAGCAACGTCTACGCCGATCAGCTGATCGAGTTGCTGCTGGTAACGCACCGAAGCGGTGGGGTGGGGTTGGTGGCAAATCTCGAAAGGCTGGCGGCCACAATACGGCTCGACTTTGCCACCGAGGGCGAACTCTTGGCCAAGCAGGGCTGGGTCATCGGCACCGCCAAATTGGGCGTTCTTTCGCCCTGGGTGATTCTGCTGTTCCTCAATCAACGGCCGGAGGCGCATCTTTACTACTCTTCGCGCGCGGGTTCCATCTTGCTTGTTGTTGGCCTTGCCGCCTGCCTCATCGCTTACGCGGCCATCCACATGATGTCCAAACTCCCAAATCAGAGGAGGGTTCACCATGGCACTCTCTAACGACCTTGCCAGCAGGGTGGGAACTAAGCGCCTCGTCACCCCAGGCCGATACACCTGGGTTGGGTTTGGGACGGCCGCACCCAAGGATTCGCTACTCGCCGAGGTGCCGCAGCAACTCGAACTAATGGCGGCTAGACTTCAGAACGGCGAAAACATCTATGCGGTTTTGGAATCTGGATCGCGTGCGAGCGGCCAATTTGGCAAGGCCCTGGGGCGTGTTTCGCTCCGTTTGCAGCTGGGTGAGAGCCTAGATGCGGCTCTAGAGGCCATGGTGAGAGAGGGTTCATCCGTGTTCGTGGCAGAGGTGTCGAACAAGTTGCGCGCCGGCATTTCAAAAGGCACCCCGATGAGCAAACAACTGCTACTGATGGCAGAGTCAGCGCGAACCCAATTTCGGGTGCAGCAGTTGAAGGCCGCCGGCCGCAACGAGTTGAGGATGCTGATTCCGCTTGTTTTCGTGATCCTGCCCGTAACTGTGGCATTTGCAGTGCTGCCCAGCCTCGGGCTGATTCAAATGGGTTTCTAGAAAGGAATAGAAAATGCGAGAAATAATGAAAAGCGACCGCGGGGACGTGCCCGGTTGCTCTGTAATCGCATTGCGCACATGACTCAAAAAATGCAAGATTGCGGTTGGTAACAAAACTGACTATGCTCATTTTTAAGGCAAAATAATTAAATTTTGCCAAGAAAGGTGCGGCTTTGAAGGCCTGGGCGTTAACGAAATACAAACACGATCTTCAACTAATTGAAGTTCCTGAACCAGTCTTTGGACCGAAAGATGTATTGATTCGAACCAGGGCGGTAGGGCTGAATCACGTAGACGACAAAGTGCGTCTTGGGGAATTCAAGGCTCTTATGAAGTTGCGACTTCCGTTTGTTCTTGGTCACGAATTGGCTGGTGAAGTGCTTGAGGTGGGAGGTGAGGTAACTAAGTTCAAGCCAGGCCAACTAGTTTATGCACGCCCTTCGACGGTTCTAACTGGCACGCTCGCTCCCATAGTTTCAGTCAATGAAGCTGAAGTTGCCTTAGCTCCCTCGGGCACATCGTTTGCAGAAGCAGCAGCTGTGCCATTGGTCGGGCTAACTGCATGGCAGGCACTGGTGGATTTGGGCAACGTTACACCAAACACAAGTGTCCTAATTCACGGCGGCGCAGGTAGTGTCGGCATTTTCGCGGTTCAGCTTGCAAAGCACTTGGGGGCTCACGTTACTGCTACGGCGGGACCTGCGGACCTTGAATTTGTGCGTGGGCTTGGTGCAGATGTTGTTATCGATTACCGAAATGAAGACTTCACAAAAACCCATCAGAAATTCGACTTGGTTCTTGACGGCGTTGGTGGTGAAACTTTGATGAAATCATTTGAAGTTGTGAGACCAGGCGGCCAAGTTGTAGGGCTAGTGGGGCCAGCCGACCCTGAGTTTGCTATTCAGCTCGGCGCAAACCCATTGATTCAATTTGCCATCAAAATGCTAAGTCGAAAAGTGACGAACAAAGCCAAAAAGCTTGGCGTGAAATACAGATTTCTGTTCATGAAGCCAAATGGCGTGCAGCTAGGTGAGCTCACTAAATTGATCGAAATGGGACAAATCAAGCCATTCGTAGGTAAAACGTTTAGCTTTGATGAAACTGACAAAGCGCTGGCTGAACTTGTGCAAGGCAAAGTTCGCCGAGGCAAAGCAGTTGTTGTTCTAGATTGATTTTCATGAACGTATCGAAATCGAAGTTCGAACTGTGATCACTAGCGCTGGCTTTGGCAAAAGAGAGCAAAACAAGAGTGAAAAGCTTGCTCGCATAATCTCTGCTGCACGAACTTTGCTTGAAAGTGCAGGTGAATCGGGAGTCACCACTGCTCAAGTCGCGAAGTCGGCCGAGGTAGCTGCAGGCACACTCTTTCTTTATGCAAAAAATAAAGGCGAATTAATACTTTTGGCACAGAATGCCGATTACCGTTTAGCGTTGCATGATGGGATTTACGAATCAGAACGCGCTTCAAGCCTCAACGAAGCTGTGCAGGCATTGTGGGGCCCGATCTTTCGCTGCAATAGAAAGCATGTAGAAACGGCCGAGCCTAT
>Ga0213920_1001816_pt1 | contig 11081 bp, 6 predicted proteins | sample McNCre1117MG_FD_161054 | JGI IMG/M metagenome (GOLD analysis project Ga0213920, IMG submission 161054) | Freshwater microbial communities from McNutts Creek, Athens, Georgia, United States - 11-17 MG | ecosystem: Environmental > Aquatic > Freshwater > Creek | place: USA: Georgia | collected...
TTTGGTTCAGGCGGAGGTTGCACATCGTCTGGCTGCCAAGCCGGGCAACAAGGTTTACGGCGTTCCAAGCCTCAAACTGGCCTGGTACGCAGAGGCCAGACTCGCCGGCGATGTTGGGCGCAGCATTTTCTGGCCGGTGCCAAACGTGGACTCTGCGCTGGTTTACTTTGCCAAGCGAGAGTCCTCGATGGGCGACGAGGCGCTGCGCCTGGCAGTGTTTGCTGCAATCGATGGAGCATTCGGTCAGCGCCGCAAGACGCTTCGCCAGGCGCTGGCCGACTGGGCGGGCAGCCCGGCGGAGGCCGAGCGCATTCTCGTCGCGGCCGGTGTGGACCCGCAGTTGCGTGGCGAGCAGCTTGACATCGATGCATTTGTGCGAATCGCCAAGGCCAAGGGTTTCTGATGCTGCGCTGGATCAACGGTTCAGGGCGCAACGGGCGCCTCACCACCAGCACGAGCCGCTTCTTTGCGGTTGACCTGCCCAGGCTCTTTGCGGTCTTCAACGATCCAGCCTCGTGGCCGATGGAGGCTCCCGAGCGCCTGATGGCGATTACCCACGACCAACTGCTGAGCTACAGCTTCGACAACGACACCCGTGTGGAGATTCGTTTCGAGCGTGTCCGCACTGGCCTGGTTCGAGTGAATCTGGTTCACGACCAGCTGCACGACGAGAATGAACTTGCCGACTGCCAGGCCTATTGGTCGGAGATTTTGCAAGACATCTCCGACCGGCTGCTTTGCGAGCCCATCTTCGCGGCAACCGCAAACGGCAAAATCAACCTGTTCTTCAAGGTTGGTCCGCTGCTCGAAAACGGCTACCACCAGGTTGCCAGCCTCTACCAAGCGGTTGACCTGGTCGAAACCGTGATTGCCGAGCCAGCAGCAGACTGGGAGGTTGTGGTTACCGGAACCATCGGTGCAGAACATCTTGCCGGAGTACCAACCGGTCAGAGCAACCTGGTGGTTAAGGCGGCCAAGGCAACCGGTGATGCGCTTCGCTACGAGCGCGTGCCTAAGCTGCGACTAACCATCCACAAGGCAGTGCCTGTTGCTGGAGGCATGGGCGGTGGTAGCGCCGATGCCGCTGCCGCGATCCTTGCCTGCGAGAGCCTCTGGGCCACCGAGCTTTCGGCGGAAGACCGCCACGACGTTGCTGCATCGCTGGGAGCAGACGTGCCGTTTGCGCTGGTCGGCGGTGCCGCCATAGGTGTGGGAACCGGTCACGAGCTGGAAGCCGTGAAGCAGAAGTCTTCCCTTCACTGGGTGCTGGTGCCAAACGACTTTGGATTGAGCACACCGGAGGTTTACAGGGAACTAGACAGAATTCGCGCGGAGCGGGGCCAGGACCCCGCCGCAGTCAAGGATGCCAAGGTGAGTTCGGCATTGGTGCGCGCGCTCAAGGTTGGCGCTCCGGCCGAAGAAATAGCTCCTTTACTCCACAACGATCTTCAAGAGGCGGCAGTTAGCCTGCGCCCGGAGCTGCAGCGCATCCTTGATCTGGGCGATGAGGCAATGGCGCTGACCGCCATGATCTCGGGTTCAGGCCCCACGGTGGCACTTCTGGCCCGCGATGCCAACGATGCCATCGCCATCGCAAGCCGCGTCACCACGTTTGGCTTCGATGCAATCATCACTAGTTCGCCTGCCGGCGCGGCGCAACGAGTTTTCTAGGACACAATGGCCCACCTGCTTGGCGCGGAGAACATCCGTCACGAATTCCCCACCAAAGAAGTTTTCAAGGGCATCACCATCGGCGTGAACGAGGGTGACCGCATCGGAGTGGTTGGCCGCAACGGCGACGGCAAGTCCACCCTTCTCAAGGTTTTGGCCAAACGACTTGTCACCGATGAGGGTCGGGTTACCTACCGAAGCGACCTGCGCGTTGGCATGCTGGATCAGCAGGACCACCTCGATCCAAACCTCACCGTGGCCGAAGCTGTGGTTGGTGGCCGCCCGGAACATGAGTGGGCCGGCGATGCCAAGGTTCGCGACGTAATCGCGGGCCTCGTGAATGACCTCGACTGGAACGCGCGCTTAGGCGAACTAAGCGGTGGCCAGAAGCGCAGGGTTGCCTTGGCAACGCTACTCAGCCGCGACTGGGATGTGGTGCTGCTCGATGAGCCAACCAACCACTTGGACGTGGAGGGTGTGGCCTGGTTGGCCGCGCACTGCCGCACCCGCTGGGCTGCAAATGCCGGCGGGCTCATCGTTGTTACCCACGACCGCTGGTTTCTAGACGAAGTTTGTAACCTCACGTGGGAGGTGCACGACGGAATCATCGAGCCGTTCGAGGGCGGCTACGCGGCCTACATTCTGCAGCGAAACGAGCGCAATCGCTCGGCGGCCGCGAGCGAGGCTCGTCGGCAAAATCTGCTGCGCAAGGAGTTGGCTTGGCTGCGCCGCGGTGCGCCGGCTCGAACCTCGAAGCCCAAGTTCCGCCTCGATGCGGCAGCCGAACTGATTGCCAATGAGCCACCGCCACGCGACCAGATTGGCCTGCAAAAGATGGCGATGCAGCGCCTCGGCAAGGATGTTGTTGACCTCGAGGGCATCAGCTTTAGCGCGGGCGAAAAGAGCCTGCTCAACAACGTGACATTCCGCATAGGACCAGGCGACCGCATCGGATTGGTGGGCGTAAACGGCGCTGGCAAAACTACGCTGCTGCGCCTTATCAGCGGCCACCTCGAACCACTTAGCGGCCGAATCAAACGCGGCAAGACGGTCAACATCGCAACCCTCTCGCAGGAGGTGCGCGAGCTAGACGAGTTTGCCTCGGAGCGCATCTTTGAGGTGATTGCTCGCGAGAAAAGCTACTTCTTGGTGGACGGCAAGGAGGTTGCTACCCGCGACCTGGTGGAGCAACTTGGTTTCACCAGCGCGCAGCTGCAGACGCCCATCGGTGATTTGAGTGGTGGCCAGAGCCGCCGACTCCAGTTCCTTCGCCTGCTCTTTGGTGAGCCAAACGTTTTGATCCTGGATGAGCCAACCAACGATCTCGATACCGACATCCTTGCCGCGATGGAGGATCTGCTTGATTCTTGGCCGGGCACGCTCATCGTGGTTTCGCACGACCGCTACCTGCTGGAGCGCGTCACAGACACACAGTACGCGCTGCTGGGAGACGGTTCGCTCCGACACCTCACCGGTGGAGTGGAGCAGTACCTGGAGTTGCGCAAGCACTCGCTCAAGGCTGCTGGCGCCAAGCCGGGTTCGGCTCAAGCCGCTCAGGCAGCCGCTGCTCCCGCCAAGAGCGCGCTCTCGGGCGCGGAGCTTCGCAACGCGGAGAAAAATATTTCGCGCATAGAGCGCGCGCTAGAGAAGTTGGCCAGTGATGAAGCCAAACTGCACGAAGAGATGGCCGCGCACGATCAGAGCGATTATTCCGGGCTTGCCAAGTTGGCCCAGAAGCAGAACGAACTCAACGGCAAGCGCGACGAGTTGGAGCTGGAGTGGCTGGAGACCAGCGAGCTACTCGCCTGATTGATTTTTGCTGTTTATAGCCTCGACGGCCTCAACCAGCGCCTCGGTCTGATACAGGAACATCTCGGACACTCGCGCGTAAATCACGAGGAAGAAGGCGGACTGAAAGGCCAGACCCGCGAGGGTGGCACAGATTCCAGCCCAAACTGGCTGGTTTACCCAGCCCATAACGATTCCCAGGCCGGAAAATAGCAGGAAAACGCCGCCGAAAACCTTCCAAGAGTTTTTGTAGCGATTTGCGAGCTTTCGCATCTTTTGCAGACCAGACATGCGTCCAATGTAGCAAGCATCTGGCAGACTTGTACCGTGGCTTAGGCCACGTTGCCCCATGGTGTAATGGCAGCACAGCGCCCTTTGGAGGCGTTTGTCTAGGTTCGAGTCCTGGTGGGGCAGCGGCAAACGAAGGAGTTCGATGAGCGAGCAGCGTCTGGCGGTAGTGGTTCTGGCGGCTGGCCAGGGAACCCGAATGAAGTCGGCAAAACCCAAGGTCATGCACGAACTCGCCGGCCTCCCGCTTCTAGGTCACGTTCTCACCACCGCATTCGGACTCGGCGCCGCGCACGTCATCCCCGTGGTTCGCCACGAAAAAGAGGCCATCTCGGCCTACATTTCCGAGATGTTCCCAACCGCCGTCATCGCCGAGCAGGACGAGATTCCCGGAACCGGTCGTGCCGTCGAGTGTGGTCTCGAAGCCCTGCCAGCCGACTTCGAAGGAACCGTCGTTGTCACCAGCGGCGACGTGCCGCTTCTGGACGTTGCCACCATCGAGGGCATGCTGGACACCCACCTGGCTGGCGGATACAGCGCCTCCATCCTCACCACCTTCTTGGCCGACCCAACCGGCTACGGCCGCATCCTGCGCTCCACCGATGGCGAGTTCCTTCAGATCGTTGAGCAGAAGGACGCCACCGAGCAGCAGCGGGCCATCGATGAGGTGAACGCCGGTGTTTACGTCTTTGACGCCAAGGCGCTGCGTGCCGCGCTCGCCAAGGTTGGCACCCACAACGCCCAGGGTGAGAAGTACCTCACCGACGCCGCAGCAGAGATGCTGCACCAGGGCCTGAAGGTGCAGGCAGTTTCAATCGACGACGAGTGGTTGGTTGCCGGCATCAACGACCGAGCCCAACTGAGCGAGGTTGCCGCAGAACTCAACTGGCGCATCTGCCGCGCCTGGCAGCTGGCGGGCGTGACCATCCTCGACCCAAACACCACCTGGATCGACGTGACTGTGAGCATCGGTCAGGATTCGGTGATTCTGCCCGGAACGTTCCTGCGCGGCCTAACCTCGATTGGCGAAGGTGCAACCGTTGGCCCGGAGTGCTTCATCACAGACACCCAGATTGGCGACGGCGCCAATGTGGTGAAGAGTCACGCGAGCACAAGTCGCATCGGTGCTGGGGCCAGCGTTGGCCCGTTCGCCTACCTACGTCCCGGAACCGACCTGGGGGTCGACGGCAAGATCGGCACGTTTGTTGAAACCAAGAACGCCGTCATCGGTGAGGGCTCAAAGGTTCCGCACCTCAGCTACGTTGGCGATGCCCAGATTGGCGAGCACAGCAACATCGGTGCAGGCACCATTTTTGCGAACTACGACGGCGTGAAGAAGCATCGCAGCACCATTGGCTCGCACGTTCGAACCGGCTCGCACAACGTCTTTGTTGCGCCGATTACAATAGGTGACGGAGCTTACACAGCAGCGGGAACCGTGGTTCGACGAGACGTCAAACCGGGTGACCTCGGCATGATGGTGGCTCCGCAGAAGAACATGGCGGACTGGGTGCTTTTGAAGCGTGAAGGCACCGATGCCGCAAGGGCTGCAGAGGCCGCAAGAGCTTCCGAGCAGAACGACTAGAAGAGAGCCGACGTGACCATTTCCACTCCCAACAGCAAGAAACTGGTCCTGGTAAGCGGTCGCGCTCACCCAGAGTTGGCTCAGGAAGTTGCAGAACTCCTCGGCACCAAGCTCACCGAAACCGTTGCCTACGACTTCGCCAACGGCGAGACCTTCGTGCGCTACGAGGAATCGGTTCGAGGCGTTGACGCATTTGTGATTCAGGCCCACCCGTTCCCAATCAACCAGCACGTGATGGAACAGCTGCTCATGGTTGACGCACTCAAGCGCGCTTCCACCAAGCGCATCACAGTGGTTGCCCCATTCTTCCCATACGCCCGCCAGGACAAGAAGCACAAGGGTCGCGAGCCAATCTCGGCGCGCCTCATGGCAGACCTGTTCAAGGCTGCAGGAGCCAACCGACTCATGTCGGTTGACCTGCACACCCCTCAGATTCAGGGCTTCTTCGATGGCCCGGTTGACCACCTCTGGGCATTGCCGCTGCTGGCCGATCACATTGCGGCCAACTACGAGGTAGAGAACCTAACCGTGGTCTCGCCTGACTCCGGCCGCGTGCGCGTAGCAGACATCTGGGCTGACCGCCTTGGAACCCCGCTGGCAATCATCCACAAGCGCCGCGACCCAGACCGCCCAAACCAAGTTCAGGTTCACGAGCTGGTTGGTGAAGTTGAGGGACGCACCTGTCTGCTGGTTGACGACATGATCGACACCGCCGGCACCATCGTGGCAGCCGCCAAGGCTCTGAAGGACAACGGAGCTGCAAAGGTTATTGTTGCCGCAACCCACGCCATCTTCTCCAACCCAGCCGTCGAGCGCCTTTCGAGCGATGCCGTTGACTCGGTTGTTGTGACCAACACCCTGCCGATTCCCGCAGAAAAGCAGTTTGAGAAGCTCACCGTTCTGTCCATCGCGCCGCTGATTGCATCGGCAATCGAGGCCGTGTTCTCGGACGACTCGGTTTCGCGCTTCTTCCCAGGCCACGCCTAAACTCAGGCTCGCATGTCGCAGCCAAAGCAACAGATTGGCCTGCTCAGCGCGGTAGCCATTGGACTCGCGTCCATGCTCGGTGCCGGCGTTTTTGTGGTGTTCCACACGGCCTTTGCCCTAAGCCCAAGTGGCTACTACTGGGCCCTGAGTCTCGCCGCGCTGGTTGCCGCTTTCAATTCCTGGAGCATCTACTCGCTGGCAAGGGCGGTTGACCGCCCAGGCGGTGTCTATGCCTATTCGCGCATATATCTAGGCGATTCATTCTCGTTCGCGTCCGGATTCGCCTTCGTGTTCGGCAAGATCGGTTCGATTGCCGCAATCGCTCTGGCTTTCAACTCATACGTTCTCAGTGAGCATCCGTTCTGGCCCGCCGCAACCGCGGTGGTAATCCTCACGGTCATCAACGTGCTTGGTATACAGCGCACGGCAACAGTGGCAACCATCCTGGCCATCACATCCACTCTGTTCTTTGCTTTCATGGCCACCGATGGCCTGGTGCAAAAGGCTCCAGTGCTGGTTTTGCCGATGCCCAACGCGCCGCTAGACACCTCGGTTTTTGGTGCCGCGGCAATTTTCTTCTTCGCTTTTGCCGGCTATGCACGCGTTGCCACCCTCGGCAACGAGGTGCGCGATGCGAAGCGAAATATCCCCAAGGCAATCGTCATTTCGCTGGCAATAGTTATGGTGCTTTACGGCGCGCTGGCGTTCGTGATGCTCAAGTTCCTTGGACTTGACCTGCTCACTACAACCGCCCCGTTCAAGAACCTCGCCGAGTTCTTCATACCGGTCCTGCCACACCAGGTGACAATCGTGGTTGCGGCCCTGGCATCGCTGGGTTCAATGCTGGCGCTTCTGGCCGGGGTTAGTCGCACGGCCGCATCGATGGGCGAGGACCGTGAACTACCCGCCTTCTTCCAGCGGCGCAACCGGTTTGGCTCGCCCTGGCTGGCGGAGGTAGTCATCGCAGCGGGAGCCCTCGCGCTTATCGCCGTTGGCGACCTCACCTGGGTGATTGGATTTAGCTCTTTCAGTGTCCTGTTCTACTACTCGATCGGACACCTTTCGGTGCTACGTCAGGGCAGTACCGACCGCGTGGTCCCGCGCGCAGTGGCGGTTGTGGGTTTTGTGCTCTGCTGGCTCCTGTCGCTGCAGGTTCAGGGCCCCGCGGTTCCAATCTCATTGGCCATGATCGCGCTGGCCCTTTGCGTGCGACTCGTGGTGGTTCGCCGCCGCGGAGCGAAAACCTAGGCCAGTGCCTTTTTGATGCGCTGAACCGATACAGGTTCAGCGGTTCCCAGTTGCTGGGCAAACAGGCTCACTCGTAGTTCCTCCAGCATCCACCGCACGGTCGCGAGCTTGGAATCAGTCTTAGGCGTTAGAGGAATCTTGCCACCGGCCGCGGAATAGAGCGTCAGAGCCTGCTCCAGCTCAAGCGAGCCAAGTCGGTCACGGTTTGGGTTTTCGTTTAGCTGCTCAACGCGGCGCTTGACGGCCTGCACGTAAATCAGAATGCGCGGCAGGCGATCTAGCCCGGCGGCCGAGACCATACCCGGATGGATGAGTTCCTCCAGGTGAGCCTTTTCGCCCGACAGCACCGGCAGGAAGGCAAACGCCTTGGTCTCCGAGATTGCCCTGCCGGCCTCGCGAACGGCGATCATGATCTTGGCCATCAGCGCGCTGGTGTCAAAGACCGCATCCATCACCGAGGACTGCACTGCTGCATTCAGTTTCTCAAACTCGGCCGCTGACAGCACCATGCCATCGGGGTGTTGTTTGTATAGTTCGCGCGTGATGCACGCGGCAATCACGTCATCGATGAAGGCGTTGAAGCTCTGGTACGGGGCCGTAGCCAGCGCCAGGTTTTCGGCCTGGGTGAGATGTTCCTTCACATAGCTTGCGGGCGATTTCACGGCCAGCTGGGCAAGGGCTATGACCCCGCGCGGATGCTCGAAGCGCTGCTCCTCCTGAGTGCTGAACAGGCGAAGGGACACTCCGTCTTTGCCGGAAACCAGAGCCGGGAACGCACGCACCACGTTGGCTCCGTGGCGGCTCTCCAGACTCTCGGCGAGGTCTCCCAGGTCCCAGGTGGTGATCCCGGTGCGCTCAACGCTCGAGTGGCTGCGTTCGGCAATCTGGGCAACCGCCTCTCGGTTATTGCCGGCCAGCCTTGCCTGCAGGGCAGCCAAATCTGTGCCGAGGCCAAGGGTCTTGCCACGCGCATCTGCAACTCGGTAAGTCATCTTCTGGCCATCGGTGAGGCGGGTTAGGTCGAAGTCGTCCGGCCGCACCACCGTTCCAGAGAGCCGCTGCAGGGTTTCGGCCAGGGCGCGTTCCAGCGGACCACTCGGTTCGCTTGGCATTGCCGCTAGCGCCTTGGCCGCCCAGTCGCTTGCGGGCACAACGTTGCGGCGAATCGCCTTGGGCAGACTCTTGATCAGGGTGGTAACAAGTTCGCGACGCATGCCTGGAACCAGCCAACCAAATTCATCGGGGCGCATTGCGGCCAGCAGCGGCAGCGGAACCTCAACGGTTACTCCGTCGTCCACGGCTCCGGGGTCAAAGCGATACTGCAGTTTGAGCTGCTGTCCGCTCAAAGTCCACACCGATGGGTGCTCGCGTTCGTCGTGCGTGGTTTCCTGTTCGCCAAGGAGGTCGGCTCTGGTTGCGGTCAGCAGTTCGGGCGCATCGCGCCTTGCCACCTTCCACCAGCCCTCAAAGGTGCGGGTGGAAACCACGTCCGCCGGTATTCGGGCGTCGTAGTAGCGGAACATGTCTTCTTCGTCGGGAATCAGCTGCGGCTTGCGGCTGCGTTCGGCCAGAGCCTCCAGCTCACGAATCAGGGTCTTGTTGGCTTTTTGGAATGCCTGAACCGAATCCCATTCGCCGTCAACCAGAGCGTGGCGAATGAATAGTTCACGGCAGTACCCGGCATCGATGCGCGCGTACTGCATGCGCCGGTTGGTGACGATTGGAACGCCGAATAGCGTCACGCGCTCGTAGCCAACCACCGCCCCTTGCTTCTTCTCCCAGTGAGGTTCTGAGAATTGCCGCTTGCAGAGGTCGCCGGCAAGTTTTTCGGCCCAGGCGGGGTCAATCACGGCGTTCATGCGAGCAAAGAGGCGGCTGGTTTCAACCAGTTCGGCGCTCATCACGGCGGCGGGCGGCTTTTTGGCCAGAGTGCTGCCGGGGAAGATCACAAATTTTGTACCACTGGAGCCCAGATATTCGGCCGCGGTTTTCTTGTTCTGTGATGCCTGCTTCTCGTTCACCTGTTTGAGGCCAATGTGGCTCAGCAATCCGGCCAGAAGCGCCTTGTGAATTCCATCGGGGTCCACCTTGGGGGAGTTGAGCTCAAGGCCCAGCGGCTTTGTTAGCGAGCGCAGCTGGCGCACCACGTCCTGCCACTCGCGCACGCGCAGGTAGTTCAGGAACTCGCTGCGACACAGGCGTCTGAACGCCGACGACGAAAGCTCGAGCTGTTTCTCCTCGATGTAGTTCCAGAGGTTGAGGAGTGTGAGGAAGTCGCTGGTTGGGTCGGCAAAACGCGCGTGCTGTTGGTTGGCGGCCTCGCGCTTCTCGAGCGGCCTCTCGCGCGGATCCTGGATGGTGAGACCGGCAACAATAACCATAACCTCGCGGGTTATGCCGGCATCGCGGCTAGCCAGGAGCATACGAGCAAAACGGGGCTCGATGGGCAGGCGAGCCAGTGCTCGACCAGTCTTGGTCAGGCGCTCCGTGCCGTCATCGATGGCTCCCAGCTCGCGCAGCAGGCCCAGTCCATCGCGCACACCCCGCGGGTCTGGCGGTTGGATGAATGGGAATTTGGTGATATCTCCAAGGCCGAGGTTTGCCGCCTGCAGAATCACGCTGGCGAGGTTTGTGCGCAGAATCTCGGGGTCGGTGAATTCGGCCCGTGACTCAAAGTTAGCCTCAGAGTAGAGGCGAATCGCGATGCCGTCGCTGGTTCGGCCACAGCGCCCCGAACGCTGGTTGGCGCTGGCCTGCGACACCGCCTCGATGGGCAGGCGCTGCACCTTGGCCTTGGGCGAGTACCTGCTGATTCTCGCCGTTCCGGTATCAATCACGTACTTGATTCCGGGAACCGTGAGCGAGGTTTCGGCAACGTTGGTGGCCAGGATCACGCGGCGTCGAACGCCAACCATCTTGCTCGGTTCAAACACACGATGCTGCTCCGCCGATGAAAGGCGTCCGTAAAGCGGCAGCACCTCGGTTCCCTTTGCCAGCACACCACCGGTGACAGCTCCCTCGATCGCGTCCTGGGCGTCGCGAATCTCGCTCTCGCCGCTCAGGAACACGAGGGCGTCGCCCTGAGCCTCACCCTCCAGCTCTTTCAGTGCCGCTATGATGCCCTCGACAAAGTCGTCAGGGGTTGGCTCCGCTTCCTCGTCCGGGTCGTCCCCGGCGGCCGCCTCGCCCACCGGACGGTAGCGAATCTCAATCGGGTAGGTGCGTCCAGACACCTCGATGATTGGGGCATCGAAGAAGTGCTTGCTGAAACTCTCGGGGTCGATCGTTGCAGAGGTGATGATGAGCTTTAGGTCTGGCCTGCTTGGCAGAAGCTGTTTTAGGTAGCCCAGCAAAAAGTCGATGTTGAGGCTGCGTTCGTGTGCCTCGTCGATGATGATGGTGTCGTACTGCTTGAGTTGACGGTCGCGCTGCAGAGCGTTCAGCAAGATTCCGTCGGTCATCACCTTGACCACGGTGTCCGGACCGGCCTGATCTGTGAATCGCACCTGATAGC
>Ga0213920_1001817_pt1 | contig 11079 bp, 10 predicted proteins | sample McNCre1117MG_FD_161054 | JGI IMG/M metagenome (GOLD analysis project Ga0213920, IMG submission 161054) | Freshwater microbial communities from McNutts Creek, Athens, Georgia, United States - 11-17 MG | ecosystem: Environmental > Aquatic > Freshwater > Creek | place: USA: Georgia | collected...
TAGTACGAGAGGACCGGGGTGAACGAACCTCTGGTGTGTCAGTTGTTCTGCCAAGAGCACCGCTGATTAGCTACGTTCGGAAGAGATAACCGCTGAAAGCATCTAAGCGGGAAGCTCACTTCAAGATGAGAATTCCATGACTTCGGTCGAGAGGCTCGCAGTAGATGACTGCGTTGATAGGCTGGATGTGGAAGTGGGGACTAAAGACCCATGGAGCTGACCAGTACTAATAAGCCGATTACTTGATTATTTTTCTGCTTGCGTCCACTATGTGGTTCCCGAGGTATGTTCGGGAATCAAAATAAAATACACTTTACTAAGTGCAACGATTCACATAACTCAATAGTGTTTCGGCGGCCATAGCGAAGGGGAAACGCCCGGTTACATTCCGAACCCGGAAGCTAAGACCTTCTGCGCCGATGGTACTGCAAGGGGGACCTTGTGGGAGAGTAGGACACCGCCGGACTTAATTTACAAAATGGCCACCTTTTTAGGTGGCCATTTTGCATTTAACTATCATTTTTTACAGGAGGATTTCATGTCAGAGGACAGAAACCAAGATCGCCCGCGTCGCGACGACCGCGCCGGAGAGGGTCGCCCAGCCTGGAAGAAGGATGGAGACCGCCCAGCTCGTGGCGGCGACCGCCCGGCACGCGATGGAGATCGTCCGAGCCGCGGTGGAGAGCGCTCTGGTCGTTTCGGCGACCGCCCATCGAGGGATGGAGACCGCCCATCGCGTGGCCCGGCCCGCGGCGAACGACCTGGCCGTGCTGGCGATGGTCGAGGCGGCGTTGAGCGCCCCGAGTGGCAGAAGCGCGTGGAGCGCGAGCGCGACCCAGAGCGCGCCAAGAGCCCTATGATTCCTGAGGAAATCACCGAGAAGGACCTGGACCTGCTGGTTCGTGTTCAGATGAAGACACTCAGCCCAGAGAACGCCGAGCGAGTCTCGCGCCACCTGGCTATGGTGAATCTGCTCATCAACGATGACCCGGAGCTCGCACACCGTCACGCCATGGCGGCTGCGGATCGGGCCGGGCGAATCGGCGTTGTACGCGAAACGCTTGCGCTCACCGCCTACACAATTGGCGATTTCGCCCTAGCCTTACGAGAGATGCAGGCCTATCGCCGCATCAGCGGCAAGGATGACCAGCTGCCCATCATGGTTGACTGTGAGCGTGGTCTCGGACGTCCCGATAAGGCGCTCGAGCTAGGCCGCTCGGTTGACCCAAAGACTTTGGACGCCGGCGTGCGTGTGAATCTGGCGATTGCCATGAGTGGTGCGCGACTTGACCGTGGCGAAAACCAGTTGGCTCTGGCCGAGCTCGAGATCAAGGAACTCAACCCGGAGAGCGTGTTTGACTACTCTCCTCACCTGTTCCGCGCGTATGCCGACACCCTTGAGATTCTGGAGCGCGCTGACGAGGCAAAGCGCTGGTATGACTTAGCAGACCGTGCAGACACGGCCCTGGCAGCCAAGAAAGCTCCTGCCGTTGAGGTGCAGGACATCATTGAAGAACTAGTTATTCCGGAACCTTACGAGGCAAGGCAGCGCGAGGAGCGCGAGTGGAAGCCTCGTGGCGATCGCGAGTGGAAGCCCCGCGAGGACCGCGGTGGCGACCGTGGCGGTAGCCGAGGCGGCGACAGAGAGCGTCGCGAATGGAAACCGCGCGAAGACCGTGGCGACCGCAGCGACCGCCCGCGTCGTGATGGCGACCGCCCGGCACGTTCGTTTGGCGAGCGTTCGGACCGCCCGCGTCGTGACGATGATCGTCCGCGTCGTGATGGCGACCGCCCGGCTCGTCCGCCTCGCCCCGCTACTGGCGACGACCAGCCAAAGCTGCGCTTCGGCAACGAGCGCAAGCCGCGCACCGAGGGCGATCGCGCACCCCGCAGCGACCGTGCTCCGCGCGGTGATCGTCCCGACTGGAAGAAGAAGCGTGACGAGTAGCATTTGGGGAGTTTATGACACCCTGCTTGCAGACCTAGACGGCGTGGTTTACGAAGGCAAGAAGGCCATCGAACCCGCGCCATCGGTGATTTCGCAGTTCCAGCGCGAAGGAATCAAGGTTGGCTACGTAACCAACAACTCGTCGCGGAGGCCAGAGACCATCGCTGAACAGCTAATCGGCTTCGGAATCGAGACACTGCCATCGCAGGTGATAGGCAGTGCCCAGACCGGCGTCGAGTTGCTTGCAACTCTGATTCCGGCTGGTGCCAAAGTCTTGGTGGTTGGCGGCGATGGCCTGCGAACAGCTGTGACGCTAGCTGGGTTTGAGCTGGTGGCGTCCGCCGCAGACAAACCGGCAGGCGTGATCCAGGGATTCGCCCCTGACGTGTCCTGGCGTGACTTGGCCGAGGCTTCGTACTCCATTCAGGGCGGCGCCAAGTGGGTGGCCACCAACGGTGACTGGACCATTCCACAGGAACACGGCATCGCGCCCGGCAACGGCACCCTGGTTTCGGCCGTACATACCGCTGTTGGAATACTTCCACCGTTTGCGGGCAAGCCGGAACCACAGATTTTCCACACCGCAGTCGCTCAGATGGGCGCCAAGAGGGCGCTGTTTGTAGGCGACCGCATCGACACCGATATCACCGGTGCTAACCGTGCGGGAATCGACTCAGTGCTGGTGATGACGGGTATCTCAACCCGCAAGGAAGTCCTGGGTATCAAGGCCGAGGGACGCCCCAAGTTCATCATCGGTGATTTGAGCGAACTCACCCGCAAGTACCCGGAACCAAAGGCCACCAAGCGTGGCTACAAGGTTGGCAAGACGCTGGTTGAGCTGCTTGGAACAAAGGTGCGAGTGGTGGATGGAGACCCGAAGAGCCTTGACGCACTGCGTGCAGCCTGCGCAGTTATATACAACTGCGAGCTACCCATATATGCCCTCGATGTAGAGCCAGCGCTCTACGAATAGGATTTGACCATGAGCGAAAACCTGCAGGAATTGGTGCAGCAGGAGCTGGACCGCATCGCCGGCCTGGATCTGAGCGAGCAGCCGGAGGGCTACGCGCGACTGCGTGACGTGCTCGAGCAGGCGCTGGACTCTCTGCCAGAGGGTAACTAAGTATTCCGCTATGAGTATGCGTCTAGATTTGGCTCTGGTTGAACGCGGCCGCGCCCGAAGCAGAAACCACGCCGCGAGCCTGGTTGATGCTGGTCGAGTTGTTGTAAACGGTCAGCCGGCACGCAAGGCCAGCCAGCCCGTCACCGAGGATGCCGAAATCACCATCCTCGAGGCCATCGACTATGTATCGCGCGCTGGACACAAGTTGGCCGGAGCTCTGGAGGCATTCCCCGAAATCGAAATAGAGGGGAAACTCTGCCTCGATGTCGGTGCTTCTACCGGCGGATTCACCGAGGTGCTGCTGCGTCGAGGGGCAACAAAGGTTGTTGCTTTGGACGTTGGTCACGACCAGATGGTCCCGGAGCTGCGCCGCAATCGCAAGGTGATAAACGTCGAGGGTTTCAATGCCCGAGAGCTCACGCCAGAGAGCTTGCGCGAGCGAACCGCGGAGATTGGCACCACAGTGGACGTTTCCAAGGATCCGTTCGCCATCGTGGTTTCTGACCTAAGTTTCATCTCCCTCACGCTCGTGCTTCCAGCCATGTTTTCAGTGGCTCCAAAGGCTGACTTTGTACTGCTGGTAAAGCCGCAGTTTGAGGTTGGCAAGACATCCCTGAACGCCAAGGGAATAGTGAACGACCACCGTCTGCGCGCGCAGTCGATCAAGCAGGTTGTTGAGTGCGCCGAGGGTTTGGGTATGGAGGTTCACGGAATTGAACGCTCCACGCTGCCGGGAACCCACGGAAATCAGGAGTATCTGCTGTGGATAAGTGAAAAGCGCAGCGAGTATCGGCCAGAATGGACTCAGAGAATCGATTCGCTCGCCAAGGAGCGTTAGGAGGCGAAATGTCGACTCGCAGAGTGCTGCTAGTTAGTCACGTTCGCCGCGATGAGGCGCTTCACGCCACGCTCGAAACCGCTCGCCTGCTTTTGTCCGAGGGCATTCACCCCGTGATGGAAGACTCAGAGCGCGATCTCTTAGGTCAGTGGGCCGCTGCCCAGGGCCTCGAGGCGCAGATGCTCGGAATCGGTTGCCTCACGGTTGACTGTCACGTACCCGAACTAGAACTTGCCATCGTCCTTGGGGGCGATGGAACCATCCTCAAAGCGGCCGAAATGGTTCGCGATGCAAATACCCCGCTGCTAGGCATCAATCTGGGGCACGTGGGCTTTCTTGCCGAAAGCGAGCGCGACGAGCTGCACGCATCGGTGAAGCGAGTTGTTGCAAAGGACTACGTGATTCGTGAGCGACTAACCCTCGATGTAACCGTTGAGGTTGAAGGCAAGGTTGTTTACTCAACCTGGGCTCTAAACGAGTGCTCGGTTGAGAAGAGTGCCGCCGAAAAAATGCTTGAGGTTTTGATTGAGGTGGACGAGCGTCCGCTTTCTAGCTTTGGCGCAGACGGAGTGGTCATGAGCACCCCGACCGGCTCTACTGCGTATGCATTTAGTGCTGGCGGCCCGGTTGTGTGGCCAGGAGTCGAGGCTCTCCTTCTGGTGCCGCTCAGCGCGCATGCCCTGTTCTCGCGTCCACTCGTAGTTGCCCCCGGCTCGCTTATGGCAGTTGAGGTTTCGCAGGCGTCCAGCGGCAATGGCGTGCTCTGGTGCGACGGCCGCAGAACCACTGCTCTGCCGCGTGGAGCCCGAGTCGAGGTTCGCCGTTCCCCACATTCGGTACGTCTGGCCCGTTTCCGCAACAGTGCCTTCACCGACAGACTCGTTGCTAAGTTCTCGCTGCCTGTGACTGGTTGGCGCGGTGCGGCCCGCCAGCGCGACGAGGTGCTCTAGCCCTTGATCGAAGAAATCATCATCCGTGACCTGGGTGTCATCGGTGAGGCTCGCCTCCAACTCGGACCTGGCTTCAACGTCCTCACGGGTGAGACCGGCGCCGGCAAGACCATGATCCTCACGGCGCTCGGTCTGCTGCTGGGGGAGCGCGCCGACAGCTCGTCGGTACGAAAGGGGCAGCCTCAGGCGCAGGTGCATGGTCTCTGGCGCCTGGATGGCACGGACGCCGGCTCCATCGTTGGCAATCGTCTTACCGAGGCGGGCCTGGACTTTGACCTATCCGAGCTAATTGTTAGCCGCACGGTTGCCGCGGACGGCAAGAGTCGCGCCAGTGTTTCGGCTCAGCCGGTGCCGGCTGGCCTACTTGCGGAGCTTGGCGAGAAGTTGGTAGTGGTACACGGGCAAAGCGAGCAGCTGCGACTGCGGTCGGCAACTGCGCAGCGCGAGGCCCTAGACGCATTTGCCGGCAAGGAGCTCGACTCCAAGATGGCCGAATACCGCGATGCATATCGCGCCTGGCGTGACGCCGAGGTGCGACTTGCCGACCTGGTTGCCAACGCGACTGCCCGCCTCCGCGAGGCCGACGACATGAGGGTTGCGGTAAAGGAACTCGATGCCGCCGACCCACAACCGGGGGAGGACGAAGAGTTGGCTGGTCTGGCAGAGCGCTTGACCAACCTCGAAGCCATCAGGTTTGCGGTGGCCAATGCGCACGAGGCGGTGTCATCCGAGGATGGCAACCAGGATGTGCTTGGGCTGTTGAGTCAGTCACGCAAGCAGTTGGAAACCGGCTCCGCTCACGACGGCCGGCTCGAGGCTCTCGCCGAGCGCGCCGCCGAACTGGGTTCCCAGGCGCGCGAACTGGCGGGAGAGTTGGCATCGCTGCTGTCCCTACTCGAGAACGACTCCGAGCGCAGTCTCGACGAAATCCAGAGCCGTCGGGCCGTCATCAACACGCTGATGCGTCGTTACGGGCCATCCCTCGATGAGGTCATTGCCTATCGAGAGACTGCATCCTTGCGCCTTCTAGACCTGGACACGAGCGAAGACCAGATCATCGAACTTCGTGGCCAACTGGATGCCTTGCACGTCAGGGCTGTGGCGCTCGCCGCAGAGATTTCAGGCCTACGAACCGCCGCAGCAAACCGCCTAGCCTCCGCCGTCACCGAAGAATTGCACGCCCTGGCCATGCCCGGTGCAACGCTGGTTGTAGAAGTGACAGCCGCCGAGCCGGGACCTCACGGCGCGGACAACATCGCCATTCAGCTATCCAGCTACCCTGGTGCGGATCCTCGCCCGCTGGGTAAGGGCGCTTCTGGCGGTGAGCTCAGCCGTATCATGCTGGCCATCGAAGTGGTTTTGGCAGACACCAAGTCCAACCCAACCTTCATCTTTGACGAGGTGGATGCTGGAGTCGGCGGTGCGGCCGCCATCGAGATTGGCAAGCGGCTAGCGCGCCTAGCCAAAACCGCTCAGGTGATTGTGGTGACCCACCTGGCTCAGGTGGCGGCGTTTGCCAACAATCACCTGCGTGTTCTCAAGAGCCACAACGGTGAATTCACCTCCAGCGATGTGGTCTCGCTTGCCGAGGTTTCGCGCGTTGAGGAATTGGCCCGCATGCTTTCTGGATTAACCGAGAGCGAACTTGGGCTCGCCCATGCCGCAGAGCTCTGGCAACTTGCAAAGCGTGATAATCTTTAATTCCATGGCACATGCGATGGACACTGGTAAGACACGTCATATTTTCGTCACTGGTGGAGTGGCCTCGTCCCTTGGTAAGGGTCTGACGGCAGCCTCCCTGGGTAACCTTCTAACGGCTCGCGGTTTGCGCGTTGTCATGCAGAAGCTAGACCCGTACCTGAACGTGGATCCGGGCACAATGAACCCCTTCCAGCACGGCGAGGTCTTTGTTACCGAAGACGGCGCTGAGACCGACCTCGACGTGGGCCACTACGAGCGCTTCCTCGACATCAACCTGAGCCAGGCCGCCAACGTGACCACCGGTCAGATTTACTCGGCAGTGATTCAGCGCGAACGCCGCGGCGAGTACCTTGGCGACACCGTTCAGGTAATCCCTCACATCACCGATGAGATCAAGCGCCGCATGCGCCTGCAGGCTCACGAGAACCCTGCTCCAGACGTAATCATCACCGAGATCGGTGGAACCGTTGGCGACATCGAGTCGCTTCCGTTCATCGAGGCGGCACGCCAGGTGCGCCACGATGTGGGCCGCGACAACGTGTTCTTTGTGCACGTCTCGCTGGTGCCATACCTGGGCCCTTCGGGCGAACTAAAGACCAAGCCAACCCAGCACTCGGTTGCCGCGCTGCGCAGTTACGGAATCCAGCCGGATGCCGTAGTGCTCCGCAGCGACCGCGCCCTGCCTGCCAGCATCAAGAACAAGATTGCCCTGATGTGCGACGTTGACGTCAACGCGGTAGTAAGCGCCGCCGACGCCTCGAGCATCTACGACATTCCAACCGTTCTGAACAACGAGGGTCTGGACAGCTACATCATCAAGCGTCTGGGTCTCACCGCGGGCGACGTGAACTGGAGCCGCTGGGAGCCGGTGCTGAGTGCCGTACACGAGCCAAAGCACGAGATCACAGTTGGTCTGGTTGGCAAGTACATCGACCTACCAGACGCCTACCTGAGCGTGACCGCGGCCCTTCAGGCCGGTGGCTTTGCCCACCAGGCCAAGGTCAAGATCAAGTGGATCGCCTCCGACCTGTGTGAGCACCAGGCCGGTGCCGAGGAGCAGTTGAGCGATGTTGACGCCATCTGCATCCCTGGCGGATTTGGTGTGCGCGGCATCGAGGGCAAACTTGGCGCTCTCAACTATGCCCGAACCAACAAGATCCCAACCCTGGGCCTCTGCCTGGGTCTGCAGTGCATGGTCATCGAGTATGCCCGCAACGAGGCTGGACTGGAAGGCGCGTCGTCCACCGAGTTTGACGAGGACGCCAAGTTCCCTGTCATCGCCACGATGGCAGAGCAGGTGGACATCATCGCCGGTGGTGACATGGGTGGAACCATGCGCCTCGGCAAGTACACCGCGGCCCTCAAGCCGGGTTCGATTGTCTCGGAGCTGTACGGAAGCGACACCAGCGAGGAGCGTCACCGCCACCGCTACGAGGTAAACAACAAGTACCGTGACCAGATCGGTGAGGCTGGGCTCGTGTTCTCGGGCACATCGCCAGACGGCCACCTGGTTGAGTACGTTGAGCTGCCGCGCGAGGTACACCCGTACTACGTTGCAACCCAGGCGCACCCTGAGTTTAAGAGCCGCCCGACCAACGCTCACCCGTTGTTCCGCGGCCTGATCGAGGCCGGCATTGCCCGCCACGAGGCAAACCGCATCTTCAGCAGCGAAGACAACTAGCCAAAATGCCTAAGGATCGCCCAGCCCAAACTAAGATCCTCGCCTCCGACACCGTTTTCGAAGGCAAGATCTGGGATGTGGCGCGCGAGACCTTCGATTACAACGGCGGTCAGCTAACCCGCGAGTTTGTGAAGCACCCCGGTGCGGTGGCAGTTCTCGCCATCGATGCCAACCAGCGCGTTTTGATGATCTGCCAGTACAGGCACCCGGTGCGCTCGCACCTCTGGGAGATCCCTGCAGGTCTGCTGGACGTGCCGGGTGAGGACCGCCTCGCAGCCGCCAAACGCGAACTCCTTGAGGAAACCGGCCACGCGGCCGCAACTTGGGAGAAGTTGGCCGACTTCATGACCACGCCCGGTGGCAACGACGAGGTCATCACCATCTACCTGGCCAGCGACTTGAGCCACGTTGGCTACCACCAACCGCTTGAGGGCGAAGAGGTGGACATGATTCGAGAGTGGATTCCGCTAAGCGAGGCCCTGGCAAGCGTGCTTGCATCCGAGATTCAGAGCCCTTCTGCGGTTGTGGGCATTTTGCACGCAGCAATCAAACTGGGCGTGAAGGCGGCCTAGGATGGCCGAATCCGACTCGATCGAAGCGCTGGTAGACAAGTTCCTGCGACACCTTGCGATTGAGCGCGGGTTGGCGCGAAACACCCTGAAGGCTTACAACCGTGACCTGGGTGACTACCTTGGGTTTCTGCGCGGCATGGGCGTTGCCAAGGCTGACGATGTGACAGACCTGCTGATCGAAACCTTCGTGGAGCAGCTAGGCGCAACCCGCAAACCGGCATCGGTGGCGAGGGCGCTCGCCGCGGTGCGTGGCTGGCACCGCTACCTCATGCAGGAGGGCGTGACGGTGCGCGACACCGCAAACCGCGTGAAGCCACCCAAGTTGGGCAAGCGCCTACCCAAAGCCATCGATGTGCAGCAGGTTGTTGCCCTTCTGGACGCCGCCGGCCCCGAGCCATTCGACGAGACCGCATCCGCCAACTCGGGCGTTGACCCGATTCGGGTACGCGACCGCGCCATCCTGGAACTGCTGTATGCCACGGGTGCCCGCGTGAGCGAGATTGTGGGCCTAGACATCGATGACCTGGTTGACCCAACCATGATTCGAGTTATTGGTAAGGGCAACAAGGAGCGCATCGTTCCGGTGGGAAGGTTTGCCCAGCGGGCCTTGGAGAATTACCTGGTTCGCACGCGTCCGCTACTGGTGGCCAAGGGCGCGGGCACGCCATCGGTGTTCTTGAATCAACGCGGCGGCAGGCTCAGCCGCCAAAGCATCTGGCAGATTCTGGTTGACGCCGCGGATGCCGCTGGAATACAGGCCGAAATCACGCCGCACACGCTGCGGCACTCGTTTGCCACGCACCTACTGGAGGGCGGGGCAGACGTGCGCGTGGTGCAGGAACTACTGGGACATTCATCGGTGGCGACAACACAGATCTACACGCTGGTTACCGTGGATGCGCTGCGGGAAAACTACATCCTCGCCCATCCGAGGGCCCGCGCCATTCGGTAGGCTTGTTCTCTGACCACAGCGCGAATTTACGCGGGAAAAAAAGGAGGGCCAAGCATGTCTAAGGCAGATGCAAAGGACACTCGTTTTCCTGTTCCCGCACCGCTGAAGCAGCACGGCCCAGCCCGCATCATCGCCATGTGTAACCAGAAGGGCGGCGTTGGCAAGACCACCAGCACCATCAACCTGGGTGCGGCGCTCGCCGAGTACGGCCGCAAGGTTCTGCTGGTTGACTTTGACCCGCAGGGCGCGCTCAGCGCAGGTCTAGGTATCAACGCCTACACCAACGAGCCGACCATCCTAGATTTGCTGCTCACCAAGAACTTTGAGACCAAGGATGTGGTTCGTCCAACCTCGGTCGAAAACCTCGATGTGCTGCCAGCCAACATCGACCTAGCCGCCGCCGAGTTGGCGCTGGTGAGTGAAATGAACCGCGAGCACATATTGAAGCGCGTGCTGCGCCAGGTTGCAGACGATTACGACGTTATCCTCATCGACTGCCAGCCATCCCTGGGTCTGCTCACCATCAATGCGCTCACCGCCGCCCACGGCGTGATCATTCCGCTTGCACCTGAGTTCTTCGCGCTGCGCGCCATTGCGCTGCTGGAACAGATCATGGGCAAGGTTCGCGACAGCGAGAATAACCCCTCGCTCAAGCTGGACGCCATTCTGGTGACCATGTACGACAGCCGCACAAACCACGGCCGCGAGGTGCTGGAGCGCGTGCGCGAAGGCTTCCCGGACGTTACCCTGCGCGCGATGATCCCAAAGACCATCAAGTTCTCGGAGTCGGTGGTTCACCTGAAGCCGATCACCCAGTCTGCATCCGATTCCACGGCTGCGGAGGCGTATCGCGCCGTTGCACGCGAGCTGGTTCAGCGTGGCTGCACCCCTTAGCGAGCAGCTGGAGATTGCCCCCGGTTTCGAACTCTCGCTTGGCAACTTCGAGGGTCCATTCGACCTGCTCCTAAACCTGATCTCAAAGCACCAGTTGGACATCACCGAGGTTGCGCTCTCCAAGATCACTGACGAGTTCATCAAGTATGTTCGCGGCCTAGACGCCGAAGAAGAGCTGGAGCAGGCATCAGAGTTTCTGGTGATTGCAGCAACACTGCTAGACCTCAAGATCGCTAGCCTGCTGCCAAAGGGCGAGGTTGTCGACCCTGAGGACGTGGCGCTGTTTGAGGCGCGTGACCTGCTCTTTGCCCGACTGCTGCAGTACCGCGCCTTCAAGGAGATTGCCTCCTGGTTCTCCACGGCGATGGCGCTCGAGGCGCGCCGAATTCCGCGTGAGGTTCGCCTGGAGGACCGCTTCAA
>Ga0213920_1001818_pt1 | contig 11077 bp, 17 predicted proteins | sample McNCre1117MG_FD_161054 | JGI IMG/M metagenome (GOLD analysis project Ga0213920, IMG submission 161054) | Freshwater microbial communities from McNutts Creek, Athens, Georgia, United States - 11-17 MG | ecosystem: Environmental > Aquatic > Freshwater > Creek | place: USA: Georgia | collected...
TGTTTGCATCTTAAGCCTCACTTTCAATAGGTTTAATGAATTTTATAGAAAATTCCATTCTTCCAATGATCCAATTGTCATTAGATTCGCTGAAAGGTTCAACAAAAATCGAAATCAGTCGGACGTTTTTAATAAATCCAGGTTGCACAAGTCGATTAGAGGCCTTTAGAGCCAATGTGAAAAACGCCTCGCATTCTGACTTAATCCGTTCTTCATTCTCGTAAACATAGGAAAAACCTCTCAGAAATAATCTTACTGTGATAGGGATTTCCATCTCTAAATCAATTTGATTTTGTTTAACGCCTGGGAAGCTCACCGCTTCGATATGAAAAGCTCTATCAAAGTTTGTTGATGGAATGTCTTGCCAAGAAAAAGGATTTCTATGCTCTTGTAGACCCCTACTCAATCCGATTGCTCTAAAATACGATTTGCAAATATTTATACTCATCTCACCATTTCCATCGAGCCTATAAAGGTCTTATCTGCGGTAGTTATTGCGTCGTCTTTATCCCAATCGAAAATCAAATATGCCTTATCTTTCGAGTTCTTTTCACAAATTCGATAAGCCTCTGCTTTAATTCTGAAAATATCGTCTTTTGCGTTAGAAACTGACTCTAGAATCAATTTCAGCGTCAAAAATGTAGACCATTCTTTGACCTCTGATTTGTCTAAAATCTCGTCTTTCGTAATCTTTGACCCGTCTCGAAGTCTAAATCCTTTACGATCCAATTCATCAAGAATTAATGCCTGTGATCGACGGTGGAAGTTCTTAAAACTAATCTTTCCTTGCTTTAAAAACTCCTTTATGTCGTTCTCATGAATCTTTAGATCATCGTCATTTGAGAATAGTTTGTCAGTCGCTTCATCAATGCAAACAATCGAAAAATCTTTCTCGACTGTTGTAGTATCAACGAAAGTGAATTTTGCGGTGACAACTTTGGTGCCAATTGAATCATATTCCCAATCCAAAAACCATTTTGTGTTATCTAGAGGCATCATATTATCTGAAACCTGGACGAAGGTCGAGGCTGCATAAGGCTTTACTTCGACCTTTGAAACAGGAGAATGATCGTTAGTGCCTGAAGATTTTTTGAGATTGATTCTCAATCTATCGTTCAACTGAATGATGCTCTCGGAATCAATATCAATAAAAAACATTTAATAACTCCTAGCAGATATTTCTTTTAGCATAATCTCAATTTCATCCATACCAACAGAATCTAGACCTTGGTCGAATTTATACCCCAACACCTCGACAATCGGCCTTGCGATAAATTCAGAACAAATTAAGGCTTTCCATCCGTTCCAATTGGTTGATTCAATCTTCTCCTGAATTATTGAAACTGATTGAGCTAAATAAATCATTGCGCATTGCCAAATTGAATATTTTCGGCCAACTTGTTTTTTTATCTTTCCGACAATTTCTTTATATTGATCATCTGTAAGATTTATTTGGTAGGTTCTTATAAGTTTGAATTTATTTAACCAATCGGAGTAGTTTACTTTTCTGCATTTTGGCCAAATTGCCTCGTAAATCCATCCGTCATCGGTGCAAAATGCCACATGATTGAAGTCAACTCCTTCAACCTTTTCAATCCCCCAAACGGCGGGCTTATGAATCAATCCAGTGTTTTCAGCGCATAAAACTTTGAGTATTCTCATGCGGACCTCACAACTTTTTATTCATGTAATAATTAACAGCAACCTTTCGATCAACTCCTTCACCCGTAGCCACATAGTGCATCGACAAGTATAGACCTGGAGTTATCTTTGCGACTAGGGGAGCTGTATTGATTTTATGAACGCTATATTGTCCTTGCACCTCAACCCATTCACCAATGATGTATTGTCCAACAACTGGCCAAGCTTCGCATAGAGCGGCCCTGTAAGGCGCAGGAATCACAGAATCATGGTCCTCTACTTCTGCATAGATATAATCACCAAGCTTTGCATTCTCGACGATCATGCAACCGCCGTTTGTATAAAGTTCCGCAGGCAATTGAAAGAGAATTTCAATTGTCGTCCCAGGGATAACCGTTGCAATCGCAGAGGTTTTCATTCGCTTAGTTCTGTAAAGAGGTTGCGCGAAAGGGTGAGGATCTACTATGTCAGTTATTTTTGAAGATATGATTGAGCCCTTCAAGAAATCTAAAGCTTGAACAAAGTTTGAAAAATACGTTGTTCCGTCTGAAATTCTTAAATCACCTGAAAGAATATCTTGATTTACTTTTAAGTTATCTTTCCATGTTACCACGTCAACGGCTTGCAAAGTATATTCTGCACTTGGCTCGATTGTCTGCCCTGCCCACACGTCTGAAGTTACTTTATTATTTTTTGCGATGATCATTAGCCCCCCTGCCCAGTGATATAGAGATGTGGTTTAGCGATTGAGCCGGAGTCGATTTTAATTTTCAACTGTCCGGTTGCAGGAAGTGTAAAAATCGGTGTTGGTGGACTTGAAACTTGAATTACCTGCTTTACTGCGCTGAAAGTAATTGTATGAAGCAATGTTGTATTATCGTAAAAACCAATACTGCAAGTAGCATTAACCGCAGTGGTTCGAGCCACAATTGAATAAATTGAAAGAGCGTTAACGACATAAAGAGGCGCTTCATTTGTATCGATCCCAGGGAAAAACTCTAAATATCGTCCAGTGTTAGCATTTCCGCCATAAGAAAATTGAGTAAAAGAACGACTTGATGAAGTAACTAATGAATAAACAAATTCAATAGCCTCTTGAACTGTTAGTTTATTAATTTGCCCACCGATTGTCGTCGTAATATCAAAAGCCGTCGTCCAAGCGTTTTGAACTGCCTTAAAGAACATTTTCATGACTTGGCTCGATTAAATAAAAGTTGATATTTAACCCCATTCACAGAGCCTTTTAAATACAACTGATAGATCGGAACATTTCCGCTAACTTTATTTCTAAGCTCTGCCTGCATCGATTCGCCAGGTGCCAATTCAAAATAAGTCACGTTGTCAGTTGAAAACAAAAGCCTAACAGTGTTTGGCGTTTGTTGTGGGCAATGGACAAAAAATTGCTCGATAGGCGTTGAAGCCACCGCAGGGAATAAAGACGCAGAGGTATTCACCGAACCAACATAAGGCTCGGTAAAACCCAATCTATCTTCCGTCTCCCACTGAGGCGCTTCAATCGGCATTAATTACCTTATGCTTTCTCAAGACAAGATACTGATGCGAACATATTAGATGCTTTATCTAAGTTTGTTCCATAGATGATCAATTCTTGCGTTCCGGTAGGACCGGCTTGAAACTCTTTACAAGGCTCATAAAAGTTATGAGAGAATTGTCCAGGTCCGACCATTGCAAAACCAAGTTCAACTTCCGTGCCGTCATTGTTATGAATCAATTCATAAAGGGTAGTTCGTGAACACGCAACGTCGAAAGCGATTTCTGAATAACTTTTTGTTGCTGTCAAAGTGATTGTCGCAACTGCAACCCGAGTGATTGAGCCATTGTTCTTAGCCGCTGCACTTTTACAAGTACCAGGGCTTTGAGTTGATACTGGGATTTTTCCATCACTTGTTAGTGTAGGAAGAACAAGGTTGTTCGAACTATCTTTGAAAGCTAATGCAACAGAGCCAATCTTGCCCGCTGCCGCATCGCCTGCGGCTGATTTTGTTAACGCTGCACCGACGTTGTTCGCATCGACTAACGTAGGGAACACTTCTCTTTCAATAGCCATTTAAAACCTCCATATTTTATTTATAAGTTATCATTTCCAAAATTGTATTTGCTTCAGTCGATTGAACGTAAATTGTTCCACCGATAAGACTAGCGTATTCCTCTTCGAATCCTGCGCCAAGGGGAACGGTGAAATAATTCGTTGCCGTCTCTCCTGCGACGTAAGAAATTCTTATCCGACAAACAGTCCTGGGCTTAAACTTAAATTTAAGAGTATTTGCAGGAAGCGCAATTGAATACTCAGTGTTGGCCAATAACAAAACAGGATTTGTAATTTCTGGAGTCAAAACTAGCGGAACATTAGCGACCGGAATTGGCTCAGAATTACTATTAACAATCTGAACAAATCGTTTCCATGATTCTGCGGTCGGAGCTATCCCGAGCTGAGCAAGGTTTTTATAATCACGCTCTAGCAGGACCCCACTCATCAATTACCCCTTAGCTTTGATCAAATCTTTTGTTTCCAGATTATTAACAGTTTCAAAATACCATGCAAACCATTTTCCGTTTACAAACTGAATGTCAAAATAAGGAAAGAATGAACCACGTTTGACGTTGTTCAAAAGCATGGCCCGCCTCAAACCTTCAGGGCTTGAAGCGGACACAAAGTTAGGAATTTCTGCGGGCGTTACCGTCCCCATTCCCATCTAAGCATTACCTTAGAAAATTGAAACGATAAGCGGTGAAGTACCAACAGCCGCACCTTTTTCACCAAGTTGCAAGCCTTTGATACCAAACAACTGATCAGCCGCCACACGTTTAGCTTGTGATCCGTACTCGTTAGCAGCTTGCTCGCTTGCCATGATTCCTTGTTGGAAACCGTAAGCAAGACCAGATTTAGCAGCCATGAAGCTTTGGCCGTCAGCTAAACCGTTGTGCATTACAACAGGAATGCCGTAAACGCGACCGATAACGCCAGTTGGAACATTTGACGTTCCGTAGATTTGAGCCTGGGTAAACTCAGCAATTTTCAACGTTGCTTTTTCTTGAGCAACAGAGATGAAAAGAGTTAATTCATCCATCGTTGCATCAGCTTTTAAAAGAGATGCGCGAGCGTCAAGAACAGCGTCGCGAGTGATATCGCCAACGATGCCAAGATCAACACCTGCGTAAGTTGCAAGTGCTGCAATCAATTGTTCATCCAAATATCGAGCGTGAGCCGCACCTGCTCGTTCAGCACAAACAGAATCCCAGTCAAGAACTGACTGAATATTATCGTTTTGATCGATAATGTACGCAATGTAAGCCGGAATGTTTAGATCTAATTTATCACCAGTTGAAGTGATAACTGTCGCGTTACCCATTGTTCCAGAAGCACGTTGAGCAACAGAGAAGGAAGACAATTTAGGAAATGTGATCGACTTTGCACCTTTGATTGCGAATGCTGAAACGTCTTCGAAGTATCGGCTTAAGACAGCCTTAAACTTCAATTCCTTCTGAACCATTGCTGCAATAATATCCATCTTAGTTGCGCCAACTTGTGTATTGCCAATTGCTACGTCTGCCATTTAAACCCCCTAAAGTTTTTGTTTTAATAATTCTTTCAGTTCATCTTTTGAGTATTGATCAAGACTTTTTGCTGGCATCTTTCCCCCATTCCCTGGAGGCAAATCATTAGTCTTAGGTGGAGCCGAAATAAAAAGACCTGGCATCCTAGCCTTAATTGCAATGATTTGGTTTTTGATTCCGCTTGTATCAACTTCTAATGTTTCCGGGTTCACTTCAATTTTTGTTGGATCAATCAATTTCTCGATTGCCTCAAAATATTGAGCGCCCTCTTTTTGGGCTACTTCGCGAGCAGAAGTTAAAACAGCTTTTTGAATGATCGCATTAGAGAGATTTTTACTCTTCTCCTCAAGCTCCTTGTTTCTTGCTCTTTCAAGCTCTACAAGCTCATTCAGTTTTCCGGCCTTCTCCAAGTCTTTCGACTCTTTGTCAGCTAGTTGTTGCTTTAATGCTTCAGCTTCAGCTCTTGCATTAGCTTTCTCCTTCTTGAGTTTCTCAACGAACTCCTTCGGATAATTGCCACCCTGAAGTTGATTGTCTTGACTACCTTCGCCACTGGCATCGGTATTGGCTCCACTGGAGCCGACTACTTCACTCATCTTTTACCCCTTTTTTTCAAAAGTAAACAAATTTGATTATTTACTAAGCTATTTGCTTGAATTTAATAATTTTCTGATTGCCGAGGTCAAAATAAAATTAACTCGGTCTCGCATTTCTTGGCTCATTCCTAGAATTTTTATTCCTCTCGCAAAAAAACTTTCTGCAACTTCAAGATTTGTTTGCCCTGCTTTTCCGATCTTTTTGCCATCCAATCCAGTGTATTGCGTTCTTGTTGTTGGGTTAAAATCAACCGTCACCGTTTTAGCTACCTGATCAATTTCATATCCCATTGAATCTACTAGTTGGCCCGTGAATGTGATATTTGATCGACCTCGACCATAGGCCAAATGCGTATTGTTAACTTTTGATAATTTATCGCGCTCAATCTTCCATTTTTCAGACAAAGGCGGAAAACTAGAACCATCCCCCGCTTTGCCCGTTCGGGCGTTCTTGCGGTTCAATCTCACCAACGTTTCACCTATCTCGGTCAGGACCTCTCGACTGACTGCCTTGTCACGAATGGCCTTAGTCTTTGCTGTTAATCCTGATTTATCCACTTTTATTTTGATTGAGGTTGCCATTATTTTCCCCTCAATTGGTCTAGTGCTCTAACTATATCTTCAGCGGTGAAAGCAACACTCGGTTTTTGTCCAAAAGCTTCTTTTGCCGTAGTTCTTTGGATGGAATCGACTTCTTTCTGGAATTTTCTTTGCACCTGAGCAATCTCACGTTCGGTCATATCGAGAAAAGGGCGCTTTGGCACATTGGCGCCGCCTTCTTTACCTACCGTATGACCATGAGCCTTGGGTGCGTCCTTATTAGCTATGCCAATAGTTAGAGCGTCAGAATCTTGTAAATCAAGAGGCAAGATAGAATTAAGCATTGAACCTGATAGTTCGAGATCGACATTTGTTTGACCTTTGAATTTTTCGTAAGCGGGTGAATACTTCACAAATTTAATAGGGGTGCCATCATCCACCCCATAACCTTTTAGAGTCCTATTGATGATCGTAGTCTTTACGTCGTCCGCAATTCGTTCTCTGATCGATCTATTTGGAACCGATTTTCCGAAAATATCCTTGAGATTCAATTTCAAAGATACTTCCGATTGAGTAATTTTAAGAGAACGCTTTGCCATGATTTTCTTCCTTAATCGGCGCTATTTTCTGAATCCAAATTATCGATTGTGCTATTATTTTCTACATTTGGATCCAAATTTTGCATTGGTTTTAGACTAGTCATGTCTTCACTGTCTATTTCTTCGGCAATATATTCGGCTTGTTCTTTGCTTATACCCCGATCTTCCGCAATGGCTTCAACCCTAGACATTAGTCCAGCTTCTTTTCGTTTGATAATGTTATCGGTCTTTTCAGTTTGGGTCATTGCCATGACTGGCGCCTGGTAAGTCACTTCAACTTGAGACTCTTCAGGAATAATAAAATCGAGAATTTTCTGTGTTGTTCCGAAATAGACGTTGTTCCACTTCTTGAATAAGTTGAAAAACTGATTTTCAACGCATTTGAAAAGATCGATGTCTTCTTTTGATGCTTCGAACATCTCAATCATTGCCAATAGTCGTTCAATTCCACTCGAAAATTTTGTTGAGCTCAATTGAGTGCTTACTGTTGCAGCATCGAGTCCACGCGATGAAAGGAAAGCGGCTAGGACCGACTCAAGGTATTTCATTGATCCTTCAATGTCGGCATTTGGAGAAGCATAGCCGAAATTTGGTTCGTGATTGGTATTTGGATCAACTTTGAGCTTCAAAACCATGTTTGGTCCAACAAATAAAACCTCTGGCATCGTGTTTTCAGTGGCCACTAGATAGCCGACTGACCACCCCTGCATTTTAACAACTTGAGCGAGATCAGAAAGGCCTGACAAAAATTGTACGTTGAAATCAGCGATTGAATTGCAGTATTCAACAAAAAACTCGAATTCTTTAACAGTGCTCACATCAATTAAAGGAATCTCACCAATAGGATTTGAGAAAACTTCGGAAACTACTTCACCCTTTCCGTTGAAAATAAAATTAACTTCCTTTGTCCAAGTCACATATTTTTCTAATTGGGCTTTGTAATCGTCTGAATCCGCAATGTTCTCATTGTTTATTGTTGTCCGATTAGCGAGCGACTTATCAAAAGCATTGATCATATATGCGTCCGCAATCTCTGGATCAATGTCAGAAGGAATAGCGTCTAAGTTATGAGGCTTTAAAACTCTGATCTTTAGTTTTCCCGATTGATCGGGCGCGAGCATAACAAAAGTTTGTTCTTGATTTTTGAAGGCTTTGTTAGCTTTTGAAAAGTAAGAATTTACTTTATTTTCGGAATACCATTTTTCAATTGCGTCTTGTTGATCATCAGTCAAATTGGAAAATGATCTAGTCGGATCTGAAGTGTAAATAGATGCCTGTTTATCTACAATCCTTTTGCAGAGATTTATTGTCGAGATAATTGGCATCTTTTCGACTGTTTTTTCACTAAATTGAGTCTTCAAATAATCTAAAACATAAGTGCGAGCATGGCCTCCGTAGACTTGGCTTTGCATATAGGAGCGTTTTTTTCTATTTACGTTCTCCCATCCTTTAATCTCACCAACTAATTCTTTTCTTCCATTCAAACTAGACAATAGTCCTATTTGCATATTCTACCTCAATTTTCTACGACTTCAGACCTCGAAGTTGATTGTGCCCTATGCTTGTAAACTATGCAATAACCCAAGGCCGTAGTACAATGTTGATATTCTTTTGAATCGTCCTCGATTAGATCAGCACCTTTTTTAAGCTGCGTTAATCTCAGACCTTTGTCGAGCATTTTGGCGCCTTTGTAAACGTAAAGCCTGACTTGTTTTGCTTCATTCACGCAATAAGAGTTTACCCTATTGTGACGCTCTCGAATTGGAGGATTGGCCATTGGTACATTCATTGAAAATGCAATTGCTGATCCATCTTTTCGTCGATAGTTGGCTAAATACTTTCTGATAATATCCCAGTCGGTCGTAATTGAACGTGTGTCTTTATGAGATCCGGCTGCATCTCCATAAATCTCAAACTGGACTTTGTGCTCAAAGATTCCTCTTGATTCGATCTCATCAAGAGTCGATTGCGTCCTTGATCCGTGGATTATTATTTCACCAAACCAGTGATAAACTCCAGCTATTTGCTGCCCTAGGATTACTGACATAGGTTTTCCAACCCCTATGTTAAAATCCCACGCCATTAATATCGGTGAATTTGGCTGAATCACATAATCATATTGCCTAAAATTAATCTCTGGATTGTAGGCATAATAAATAACCTCTTGAGCAATTTCTAACCACTCACCATAAAGCATTCGACGAGCTAGGCGCGGGTCGTATTCGGCTTCTAGCTGGTCTATATACCACGCTGGAAGAAATGGGTTGTCTCTGGTCTTGGAATAATAAACGTGTCGCGTGGGGTGTTTTGCGCCTCCTGAATTGGGTCTGATGAAGTAATCATAAGCCCAATGTTGGGGGGAGTCTGGATTAGTCGCACAAAGCAGGATGTTTCGATTAATGTGAGGTTGTCGTCCAAGTCTCATGCGTAGCTCTGTGAGAAATTCTTTGTCTTCTTCGGGTGTTTCCGTCAATTCATCGATTGCAGCAAAAGAAAGCTCAAGGGATCTGAATTTCTTGAACTTCTTATCCCCCCAAGTACGGGGGAGAATCTCACTTCCCCAGGGGGGGAATAATATCGAGCAAGTGGTATCATATCCTCGATAGTGGACCCCATCCTTTAGGTCATCGTCCTGCAAATGCTCCATTATTTTTTGGTAAAGGGTGTCTCTTAAGTCAGGAAGTGATCGCCTTCCTATCAAAGCCTTTGCCCCTGAGAAGGTGAGACAATGCTTAACGATTAAATGAGCTACAACGAGAGATTTTGCAGAGCCTACCGATCCGCTAAGAAGGATCTCATGTACCCCTAGACCATAGTCTAGATTACACTCAACATCGTCTATCAAGTCGTCTTGAAACGGTATGACTTCGGGGTCAAACTCCCCAAAGCTCGGCGTTGACTTAGCTAGTTCACTCATTATTTTTTAAGCGTTTAGACTTTGGAACGTAGGCAATCTTGATTGTCTGTGTTTGCTTGCTTGTTTCATCGACGATCTGCTTAATCTTTTGTACTTCCGTGTATTGCTTACGGAAACGACATTTAACAGTGTAAATCCAAATCGAAGAATTGATGCTTTTTGATGTCGTTTCTTTATATGACCCGTAGCCTGATGTCGTTTGAATGTTCATGATATTTTGACGTCCCATATTCTCCCACCAGGCTAGAGAAAGGCTGTAACCGATCTTTTTAGCATGGCGAAAGTCTTCGTGCTTATCAAACCAGTCATAAAGTGCATCTATAGATACCATTATAGTGCCTGCAAACGCCTCGATTGACCCACCTTCGCGGCAATGTTCGATCAACATTTCACAAAATTCTGGTCTGTAAAGCGTTGGACGACCGAAAACGTAGCCTTCCGGCTTTGGCTTTGGTTCAGGCTTTTTGATCTCAACGGACTCACCTTTTTCGCAAAGTGCGACCTTTTTTTTCTTATATCTCTTGCCCACAATCACCTCCACAGGATGTAACTAAGCGCCCACTGGACGCAAAAAGGCTTATTAGCGCGAGGGTGAGGGTTGACTCCCTCCGTTGTAGAGAATAGCAAATTTCGGAAGGAATCGGCTAATTCAGAGTGCCGCGAGCACTCACGACCCTTGCAACTTTAGTTTCAACTCTTTCACGCACAATTTCAAGGCACAAGATTACATCGTCAATAGATTTTACAACGAAATAAAAGCCATTTATCTCGTTTATTTCTCTCTCGAAGTCTTTTTGTGAACTCGTTTGTCGTCCATTCTCTGATTTTACCTCAAAAAATATTACAATCGGCAAATCGTAATAGTTTTTAATCATAATTATGTCGGCGACGCCATTTTTCTGAAATCTAGATTTTTTATCACGAAAGCCTCCAAGTCTAGCGTCATAAATTCCGACTGATTCTTGCGTCCAAAACATGACCGGGCATTTTTTCGAATAAACTTCTAAAAATTGCAGTATTGAATTTTTAATTGCTCCCTCTGGTGTTTTAGTAGCCATTGAAAACCTCTGGGAAACTAATTCTCAAAATAATTAGCAATGTAGCAAGCGTTACCAGCAAGATTATTGCCTCAGTTTCAAAGTCCATTTTTCTCATTTAACCCTCCGTAGATTCTCTATTCAGAACCAGACCAAAATCTAGCACTTTTA
>Ga0213920_1001822_pt1 | contig 11055 bp, 11 predicted proteins | sample McNCre1117MG_FD_161054 | JGI IMG/M metagenome (GOLD analysis project Ga0213920, IMG submission 161054) | Freshwater microbial communities from McNutts Creek, Athens, Georgia, United States - 11-17 MG | ecosystem: Environmental > Aquatic > Freshwater > Creek | place: USA: Georgia | collected...
TGGCTGTTTACGGGCCCACCTGGCAGCGGCCGATCAAACCTGGCAGTGGCATTTGCGGCCGCACTTTCATGCCCCGATGGCGGGTGTGGGCATTGCAAGAGTTGCTCAATGGTGCTTGGCGGCACTCACCCAGACGTCACAATATTGGCTACCGAGAAGGTCCAGATCAATATCGACGAAGTGCGTGAACTTGTAACCAATGCGTATCTCGGGTCATCGGTGGGCGACTACCGAATATTGATCATTGAAGACGCCGATCGCATGACGGATCGCACCTCCAATGTGCTGCTGAAGGCCCTCGAGGAGCCACCAAAGAACACCATTTGGTTGCTCTGCGCGCCATCGGAGGCTGATTTACTTCCAACCATTCGTTCGCGTGTTCGCCGTGTGGCGCTAAAGGTGCCGAGTGTGGAATCGGTGGCGCAGCTGCTGGTTGAACGTAATGGAGTGGACCCTAAGTTGGCGGCTCAGGTTGCCGCTGAGGCGCAGAGTCACATTGGCATGGCCTTGCGTTTGGCCACGAGTACAGAGGCTAGGAGTCGCCGCCGCGAAACCCTGATGACTGCTCTGAACCTGCGCGGTGTATCCACGGCCATGATGGCGGCGGGGCAGTGGTTGAGCATTGCACAGAAAGACGCCGATGCCCTAACCCTCGAGCGTGATGCCCGAGAAAAAGAGCAACTGCTCAAAACTATGGGCCTCAAAGACGGAGAGACCATTCCGCCTGCCCTAAGAACCAGTTTTAAGCAGTTGGAAGAAGCCCAAAAACGCAGGGCAACACGAAGCCTTCGTGACGGCCTAGACCGAATAATGGTAGATCTGCTTTCGCTCTACAGGGACGTTCTCGCTACGCAACTTCAGGCTAACGTGCCGCTGGTAAACGATGATCTGTCATCCGGAATCCGCGACCTTGCGGCCTCATCCAGCCCGCAGCAAACCTTGGAGAAACTTGCGAGTATCTCGCTTGCTCGCAAGCGAATCGACTCCAATGTGCAAAACTTACTGGCATTGGAAGCGTTGGCGGTTTCGCTCCGCCGCGTTGACTAAAAGGGGTTGCCACTCACGGGTGGCATTGTTCGGAGGTATCACTTGAAGCTAAACAGTAGAGTTCGTTTGGCGGTATCTGCCGTTGCCCTGCTTGCACTCTCACTCGGTATCGCCGGTGTAACTGGCGCAGCAAATGCATCAAGTTTTCGCACCGTCGCAGACTACGATAACCAGACGGTGAACTGGACCACATGTGGGACGGATCTCTACTGTGGTCGCGTGATTGTCCCAATGGACTGGGCAAAACTCTCGGGAAGCACCATCTCACTGGCTGTCATCTACCACCGCGCAAGTGCTTCCAAGCCACTTGGCTCGGTGATTTTCAACCCGGGTGGGCCCGGCGCAAGTGGCTACGATTTTGTGCACGACAGCCTTAGTAGCCTCGCTACTAGCCGACTCAAAGCCAACTACAACATGGTTGGTTTTGACCCCAGAGGGGTTCAGAACTCCACCCCGGCAGTTCACTGCTATGTGGCCAACGCTTCAACTCCATCCAGCAAGATGGACCAGTTTCTCTATGGTGATTCGGGTTACCCGCTCGGGTCCACAAAAGACCTAGCGGTAACGCGCTTAGCCCTAAAGGATTTCGCTAATTCTTGCTACAAGAACACGGGTTCACTTTTAGGGCACCTGGATACCATAAGCACTGCAAAGGACCTTGACGTCATCAGGGCTGTGATGGGTGACGCCAAGCTCAACTACCTTGGTTACTCCTACGGCACGTTTATTGGCGCAAACTATGCTGCGTTGTTTCCAACCAAAGTTGGGCGCATGGTTTTGGATGGTGCTGTTGACCCAACGGTTTCGGATGAAGCGCAAAGCTTGAACCAGCTCAAGGGGTTTGACCTGGCACTAAACAATTACCTTGCCGACTGTCTTTCCAAGACGAACTGCCCATTCACAGGCACCGTAAGTGATGCCATGGCCAAGATTAAGTCTTTTCTACTTGGCCTAGAAGTTGAACCAATCACCAGCACCGATCATGGCCGCAAGGTTACGGTTGCCATGGCAACCAGCGGCATTGACATGGCGTTGTACTCCAAGAATTACTGGCAGTATCTGACGCAGGCTTTCACCAGTGCTTTCAAGGGTGATGGAACAACTTTGCTTCGTCTGGCAGATTTCTATAACGATCGCAACAGCGACGGAACCTACAACTCCAACGAGATGGAAGCGTTTATTGCCACAAAGTGCCTGGATAGCCGTGAACCCAGCGACACAAAGAGCATGCTGGCCCAAAACAAGAAGATCCTCGCCGCTAGCCCAGTAATGGGTCGCTACTGGCAGTTTGGCGGCCTCTCTTGTGCGTATTGGAAGTTCCCTCAAGCCAAGGCGCTCAAGTCCTATGCGGCCAAGGGTTCACCAACAATTGTTGTAGTTGGCACCACCGGAGACCCCGCCACGCCTTACCAGCAAGCAGTAAACCTGGCCAGCAAGGTCCTCTCCAATGCAACCTTGATTTCTTACAAGGGCGAGGGGCACACAGCCTACGGCCAAGGTCACGCCTGTGTTGACAACGCGGTTGACGATTTCTTTGTAGCCGGCACGCTGCCAGCAGCCAACTTGATGTGTCAGTAACCGCTTGCAGTAAAACTCGCCATCGGTTGCAAAGTTACCAAACAGATACCTTATTGTTAGCCAAATCTAGGCTTTTTTAGGTGTGGAAGCGTTTACAATAAATCAGTCATTTATTGACTTGCAGTAACGCATTACCTCAAAGGAGACCAAGATGGCCGGTGCCAGCATCCTCGTCTATTCCGAGCGTGTGGGTGGAAACCTGGGGGAAATTGAAAAGCTGTTGAAGGGCCCACTCAAGGACTTCAGCGGCATCCACGTACTACCGTTCTTTCACCCCTTCGATGGCGACGACGCCGGCTTCGACCCAATCGACCACACCATCGTTGATCCACGTCTAGGCGACTGGACTGACTTCAAGCGCATCAGTGACACTCACGAGCTCACCGCTGACCTAATCGTCAACCACGCCAGCTACCTCTCCCCAGAGTTCATCGATTGGCAGGAGAAGGGTGACGCCAGCGAGTACGCGGGTATGTTCCTGACTTTTGATGTGGTTTTCCCAAACGGTGGAACCGAAGAAGGAATCACAAGTTTCTACCGCCCACGTCCGGGCATGCCTTTCAGTGCCTACGAGGTGAACGGAAAGCGCCGCTTGGTTTGGACCACCTTCATGCCATCGCAGGTGGATATCGACATCAAGCACGAGAACGGTCAGGCCTACTTGCGCCGCGTGCTGGACGCCCTGAAGTCTGGTGGTGTCAAGGTGGTTCGCCTAGACGCAGTTGGCTACGCGGTTAAGACCCCGGGTACCGACAGCTTCATGACCGACGAAACCCTTGAGTTTGTCAAGGAAATCACGGACCTCATTCACTCCTACGACATGCGCGTTCTGGTTGAGGTTCACGCCCACTACACCCAGCAGCAGGCTATTGCCCCGCTGGTTGACCTCATCTACGACTTCCAGACCGCACCGCTGCTGCTTCACTCGTTCTTCAAGGGCACAGTGGACAAGCTGGGCCTCTGGTTTGGCCAGCGTCCAAACAACTGCCTCAACGTCCTAGACACCCACGATGGCTACGGAGTCATCGATGGTGGTCCAATCAATGGCAAGCCGGGTCTGATCACCCAGGAAGACATGGAGGACATCTTCGCCGTTGCCTCCAAGAACACCGATGGCCACAGTGCCAAGGCATCGGTGGTTCCTCAGTGGTTTACCCTGCCACACCAGATCAACGCCACTCTGCCAAACATTGTTGCTAACGACACCGCTTACACAATCATGCGTGCCGTGCAGTTCTTCCTACCGGGTGAGCCTCAGGTTTACTATGTGGGCCTGTTCAATGGCATGGATGACCGTGAGCTCTTTGCCAAGACTGATAACGGACGTGACACCAACCGTCACAACTACACTCCGGCCGAGATCGACGCAGCTCTGGCAACCGCGGTTCCTCAGGCGATCATTGGCCTGGCACGTATTCGTCGCCACGAGCTGTTTGAGAACGGTGAGTTTACCTGGACTGTCACAGGCGCAGACACCATGAACCTAACCTGGACCAACAGCTCGGCCAAACTAACTCTGGATTTTGCCACCACCGTTGGTGCACCAAGCTTTGTGATTGAGTTGGCCGAGGGCGGCAGCGTCAAGCGTGCGGCCTCGGTTGAGGAGCTTGCCGCCTGGTAAGGGGTGGATTCTTGACTCGTGTCACGCAAACGGTCGGCCCTGTGGCCGGCCGTTTTGCTCTAGAGCTTTAGCTCTAAGAGGGTGGTAGCCACAAGGTAAATGGCCAGGGCTGTAATCAGAACGCCACCGGTTCCGATGATGGCTGCCAAGCGCCCGCTGCGGGAGAAAATCCAATCGCGAGCCACCGACGCTAGCATCACGTAACTGCCGTCACCAAAGTACGCGAGAAGTTGAAACAGCAAGCCGAGCGTAACGAACTGGGCAATGAAGTTGCCATCGGTGCTAATGAACTGAGGCAATACGGCCGAGAAGAAGATTGCAACTTTGGGGTTACTGGCGCCAACGATGAAGGCATCACGGGCAATCCGGCGACCGCTGAGGCGCTCCTGGTTGGCACTGGAGTCTTGCTCCTTAGCGAGGAGTGCCGCCTCGTCACTCTTTCGGTGGCGAATGGATTGCACGCCTAGGTAACCGAGGTAGAGGGCTCCCGCAATGCGGATTACCGCGAGGGCCGCCGGGTTTGTTTCCAAGAATGTGCCGAGCCCTAGGACAACTGCCAGCAGCCAAACAGTTGTGCCAAGGACATTGAAGACCACGGTAAGTAAGCCCGCGCGGCGACCGTGGCTGAGAGTGCGACCAATCTCAAACATGATGGATGGGCCGGGGATGGCAATTAGCGTGATGGAAGCGAGAATGAAGCCGATCAGAGCCGGCCAGTGGGGGAGGATTCCGCCTAGCATCTGGAAATTCCTAAGCCCATCCAAGGAAGTGACGAAGCAGGCCGGCAACCAGTGCTGCCACGGCCACCACAACGATGAACGGCACCTTCCGCCAGAACATCAAGGCGGCAACCAGCACGGCGGCTAAGCGAGAGTCCAGGATCACCGCGTGCTTTGAGGCAAAAGTTTCCACGGCCGTGAGAGCGGCAAGGAGGGCAACGGTTAGTTTGCCCGCCAGAATCACAACTTCGCGGTGGTTGGCAATACGGGCTGGAATCAGGTAGCCCAAGAACTTCCACGAGAAAACGGCCAACGACCCAACCAAAACAGCAATCCAGTAGCTAGGCATTGTCAGCCTCCTTGAGGCGGGCGCCCCACGGCATATTTTTGGCAATGTAAACCAAGCCAACAGCAATTGGCGCACCAACGATGACGGGTATGCCACTTGGCAGCACAGGCACTAGAGCCAGAGTGAAAACTGCGGCCAAGAGGGCAATCACGTTGGACTGCAAACTCTTGAGTCGCGGCCAAACTAGCCCCAGGAAGGCCGCTGCGGCAGCGGCATCCAAGCCCCAAACCTCTGGCTTTCCAGCCTTTGCCCCCAGAAACGCTCCGATGAAGGTGAACAAGTTCCAGAAGACAAAAACTGCAATGCCCGTAATCCAAAAACCTCGTTTGGAATCTTGAGCGTTTTCCTGAGAGGCCGATACGGCGTTGGATTCATCGATGGTTAACTGGCTTGCCACCAGTTTGAGGATGCCGGTGACTCCGAGTACGCCGTTTAGTCTGAGTGCGTAGAAGCCATTCCGAATACCTAGAAGCCAGGCGGACAGGATTGCTGGAACGATGCCTGCAGGACCGCTGGCGGCGATCACACCGGCCACGGCAAACTGGCTGCCCCCCGAAAACATGAGCAGGCTGAGAACCTGGGTTTGGGCGATACTAAGGCCCGCGGCAACAGCCAAGGCTCCAAAAGACGTGCCGTAAAGACCCACTGCAAGCCCAACGCCCACGCTCGTCGAAACGACGGATGAACGAGGCGTCTTTGGCATTGCTCTAGCCTAGCGAAATTGCCTAGCCAAGTTCGGCGATGCGGCCTTTGAGAAGCGCCTCAACCAACGCGCGTGGCAGCGGCTCATCCACCGCAAACTGCAGCGACGTCTTTGCCACTACGTAACCCTCAAGCTCGGCCGCGTGAGCAGCCAAAACGTCCGCACTTTGTGTAGAAAAAACAAGATGATTCTTGAAAGCACAGAGCCCAGCCACGTTTTTGCCATTCAACTTGAAGATGGGTGCACCCCAGCCGATTGTCTCCACCAGACCCGGCTCGATCTCGAGCAGCATTGCGCGCATTGTTGCAAGCGTGCCGCGTTTGGGCTCCGGTAGCTCGGCTAGGTATTCGTCCACTGTGGTTACAGGCATGAAACAAGACTAAGACCGTCCAGCAGCCAAAACTAATACCACGCAACTGTTAGGTTTTAGACATGAAGATTGACGAATCCGTATTCATTCGCCACCTGCAATCCGGACAGGTTTGCACTGTCAACATTGGGTACGCCGATGGTCGGCCATCGGTGGAGATATTCCGCACCGATGAACTGCTTCTTGAAGCTCCAAACTGGTCGCCGAATGGTCAAAGTTTGTGCCTAAACGGCGGTGGCAGACTGTGGCGGTTGGAGGCTTCGGGTGGTGAGTTGACCGAAGTTGATCGTGGGGGAATCCCAACAATCAACAACGACCACGTGCTAGCGCCTCACGGGCAATCCATATTCGTTACGGCCAATGATGGTCACATCTACGAGTTGGCACTTGAAGGACCGACAATCCCCAGGCGCGTCACCGATGACAACCTCGAACTTGCCGAGACTTTCTTTCATTTTCTGCACGGCGTATCCCCAGATGGAACAGAGTTGGCCTACGCGGGTTACGGTTTTGACGGAGAGCTGGACTTCAGCAAACCGCTCAAGCACCAGGACATATTCACGGTCCCAGCTGCAGGCGGCCCAACTGTGCGGCTGACTCACTTTGGCCAAGCCGACGGCCCCGAATATTCGCCCGACGGCAAATACATCTACATCAACACTGAGGGTTTTGCTGGCTTGGGAACCAACTCTCAAATTGGACGAATCGAACGCGCTACCAACCGCACCGAGCAACTCACCTTTGATAACCGAGTCAACTGGTTTCCCCATATTTCCCCCGATGGAAACACGGCGGTCTACTTGTCTTTCCCACCGGGAACCATCGGCCATCCTGCCGATTTGGAAGTGGCCCTCAAGGTTGTTCCTGTGGATGACTGGCAGAACCCAACCCATGAGATTTGGCTCTTTGGGGGACAAGGAACCATCAACGTAAACAGTTGGTCGCCGGGTTCGGATGCCTTTGCATTTGTTGCCTACCCGTTCGTCTAACAAGGCCTAAAGGCCAATCCAGCGAATCGCCCAGTATTTGTTGTTGCACACTACTGTGTAATGTGTAATACTAAATCCGAAAGGGGGAACAAATGGATTCCACACAACTCCTAAAAGGAGTGCTCGACACCGCAGTATTGGCTGTACTCGAATCCGAGGATGGCTACGGCTACGACATCGTTAGGCGACTTCGCGAGTCCGGCATCGGTGACATTGGTGATGCAACCGTGTACGGAACACTCCGCAGGCTCTACGCCGGGGGGCTTCTGCGCACCTACGTTGTGCCATCGGAGGATGGGCCAAACCGTAAGTACTACGCGCTAAACGATCAAGGTATTGCCTCACTCTTAGCCCAGCGCGAAACCTGGGCTCAGTTCACCATCACCATGTCCAGCCTGCTGGGCGTATCATCCAAAGTTCAAACCGAGGGGAAATCAAAATGACAAAAACTTCTGACCGGGCGATTGCCCAGTTTGTCACCGATGTTCAGGCGGCACTGGACGGGCTTGACGCGGTGACCATCGGTGAACTCACCGAAAGTCTGGAAGCCGACCTGCTAGACCGCCAGGCCGCCGAGGGCAACGAGTTCAAGCTTGGAAGTCCGGCAGCATACGCCAAGGAGCTAATGCACAGTGCCGGTCTGGCAGGCGAAGGCTCGCAACCAAGCAAGGTTCGTGCGTTCTTTGCCGCCATCTGGAACTGGCTCTGGACCACCATAAAGACTGCCCGCCCTGCGTGGTGGGTGTTGCGCGGGCTTGCCGGCTACACATGCATCTGGTTTGTGCTCCTCAAGCAGGATCGCACGCTGCCTGACAACGCATCAGGTTGGCTGGTGCTACTAGTTCTAGTGGCGGTTAGCATTCAGCTGGGTCGCGTGCGCAACAAAACCTGGTGGTTCCGTGCACCGATGGCCGCCCTCAATATCCTCGCTCTCGTGACCTCCATCTATTGGGCTACTGCTGCAGTTGAGGTGCGTAACAAGTACGAGCAACTAAGCGCACTTGCCAGCTCCAACATGTTGCTGCGCGGCGGACAACCGGTTGGTTTTGCCTACGCCTATGACAAGGACGGCAATCAACTGCCCATGCAAACGCTCAAGGCTGCCAACGGAGAAATCCTTTACGAAACGCCAAAACCGGAACTTAGCGACGCAGTGCTTGCGGTACAGGGAATGACACTAAAAGCGGCAATCCAGGAGTTATCACGCCTCAATGTGACTGCCGTTGATGTGCAGTACCAGTACGAGCCGGGTGTGCGATCCGGTCACGTGGCAGCGGTGGAAAAAATCCACATCAGCGATGGCACCAGCCAAGTGCTACTGACTGTGGCCAACTAGGGGTTGTTGGTTCCAGCTAAAGCCGCCTCCCGCGAACCAAGCGTGGGAGGCGGCTTTCTTGCGCTTGTCGGTAAACAAGTTGTGAGAAGGTGGGAACGCTTTGACCTTGCATCAGGTTATGGAGTGGCGAGCCCAAACCCAAGGATGCTTTGACTTGCAGAAAAACAATCGCCTTCAAGAGCGCCTATCGGTGCGTTTCCGCCGACTACTCTCCGGCGCACCCGATGGCGTGCCGCCTTGGCTGGAGGTAATTGCTGCGGGTGATGAGCCAGGTCTTTTCACCCCCGATGATGCGCCTTGGGTTGTACACGCGGACTTTGGCACACTGGTTGGTGGCATCCGTGCCCTGCTCATGCAGGCGCTGCACCCGGCAACCCTCAGAGGGGTGGCCGACCATTCCCGTTATCAGGAAGACGCGCTTGGCAGGCTGGCCGGAACCATCCGCTGGCTGACTGTCACTACCTTTGGTTCACATGTTGCAATCGCCCATGAGGCAGGGCGTGTGAACCGACTCCACGAGCGCGTAGTTGGTGAGTTTGAGACCAACGCGGGCCAAACTCGCTCCTATCGGGCAGCCGACCCGGACCTTTTGCTCTGGGTGCACATCGCCTTCATGGAGAGTTTCCTGGTGTGCCACGAGTGGTACGCGTGGCGGCCAATACCGGGCGGCGCGGACGCCTACATTGCGCAGTGGTCACGCTCGGTTGAACCGCTTGGTCTTGCAAACGCACCGATGACCCGAGCCGATTTGAACTCCGAAATCAAGAGGATTTTGGACAGCGATGTGCTGCGCGTGGATGATCGCACCAGAGACGTGGTCCATTTCATCCAGTTTCCACCGCTGCCACCAATTGCCAAACTGGCCTACCGACTGCTTTTTGATGCGGCTGTGGTCTCGCTCGAGCCGGAGTTTAGACAGATGTTGAACCTCAAGAGCAAGCCGCGTTGGCTGGTCCAGCCACTGACCCGCGGCCTGCTCAGAACAATTCGCTGGGTGATTGGCCCGGAATCTCCGATCGAAGAAGCTGGCCGGGCACGCCTGGTCAGGATTGGCGCTTGGAAGCCATCGGAGTGATGAACGGCTAGAACCGGACGGCGAGCTTCTCAAAACCATAGATGTAGCGAATGGGGTTGCCATTTTGGTCCTTGTCGGTTGCCCACACAATTTGGGGGTCCTCGGCAAACTGCCAGTCCGGCCATTCATTTACCAGCACCCATAACAGTGCGCCTACTTCGTGCTCGGTAATGTTCATACCCATGCAGCTGTGGCGACCAAAACCGAATGCCAGGTGCGGAACCCGCTCGCGGTGAATATTGAGAACCTCGGAATCCGGCCAAATGCTCTTGTCATGGTTTGCCGAAACAAAGCTAAGAAGAACGTATTTGTCAGTGTCTCGCTGGTTGTCGGGGAGGACCGCCTGTTCTTTAGGCGCACGCTCCATCTTGGGAAGTGGGCTGAGGTAGCGAACCATCTCGGCGATGGTGCGGTTAAACCAGTCCTGGTTGGCCGCCAAAAACTGGCGGTCGCTCGGCTTGCCAATCAAGTGCCAGATGAGTCCGGTCACCAACTTGATGACGGTGTCGCGGCCTCCGGCCAGAAGCACGTTGGCGATTCCCTGCATCTCTGCACGCGAGATTGGCCCATTATCGATTCGGATCTGTGACACAAAATCCCACACGTCCTGGTCGTCGGGGTTGGTCACCGGGTTCGCCTCCGCGGCGTCAAAGACCCGGTCCAGGTACTCCTGCAAAATCCGACCCGAGCGCTCGCTCTCCAACTCAAAGTTCCGGTCTCGCAGGACAGACTCGCTGAGCGAAGTCACCTCACCCTTTTGATGGCTTTCCGCCGTCCAAACGTCTGGACCCCAGGAGAGCCACTCGGCGTAATCCTGCGGGCGGTTGTAGATGATGGTGAGGCAACCAATCACATAGGGCAGTGCAAACTCCGATGCGATGTCGCCGCCTCCAGTGGCCTGTAGCCGTGCAATCAGTTGGCGGGCATGTGCCTCAAAAGCCGGGCGATGAATTGAGATGGCGTCACCCATGAACAGGGGTTGCACCGCGGAGCGGAACTGGGTGTGGCGCGGAGGATCCGCTTCGAGTGGGAGTTGGCGATAGGTGCGAACATCGCGATCCCCGAGCAAATCGCTGGAGTAGGTCTCAAAGTCTTTTGCCGCGGCGCGAACCTCGTGATAGCCGCGAATCTCTTGTCGCACTGGTCACCCGCCTCCGTTGCACCGCACCGGAGCCACCCAGGAGAATCGAACTCCTGACCTGCTCTTTACGAGGGAGCTGCTCTACCGACTGAGCTAGGGTGGCGAGTTGCTTGAGCTCGGCGGCCGA
>Ga0213920_1001823_pt1 | contig 11051 bp, 12 predicted proteins | sample McNCre1117MG_FD_161054 | JGI IMG/M metagenome (GOLD analysis project Ga0213920, IMG submission 161054) | Freshwater microbial communities from McNutts Creek, Athens, Georgia, United States - 11-17 MG | ecosystem: Environmental > Aquatic > Freshwater > Creek | place: USA: Georgia | collected...
CTGCACATGGATTTCGTTCGTATGTGCCTGATTTTTTCAGGGCTGCACACATCTATATCCAACCAACGTTGCAGCCAGGCGAGGGCATTGGTAATTCGATGGCTGAAGCCATGTCTTTTGGCCTGCCCGTGATCACCAGCAATGTGGGCGGCGGCATTGAGCTGACGGCCCATGAGAAAACAGGCCTGCATTTTCAAGTCGGTGACCCACAGGCGCTAGCCCAGTCGATACAGCAGCTGATTGATGATCCGATGTTGTGCGATGCCTTGGGGCTGGCCGCTGCTGATACTTTGCAAACACGCTTCAGTTTGCAGCAAGAAGCCTCTGAATTTCTAGCGCTTTTCAACACCTTAATTAAGAAGCGTTATCCCCAATAAGTCCGTTGTCTGTGGATTTATGAAGTTGGGCATACACGCCACCAGCCGCCAACAGGCTTTGATGGGGCCCCATTTCCACAATGCTGCCGGCTTGCATGACCACAATCAGGTCGGCATGCTCGATGGTGGACAGGCGGTGGGCAATGACCAATGAGGTGCGACCTTGCATGAGCACATTCAGTGCGTCTTTGACCGCTTGTTCGGACGCGGTGTCTAGCGCCGAAGTGGCCTCATCCAAGATCAGGATAGGCGCATTCTTGTAGATGGCGCGGGCAATGGCCAAGCGTTGGCGCTGGCCGCCCGAGAGCTGGGTGGCGTTGTGGCCGACGAGCGTGTTTTCTTGGTGTGGCAGGCCGCGCACAAAGTCACCAAGGTTTGCCGCTTCTAAAGCGCGCCACACACGGGCGGTGTCTACGGTTTCACCCAAGGCAATGTTTTGAGCGACCGAGTCGTTGAACATGATCACATCTTGGCTCACAAACGCAACTTGGCTGCGCAAGCTGGCGAGCGACCAGTCTTTCAATGGCACGCCATCTAAGCGCACTTGGCCCGAAGTTGGCTCTAAAAACCGTGGCAACAAATTGGCCAAGCTGGTTTTGCCAGAGCCCGATGGGCCAACAAACGCCACAGTTTGACCGGGCTGGATGGTCAGGTTCACGCCGTTGAGGGCGGGTGAGGTGGCAGACGGGTATTGCAGCGTGACGTGGTCAAAGCAAATTTCGCCTTTGGCATGCGCACTGGTGTGTGTGCCTTGGGTTTCATCGGGGGCAAGTTCGAGCAGATTCAAACCACGCTCCAGTGAGGTGACGCCGCGTGTGAGTGTGCCCGCCACTTCAGATAAGTGTTTGATCGGCGAAATCAGCATCAACATGCCTGTGATGAAGGCCGCAAACGAGCCAACCGTCACGCTGGATGTGCTGCTGTCTGCGCTGCTTTGCCACAAAGCCACAGTGATCACCCCAGACAAAGCCAAGGCCGCCAGCATTTGAATGAGCGGTGTCATCACCGAATTGGCGACCACAGCCTTGAGCGCCAATTGACGCAACTTATGGTTAGACGCCCCGAACTTGGTGATTTGGCTGTCTTGCGCGTTGTGCAAGCGCACCATGCGGTAGGCCAGCACGTTTTCTTCCACCACATAAGCCAGCTCATCGGTGGCGTCTTGGCTGGCTCGGGTCACGTTGTCGAGGCGGCGCGACAGGTTTTTCACCACCCACGCGATGGGCGGAAAGATGGCAAACACAATCAGGGTGAGCTTCCAGTTGAGCATCAACAAGTAGCCAAGCAAGGCCAGCAGGGTGACCAAGTCTTTGGCCAGCGACAGCATGGTGGAGACAAGCAAACTTGCGCCGTTGTTGACTTCGTAGACCATGGTGTTGGTCAAGCCGCTGGTGTGTTTGTCGGCAAACAGTTTGGCATCCGCCCGCAAGAGCTTCTCAAACAGGCGTTGGCGCAACTTTTCCATCGAATAGTTGGTGACACGGGCCAAGCAGTAAGCAGCGATAAAACCAGCAAAGCCACGCACACCAAATAAAAGCAGCAACACAGCTGGGATTTTCCAAAGCTCAAGCGTTCCACGGTCAAAGCCATTGTCAAGCAAGGGCTTCATCAGCGCGGGAATGGCAGGTTCTGTGGCCGACCCGATTAGTATGCCCACAATGCCCAGCACCAGCGCACCAGGGTGGCCTGCGAACCAAGGTGCCACGCGTTTGAGCCTTTGGAACAAGGAGTCAGACGGGGTTGATGTGGCAGTGATGGTCATAAATTCTTCACGTGGCAAGAATGGCAATACAGAGCATTATCGCCACTCGTTCACCACTAAAATCAGCGGATTCATTTGGCTACCACTCACACCATGACACGTCATTTATTTCGCTTCGCACTTGGGCTATTGACTGCCGGTTTGTTGGCCTCGCCAACCTGGGCGCAGTTCCGCGTGGAAGTGTCTGGCGTGGGCTTGACTCAAGTGCCCATCGCCTTCGCCCCTTTGCGTGGTGAGGAGACGTCACCTCAAAAGATTTCAGCCATCGTGCAAGCGGATTTGGAGCGTAGTGGTCAGTTCCGTGGCATCACCGCTGGGGTGGTGACGGACGAAACCCAACGCCCCGACATCAGTGCCATGCGCCAAAAGGGCGCAGATGCTTTGCTAACAGGCAGTATCAGCCGCATGGCAGACGGTCGCTATGACGTGCGCGTGCGCTTGTGGGACGTGGTGCGCGGTCAAGACTTAGGTGCCATGAGCTATGTCGTGGTGACGGGTGATTTGCGCTTGGCATCTCACCGCATTGCTGACTTTGTGTATGAAAAACTCACGGGCGACAAAGGCGTTTTTTCCACTCGCATCGCCTACGTGACGAAAGCTGGCAACCGCTACAACCTGTGGGTGGCTGACTCGGACGGTGAAAACGCCCAATCTGCCTTGGCCAGCCCAGAGCCCATCATTTCACCCAGCTGGTCGCCTTCCGGCGGTCAATTGGCTTATGTGTCATTTGAGTCACGCAAGCCTGTGGTGTACATCCACGATGTGTCTACCGGCAAGCGCCGTGTGATTGCCAATTTCCGTGGCTCCAACAGTGCACCTAGCTGGTCGCCCGATGGCCGTACCTTGGCTGTGACGTTGAGCCGTGATGGTGGTTCACAGCTGTTTTTGATTGATGCCCACGGAGGCGAGCCTCGCCGTTTGACTCAATCGGCAGGCATCGACACTGAGCCCGTGTTCGCCCCCGATGGCTCTGCCATTTACTTTGTCAGCGACCGTGGCGGCGCACCTCAGATTTACCGTATGCCTGCTTCCGGCGGCCCAGCCAACCGCGTGACCTTCAATGGCACGTACAACATTTCGCCTGCCATCAGCCCTGATGGTCGATGGTTGACCTACATCTCTCGCATTGGTGGCGCCTTTAAGTTGCATGTGATGGACATCGCCAGTGGCAACGTGGCGGCCATCACAGACAGCAGCCGTGACGAACGTCCTAGCTTTGCCCCCAACAGCCGCCTGATCGTGTACGCAACCGTGCAAGATGGCCGCGAAGCCTTGATGACCACCACCTTGGATGGCCGCATCAAAGCCCGTTTGTCTGGTCAAGGGGGCGACTTACGTGAGCCCAATTGGGGGCCCTTCAGCAAAATCTTGCCTTAATTTATCTCTCTTTTTTGGAACACATGTCTATGAAAAAACTTTTGTTACTTGCCTCTGTCGCTGCAGTCTTGGCGGGTTGCGCTTCTGGCGTCAAGCTGGATGATGTGCAAGTGGATGACCGCTCAAGTGGAGCCGCTGGTCAAGCCGGTGTCAATGGCTTGAACTCTCGCAATCTCGGTGCCATGGAAGGCATCAAGCAAGGTCCTGTGGGTGTGGAGCACATCATTTACTTTGATCTCGACAGCTACACCGTCAAGTCTGAGTACCAAAGCGCGTTGGAGGCCCATGCGCGCTACTTGCGTGCAGACCGCAACCGCCGTGTGAACATCGAAGGCCACACCGACGCACGTGGTGGCAGCGAGTACAACTTGGCTTTGGGTCAAAAGCGTTCAGACGCTGTGCGTCGCTCGTTGTCGGTCTTGGGTGTGCCCGAGAACCAAATGGAGTCGGTGAGCTTTGGCAAAGAAAAGCCAGTGGCCCAAGGCTCTGACGAGTCTGCTTACTCACAAAACCGCCGTGCTGCGTTGAACTACCAATGACATTGAACACTTTTTTCTCTCTCCGCGCTGTGGCTTTGGCCGCAGGTGTGCTGCTAAGCCTCAACGCCACGGCTGCGTTGTTTGAAGACACCGATGCACGTCGCGCCATCTTGGAGTTGCGTGAGCGTGTGGAGCGCCAAGGCGAGGAAATTCAAAACTTCCAGCGCAGCTTGCTGGAGCAGCAAAACCAGTTTGAAGCCTTGCGCGAAGAAACAGCCCGTTTGCGCGGTGAAAAAGAAGAGTTAACGCAAGAACTGCGTCGTGCCCAAGAGCTATCTCAGGGGGTGGATGACCGTTTGAAGAAGTTTGAACCCACCAAAGTCAAGGTCGATGGTGTGGAGTTTGTGGCCGACCCCGCAGAAACCAAGGCCTACGAAGATGCGTTGGCCGTGTTTCGCAAAGGTGAATTCGGTGCAGCTAGCACTGCTTTTAACGACTTCATCAAACGCAACCCCAAGAGTGGCTACGTGGTGCCTTCGTTGTTTTGGTTGGGCAACGCCCAATACGCCAACCGCGACTACAACAATGCCATCAAAAACTTCAACACCTTGTTGAGTAAAGCCCCTAACCACATGCGTGCCGCTGATTCAATGCTGTCTGTGGCGAACTGCCAATTGGACTTGAAAGACATCAAAGCCGCCCGTAAAACCTTGGGCGATGTGGTGAAAAACTATCCACACACAGAGGCAGCCTCCGCGGCCTCTGAGCGTTTGGCGAAACTCAAGTGACCGAATTAGCCGCGCTCACCAAAGAGGTCCTTGGGGCCTTTTTTTTAGGGGGTTTGCTTTTAGGCGTGATCAGCCAACGCACGCACTTTTGCACCATGGGCGCGATCTCTGATGTGGTCAATATGGGTGACTGGACCCGCGCTCGCCAATGGATGTGTGCCATTGGCGTTGCCATGATTGGTTTTGCTGCGCTGTCAGACCTTGGTTGGATTGACCCCAGTCAAACCTTGTACGCCAGCACGCGTCTGATGTGGCTGTCTGCACTGGTAGGTGGTTTGATGTTTGGCTACGGCATGGTCCTTGCCTCGGGGTGCGGTAACAAAACCTTGGTACGCATGGGCGGTGGCAACCTCAAATCGGTGGTCGTGTTTGTGGTGATGGGGATCAGCGCTTTTGCCTCTATGAAAGGCATCACGGCGGTGCTGCGCGCCAACACGGTCGACACTGTGTTTGTGGACATGCCTGCAGGTGCCAATCTGAGTGCATTGGGTATTCCCAATCTAGGCTACATCTTGGGCGTCGTTTTGTTGTTATGGGTGTTGCGACACAAAGACTTTTGGACGTTTGACAGCCTGCTGGCTGGCCTCGGTGTGGGGGGCTTGGTGGTCGCCATGTGGTGGGTGAGTGGGCATTTGGGCTTCGTGCCCGAGCATCCAGAAACCTTGGATGCGGTGTACTTGGCCACCAATTCTGGCCGCATTGAAGCGTTGAACTTTGTTGCACCTGTGGCTTACACCTTGGATTGGTTGATGTTTTACAGCGATGCCACCAAAGTGCTGACGACCGGTGTGGTCGCAGTTTCTGGTGTGATTGTGGGATCTGCCGTTTCGGCTTTACAGAGCCACACGTTTCGTTGGGAGGGCTTTGCCAATCCCCGAGACTTAGGCCAGCACCTGTTAGGCAGTGTGTTGATGGGCGTTGGCGGTGTGACGGCCATGGGCTGCACCATTGGTCAGGGCTTGAGTGGTATTTCTACGCTCAGTCTGAATGCGGTCATTGCTGTGGCTGCCATTGTGTTGGGGGCTGTGGTGTCTTTGCTTCAGCAAGCTGCGCGCTTAGAACGCACCGCCTGTGAGTAACCTGCTGATGACAGCGCCATCTTTAATCGATCGCCGCTTTGGTGGCCTAGACCGTTTGTATGGCATCCGTGGGGCGGCGCGTATTCGCGCTGCGCATGTGGTGGTGGTCGGCGTAGGTGGCGTGGGGTCATGGACGGTCGAAGCCTTGGCGCGCAGTGGGGTAGGGCACTTGACCCTGATTGACCTCGACAACGTGGCCGAATCCAACATCAACCGCCAAATTCACGCGCTTGACGACACCGTGGGCATGGCTAAGGTCGAGGCCATGCGTCAACGCATTACCCACATCAACCCCGATTGCGTGGTGACATGTATTGAAGACTTTGTTGAACCTGATAACTGGCCTGGCATTTTGAATGGGGTTGAAGTCGATGCGGTGGTCGATGCCTGTGATCAAGTCAAAGCCAAGACAGCGATGGCTGCGTGGGCGATTAAACACAAAGTTTTGTTCATCACCGTGGGGGCCGCTGGCGGCAAACGATTGGCGCACAAAGTGGACATCGATGATTTGTCTAACACCAGCCACGATCCACTCTTGGCCAAGCTGCGTTACAACCTGCGCCGTGAACACGGCGCTGCGCGCGAGGGCAAAAAAATAGGTGTGGCGTGTGTGTTCAGCCGAGAGGCTGTTGCGCCGCCTGACGCAAGTTGTGACGTGCAGGGCGATGGCTCGTTGAATTGCAGCGGCTATGGCTCTGTGGTGAGTGTCACGGCCACGTTTGGTCAATGCGCAGCGGGATGGGTTTTTGATCAAATTTCTTCGCGCACATTGCCAAAACATTAAAAAATGCGTTATACTTTTAGGCTTCGCAGGGTACGAAACAAACGTTGAATACCAAGCGTGATGGGACCATAGCTCAGTTGGTAGAGCAGCGGACTTTTAATCCGTTTGTCGTGGGTTCGACCCCCGCTGGTCCCACCAAAAAACATAATGAAATCAAGGACTTAGAGAAATCTAAGTCCTTTTTTCTTGTCTGAAAGTATAAAAGTTGATAGTTTTATACTTTTATGTCGTCTGTAAAACACGATAGACCGATGCCTTACTGACCTTGAATTCTGCCATCAGGTCAACAATCTTGATACCTTGACTGCGTTTCTCTCTCAGTGCAGTCACTTGTTCATCGGTCAATGAAAATCTGCGTCCAAACTTGATTCCTTTGCGTTTTGCGAGTGCGATGCCTTGCATTTGACGGTCTTTGCGTAGGTCATTTTCAAACGTTGCAATAGCACCAAGCATCGTGAACAGAAGCATTCCAGTGGCAGTGGATGTGTCTATCTGTTGGTCTAGAACGACCAACTTCACGTTTTTATCTTCCAGACGTTGCATGATGTTCAACAGGTCACGAGTTGAACGTGCGAGGCGGTCAAGTTTCGTGATGACAAGTGAATCGCCATCTCGCACATAGTCGAGACACAGTTGCAGTTGTTCACGGTCATCGGTACGTGCAGACTGTTTCTCTTGGAAGATGCGGTCGCAGTGGTTCAACTTTTCCTGTTGAACCTGCAGTGACTGACCGTATGACGAAACCCTTGCGTAACCGATGAATGCCATCTCAAAACCTTTTTGATGTTGTGAGAGTGGATGGTGAGACATGAAAAGAGACATGGCAAGCATTAGTTTTCAACTAATTTTTGAACGTCTCACAAAGTAAACATTTATGAACTTTGTCAAGGGGATTATTTGTTTAGTAAATCGAATCGAAAAAATCACTGTTACCTGTTATTTCGTATTACTCAACGCTATCGACTGAAGTTTTCTCATAGGGTTTACAAAATGAAAACCAACTTTAAGAGATTTCTAACCAGTGGAGTATTTCCTTGTATTTGAATAAAAAAACATTAATTTTGTTAACCATTTCCGCAGCATTAACTGCCTGTGGAGGAGGTGGTGGTGGCGGCGGTTCATCTGGTCCTGTTGCCTCAACAAACACTTTCAATTTGCAATCTGCGTATACCTCGTTGACTTCCAGCGGATGGTCTAAAACTTTCACAATTACAGGCACGTGCTCGGGAACAATTGCTATCACCGCTGGTGCAGTAAACACTTCAACGACCTTTGAGTCTGCATCTGCTTTATCTGGTACGACCGTATCAACCTCATCATTTAGCAACTGCACGCCATCATCTTCTGCAGACACTGAAACAAAATATACCGATAGCAATTACATCCCGCTTGGGTACTCAGTTTTGGGAGGAAAGTATGCAGTCTATACAGCAACTCCAACACTTCCAACGACAATAAGAGTTGGCGATACCGCAGTTATCGGTACATTAAATCGCTATACAAACAACACTAAATCAACAAGTGCGGGCACTCAAATTGAGAGTTTTGTAGTTGAAGCAGACACAGCAACGACTGCAATCATCAACGTAGTTTCCAAGTACTACAGTTCTAGCAACGTACTTGAATCAACAGAACAAGACCGATATCGAATTGACTCCAACAACAGATTAACTCCAATTTCATTGGATGTGAGTTTTTCGAATGGAACACACTTAATTGGTAACTGAGTTTTTATTGATTACGTCCGAATCACAATAACCTCACAACTGCCTTTGCCGATGAATTTATCAATCTCGGCAAGGGCATTTTTCTTTGAATCTCTGTCTGCTGGATTGACTGCAAGGTAGAGCAAATCTTGTGGTCGTGCCTTCTGGATGGAATCACGAATCTTGTTCTTGTCTACGTTCATACGTTTCACACCAATTCTTTGTAATGAGCATTGAACTGTTGCATTGAATGTGTTCTGCCTGTCTGGTTAAGGTCTTCTAGCACTCTGGATAGACCCATACGACATAGTTTTGAACGTGAGATGCCAGTGGCACTACTTGCGTTCGTTAATGCATTGGCGAGTGTTTTGGTCATTCTTAGCGGTAGTTGGTAAACGTCATTAGTTGCGTTCATGTAAATCTCCTGTTTGGTGGCATCAGACACACACACTTAAAGTTAGTTCGCACTAAGGTCTGCGTATCTGATGCATCTATTTATATGACTTGATTTCACAAGTCTTTTAGTTTGGTGATGTAACGAATCCAGTTGATTGATTCATTTGGACGTACTGGTTCAATCAGTACGTTTTGCACTACATCTATGGACAGGAGGTCTTTGAGAAGTCTCTCATCCAGTTTGTTTTCATCGTAGGACCACATCCGGTGCACTTGGGCAGAACGAATCGGAATCAATGAATGGATGTGGAACGGTGATTTCGTCTTTGTTTGACGTAACTTAGATTTTTCAAATCGTTCAAAGTAATAAAAATCTTCAAACGGAATGGTGTGCGGAATGTTCTCAGGACGATTTTCAAGTCGTTTTTTGAATTTCCACAAAACCTTGTTTTTGTAATCTGATGTCCACCTGTCTTTTGTGTTGTGTTGGTCTATTGGTTTGAACACAACAGTGCAGGTAAACAACGTCCATTCACCATCGTTAACTAACTTGTTTAACCAGTTGTTCCATGCATCGGTTTGGACCAATTTGTCATAACTGGTGGTTCTGAAATACTTGTTGTATTCGTCATAGAGTGGAATGTTTTTGTTCATTCATTTTAATACCTTATTACTATTTAATTTATTTGGACAAGACTACGTCATATCTACTGAAAGACACTAATCTTGATAATTTCAACAAGTCAGGTAACAGGGAACTACAAGGTCAACGATAAGCACCTAACTTGATATATAATTATACTACTATATATGTAAAATGTCAATAGTTTTCACGAAATATGTTGCATTTTTAACACATATTATGGAATAAATGACTTGACATTTGTAATAATTTGAGTTAAAATGTACTAATATTCACTTTTTAGATGATTTTCTAGGAAAAGCGTGTAATTTTTCACGCACTTGGTTGGTGGTTAGGTGTGCTGCATAGAACTTATCAATCATTGCCTGTGATGTTCTTGCGTTTCGTGCGAGTGAAAGTGTGTCAACTTGACCGATGGTCAAACGCATCATTATTGCGGTGTGTCGCAGACTGTATAGAGTGAGTTTTTTATCTGTCTTTTCTTCAATGCCAGTCTCGGCAACGATACGTTTGAAGAGTTTGGCAACGACTTGCATCACTTTGTCACGTTGTTTTTCACTGTACTCAGGCAGGAACACATAGTCATTCAGTGATGTTTTAAGTTTTGCCTTCTTCTTGTAGTCCATCAGGTTGCGGTAGATGTGAACGGAGACAGGCATTGCTTGGACTGCGTTTGCGTTCGTTTTGGTCGCAGGGTGAGTGAGTTCCAACCATTCGACTTTGCCGTCTTTCATGTGGTTGATGTGTTTATGTTTCAAAACACGCAGGTCGGACGGTCGGATGAACGAGTTCACCATGAACTGAATGAGGTACTTCATCTCATCGGTGATGGTTATTTTTTGAACAACTGTCTTCTTTATGGCAAGTTCTTCGGCACATTTGCACACGTGGTCGTACTCTGTGACGGTCAGGTAGTCACGTTTTTGTGATGTTTGCAATTTGCCTGTGATTCGTGGAAACACTGGGAGGTTCTTCATCAGGTCGTTTGCAATTGCGAATTTAAGAATTTTTCGCAAAACGATGATGTGGTGTTTGATGGTGGCAGGTTTGATGCCTGTCGCATGGAGTTTTTCAACGAACTGACTGATTTGTGCGTTCGTGATGGTGTCAACCTCCTGTTGGTTGAACTCTTTCAGGATGTGTTGGGTGTAACGGTTGTAGTCTGCCTTGTATGTTGTGGACGTGGTGTTCTTCTCGGTTGATTGGAAGAACAGGTTGCCAACAACGGCAAATTGTTTGTTGCGGTCACTGCTTTTGGTCGTGACAGATGAGAGTAGGGTGTCTTTGTAAAACTGTGCGGCAAACTCTTTGGCACCTTTTGGGGTCTCAGATTTGGTGGTTTTGACCTTGTATTTGCCGTTGAAGTAGCACCTGACCCAGTAGAAACGAGAGGCAGCAGTTTTGTAGATTACGAGACTTGATGGGTAACCACGGATGGTTTGCATCGTCTCTTTGATGGGGGTGAGACGGTTCTTGGCAGTGGGTTCAGACTGCGTGGAGAGGGTGGTTTTTGAGGTCAAAATAGGTCTAAAAGTGGTACATGACTTTTATACTCACTTTTATACTTTTGGTCAATGGGGTCTGGGAAGGTGCATGGATAAAGGGTTTGCGTTAAAATAGGCAAACTTGGGTTGTACTTTTAATCCGTTTGTCGTGGGTT
>Ga0213920_1001825_pt1 | contig 11049 bp, 9 predicted proteins | sample McNCre1117MG_FD_161054 | JGI IMG/M metagenome (GOLD analysis project Ga0213920, IMG submission 161054) | Freshwater microbial communities from McNutts Creek, Athens, Georgia, United States - 11-17 MG | ecosystem: Environmental > Aquatic > Freshwater > Creek | place: USA: Georgia | collected...
GCAGAGGATTCTCTTGGAGCCAGCGGGTATGAAAAAACCCGGCTCTCGTGAGAAGAAACCGGGTTTTAGTGCGCTTGGAGGGACTCGAACCCCCAACCTTCTGATCCGTAGTCAGATGCTCTATCCAAGCACTCTGGTTACATAGCCGATTTTACAAGGACCTTTGGACATCTGGTTCAGATCGCTTGAGACTAAATCGCTGACCAATCGCTGACTGCCGTGCTGACCACGGTGGCTACTGCCTCTACCCGCTATTGCTGACTACGTCTAAGCCCTGGTGTGATTCTGAGAATGATTGCGGTAAAGGGTGGGGGGGGGTTACTTCCTCTTAGCGTCTGGATGAACGGGCTTCACAACTTCTGCCTTTGCCCATAACTCCTCCATCGACTGCCTAAAGCCACGAGCCAGGCTTTCAGGAAGATCAACAAGCCCCACGACCTTGGATTCGATTTTCTTGAATGACGTACCAATCAATGCGATTCCTCCATCCTCGTGGAGCACGGCTCGATCGTGTAGTGCATCTCCCCTTAGAACACGTACCTGCTTGTCGCTTGGGTCGATTCTCAACTCGGCAAGTCTCACTTTTATTGCCTTTAGGTGTGAGTCACTGGTGAGGATTTTGGTGATTTGTGTGTGGGCAAAAAGATACTCAATGTGATCAGCATCTAAATGCGGGTCGATGTATGTATCGCTGTTGTGTTGCTGTATCAGGCTCACTAACTGGCTGACAGCAATCGGTCTTTCGGGTGTCGATGTGTAAACCCGTACTCCGTTGGTTTGCGATTCATCATTCTTGGACAGCCCATCAAGTAGGGCAGCGCCCGCAGCCGAAAGGTGCACTTTGCCATCCGCTTTTGCTTTTAGCCAGCCCATTTCAGTCATGTAGTTAGAAACCTTTTCGCCCGCTACCCAATGCGAGCCCAGTATGTCTCTGAACGCCGCAGTGGTCATCGAATACAGGATTTTAGAAGTGGAAGTTGATGGTTTTGGCATCTGAGAAGTAATAAACGTGTCTACTTCATCGGCTGTTGGCGTATAACCAGAGTTGGTGAGAAGTGAGATGTAAATCAGTGCTCGTTCAATGTCTGCGGTGATGATTTCCATTCGCTGTGAGCCTATGCTTCAGGGTCGATTGGAATCCAGATCTGCTTGAGAGGCAGTCTTGCCTTCATCTCGTTGTCTAGAACTGGGTAGTGCTTATAAATCGACTGGATGATGTCATCGATGGTCCAGACACGAATGTTGAAGTATTGAGTCTCCAAATAGGTTTTGGCTGGACCCGTAACGCCACCAAAAGTTACCAAAAGTGCTTGATCCGCTTGGAAGCGATGTATTGCCCCGTTCAACTGTTGGAGGACTGTGTCACTAACAGCGCCAGTTTGAGATTTGACTTGAACTACGAGTTTTGGTGAATCCATTCCTAGTGGACCCATTCCTGCAAGGACATCGACTCCACCATCAGCCCCTGGAGGGCTGTTGCGACACTTGAAACCCTCAGCAGTTAGCAGCGCTTCCACCAACTCAGATAGTTCGTGACCTTTGAAGTCCTCTTGAAGCCTCTTGGCGATTTCGTCTTGGGCGACTTCTGCGAGGTTTATTGAATCACTTACTTCTACCGATTCATCTTGCGCTACTTCTGGTGACTTCGTATTGCCAGGATTCATTGCACTTCGTGCTCCAGGGTCCTGCTTGCCAGCCATAACCTGTTCGAGTCTGTATGCGGCATCGTTGTTGCCAACTTCGAAGATTGTCAGCGCAGAACCGAGTTGGTATCGCATGTCCTGTTTCAAAACCGACTTTGAAATGTCAGTCTTCAGCCACTTCACCTGGATCACGTGACGCTTAGTCGGGTCTTCCTCGTTCGAGAGGTACCTGTAGCCTCCGCCTATGACCTGCCCGAAGGCGATCTGCGAGGTTGAACGGATTGGAAGCACAATGTAATCGCCCTCTTGAATCCGTGTTCTGAGAGTCCAAAGTTGACCAGTCAGGTTTGCGACCACGTTCTTTGAACCACCGTAAACCTCGGCAACGAGCCCCCGAAGTTGTTCCTTGTCTGTAACACCTGTCAGGTCTGGCATTTCATGCCAACCGCCACCAACAACTCCATTGGCAAAGCCCCACTCGGTTCGCTCACCACTTCGACCTGTTCGAACAGTCCAAAACTTAGCCATCGGTTAGTCCCCTTCGCTCTTTCCAGCGTTTAGTGCGTCCAGCACTGCTTGAATCTCCTCGATAGCAGACTGAAGATTCTCAAGAATCTCTTCCGCAATCACTTCGGGTGCTGGTAGATCCGCTGCGTCAACAGTCGAGTCATCCTTGAGCCAGAAGATGTCGAGATTCGTCTTGTCACGTGCAATCAGTTCTTCATAGGTGAACTTCTTGAAACGTTCAGATTCGACTCGATCTTGTCGATGTCCTGCGCAGTAAGCCTGAACGAACTCTTCCAGATCAGCACGCTTCAGGCTCTTTGTCTTCTGTGTGAAGTGCATGTTAGTTCTGAAGTCATACACCCACATCTCTTTAGTCCAGGGACTTTCAGCCGCTGGCTTCTTTTCAAAGAAAAGAACGTTAGCCTTCACGCCACCTGCATAGAAGATTCCAGTGGGGAGACGCAGGAGCGTATGTACGTCGAACTCTTTGAGTAGTCGCTGACGGATGGTTTCACCAGCACCGCCCTCGAACAATACGTTGTCGGGAAGCACCACCGCCGCTCGCCCGTTCAGATCGAGGATGGTCTTTATGTGCTGAACAAAGTTCAACTGCTTGTTTGAGGTTGTAACCCAGAAGTCGGGGCGAAGAATGGCAAGTTCGCTCTTACCCAACTTTCCTTCATCTGTAACAAAGATGTTTGATGAAGCCGTTCCAAAAGGTGGGTTAGCAAGAACCAGGGAGTACCGCTTGCCGTTATCAGCGGTAAGAGAGTCTCCAACGTAAATAGGTGAATCGGCACCTGGCTTGACCAAGCCGTGCAGGATCATGTTCATCGAGGCTAAGCGTGCTGGTCCATCACCCAGTTCAGTGCCTGATGCAAAGGACGTTTGTAGGTGCTCCGTTTCCATTGGAGAGTTTGCCGTTGGAGCAGCGTGTTCAAACGCTGAAAGCAAGAATCCGCCAGAACCAACGGCAGGGTCATGCAGAGTGTCCTTCGCTGTCACCTGCATCACATCAACCATCGCTGCGATTAGTGCACGAGGCGTGAAGTACTGACCAGCACCAGACTTCATGTCCTCAGCCCCCTTTTGAAGAAGCGACTCGTAGGCATCGCCCTTGATGTCAGTTCCAGTTGCTGACCAGTTCTGTTTGTCTATCAAGTCAACGATCAACTGCTTCAACTTTGCTGGATCTTTGAACCGACTCTGGGCTCCTCGAAAGATTGTTCCAAGAACTCCCTTTTGTTTTCCAAGAGTAGAGAGTATGTGGTTGTAGGTCTCTTCAAGTTGCGAACCGTCAGCATCTAAAAGGCGCTGCCAAGAGCAATCCTCAGGCACGATACCGATCTCAGGGTTGATTTTTCGAGTCTGACGCTCATGCGCCATTTTCAAGAACAACAGGTACGTCAACTGATCGGTGTACTCGACAACATGAACACCATCGTTTCGAAGCACTCTGCAAAAAGCCCAAAGTTTGTCAACGAGTTGCTTTGAAGGCGACATTGCCATTCGTTCTTCGTTGGCTGCACAAACTGGACATGTGATTTGAGGTGCCACTTTATTTACTCCCTAAGTTTCCTGAAAACGCTGCATGCAACAGAGCCCTGCGCAGTTCTTTGAACTTTTGCGCTTCTTGTTCGATCTCCATTTCAAAACGCTCTGCCAGAGCCTTCATCTTTTCAACATCCCCAACAAGTCTTCTCTGCTCAGCAAGGCTAGGAACGGGAACAGTAAGTTCCAGTACTTGAGCATTTCCGATCGAAACACTGCTATCGCTGCTTCCCACCTTGAGTCGATCAAGTTGTTTTTGGTACTTATGAGATGCCAGGACCAGTTCAAGCCAAGCGGGAAGGAGTTTGGCGGAGTCTGGTTGAAATCTCAGAATCTTGCCACTAAAAATAAGCCTTTTTGGAGTACTGGTAACCAGGCATACAACACCGCAACGATTTCTAGGTCCCGTAGTTGTCATCAGGAAATCGCCTACTTGAACTTCGAGATGGGTCTTCGGCTCAAGCGTTTTAGGTAACTCTTTGTTGTGTTGAGGTTCATACCTCATGTTTTGAACGGCTGTGGTTTTCAGAACTGCCCAGTTGGAAGAATCAGATTGCGGATGAGACAAACATTGCGGGCTCCAGCCACGCTGCACTTTCTTTTTCTGATCGACAAGATTCAAACAGTTAGCAAGAGACTGATAAGTGCTCTCGTTGCATTCTTCAATGGCTTGTTCTAATGCCGCCAAGAAAAGGTGTTGTGAACGTTTTGCTGCCACTTCTAAATCGGCGAGCGCTTTATCCAGTCTGGCTAGGTGATCATCAAGTGTTTCGAGGATGCGACGCTGTTCAGGAAGAGAAGGCAGCCAAATACTCACACCTTCGAGGTCTTCCCTACGCAGGCTTGGGATGGCGGTTGAACTGTCTAAGGATTTTAGATTTGCGCCTTCAAGTTGGTAATAAAGAAATCTAGGCTCGATCCCCTCAGGAATCTCTAGTAAATAGGCGGTGTCGACAGGATGGCATCCTTCCAAGAACAACTGAACGGACCCTACGTTGCCCTTTCTTCCCACAAGGACCGCAGGTTTTTTAGTCAGGAAACGCTCTGTGTAACACATCACACCCGCAGAGCCGACTACGGGGTATGTACCAGAATCTTTCCTTTCACTCTTCGGAACATCTTTGCCGTATCTGACTTTGATAAAGTCACGTAGATTGCCCCTTTCCACTAGGCGCTCAATGCTTGGTTCAGATCGGTAATGACTGCAACTGGGTCGGCGAAGTCTCGTTCGATACCGTCACTGCCTCCCCATTCGATGAATGGGACTGCATCAAGTGCTGGAGTCTCAAAGGTAACGCCCGTGCAGATGTACTCCTTGATTGCGTCTAGCCAGCGGCGCTGTTCTTGAGTGAAGCGAGTACCCTGTTGTTCTTGAGTTAGTAGCCAGCCCAGGTAGCGCTGTTCTACAACGTCTGCGAATGGGACAAGTTCAGTCATGACCCCGAGCGTATAACGAACCAGTGACACTAAGTCGACGGTCTTGTTTTGGATGCTTCGGTTGGTTTTGTTTAGCAACTCATAAGACTTCCAAATAACAGCAGGCGTCCAGTCCTGGTGAGGTTTGCGAATCGTTGCAATCAGTTCTTCGAGTTGCTTACGTGTAACCCCAGAGTTTTGTGGTCGACTATAGAGCAACTGGAGAGCAGTGATTTCATCCTTGTTTTCCTCCATGTACTGTTTCCAGTCTTGGATTGTTCTCTCTGCGAGTTCAATGTTTGGCACCCCGCCAGCGAACAGCAACTGGTCTGGAGTTACCTCATCTCTGATGATGTACTTGCTTTGGTGCATCGTCACAAGGCGATCTCTAAGGGCTTGTGAGGTCGCTAGAGCGCCTGTCAGACCTTGCACAAACTCGTGGACCACAGCCTCTTCTGGCGCACCTTCAGCGGCGTTTTTGACTGCTTCGGCGATAGCCTCTGCGTTTATTGAACGCACTAGTTGTTGAGACATTTCTTCGATAGTCACACCTGCGAGCGCTTCTATTTCGTTGCGCTCTGATGCGGTCATTCGAAGTCCTAGTTTGGATAGACGAGAGCCGAGTGTGGCTGCATCATCCTGGGTTAGTTCACGTGCCGCTGCCTTCTTTAGTAGAGATTCGAGTGATGCAGTCTTGACTCGATCTGTCACGGTAACGTCCACGAAGTCGTGTTCGGTTACGCCGATTGCATCGACGATCACGAAGCGCTCTTTATGAACACCTTGTTCGGTTACTACTTGGAAGTCTGAGTCAGTGATGCTGCGAGCACCTCGACCCTTCATCTGTTCGAAGTACGTGCCAGAGCGTACATCTCGCATAAAGAGAACGCATTCAAGAGGTTTTACGTCTGTGCCTGTGGCGACCATGTCCACAGTTACTGCGATTCGAAGTTCAGGTGAGGTTCGAAGTCGGTTGATTAGGTCTGCTGGATCTTTTGCCGTGTAGGTGATTTTTGCTGCAAATCCGTCACCTTTGTTGAACACTTCTCGCACTATGCGAACGATTGTTTCTGCATGTGCGTCGCTCTTGGCGAAGATGAGGGTCTTAGGGACGACTTTGCGCTTTTCGCCTTTGTCGTTTGGTTCAGGGAAGATCTCCGTGAATAGGCGGTCTCGAAAGGTTTCAAGCACCAGACGGATGTGGTTGGGGCTTTCAATAGCGATGCCCTGGTCGGTTGGTTTCCAGTCGAGATCTTCTTCGACTTCAAGTTCTTTTTGTTCTCGTGTGCGCTTGTCGATCGCTGGGATTACGGTTCCCGCTTCGATCAATCCGCCTTCTTCACCGATTTGGGTCTTTATTCGGTAGATGTCAAAGCCTACGTTGACCTCGTCTGCTACTGATTCTTGGTAGGTGTATTCGCTAACAAGGTTTTGCTCGAAGAATGCCGCCGTCTGCTTCGTTGGCGTTGCTGTTAGTCCCACGATCTGTGCGTCGAAGTATTCGAGAACTTTGCGCCACTGCCCGTAAATGCTTCTGTGGCATTCGTCAACGATAATCAGGTCGAAGGTTTCGGGAGGGAACTTCTCGGAGTAAACCGCTTCTACTTCGCCGCTGACCGATGGGTCGTCGATGTCGGGTGAGAAGCCTTCAGGCAGAGCCTCACCTTTCAGTCCAGCCCAAACTCGTTGAATCGTTGAAACTACAACTTTGGTTGAATCCGCTGCACCGCTGGAAGTCAGTTGTTCGACTGGATAGATGGCTGTGAACTTGCGACCGTCGTCTGGAGTGTCCCAGTTCTTGAACTCTCGAACAGTTTGCTCACCAAGATTGTTACGGTCTACAAGGAAGAGGACACGTTTGAATCCACCGAACTTGAGCAAGCGATAGATCTCAGTGACAGCCATTCGAGTCTTGCCAGCACCAGTAGCCATCTGCACGAGTGCACGACGTCTACCATCGGTCTTCAACCAATGTTCAATGCTATGAATAGCACGTTCTGATGCGGGTCTTAGGTCATACCCTTCAGTACTTGGCATGTTTTGGATCTGGGAGCGCCAACCGCCCTTGCCTGTGACTGGATCCTCTGCCCTGATCAGCGCTTCAAGCGTGCTTGGGCGTTGAAAGTTGAAGATTCGGCGTGATGTTGGTTCAGGGTCGAAGTGGTTCGAAAAGTAGAGTTCCGTTGAAGATGCTTCATAGACAAACGGCAGTACTCCATTCGCCAAAACTGCATTTAGTTTTTGCCCTGGAGTGAGGGTTGACGCATAACGCATCGCCTGCAGGTGAACTTCCGCCAGAGTTGTGCCAGCAGGTTTTGCCTCGATAACACCGACAATGCGCTGATTTAGATACAAAAGGTAGTCGACTCGACCATCGCCCATCGGCACTTCTCGAACTGCGACACCAGGACCAGCCGATAGGTTCATTTCTGCACGGTCTTGGATGATCCAACCCGCTAAACGCAAGTCAGCATCAATCTTCTGGCGTGCATGCGCCTCTGCTGGTAAGCCCCCGCTGTTCATAACTTCAAGGATACCTTGAGGCTTATTCGCATCTAAGTCGCCGAGCGGGAGCGTGAGGTGCAGTTTTGACTACTGCCAGAGTCTGCCACGAACCGCCTGTGTCTGGGACCAGGTCAAACAGGTGCGTTTTGTCTAGTTAGCAGGTGCAAATGTCCGCACCCATCCCCCTGAATCCAACCTGGAATAATCACCCTTCACTGTTATTAGAAGGAAAGGTTCAGATTCCGTTTTTAGACGGCACGCATCGGTCACTGTTATCAGGTGTGCCTATGACTCGATACGCCTTATGTAACGCAGCAACTGATTCTGAGTCACACGCCTAGCGCCCCCGATCTTTACACTTTCAAGTTCACCGCTGCCTATCAGCACGTAAACCTGGCTGCGTGAGCAACTCAGGATTTCACCTACTTGCTTTACTGTGAATGCCAATGGCACTCCAATCTCAATGTCCATTACTGTCCTAACTCTTCGCCTCCTGTATCTAGGGTCTCAAAAAAGTTTTTGGCTGTCAGCATGAACGAAATCTAAGGCTCCACGTCGATTACTCGCCCTGCAAAAATGTCTGCGACCTGGGTCGCTGCACCCATCGCCTCTAGCGGCAAACCTGGAATCAGCCCCAGTCGCTTTGCGATTACACCATACTTGCGATGCGCTGACTCAGTAATCTCCTCAGTAAAACCCAACTGGTGCTTACCCAGATAGCCCAGAAGACCAGTTTTATCGGCAGGGGACAAGTGCTGGATTGCCTTTGCCGTGGTCCCAGGCTCTGCAAAGGTCACATTCCAACGGCAATCGTTCCAACGCTCTTCAATAGCCTTCCAAACGCTCTCTGATGAAACGTCGGATAAGCGACGGAGGTTGAACTTATCGAGACGGTCGCTTTGTAGTTGTGTCTCGAAGCGGAAGCATGTCACCTGGGTCTCGGAGAGGATCTCATCCGCATCGTGCAGTGAGAGTTCTACATCTTTGTCATACACACGTTCCTGCCCTACCGTTTTGGTTTTGTTGACGACACCCCAACCATCAGCGCCTGACTCGTATACATACTTAGTTTTCTTATTACGAGGTGTGGCTGCTTCGATTGCCTTCTTGAAGCGAAATGGATCGGGAATGTATAGGTTTCGTGCGCAGTCCAGGCGTGAAATCCATACGTTATCTGCCCATTTCGGGTCACGAGAGATGGTTCCATGCTCGTCTACATGGTCAAAGGCAGGGGAAAAGTGCGTGTAGCACTCATCCAAGAGTTTTCCCACTAGTGGCTGCAGCGCATCCGCAGGAAGTATCGACTTGCTTTTGCCGTAAAGAGCGGTAGAAGGGTTGAAACGCATGTAAAGACGCATCGAGTCAATGTAGATCTTGGTTTCTACAGTTGTTTCACCGAATGGGATCTTGGCGTAATAGCAGTCATAGACGACTTCAGGATCTGGCACTTTTCCGTTGTGGTTCACAGTCCACATAGGGGAAGAGAGATCGATAGAGGAGGGGTCTAGATCAATACGGAGATTGACCCAATCAACTCCATGATCTACATCGTCGGGGACAATGACTGGTGATTTGGTAGGGCTAGTAATCCAGCCTGTTAGTAAAGGGTTCTTGGTGTTTTTTGGCACAGCGCTCCAGGTAGGTCAGCATCACAAATGAATGGGATGCGAAGACCTCCTGAGGCTGGATCGCCACGGATTCACTACTCCGACTTTGCACGCAGATTTACGCTTACCTCAGACCCTTCTATGGGTTCTTCACTGGTTGGGACTGGTTACCCTGTGGGCTACTTCGCTCGGCATTTTGGTTCAGTTACTATCTCTATCTAACTACCAGAAAAACCTCGGTGCAAGGGCTGCTCGCTGATGGCGAAAATGTCTTGTAGCCGCTAGATGTCACGCAAATAGCCGTCAAGAGCATCGACGAACTTGTCATTTAGAACCTGAACATAGGGCGCATAAACGCTCTTCGTGATCTCAGTTCCAGTGTGACCAAACGCCTGAGAAATCCAGTCCAAAGACGCCCCCGCCTCCAACGCCAAAACCGCAGTTGTGTGCCGAATGTCATGGATTCTTATGTAACGCAGGTCGTTTGTTCTAACGAAGGCTTTGAACGCCTTGAGGCTGTTTGCTTGACTAATAGGTGTGCCGATCCCTGAAGTGAAGACATAATCGGTCTCAACCCATGCGCTACCAGCCTGGACTCGTCGAATGCTCTGATACATCTTGTGCCGCTCTATTGCAGCCATGTTTTGATCGGAAAGTTGAAGAGTCCTCCTACTTGCAGCAGTTTTAGGAGGGTTTGCGACCGATCTGACGACTCCAGTGCCATCAGGTTTGACGCTTCGGAGATCAGTAAGAGTCTGTACGACCGAAAGTGTTCGATTCTCAAGATCGAGGGCAGACCAGGTCAGACCTAGAAGTTCTCCGTGCCGCAACCCCAGGAACACCGCAAAGTGAATGAATAGGTCATGATCTGGATTTGATTTTGCGGCAATGAGTGCTTTCGACGCCTCCAATCTCGACCAATGCTGACGAACCTGACTCTTCTCTTCAGGTTGCCGCTTCAGTGCGTCGGTTGCTTCCACGGGGTTTGATAAAACGACCCCTTGCCGAACGGCATAACGAAAAATGCCGAACAGAATACGGCGAGCGCCGTTCACCGTATTGGTGCTTAGACCATTGCTTCTTAGTTTGGATGTCCATCGTTGGATGTCCACTGGTCGGACCTCGTCAATGTTCTGACCTAAGAAGTAAGGCATTAGGTATTGCCTGACCCTGTATTCATAGTCGGCGGCAGTTGTCGCTCTTACTCGCTGAGTCTTCACCTCTCTAACCCAGTGAATGGAAAAGTCTTCAAATCTGACGGAAACCTTCTTTTGAAGTTCTCCATGCAACTTCTTGGCATTGAGAACTCGTCTGAGTTCGATTGCCTCTGCCTTAGTTGCGGCAGTACGACGAGTCTTGCGAAGTTTGCCATCGTCACTCAGACCAAGTGAGATTTCTACTTTCCAAACAATCGCACCGTTTGGTTTCTTTACAGACCAGATTGCTCCATCACCATAGGCGGATCGAGACTTGGATTTTGGTGTTTTTAGCGATGAATCGCTGACTGAATCGCTGACCGACATTGCTACTCCTCTTATTGGGAGTGCTGGTTACGGTGGCTAGAAACGCTAAAAGCCCCGCAGGACGGGGCTTCTGGCTATGAATCTTTTAGTGCGCTTGGAGGGACTCGAACCCCCAACCTTCTGATCCGTAGTCAGATGCTCTATCCATTGAGCTACAAACGCGTTGGTGCTGCTTTTCGTTGCCTAGGCAACTTTAGAAGTTTACTTGGTCTCGCCGACCTTGTAAACCCCAGGCTTGCTAAAGGCCTAGTTAGATCATCCGTGGCGGAGTCGGAGGGATTTGAACCCTCGAGGGAG
>Ga0213920_1001826_pt1 | contig 11046 bp, 10 predicted proteins | sample McNCre1117MG_FD_161054 | JGI IMG/M metagenome (GOLD analysis project Ga0213920, IMG submission 161054) | Freshwater microbial communities from McNutts Creek, Athens, Georgia, United States - 11-17 MG | ecosystem: Environmental > Aquatic > Freshwater > Creek | place: USA: Georgia | collected...
AACCCTTTTTTTGGTGAAATAGCTAGAGGCGCAGAAGATGAAGCGATGGATAACGGCTTGTCTCTAATTCTTGGAAATTCGGGAAATGATGAAGTTCGAGAGGCCAAGTACCTGGGTCTTTTTGAAGAACAAAGAATGGCTGGCGTCCTGCTATCTCCCGCCGGCCTAACTGCATCAGTCGTTTCTGGCCTAAGAAGCAAGGGCCTGAAGACTGTGCTTGTGGACCGAATGGCGGACATTGACCTGTGTTGCTCGGTAGGAGTCGATGACGTCGCAGGTGGCCGGACTGCCGTGGGACACCTTTTGAATCTAGGGCGAAAGCGAATTGCGTTTATTGGAGGACCGCTTTCTATCAAGCAAGTTTCCGATCGCCTTGCTGGATCTAAGGAAGCCATTTCGGGCAAGCCTGGAACACGACTTCAGATTTTTGAAAGCACAGCTATGAACGTACTTGCCGGCAGAGCGGTTGGCGAGCAGATTTTATCTCTTCCAAGGGAAGAAAGGCCGGATGCGATATTTGCCGCAAATGATCTTTTGGCGGTTGGTATTTTGCAAGCCCTGGTCTTTAAATCCGAAGTGCGGGTTCCAGATGATATCGCGATCATCGGCTATGACGATATAGATTTCGCGGAGGCCGCTATTGTCCCATTGAGTTCCATACGCCAACCTGCCTCAACGATAGGCGCGACTGCCGTAGAGCTTTTATTAGATGAAATCGATAACTCTGAAGGTCATGTCCATCGTCAAGTAATGTATCAGCCAGAACTCGTAGTCCGGGCTAGCACCAAAAACACGCTAAGTTGAGCAGCCGACTGGGTGGAAGCGCTTACTTTTAGTTGGAATATTCTTGAATCGATTCAAGTTACCTTATTGTTATCAAAAATGGCTTGCGTTGAAACTGCTCTCGGTTATTGTTAGTCCTAACATTGAATCGTTTCAATGGAACCGGCAGGTAACTGGCGGCATATTTCAAAGGAGAAAACTATGAATCTAGGAAGTTTCAAGCGCGGCGCTGCACTAGCCGTCGCAGGTTCAGCCGTTCTGGGCCTAGCGGTTTCTGCCGTTGCGCCAGCTCAGGCTGCAACAACTACAATTACGTGGCTTAGCGACAACGGCCCGGCAAATATCAAACTTGAAAATGCCGTCATTGCGGCTTTCCAGAAGGCAAATCCTGACATTAAGGTTGTCCTACACACTCGCCCAGGTGGTGCTGAGGCAGACAACATGGTAAAAACCAAGTTGGCCACCGGCACCATGGAGGACGTTTTCAACTACAACTCGGGTGCCCTCCTTGCGGTTCTAAACCCAGCGAAGACTCTTGTAGATGTCACCAAGGCGCCGTTCGAGAAGAACGTTTATGACTCATTCAAACCAGCCGTAACCGTAAATGGCAAACAGTATGGTTCTCCATGGGGTACTGCAATGGGCGGAGGAATTTACTACAACATCCCTGCATTCAAAAAGGCCGGGATTACCTCAACTCCAAAGACTTGGGAAGAACTTATTGCGGATGCAAAGAAGCTTAAGGCTTCGGGCGTTGACGCAATTTGTGGAACATTCGGCGACAGCTGGACATCGCAGTTGTTCTTGCTAGCTGACTTCTACAATGTTCACGCGGTTGACAAGAACTTTGCCAATGACTACACAAACAACAAGGCCAAGTACGCATACGTGCCCGCAGCTTTGGCTGGCTTCCAGCATCTGGAAGAAGCTTTCAAGGCCGGCCTTTACAACGCGGACGCGTCGACAGCAAAGTTCACTGACGGCACTGAACGTGTCTCATCAGGAAAGTGCGCCATGTACCCAATGTTGACATTTGCTACTCCTTCCTTGAACGCAGCGAATCTGCAGGACGTTGGCTTCATGGCTCAGCCAGGAACCAACGCAAAGGATGTTGGTCTAACAACTTGGATGCCAAGCGGCATGTACGTGCCAAAGAGCAGCAAGAAGCAAGCGGCAGCGCTTAAGTTCCAGGCGTTCGTTGCAGCCAAGGGCGGCACGGATGCATTTGTGAAGGGTGGCGGCTACCAGGGACCATTCGTTACCAAGGATCAGACCGCCGCTCCTGCGGGTATCCCTCGGGCAACCGCTGACCTAGCCGCACTCATCAAGTCTGGAAAGACATACCCGGCTCTAGAGTTCATCTCGGCTATCAAGGGTCCAAACCTTCCAGGGATCTGTGTTCAGGTTGCTACCGGTCAGGTGACTGCAAAGGCTGGCGCTGCGCTTTACGATCAGGATGTTGTTGCTCAGGCACAGCAGCTTGGTCTAAAGGGCTGGTAACAAATAAACATCAGTTCGTGGGGTCGGTTGCTGGCCGGCCCCACGAACTCGGTTTCAACTAAGGCAGAGGGCAATGAAAATACGAAAAAGCAAGCTGGCAATAGCTCGTCTCAAGCAGTACCCGATGTGGTTCACAATTCCACTTGGATTAATTTTCGTATTTCTGTATCTTGTGCCTACTGTCACAGCCTTCTACTACTCAACGCAACGGTGGACGCTATTCGACACATCTTATGTGGGTCTAGACAATTTCAGCCTATTTTTCAAGGATCCTTTCCTTCTGGGCGGAATTGTCCACACTTTTATCTACGCTTTTCTAACCTCAGGTCTCAAAGTTGTAATTGGCATGTTCTTTGGCATCGTCCTAATGAGCAACATTAAATTCCGGTCCTTATTGAGAAATCTTGTATTCTTCCCAGTTCTAGTCAGCACAATTGGCGTTGGAATTACGTTCCAAGAACTAATGAAGCCAGAGGTCGGAATACTTGATCAGGCGCTTCATGTATTTGGCATCCCGCAAGAAGGTCTGCTCGGTAATGTGACGACAGCCATCTACGCCATCGTCGCAGTAGACGTTTGGAAAGGTGTCGGACTTGCGACTGTAATCTATATCGCTGGCATGGCAGCCATCCCTCAGGAATATTACGAGGCCGCAAAAGTCGATGGAGTTTCGACTTGGCAAAACTTCCGCCACATTATTCTTCCGCTTCTGCGCCCTGCAACAAATACCGTCATTATTTTGTCCTTAATTGGTGGTCTCAGATCGTTTGACCTCATCTGGGCGATGACTGGCGGTGGACCAGGTTTTGCTTCCGATGTGCTGGCTTCGCTTATTTATAAGAAATATCAATCAGGCTTCTACGGGCTATCCACGGCTGGAAACGTCGTCATGTCACTTTTGATTCTGATCTTGGTGCTTCCTCTTAGTCGGTACCTGACCAAGCGAGAGGTAGAAATTTAAAAATGAAGAAAAATTCCCCTAAAAATTGGGCCCTAGGGCTAATCGCGTTGGCCGTGGCAACCGTTATTTTTGTTATTCCGTTTGCATTCATTTTCCTGACTGCATCGAAAGGCACTGAACAGGCTTCGAAGCTTCAGTTTGATTTACCGAAACAATGGCATTTCTGGACCAACTTGGTAGATGTGTTCAAAGCCAACGACTACATGATTTTCAGAGCATTCAATAATTCAATCTGGCTAACTGTGTTCTCGGTGAGCATTCTTGTCGTCTTGGCCGCACTTGCTGCATGGATTATTGATCGGCGCGGTGGCAGATTTGCCAAGATAGCGAACTTTTTTGTTTTGTCCGGATTGATTATCCCGCCGGCTGTGGTGCCAACAATTTTCTTACTTCAAAGTCTTGGAATTTACGGAAGTTTTCCGAGCATGGTACTAATTGAAGTCGCATACGGTACCAGCTTCACCATCATGATTTTTAGAGCCTTTATCTCTAGCATCCCTCGCGAGCTAGATGAGGCTGCGGTGCTTGACGGAGTGAATTCGATTCAACTCTTCTTCAGAGTTATTTTCCCCCTCCTGCGCTCTGTAATGATTACGGCAATTATTCTCAACTCGGTATTCGTTTTCAACGACTTTGTTAACCCGCTCTACTTCTTGGCAGGAGACGGAACCGAGACCGTTCAGCTCACTCTCTACAACTTCAACAGCCAATACAACACCGACTACAACTTGCTCTTCATGGATATTCTCGTGATTACGGTACCGATGGTGATTATGTTTGCAATCTTCAACAAACGAATTGTTGCGGGTATGACTGCTGGAGCCGTTAAGGGCTAGCAGACCTTTCCAGGAATAAAGAATCCCGAGGCGTACAGTCCTCGGGATTCTTTATTTTGGTTCTTACTTAGCGATAACCAGCCCGCGGTTGCGAAGGGTTCGCTGGCGGATTGGTGAGAAAACCAGGCGCTCAATCAGAACACCAACAATCATGATGACAATGATCGAACCAAGCACCAGTGACATGTCACCAAGCTGACGGCCGGTGTCAAGCATCTGGCCAAGGCCCGGGCCAAGCGCCGGGTTAATCGCAATAAGTTCTGCGGCCATTAGTGAACGCCAGGCGAAAGCCCATCCTTGCTCAAGGCCGGCAAGATAACCAGGCCAGGCTGCCGGGATCACGATGTGGCGAATCGAGCTGAAGCCACGAGCGCCCAGAACTTTGCCGGCGCGTAAATAAAGTGGCGGAATCTGGTCGATTCCAGAGATCAAACCGTTGGCGATGGACGGCACCGCGCCCAAAAGAACCACGGCAAAAATGGTGGCGTCTGACAGGCCAAACCAGATGATCGCCGCCGGAACCCAGGCAACCGAAGGCAGCTGTTGAAGCCCGGTTAGAAGTGGGCGAGCAATCGCGCGCAATGCCGAGTTGAGCCCCAAGGCGATGCCGATGGGCGTGGCGATCAGCAACGAAATTGCGAAGCCCTGAACACCTTTGCGCAAGCTATTGAAAGCCGATGGAAAGAGGATGCCCTGGTTGGCCTGGTCAAGCAGCGAAGCCCAAACCATCGATGGTGATGGCAAGACCCAAACCGGGGCAAGCTTGAGGCTTACCGCAACCTGCCAGACCAGCAGGACGAATGCGATTGCCGCCAATGGCGCCACCGATTTCAGGATGCGCTTGCGTCGGCTTCGCGCCGGAGCCACATTGGTTTCGAGGGCATCGAGACCGGCCGAAAGCGAAACGATTGCTTCCTTGCGGGCCTCAAGCGGATGTGCTGAATTCTGCTTTGAGTTAGCTGGCATGGCGGCGAATCTCGTTTCTCAAGCGGTCGGTGATTTCGTGCGCCAGTTCGGCAACGTTGGCCTCATCGATGCGGCGCGGTTCATTAAAGTCGACATCCCATTCCTGGATGATGCGCCCCGGCTTAGATGACATCAAGATCACTCGCTGGCCTAGGCGAACTGCCTCTCGAACGTTGTGGGTGACGAAGATCACGGTGAGCCCGGTCTCCTCCCAGATGCGAACCAGCTCGTCGTGAAGCAGGTCGCGGGTGATGGCGTCGAGTGCGGCAAACGGTTCATCCATGAGCAAAACTTTGCGCCCCTGTGAGAGTGCGCGGGCGATTGCTACGCGCTGGCGCATGCCACCAGATAGCTCGTGCGGGCGCTGGTTATAGGCGTGCGGCAGGTGCACCAATTCAAGAAGTTCTTGGGCGCGGGCCTTGCGCTGGGCTTTTGGATAACCGCTTAGCTTGAGTGCCAATTCAATGTTTTTGCCCGCGGTCAACCAAGGCAAAAGAGCCGATTCCTGAAACATCAGGGTCGACTGTTCTGCCATTTCGATGGTGCCAGTGGTTGCGCTATCTAGGCCAGAAAGAATGTTTAGCAGGGTTGATTTGCCACAACCCGAGGCGCCCACAAGTGACACAAACTCGCCAGCGCGAACTTCAAGGTTTAGGTCATCGATGACGATTGGGCCATTGCTTGAATATCGTTTGCTGAGGTGTTTGATCGAAACCGCGGGCGCCTGGGTCATTGACTATTCCTTACCGAAACCAGCTGCAGTCACTGGCTTTTGCTTTGCTGCTTTTAGAAGACCATTCAAGATTCGAAGGTCAAAAATGCCCTTGATGTCATTTGCGGTTAGTGAACCACCAAGCACCTTGGCGTTGACGCCACTGATGAAGTTTGCCTTCAATGTGGTTGCTAGCGGGTCAGCGGTGAAGGTCAGCGCCGGCCATGCCTTATCGATGGTCGCGTCAGCCAGAGTCTTGCCGGTGCGCGCCTTCAACTCGGCCTGCACGGTGTTCTTGGCATCGGCCAGGTTTGCCTTGTTATTCAAGAAGGCAATCGCGGCGTTGTTGGCCTGAAGCACTGCCTTCACAGTTGCCGGTGCAGAATCAAGAAACTTCTGGCTGGCAACGATGTCGGTGGTGACAAACTTGCCGTTTGGCCAAAGGCTGGCTTCGTCAACAAACAACTTGCCCTTTCCCTCATCAATAAGACGGGTTGCCCAAGGCTCTGGAACCCAGGCCCCATCGATGGCGCCCTTCTGAAGCAGAGTCAGGGTGCTGGCGTTATCGGTTGGCGAGATTGTCACCGATTGTGACCCGACCCCGATGGCAAGTGAATTGAGTCGCAAGTAGTTGCGCAGGGCAACGTCTTGGGTTCCACCCAGACCAGGGGTTGCAAAGATGTGACCCTGAAGCCCCTTGATTTCAGCCTTGGTTGGCTTGCCCGCAGTTGCAATCAGCGATGGCTTGACGATGAACTTTGCACCACCAGAAACCGCACCAGAGATCACCCTAAGTAAGGTTCCCTGAGTTGTGGTGTAGCCAGAGATTGAAGGGTTAGGCCCGATGTAAGCAACATCGAGTGCGCCACCCTTGAGTGCCTCAATTTCGGCGGTGCCAACGCTGAACACGCTGTATTCGACCTTGGTCTTGCCGAGGTACTTTTCGAAGAGTGCCTTTTGCTTGGCAATTAGCGCGGGAGCGTGGGTGATGTTGGCAAAGTAGCCGATGCGAATGGTGTCTGCGGTGCCCGAGGCAGCTTGCGCTGGAGCCACAGAAACGGCAAGCATCATCGCAACCGCTCCGGCGACGAGGCCGACACGGGTTGTTCGATTTAACTTGCTCATTTTCTTTTAGCTTTCTATTCGTTAGATTGGGTATTACCACTATTCCTAGTGGATAAATAGAGAATAGATCGCGGAAAGTTAGCGCGCATCTTTGTGACGTATTGTTTCGGAGGGAGGTCAGATGCAGGTGTCAGCAAAAGTCGACTACGGCATGCGCGCCATGCTGTTTCTGGCCGAGACCTATCAGGCCGAGCCAACCCAGTTGGTCAAGGGTGACGCGATTGCCAAGGGCCAGGCCATCCCAGTGAAATTTCTCGAAGCGATTCTGACCGAACTTCGTCATGCCGGTTTTGTGATCAGCCAACGCGGCGCCGTGGGCGGTTATCGATTGAGCCGCAACCCGGAGAAGATTTCAGTGGCCGAACTAATTCGTGTTTTGGATGGCCCGCTAGCCGCAGTGCGCGGGCAACGGCCAGAAAATGTGCACTACGACGGCCCGGCCGAGAGACTCCAGGATGTCTGGGTGGGCATACGTGTTGCGCTTCGAAACGTGCTTGAGGGCGTCAGCTTGGCAGACATTTTGGCGGGCAAATTTGGCGCGACGCTAACCGAGTTGCTGGCGGCACCCGACGCCTATATCAGCCGCCCGGGTTACGAATCTAACTAAACGCTGGCCGCTGCTTTTGCGGCAATCTTGGCTGCGGCGGCAATCTTTTCGATGTCGGCATCGGTGTGAGCACCAGAAACGAACCAGGCCTCAAAAGCCGAAGGTGGCAGCGAGACGCCATTCTCAAGCATCGCGTGGAAGAACGCGTTGAAGGCTTTCACATTCTGCGTCTGAGCATCGGCAAAGTTGTGAACCTGGTCATTGGTGAAGAAGAACGAGAATAGGTTTCCACCGGTTTGAAGTCGGTGCGCAACGCCCTCGGCAGTGAGTGCCTCGGCAATAACCTCGCCCACCTGGGCCGCCCGAACATTCAGGGTTGAATAGAGAACCTCGTCGCAAAGCTCGAGAGTGGCCAAGCCGGCCGCGGTGGCAACCGGGTTTCCACTGAGCGTTCCGGCCTGATAAACATTGCCGACCGGAGCAAGCAAATCCATGATTTCGGCTGAGCCGGCAACTGCGGCCACCGGGTATCCGCCGCCGATGACCTTGCCATAGGTGAACAAATCTGGCACCCAACCCTCGATGGTGCTGGCACCATCTGGCATATAAATCGAGTGGTGCTCGTTCACGGCAGACCACCAACCACCGCGTGAAATTCTGAAACCGGTCATAACTTCATCCAGGATGAAAACCGCGCCATGGGCCGTGGTCAGGTTGCGAATTTCTTTGTTAAAACCGGCGTGCGGGGTGACTACACCCATGTTGGCAGGCACTGGCTCGGTGATTACTGCGGCAATCTCGGCGCCGCGACGGGCAAACAAATCACGAAGTGCATCGAAATCGTTGTATGGCAGCACGACTGTGTCTTGGGCCTGGCCCGGGGTCACACCAGGTGAATTTGGCAGCCCAAGGGTGACCACACCAGAACCGGCCTGCACCAAAAGCGCATCGCTGTGCCCGTGATAGCAGCCGGCAAATTTCACGATCACATTTCGGCCGGTTGCCGCACGAGCCAAACGAATTGCGGTCATCACGGCTTCGGTTCCCGAAGAAACAAAACGAACTCGGTCGGCCGGTGTGACGCGGCGCAAAATCTCTTCGGCCAACAAAACCTCATTTGGGCTCGGTGCACCAAAAGAAGCTGAAAGTTTTGCGGCCTCAGTCACCTTGGCAACCACGTGAGGGTGCGCGTGGCCAACAATCATTGGGCCCCAAGAACCAACCAGGTCAACATACTCGTTGCCATCGACATCCCAGATGTGTGAGCCTTCGCCGCGAACGAAATATCGTGGACTGCCACCAACTCCCTTGAAGGCGCGAACCGGCGAGCTAACACCGCCGGGGATGACCTGCTGAGCGCGCTCGTGCCAGGCCACCGACTGATCGATGATTTGGTTGCCTTCGGTGTGTGACATTTTCAATCCCTTTAGAGTGGTGCGCTTAGCGCTTGGCCAAAAGTTCGGCGGCCTCGATGGCCCAGTAGGTGCAAATGATTCCTGCGCCGGCGCGGTTCACCGAGGCAAGAGCTTCGAGAATCGCCGGTTCGCGATTAATCAGACCCTGTGCTGCCGCGGCCTCAATCATTGCCATTTCACCAGAGACGATGTAGCTAGCAATTGGCAGGTCAACGGTTTCGCTGGCCAACTTGATTATGTCGAGGTAGGCCAATGCCGGCTTGACCATGATGATGTCTGCGCCCTCGGCGGCATCAAGTTTGATCTCACGCGCTGACTCACGAGAGTTTCTCGGGTCTTGCTGATAACTCTTGCGGTCACCATCAAGTTCCGATTCCACTGCCTCGCGGAAAGGTCCGTAAAAGGCTGAAGCATATTTTGCGGCATAGGCCAGAATCGAGACATCTTTGTAGCCGGCGGCATCTAGCGCTGCGCGGGTGGCACCTACCTGGCCGTCCATCATGCCGCTGGCACCAAGCATGTGCGCACCGGCCTCGGCCAGAACCACAGCCATCCGACCATAAATTTCAAGCGTGGCGTCATTGTCAACTTCGCAATTGCCGTGCGCATCTGGGCTGCCCAGCACACCGCAGTGACCGTGGCTGGTGAATTCATCCAGGCAAAGGTCAGCGATGACCACCATGCGGTCACCAACCTGAGCGCGAATATCGCGAATCGCCTTTGAAAGCACGCCGTTTGGGTTTAGCGCTTCGCTGCCTTGCGGGTCACGCTTATTTGGAATGCCAAAAACCATGACGCCACCGATGCCTGCGGCAAGTGCGCGCTCCATCTCGATGCGAAGCGAGCCTTCAGTGTGTTGAACCACTCCAGGCAGGCCCTTGATTGGCTTCGGTTCGGTGAGCCCCTCGCGCACAAAGAGCGGCAAAATCAGTTGCTCAGCGCGAACCTGTGTTTCGCTGACCAGGTTGCGAATGGCCTGGTTGGTGCGAAGGCGGCGAGGTCTTTGGTTTGGTGAACTAATCGACATCAAAAAGCTCCTTCGATTGCTTTGACAAGGGTTGCTGCCGAGGTGGCAACGGTGAATCCAAGATCGGCTGCGGCTTGAGCCGTGGTTTCACCAAGACAAATAATGGCGGTGTCTTTAAGGTTAGCCGTTGCCGGGTCGACATATTTTGCAAAGGCTTTGGCTGCGCTCGGTGAACGAAAAACCACTGCCGAAAACTGGCCATCCCGGGCCGGTTTTGCGCTGCTCGGTTCGATGGCAACCGGGTTGGTTTCATAAACCGGGCCATCGATGACCACCCAGCCCGATAGGTCTAGCAGTTTAGGGAAGGTCTTCATGGCGATGGCGCTTCTAGGCCAGACAACCTTGCCCGGGCCTTTTGCGGTCATTGACTTGGCAAGCGATTCTGAATCTGAGGTCTTTGGCACCAAGACAACTTCTGCACCAAGCTCGCGCAACTTTGCCGCGCTTGCCTCGCCGACTGCGGCGTAGCGAATGCCTGGTTCTTTCATCGCGGCAACAACGCGGTCACGGCCAACCAATTCGACGAAGAATTTCAATGCATTCGCCGAGGTAATCGCCAACCAGGTTGGTGCATTAGATGTTGGCGCTGCCTCTAGCCGGGCAATCATTCTTTCGGAAGAATCGCGGGCTTCATCCGTGGTTGCCATGGTGATTTTCAAGTATGGGTCGATGACCGATTCGATGCCGGCAGCGGACAAAACCGCTGCATCATCCTCGTTGCCATTGGCACGAATCAACAGAACCGGTTTTGGCATTCTTACTAACCGATCGAATCTGTGCTGACGGTTGGGTTGCCCAGGCGCTTGCCAAGCGAGGTTTCTAGAAGCTGATGGGCGGCAAACATGCCCAGTTGATAGGCCTCAGAAAGCGATTCGACGGTGACGCCGGTGATGGTCTTTTCAACTCTCTCGTGCTCGTTTGTTTCTGGGTCGCTCAGTTCGCAGGTGATGGTTAGGTCGGTTGCGGCCAAGGTTGCGAATGAACCAATCGCTGTTGCGCAGCTTGCCCCGATGCCCACCAAAACGGCGCGTTCTGCCGTTGTAATTAACCGCGAAAGTGGGTCGTTTAGTTTGCCGAGAGCTTCAACCAGCTCGATGTCATCGCTGCGACATTCGATGGCCAACGCGCCCTGAGCCGGCGCCGGGAGCAACTGTTCCTCGGTCAAAATCTCATT
>Ga0213920_1001828_pt1 | contig 11042 bp, 6 predicted proteins | sample McNCre1117MG_FD_161054 | JGI IMG/M metagenome (GOLD analysis project Ga0213920, IMG submission 161054) | Freshwater microbial communities from McNutts Creek, Athens, Georgia, United States - 11-17 MG | ecosystem: Environmental > Aquatic > Freshwater > Creek | place: USA: Georgia | collected...
AATTATTATGGCTTATTTATTTACGTCAGAATCTGTGAGTGAAGGACATCCAGACAAAGTGGCTGATCAAATCTCCGATGCATTAATTGATAATTTTTTGGCATTTGATGCCGATTCAAAAGTAGCTTGTGAAACGTTGGTTACAACTGGTCAAGTAATTTTGGCTGGAGAGGTAAAATCAAATACCTACTTAGATGTACAACAAATTGCTCGTGATGTAATCAAGAAAATTGGTTACACTAAAAGCGAGTACATGTTTGAAGCTAACTCTTGTGGAATCCTTTCTGCTATTCACGAACAATCAGCTGATATTAATCAAGGAGTGGATAGAGCAAGCAAAGAAGAGCAAGGAGCGGGTGACCAAGGAATGATGTTTGGTTATGCTACTAATGAGACTGAAAATTACATGCCTTTGGCTTTGGATTTATCTCATGCTATTTTGATTGAATTGGCTAACTTAAGAAGAGAGAACAACGAAATCAAATACCTGCGTCCAGATGCTAAATCTCAAGTAACTCTTGAATATTCAGATGACAACAAACCGGTTCGTATTGATGCGATTGTTATCTCTACGCAACACGATGATTTTGATGAAGAAGCTAAAATGTTAGCTAAAATCAAATCGGATTTAGTTAGTATTTTGATTCCGCGTATTAAAGCGAAATACCCACAATATGCGCATTTATTCAATGACAATATTACCTATCACATCAATCCAACAGGAAAATTCGTTATTGGAGGACCTCACGGAGACACTGGTTTGACAGGAAGAAAAATCATTGTGGATACGTATGGTGGAAAAGGAGCTCATGGTGGTGGTGCTTTCTCTGGGAAAGACCCGTCAAAAGTAGACCGCTCTGCAGCTTATGCAACCCGTCATATTGCTAAAAACTTAGTAGCTGCTGGATTGTGTGACGAAGTTTTGGTACAAGTATCGTATGCTATTGGTGTGGCAAAACCAACATCAATCAACGTAAACACCTACGGAACTTCAAAAGTGAGTTTGACTGATGGAGAAATTAGTAAAGTGGTTGAAGGTATTTTTGATATGCGTCCTTACTTTATTGAGCAACGTTTGAAATTAAGAAACCCAATCTATAGTGAAACAGCAGCCTACGGACACATGGGACGTACACCTGAAACGGTTACTAAAACCTTCTCTGCTCCTGGCGGATTAACTAAAACTGTTACTGTAGATTTATTTACTTGGGAAAAATTAGATTTTGTAGATGCTGTAAAAACAGCTTTTAAATTGTAAATCAATATTTTACCTTATATTTTAAAGCCTCAAAGTAAACCATTTTGAGGCTTTTTTATTTTGATATTTAAAATTAATTCCTTTACTTAGATTGAAATCTAAAAAAGGATACTATGTCCAAATCCCATTTATTACAAAGTATTTTAAGCGCTACACAAAAAACTATTGTGCGGTTTCCACTAGAATGTATAACCGCTCTTATTGGGATGGTTACCACAATTCTTTTGTCAGAACAAGCAGATCATACTCCCAACTTTAATTTTTATGCAAAAATTGCACTAAGTTGCTCCCTTTGCTTGGTCTCGTTTTTATCTATTAGCCTCTATTTTTATGGAAACAACAAACGTCTAGTTCGATTGATCTCTAGTCTATTAGCCGGAGTGCTAGTTTGCACTTTCGTTTTTCAATTTTCTGAAAAAATAACAAAAGTAGAAATGCTGCAATTTGTCGTCCTCAATATTGCTTTGCATCTTTTGGTTTCCTTTTCAGCTTTTATAAAAAAATACAATCAAGATAGCTTTTGGGAATTCAACAAACAACTCTTTTTGCGCATCTTAATTACTGGGTTATACAGTTTTGTGCTGTTTTCAGGGCTATCTCTAGCCATTTTAGCGGTAAACCAATTATTTTCTGTTGAATTGTATGAGAAAATATATTTCCATTTATGGTTAGTTATTGTCATTGGATTTAGCACCATCTTCTTTTTAGCTGGTATTCCTGAAATGAATAGTTCCCAGCCTCAACTAACGTTAAACTATCCCAACGGACTTAAAAAATTTACTCAATTTATTCTACTCCCTTTAATTTCTATTTATTTAGGTATTTTAGTAATCTATGAGTTGAAAATACTAATTACCCTAACACTTCCTGTGGGCTGGGTATCCTATTTAATTTTAGTATTTGCCCTCTTTGGAATACTTTCTTTTTTATTGGTTTATCCAATCGCTAAGCAAAAGGGAAATCTTTGGATGCATACTTTTAACCGCTGGTTTTACTATTTATTAGTACCTCTTTTAGGATTGCTATTTTGGGCTATTTTATATCGTATCAACCTCTATGGTATAACTCATGAGCGGTATTATGTTTTGATTTTGTCTATTTGGTTAAGTATTGTAGTTGTCTATTTTGTTTTTCAAAAGCAAGCTAAAATAAAATTCATCCCAGTAAGTTTGTTTTTAACTGCACTAATTTCAGTAGCCGGTCCTCAAAGTGCCGATGCTATTTCCAAAAAAAGTCAACTCAATCGATTTGAATCGTACATAAAAACAATTGATACGAAAGAATTGAATGATGAACAAAAAAAAGACCTCAGTAGTATTATAGATTTTATTAAATCCAACTACGGTATAGACCCTATGGTTTCATTGGCAAAAGGAAAATTAGATAAATTAAAAAATAGCACTAAAAATCCAACTTCAATCGAAGTCATGAAAGCCCTAGGAACATCCTATATTGCAACATACGAAAATAGCAAACCCAATGAAAACCAATACAATTATTACTATAATGGCAGTACAATTGAAAATGTCCATGGCTATGATTTTGTAATTAGGGCTAACCAATTTGCAGGAAAGAACAATTCAGGAATTGTTACAATTAATAATGTAAAATACGACATCAAGACGGTTACAAAAAAATACGGTTTGGATTTACAAATCAACAAAGAGATACTTCCCATAGATTTATTAACCTTCATACTATCCAACCCAATTTTTAAACAAAATGACAATTCAAACACTGAAATTAGTCAAGAAATAAACTTACCAAAATACCATCTTAAAATACTATACCAATCGGCTAGTGCGCATACTAATTTAAAAGAGAAATCTTTGGATGGATACCAAGTCAAAATATTAGTGAAATTAGTTCAATAATAAATAGAGCATAAAAAAACCACGCAAGTTGCGTGGTTTTTTTATGCTCTATTCAACTTATAAATTATACTTCAAACTAAATATAATGTATCTAGGCTGAACGGTGTATTGTGAAGTTCGAGTGGAGAACTGTGAGAAACTATCATCATTCAACGAAGTTGTATTTAATAAATTAGTCGCAGCAATTTTATACTCTAATTTGCTTTCTTTTGTTTTTTGATAAATCAAACTTGCCGAAAGGAAATCATATTCATTATTGACCGTCTTATCTCCATTGTAATAATGGTAAAACTCATATTCTGAAACAAATGAAAAGCTTTTTAAGAAATAATAATCCAATTTAACAAAAGGCTTATCCGTATAGAATTTCGATTGGTTATAATTATTCACTGTCAACGAATATCCCAACTCCAAATTAGGTGCATTTTTATAATTAGTTGATGCCGAAACAGTATGGGATTGTGTAAAACTTTCTACTGAAGTAAACGTTCCGTTTTGAATGTTGTTGAATTTTGACCAAGACACTCTTGTATTCATTGATGCTTTGTAATTTTTCAAAAAAGAACGTCCATACATTGCAAAAGCACTAGCCGACTCATCTGCAAAATTAGAATTATACGGTGAAGAAGATTGATTCACACCCGTAAATACTGATTGTGTTTTGACTCCATTCATCGTTTTAGAATAGCTCAAATTAGCCGAAATGTTCTCTAAATTAAACATATTATACTTAAAATAACGCAAAGAGTGGGTTTGCTGAATGGCATTTTCCAAAGAGCGATTACCTTTAGACAGACTATTATAATTATTAAACACAAATCCTTCTGCCAATTTACTTATGTCTGTAAAATTATTGGTGTAACCAAAGTTATAGGTTAGTGTTTCAGCCTTTTTAATCTGATAAATAGCTAAGAAATCAGGTAAAATTCTAAAAAAGTTTTGATTATAGCTAGTCCCTAATTGTGAATTGGTCATGTCATAGGCATGAAGACTAAATCCAGGTGTAAAAGTGAATTTTCCTGACAACATCTTATAATGCAGCCCTAAAAAAGCATCGTTAAACTTGTAATTAACGGCATTAGTATTTTGGGTAGAAGCTAAATTATTAACTCCTCCTCCATCTAAAATTTGAAAAATAGCAGAGTTAAAATCTTGATTAGAAAAAGTATTCCCTAGGGTAATATTAATGTTACTCTTTGGAGTAAGCATGTAATAATAATCCAGTTTAGTATCCAGTTTATTGGTTTTTACAAAACGACTTTGAGAAAGATCATTTCTATTTTGACCTGTTAAATACCCTGTCAAATTAAACGGCTGCGTTTGCAAATTGGCATTATAAAATGGGTTTTCATTTTGGTACAAATGCTGTACTTCTAGAGCAAAAACATTCTTTTCATTCTTCGTAAGATAAGCACTTATGTTTTGATTGATTGAGATAGGATCTTGGTTTTTTCCTGTAAGAATGGTTTCGGTGTTGGACAAATTATTTACGATTGCCTGACGAACTAAATTACTGTTTTCGTCTTGTTTAGACAACTTAGTCAAAATATCATAATTCAATTGAAATGTACTCGTAGGTTTATAAATTGAAGCCAATTTGAATAAGCCCAAATTATTTTTTTGATTGGTTACTTCTTGTCTATTTTCAACAGAGGCAACCTGATTTGAATTTGGATTCAAAATTTTAGTACTGGTTTTAGTTTCTAAATCCGTTTTCGAATCCAACAAAATACCAAAACCACTTAAAGTCAGCGATTTATTTACATTGTATGAAAAATTGGCGGCTCCAAATTGCGTTTCAATTTCTTTAGCTCTATTATTCTTCAATAAAGAAATACCCAAATCATTAGAAGAAACATTAAAACTGCTACCCCCTTTAGACATCATATCCTTGAATCCTCCTGTGAATTTAAAATAATCCTGAGCCGTTAAAGGTAATTCTCCAATATTATTGAAATTAGTAATCAAATTGACACTATAATCTGGACTATAATAAAACAATTTAGGATTAGCCAAGTAGCGTTTAGTGTCGTTCAAACCACCTGCCGCAGAAATATCTCCAAACCAGAAATTCTTTTTTCCTGATTTTAATTTGATATTCATTGCCACATTATCCTGATTGTTTTCGACTCCTTTTAGAATCGAATTTTCATTGTAATTTCTAAGAAACTGAACTTTATCAATGGCATCCGCAGGAATGTTTTTTACTCCTAGTTTACTATCTCCTTTAAAAAAATCCTTTCCATCTACCATTAATTTAGACACTTTTTTCCCTTCTACTTCAACCTCGCCATCTGAATTAATCTCCACTCCAGGCAATTTCTTAAGTACATCTTCTAATTTTCGTTCGGTCCCTGATTTGAACGAATCGGCATTATACACAATAGTATCTCCTTTGATAGAAACTGGCATTTCGCGAACAATTTCAACACCAGCTAGTTCAATCCCTCCTGATTCCATCGTGATATTTTGAATCATATTCCCCGATTGAGTAGCCACAGTGATTTCTTTGTTTTGCATCCCAATATAGCTCAGTTTTATAACGTAAGAGGTATTGGCTTTTAAATTCAGAACAAACTTTCCTTTATCACTGGTTATTGCATACGAATCCATCGCTTTTGTAGTTTGATTCACTGCCATTACATTGGCCATTTCTAAAGGCGATTTTCCTGTATCCATTACCACCCCTTCAAAACGGATATTTTGAGCATACGAAACAGACACTAACAACAGCCCAACAATCAGTAGGATTTTCTTCATTTTAAAATAGTTTAAATTAAAAAGCGGATTTTTAGTGATTAATTCTGATTTCCATTCCGCCTCGACCGCCACGTCCTTGGTTCATTTCTCTGAATTCTTCCATCTTTTTAATTACGGTTTCGTCATATTCTTTTTGAGTCACTACTTTCCCTTTTGTAACGGCTTTAATTTCAACTTTATCTTTTGGATTCAAAACCACTTTAGAACATAAAATAATAGTTTTCCCATCATTTACTTCCAAAATCAAACCTGGCAGTCCCCAATATCCTTCTGGCCCTTGATTAACAGGTATTTCAGGTGTATACCAAGCCGTAACTGTGATTTCTTTTGGCAACTCGACAGCATCCATAAAATTGGTTTTCTTTGCTTCTCCCGGTTTGTCTGATTCTTTTTTAACTTCTTCTTCTTTTTTAGGTCGGAAATTTCTAAAATCTGTTTTACTAGCTGCTTTCACAGCAGTAGCTTTGTAACAGGTATATCCACCAATTACTCGGGTTTCAGACTCCATTTTCCATTGCAAATTGGCAAGAGAATCTTTTACTAAAAATTCTTTTCCCATAAATTCTTTATCCACCACATACGCTTTGTCTTTTACATTTTTATAAAAGGTACCACCGCCTCCAGTCATCGAACTCATGAATCGCATTCCGCCACCGCCTTGAGATTGTGGCGCGTCTAATTTTTCTTCCTCTTTATAAATAGAAGCTGATTTATCGAAATTGAGAATAAACGTTTTTTCAAACATTTTTTTCATTCGTTCTTCCATCATCTTTTGCATATCAGGAGTAATATTTTTATTGCCTTCCATTCGTGCTTTAAAATCGGCTGTACTAGTTTTAGATTCGTATACAGCCATTCCTTGAAAGTCTTTTTGTGCATTAGAGTTGGTATAGATTAATGCAAAGAAAAATAGTAGAATTATTTTTTTCATTAAGTGTTGATTTATAGGTTATTTGTGCAAATATGTCGAAAGAAATTTCGATTTGTTACCAAAAAAATGTTAAATGCTCAAACATTAGACAACCTGATTGTCAAATGGTTTAAAACCAATTAGCAAAAAGATAAAAAATAAAAACAAACCCATTGGATTTATTCATTGTGGATAAATCATTCAAAAAATTGTATTGCTAAGACTAAATTTTATCTATTTTTACAACTTTAGAAAGTTATCAATTATAAAATCACACTACCGTAATGCATATAGCAGTAGCAGGAAACATAGGTTCAGGAAAAACAACATTAACTAATTTATTGTCCAAACATTTCAAATGGGAGCCTCATTTTGAAGACGTAGTTGACAATCCTTATTTGGATGATTTTTATCACCAAATGGAGCGTTGGTCATTTAACTTACAAATCTATTTCTTAAACAGTCGTTTTCGTCAGGTAATGCAAATTCGCGAAAGCGGTAAAAAAATCATTCAAGACAGAACAATATACGAAGATGCTCACATCTTTGCTCCTAACTTACATGCGATGGGGTTGATGACCAATCGTGATTTTCAAAACTACTCTTCGCTTTTTGAGTTAATGGAATCTTTGGTAAAAGCACCTGATTTATTGATTTACTTGCGCAGTTCTATTCCTAATTTAGTAGGTCAAATCCACAAGCGTGGACGCGAATATGAAAATTCGATTTCTATTGATTACCTCAGCCGTTTGAACGAACGTTATGAAGCTTGGATTCATACGTATGATAGAGGTAAATTATTAATTATTGATGTGGACAATATTAATTTTGTAGACAATCAAGAAGATTTAGGAGACATCATTCGTAAAATTGATGCCGAACTGAACGGGTTGTTTTAGTCCAATTTATAAGAAATACAAAAAACCATATATAAAAAATGCCTCAATTTCTTGAGGCATTTTCTTTTTATTGAAAGAGAAACTATTTAATTGCTTCTACTTTGGCTTTCACTTCAGCTTCTGTTCCTTCAAAAACTTGAACGGTTTGTTTCCCGTTTTCAGAAATAGTTACTGTTGCTTTTGCCTTTCCGTTTTCTTTGCTCATTTGAACATTTACTTGCTTTTCTGCCGCACCTTTTTTAGCACAACAGGCTTTTTCTTCTTTAGACTCTTTTGCCATGAACTTACCATTAGCGTCATAGTGAGACAAACACATTTCTTTTTGCTCCGGAGTACATTTCAGACTATCGCACATTTTAGCACATTCGTCTTTAGTCATGGTGGCACATTTGCTCATATCGCAATTGCCCATCATTTCTCCTTTTTCACAAGATTTCATCTCAATAGTACAGGTCATTTCTTTAGGTGTATTTCCTGTACTTCCTTCTCCTAAAATAGGAGCAATTACCAATCCAATCAAACACGTTAATTTAATTAAAATGTTCATTGATGGACCAGAAGTGTCTTTAAATGGATCTCCAACCGTATCTCCAGTTACTGCCGCTTTGTGTGCATCTGAACCTTTGTACGTCATTTCGCCATTGATTTCAACACCTGCTTCAAATGATTTTTTAGCATTATCCCAAGCTCCTCCAGCATTGTTTTGGAATACTGCCCAAAGCACACCTGAAACGGTTACACCGGCCATATAACCTCCTAACATTTCAGCGATTAATTGGTTGTTATCACCATATACTAATTTACCTAAAAGTACAATCGCTATTGGAAAACCAATCGTTAAAATACCTGGCAACATCATTTCGCGTAAAGCGGCTTTCGTAGAAATCTCCACACATTTACCGTATTCTGGTTTGCCTGTTCCTTCCATAATTCCTGGAATCTCTTTGAACTGACGACGCACTTCATACACCATATCCATAGCTGCTTTTCCAACCGAGTTCATTGCCAAAGCAGAGAACACAACAGGAATCATACCTCCTACGAATAACATTGCCAATACAGGCGCCTTGAAAATATTGATTCCGTCAATTCCTGTAAACGTTACATACGCTGCAAATAAAGCCAACGAAGTTAAGGCTGCCGAAGCAATCGCAAATCCTTTTCCTGTTGCAGCAGTTGTGTTACCAACTGAATCTAAAATATCTGTACGTGTACGCACTTCTTTTGGTAATTCACTCATTTCAGCGATACCTCCTGCGTTGTCAGAAATAGGTCCGAAAGCATCAATTGCTAATTGCATTGCTGTTGTAGCCATCATTGCCGAAGCCGCCAAAGCTACACCGTAGAATCCTGCAAAAGCATACGAAGACCAAATTGCCGCAGCAAATAAAATTACCGTTGGAAAAGTAGAAATCATTCCTGTAGCTAAACCCGCAATTACGTTAGTTCCAGCACCTGTTGATGATTTTTGAACAATAGCCAATACTGGTTTTGTTCCTAATCCTGTATAATATTCCGTTACAGATGAAATAGCACCTCCCACAATTAAACCTACAATAGTTGCATAGAAAACACGCATAGATGAAATGTCTTTCAATCCTTCTCCGTAGAATTCCATTTTCATAGTTGCAGGCAACATATATTGTACTAAGAAATAACACGCTACTAAAGTCAGCACAATAGAAACCCAGTTTCCAATGTTCAAGGCTTTTTGTACCTGTGCTTCTTTAGCATCATCGCTTGAAATTTTCACTAACATCGTTCCGATAATAGAAAATAAAATTCCGAAACCAGCTATCGCCATTGGTAATAAAATAGGACCGATTCCGCCAAAAGCATCTTCGATTTTACCACCCATATCTTTAATAACATAGTTTCCTAAAACCATTGCAGCCAATACCGTTGCTACATACGAACCAAATAAATCAGCTCCCATACCCGCAACGTCACCCACATTATCCCCTACGTTATCTGCAATAGTCGCTGGGTTACGTGGATCATCTTCTGGAATACCTGCTTCAACTTTACCAACTAAATCAGCCCCAACATCAGCCGCTTTGGTATAAATACCACCACCCACACGAGCAAATAAAGCAATCGATTCGGCACCTAATGAGAATCCCGCTAAGGTTTCAAGTACTTTGGTCATGTCTTCTGACGAAGTCCAAGCACCATTCATAAAAATTTGAAAGAAAATAATAAAGAAACCTGTTAAACCTAAAACAGCTAAACCTGCAACTCCTAATCCCATTACCGTTCCACCGCTAAATGAAACTTTTAATGCTTGAGGCAAACTTGTTCGAGCCGCTTGAGTAGTTCTTACGTTGGTTTTAGTAGCAATTTTCATTCCCATGTTTCCTGCTAATGCAGAAAAGAAAGCTCCAAAAACAAACGCTACTACTATTAATATATGTGTTGTGGGAACTATAAATGAAATTCCCGCCAAAACTGCACTTGCACCAATAACAAAGAAAGTCAACAATCTATATTCGGCTTTAAGGAAAGCCAATGCGCCTTCATAAATATAATCTGAAATCTCTTTCATCTTACCATCTCCAGCGTCTTGTTTTAGCACCCAAGCTCTTTTAACCACCATGAACAAAAGTCCAATAATTGCCATTACTATTGGCAAATAAATCATAAATGCATTCATAAAAATAATTTTGGTTTTAATTAATAATTCATTGATAACAAACGAATTTAAACAAAAAAGCAATACTCTTTACAGAATATTGCTTTTTTTATATTAATTAACCAAAAAAATTATTTGATGCTAAATAAATTTTTAGGTTTATTTTCAATCGCTTCAAAACGTTCCGTACATTCTTTAATGATAGCAAACGCTTCGTTCACGTCTCCCCAACCTTCTACATCAACTTGTTTATTTTCCAAATCTTTGTACACTTGGAAGAAATGCTCAATTTCTTTGATTAAATGAGGGTTTACATCACTCAAATCATTTAATGAATTCCAAATTGGGTCAGAAACAGGAACGCAAATTACTTTCTCGTCTGGTCCTTTGTCATCTGCCATGTGGAATACACCAATTGGTTTTACTTCCATTACACAACCAGGAAAAGTAGGCTCGTTAATCAACACCAAAACATCTAATGGATCACCATCTAAAGCTAAAGTTTCTGGAATAAAACCATAATCAGCTGGATACATCATAGACGAGAATAACATTCTGTCAAAACGCATTCTTCTAATTTTGAAATCGTATTCGTATTTGTTTCTACTTCCTCTTGGTATTTCGATTAAAACGTCGAAAGTTTTTAATTTGTCTGCAGTCATTGTATTTGTTGTATTTTTCTTTTAAATTTTGGTGCAAAAGTAAGGAA
>Ga0213920_1001829_pt1 | contig 11031 bp, 12 predicted proteins | sample McNCre1117MG_FD_161054 | JGI IMG/M metagenome (GOLD analysis project Ga0213920, IMG submission 161054) | Freshwater microbial communities from McNutts Creek, Athens, Georgia, United States - 11-17 MG | ecosystem: Environmental > Aquatic > Freshwater > Creek | place: USA: Georgia | collected...
TGTGTACTTCTTCATCGGTGATCCGAAAGCGCAATCTTGGAAATTTGTCGCCAGGCATATTCTTTTCAAGAGCCTCCCCATGCTTGAAGTTTTTGGGGATCAAATTCAAGTCGTCAAGTGTTCGAGATGATCGGATGCAATCAAAAAGCTCAATCACGAGGGCCTTTGCACTCTTGTCATCAAATGTGGGGGATGGGCTTGTTTTATGCTTCATGTTTTTTCCATTGATGACATGGTACTCAGATGCAAGTGCACCTCCGTTCAACCCGAAATTTGTAAAATCTAACGTTTTCAAAGGCCCCAATACTCAATGCTAGGAGCTGCATCTGAGTTGAGGGGGGAACGAATTTGTAAGTTATGGACTGCATACGCAACTACCGGTAACCAGATTGCAGGTGCCGTTGGTGTGGACTTGAACCAGCGTCCACAATGCACCACCACACACGGGGGACAGATTTTCTCTGTCCTCCTTTTTCTTTCCCGGAAGGCCCTGTTTCTGCGGGCTATCGCGTTTTGCCTTGTGGACGCGACGGGTCAGATTTCCCTGGTTTTTGTCCTCAGAGAGCAAATTTCTCTCTTTTTTCTCACCTGGCTTGTGGACGTGTCCATGAGCTGAGTCCAGTATTCATGCGGGTTACAGGGATTGGGTTGGACCTTGTCGCTGCATGAGCATTGGGGATGCGAACTTTTCGAAGACGTCCAATTGCATCAAAGAAGTCATCACTGAACAATCAGATGACCGGCAACAATCGGCCAAGAGCGGCCGCCCACAGAGCAGCTTAAGGTGTTCTCTGAAAGCGGGCCATCAGTGCGTCAATCCGACAGAAGCCGATTTTGCTGTTCTTGCGGCCGCGACGAGGTGTTCTAATAACAGTCCAATTCTCGGACATCCGCATACCGATCCAAACTCTGACCGTGCAGACAGCTAGGCATCTATCCCCAGAAGAACGAAATGCACTGAGAGACCGTGGCTGGATTTCCTTGCACGGCCATGCAGAGAACAGCAACGACTTCAAACTTGCTTTGCTTGAGCTTGGACGATCTCTAGGCACACCAGCATCTACGCGAACAAGAAGTCTAGTGGACGAGCTCACGCCCCAAGACAGACAAAAGGCAAATGCACGTTCTCTCAGTCGCATCACGGGAACTGGTCGGCAGCCTTGGCACATGGACTTGGCTCACAGGGTGGAGCCAGCACGCTATCTTGTTATGGGCATGTACGAGTGCACGCCGACAGCAGCGAGCACCGAGCTCTTGGATACATCTATGCTAATCTGTGATCAGCACAGGGATGCGGCTTTTTCCGAGCCCTTCCTGATACGGACGGGGGCGAGTTCCTTTTACGCCACATTGACTGCCAAGAGCCAGCCTTTTCTGCGATTCGATCCTGGCTGCATGCAAGGGGCAACTGATAACGCCAAGCAGTTGATGCAGAAGGTCTTGGACCAGGACCTTCCTGCTACTCACACCCACTGCTGGGAAGCAGGCTCTATATTGATTGTCGACAACTGGAAGATGCTCCACCGTCGAGCTGATGCCAGCAGTTCAACGAAACGCACCTTGTATCGCGTCAGTGTTATGGGAGGGACCGTATGAGTAGCAACCCCAGGAAGGATTTCTTCAAGCTCTCCAAGAGGGGCAAGAAGCTTCCGCCTCCAATAGCCCTCTCACACGAATCCCTGCTGGCGAAGTCCCAGCTTATGGCAAAACGCAGTGTGGAAGCCAAACACAAGGACCAAGAAACGGATTGCCAGCTTTGGGCCGCTGGTGCCTTGGAGCTACTTGCCAAAGCTCAGCTATCCGGCATCCACCCGTCGTTGATCGTGGAGGCCGAGAATACCAACAGTCTATTGGAGGCAAATGGAATTTCAACGGGCACAGCGGTTCGCACCATTGGAGCGGCCGTGGCTTATGCGCGATTGAAGCATACAGTTCCTCACTTCTCGACGCCCGTGTTTGAAGAGTCCAAGAAGCTGGCCGAGCGACGCAATGCCGAACTCCACTCAGGGGATGCGGCATGCGCCGCCATGCCCTACGAGGCTTGGGAGGGTGACTTTTGGAACGCAGCTGACCTGATCCTCAAAAGCATGGACATGGACTTACAGGAATGGCTGGGTGCTGACGCCAAGGCTCCAACAGCGCTCCTTAAAGCGCACCGTCAAGCCGAGACCAATGCGGCAAAGCAGCGAGTAAAGCATCATGCTTCGGAATTCAAGAAGACCGAGAAGGGCAAGCTCGGAAAAGAAAAGTTCTCGCTACTGGTCTCTGAGACGCAAAAACTGCCGATCAATGCCAAAGACTTTCACTACCTGTACGCCAGTTACTGGCACCACGAATGCCCAGCCTGCAAGACCTATGGTGTCGCAGCAGGCGATGAAGACTGGGAAGATTTGGCGGAGGATCAGTCAGGTGCTGATCATGGATACCAGATCATTGAAAGAGGCTACTCGCCTTCTGAGTTCTATTGCCCAACCTGTGAACTGTCGTTGGTTGGCGATACCGCTGTTAATGCTGCTGGCATTGATGAGCCCTACGTTGAAACCAACGAGGAAGTTATCAAGTACGAGCCCGAATATGGCAACGACTGATGTAATCCATGTTCAATACTCAGATCCCCCGTGTGAAGTCAACACCTCGACGAGGTGATTGCCAACGTTGAGGGGCAGATTCTGCCGCTCTTGCTAGACCACTTCTTACGTCTGCTTAGGGTCGGGTAGAGACGGTCGCAGCTGAGTGACTCAGTCCGGCCAGGAGCGGACTTACCACTAGTGTGGTTCGATTGCGTCTCAATGCGGTCACTCGTCCGTACGTGGAGGTGCGGGTCTGCCCGAGTCCTCGGTCATAGACCGCTCTGGCAGGGTTCATTGCTCCTGTATTGGCAGACCTCGTCGAAGCAAACGATGCACGAAGCGGTGGCAGTTTGCACATAGGCATTGCAGATCCTCTAGCCGGGTCGTGTGGTCTTCAGGCATGTGGCCAACCTGAACTCGGGCATGGTGAACCTCGATACATGCTTCACCATGTTCGGAACCGAAGATTTCGATAGGATCGGCGTAGCACCTCTCGCAGAACAAGCGGCCGTGCTTCTTGATAAACGCGGCCTTCTTCGCTCGAGCTGCCCCAGGTTTGCGCTCACGGCCAACGTGCTGCTTCAGGACCTTGGCTCCTTCAGGGTACGCCTCGCGAGGTGTCTCGTCTTGATCGATGTCGGTCTCTGCCTCGTCCGACAACTTCTCGCCTTTAGGAACGATGCTATAGCCTGCCTCTCGCAGTAGTCGGAAGCACACTGAGTCCTCACCGCCGGTAAAGTGCTTGGGCAATATCTCTCGATGGAGTGCTAGAGAGAGCGCATGGCCGAACACTGCCTTTGGAGGCAGGCGCATGCCCTCATCTGTAATGAGGTCGTAGTCGGTGGACTCCCCGAACCCGTTCGGTGCGCCGTCCAACAAGGACGCCACGCTTATGAAAATCAGATCCGGGGTTGCTTGTTTCAGCAGTTCAGCAGGAAGGCGCTCTAGGCTGCGGCTATCACCGGAGATACCAGCCACAACGGAGGCGGTGTCCAGGGCCTTCTCAAGAACTTGCGCGGACGCAGGCACCAGCCGCCGCACCATACGCATTGCATTGCGTTCGACCTGTCCGGGCGCATGGCGATCCATCGCTACCCGGTCTGCGCCACCCTCGAAGCGCAAGCTGCTCACCTGCTCAAGCGACAGTTCCCGAAACGCAAATCCGGTGGCAGTACCAAATTCGGGCCAGAGATACTCTTTCGCTTCCCAAGTCAAATCAGGTGGCCGGCCCTCGGAGGCTCGGGTGACCCTACCCACCGTGAAGGCGCCCAGCAAACGAAAGACGCCGCCCGCGATGTTCGTTACATACACACGGTCGCCTGGACTGACCTTACCTAGGAAGTGCGCGCCGCCTGAACCTCGAATTGGTTCGCCCGGTGATAAGTCTTGCCAACCCGTAGCGCCCCAATAGATCGTGAATGCATTCGCCATACGCTCCTCTTTTCGCGCATTATCCCAGCCTAGGCATGCCGTGGTCCGGCGACGCCGACCGCGCAAGCTGCCGCGCATTCCGCCGCTAAGACAGCAAATCGTTAACCAGTGCATGCTCTTGCAATTGTCGCGCGGCGCTCTGTTAAAAAACTTGAGATTTGAAATCAGGCAGGCTTACGACGTGCGAGCCAGTGACTGCTTTAGAGCAAGCCGAGGTCAACTATGAGCGACTGCTTAGGGTGGGTAGAGCTGCTCGCAGCTGGGTGACTCAGCCCATGAGCGGTCATCAGGTATGGTTGTCTTTTTGCTCATAACTAAATTACACTCGAATTCGATTTGAAGCTCATTTCTGATACGAGCAAGTCAAAAAAATGAAAAGACATCGCTATCACCTGACACCGCACGCGAAAGATGAAACTATTCCTTTGCGAACTGGAGTTATTCCAAAGGGAAATAAAGTATTTTTGGATGAAATTGAGATCGATGATGATGGTACCGCTCAGCAGACCAAAGGCCAGCGCGATGCAGGCAACTATCACATCCTCGCGAATGTTTGGTTAAGTGAGTTTGGGGAAGAGAGGTTGCCTGGGCGTTGGCGGCTAGTCACGGTCGAGCCTGATCAAGATTTCCAAGATCCTCCGATATTTACGTTATTACCTCCTGATCGAAGTAGTGCCAGATCCGAGGCAAATTTGACGGACTACTTGAAGAAGGAAAGAAAGAAGGATGATCGGACTTGGTTGAGCCCCGAGTACATCGCTAAAACACTTCATCCTTTGTTGATGGCTGGGGCCATCCGTGACCATAACGATTTAGCGAGTCATATTAATGAACGGATGATGAAGCCCGTTCTTGAAGCCAAGGATGCAGCAGAACGGAAGAGACATGAAGAGTTCGAGGCTAGGGCAGCCGCTGAACGCGAACGAGATTTAGCTAAAGCAGAAAAAGACAAAGCGACACGAGCTAAAGAAGAGGCTGAGCGTCATCGGTTGAATGCACAGCAGGAAAAGAATGCAGCCGAGCTTCAATGGGAAGAAGAATTCCGGGCAAGAGAAGCGGCAGAACGTGCGCGTGATGTGGCCAAAGAAGAGAAACAGGCAGTGGTGAATCGCCTTGCTGAAGTCACCAACGAGCGCGATCAAATGGCCCAAGCGCTTGCCAAAATTAGAGAAGGCTCATCCTCAGGAGATGCACCAAAAATCTCGCTTGAAGTGGCAAGGCAGGTTACCAAGCCTTGGCCATCAAGGACAGGCTCAGATTACATGAATATTGGTATCGAGGCCACAGTTGATGATGTTCGCCAAATTGGCTCGAAAATTTCACTGACTTACTTAGATAGATCGGGTAACAAGCAAACCGTGACAGACTTCGGATATCACGGCTTTGTGCAATTGGTGTACGACTATCTAATGTCTTGCAAGAATGAAGGCCGTAGAGCAGTTTTTATTCTCACCTATCGGCCGGATATGAAGATGCGGTTGGCCGCTGACACGATGATGTTGGCGAATTACGTCAATCTTTGGCGGAAATAGTGACTAAGCCTGTGCAGAAAAAAAGCCGTTGGTTTATTTCTTGGATTGGTGCTGCAGACCACGAGTCTTCAGAATTGACACGGGGGTCTGATATTGGACCAATTGCGACAGCCTTATGTGGTGAAACGAGATATGAACGCATCTATTTATTAACCAACTACGATTTTGATCGGAGCAAAAAATATTGCGAATGGTTGGAGTCAAAGTCAAACTACAGTGCTAGCGCGACGGATCTGTACAGGGTTGATCTCAGCAGTCCGATTGACTATGCGGATATCTACGCTGAGGTAAGTGCAAATCTTCGCCAAGCAGGATTGCCTAGAGATGACGTAGAGCTTACTTTCCATGTGAGCCCCGGTACTCCGGCAATGGCTGCTATATGGATCATCTTGGCAAAAACAAGATTCCCGGCGAAATTGATTCAAACTTCAAAAGAGCGAGGCATTGAGTCGATTGATTTCAACTTTGACTTGGCAGGCGATTTCCTCCCTGAATACCTGCAGCGTGCAGGTGCTAGGGTTGACCGACTTGCTGGTGCTGTTCAGGCGACTTTTCAGGAGTTCCAGAAAATCATCCATCAATCTGCCGAGATTGATCGTCAGATTGGCCTTGCTAAACGGATCGCAGCCTATGAAGTTCCCGCGCTAATTTTGGGGGAAACGGGTACGGGAAAGGAGTTGTTTGCTGAGGCAATGCATGAGGCGAGTTCGCGCGCAGAAAAGCCGTTTATTGCAGTGAACTGTGGAGCGCTTTCCCCGGAGTTGGCTAATTCAGAACTGTTTGGCCATAAGAAGGGCGCATTTACAGGGGCAATTTCAGATCAAAAAGGTCTGTTTGTTGAAGCTTCCGGTGGAACTCTATTTCTCGACGAAGTGGGAGATCTTCCCATCGACACTCAGGTCAGATTGTTAAGGGCCTTGCAGGCTAAGGAGGTAACTCCTCTGGGCCATTCAATGCCGGTCAAGGTCAACACTCGGATCATCGCCGCAACTCATCGGAATCTTGCGCAAGAGGTTGCAGCGGGGAGATTCAGGGAGGATCTGTACCACCGCCTGGCCGTAGGCATTGTGCAATTGCCTCCTTTGCGCGAGAGGGTTGGTGACGTCGAGTTACTGGCGGACTATTTTTTAGGCTTGATCAACGCTGATGCAGCTGGTATGCCTGAGGCTCAACACAGGCATCTTTCGGTGGGAGCCATTGACGTTCTTAAAGCGCATTCATGGCCAGGAAACGTACGTGAGCTCTATCACACGTTGCTTCGGGCGGTGATTTGGTCAACGGCTACAGAGATATCACGCGAAGATGTGCGTAGTGCATTGCTTCCCCTCGCTGATGTGCAAAGTTCACAGAGAGCGTTTGTTCCTGCTGACGGCTTCAATCTTCAGGATCATCTTGACCAGACTGCGAAGGCGTTTATCGTTCAGGCTATGCGCCAGACTGGCCATCGGTCTTCTGCTGCGGCCAAGATTCTCGGTTTTGCAAGTCATCAAACCCTTGGTAATTGGATAAAACGTTTGGGCATCACAAATGTTTCGGGCGGTTCAATCGCAGGCGACTAATGTAAATTAAATTACATAAATGTAAAATATATTGCATTGTAGACACCGGTGGAAATCGTAACTTATTGATTTATTAGGGGAAATTTTCAAACTCGGTCTGGCACAAATCTGGCACAACAAAGAGACACAACAAGGAGTGCCATATGTCCACTATCGACTTTAACCGCATTGCAAGTGACGCAATTGCATCCCATGGCGGCCAAATTGAGAGCAGATGCTGCCCTGATCAATACGTGGGGAGACTCAGTCAAATCGTTGGAAGACAAGATTTTCCAGAAAGATTGCCTGCAGTGATGCGCCCCAATTTGCCATGCATCATCATGGTGCTCGAGTCGCCTCACATTGACGAATACATCGGGACTCCTGGTCCAGCCAAAGGCTTCACGGGCGAAATGATTCGCTTGCATCTGCAAAAGGCTTTACCAATCGAAGAGATTAGTGGGTATGGCCTCATCGTGATGAATGCTATTCAGTACCAATGTTCGCTTGGAGTTAGTACAGATTTTTTCCGTGACCGAGTCTTTCGGGCATCTTGGAATTTTGGGGGGCGTGAGAGTCTGGGCACTCGGGTTGAACGGCTATATCGACATGGAGACATTCTCGTCAACTGCTGTACAAAAGGGAAGGACTATGACGTCAATACTCCTCTGCGTCTGCTGGTTGAAGGGGAGTTAAGGCGTGTTCTCCCGGGAGTGCGCTCGATACGCAGGTTGCATCCTTCATCATGGAGAAAGCCAACGCTAGCTTCTGTTGAGTGGTCAATAGTTGGGTTGGAAAGTCATGATGAGGAGCAACAAGCTCAAAAAATCAACTCGCAATCCATGGCGCCCACATCGATTGCGAAAAGTGGGTTGCATTTTGGGAAAAGCGAAATGGACGCGGTCGCGGTAGGTGATAAATCTAATCCGGATGCTCCTCAGGCGTTGGAAAAAAACAGGCTTGTTGAAGTTCAAGAAGATGTACTCGTGAGTGGAGCAAGCTGCACAGTGTTAGTTTTTTCAAATGGCAGCCGGCAGTATATGAAGACTGCAACGTTTGATCCGCAGGGTTTAATCACTGCGAAGGCAAAACGCATGCTGGGGATGGTAGTTAAAACGACGTGCTGGAACCCCAAATCAGCCCCAGGCAGATGGTCTAGCCTTGGATATTTCAACGATGTTTTCCCGGCCTGAAGGAGAAGTGACTATGGAAGAACAACGAGAGCAAGCAAAGCAAACATTTGTCTCTGGCGTGAATTCCGCCAAAGAAATGGCAGTGAGAACTAGGAATAATGATGGATTCCTGATCACCGTACTGGCTGATTTGATGCAAATTCAATGCCTCAAGTCCGAGGATACAAATCTATTGCGATTTGTGCTTCCGTCAGCTATCGGTGGAGTAGTTCACCAAATTGCCAAATATCAGAATGCGAGTGCTTTCACGTGGTCTGATCAAGGTGGCGGTGTGTCTGAATTGGTCTTTAAGAATGAGGATGAGCAAGATAAATTCATCCAGGTTTTCGAGATGCTTTCCTTTCGCGGGCAGCGGGCGTACCCCACGCCTGATATCTATCTTGGGAAAGGTAACCCAGATCAGAAGCTCTGTAGTGATCTTCTGGAGTTCCTGAACGGAACAGTTCAAGGTGCGGATGTAGCCACTGCCAGAGCAGTACCCGCCCATAAAAAAGAAAATGAGATCGCTGCGGTGTTTGTGGGGGCAATTCACATGCAAGCAAAGATTTCTGACATCTCGGAATTTGATGTCGTTCCTCAGTTTGCACCGTTGTCGCAACCAATGAGGTGTTACTTGGTGGGTTATGAAAATGGGTATTGGAAATTTTTCTGGAGTAAGCCTGGTCAGTTTGGCGACGATGCAAATTTCATAACACGAACGATGAAAGAAGACCCCTCTCGAAATGGCGAGCGGTACTTCAATGACGCCATTGAAGATGCCTACACCTATTCGACGACACTCACCCTGACAACTAACCAAGTATTCAATGGTCGTGGGTTTATGTACAAGCAAGTTTTCAGCAGTTGGACAGGCGCATTCATGGGGGCAATGAATCCGGTGGACGTGCAATCAGTGCCGCAAGGCTGGGTAGGGTTGTTTATTAAGCACACTCCTGGGTGAGGTATGCTGAATGTAGGATTTATGGCTTCTTTAATTAGGCCAGTCTTTATTGACGAAATGATCAAGAAAAATCTGATCAAATCTAAATTGATGATTTTAAGAATTTATCTCAAACATTTTCAATGAGTAATTAAATATGAAAAATCTAACTACTAGCGGTTATGAAAATAATAGACCAAGTACTTCTGCATTTAGCGATTGGTTGGGGCGGAAAAATCAAGAGCGTGAAAAAGATTATTTCGGCATAGAAAAATTTATCATGCGCGTTGAAAGAAGCGACGATGTAATTTTTATTTCAACATTTAATGGGTCGATATATACAATTCCGTACAATGAGAAATTATATAAAGACTTGTTGGATCTGATCGGGTATAGTGTTACATTTTACCCAAAAGATTACTATAGTTATGAATTGGATGCATGTTTTTTGTGGGATTGGGATAGTTCTTTGAGGGCGGAAAGTTTTGGATATATTGTAATAAATAAAGTAATCAGTGTGGATGTGGTTCCAGATGGAGGTCTTATATTATTTGAAAACGGAGATGAACTTCCTGTGCCATATAAGAATTACGAAAAACCATATTTTAAAGCGTCAAAACGCCAGCATGGTGAGGATACTTATCGTGAAGGATATGAAATTGACTTTGATGAATGCATAAACAAAATTCGCAATCAATTCCTTGGTGAATATGTTGTATATAGTACCAAACTTACCGGTTTAAATGTTGCTGACTATTGGGGAGCTCTGGAAGTCCACCAAAAATCTGCTCACAAGGAGTATTATGAAAAAGATAAATATTTTTTCAGGACGGAATGTGGTGTTATAAAAAAAATTGCTACATGGGATGTTTATTCAATTCCAATATATCTCGAGGATGGCCGAATTTTTAGCTTCAGAATTCATGACTATTCATGGCACATAGATCAAGATTGTGGAGATAATTTGATATATAAATTGAAAAAATACCTGGAGGGTGAGGTTGGGAAAAGTTATGTTTTTCTCGTTGTTTACGGGGGCAATAAAAATGAATCCAATAGCATGATGGATATCGCTTCTTTAAAGCGATTGGAGGATGGTGAGAAGTTTCTTTCAGAGTCAATTTCACCTGTAAATCTATATTCTGATTGGAACCTTTCTGCTCATGTGCCGGAACCTGCTCCAAGGCGGTTCTTTCGTGCTAAGCCCGTAGGGTGATGTTGCAAAGCGATTTGAATGGAAGTGCTCTACATGTGTGAATTTACTGTGCTGCGTAACAACATGGAATTGAATGATTTTGGCTTTGTAGCTTTCTCGTTTTTTGGGTTAATGGGTTTATTTCTTAGAAGTAACCAATAATAAATTTTTGGTAGGCTTGTAAACCATTAAGATAATTTATCGGGCATGAACTGCTGGTGCCATAAATCGGGTATTGCATTGCGTGTGAACCACATCATGCTGACTTCCTGTGGTTGCCTCCCTTCCAGAATGTCCAGTATCAACGACGGATCCAGGAGTGTCAGCCTCAGCAGCTCATTGACTGTGCTCGGGTCAAGTTCCTCAAGTTTGGCAATTTCTGATCCGTTTCGGACTTCGCCCGCATCCAATAATCGCTGCCAATAATGGGCTCGAGCGAGCCCTTGGAAAAGGGCAATTTGGCCGCTCTTGTCCATGCACTCGCCATTCAAGTGACCTTCGGGCGTTTCGGGTGTCATCACAACTGTTTTGATGCCCGGACTGTTGAATTGCACTCAAATCTGACCCAAGATTTGCATCGAATATTGACCCACCCGGTTTAAGCTTTTTAAGGCTCTTGCTTAAATTTTCTCTGTTTTACCTCCTTGCTGGTT
>Ga0213920_1001832_pt1 | contig 11026 bp, 12 predicted proteins | sample McNCre1117MG_FD_161054 | JGI IMG/M metagenome (GOLD analysis project Ga0213920, IMG submission 161054) | Freshwater microbial communities from McNutts Creek, Athens, Georgia, United States - 11-17 MG | ecosystem: Environmental > Aquatic > Freshwater > Creek | place: USA: Georgia | collected...
CGAACCTTTGTAGATCAGTGGAATGCCCAAGCCTGAACAGATTTCTTTGAGCTGACCAGCCACGTCAATCGACATTTCCAAGCCTTCGATGGAGCAGGTGCCTGCGATCAAAAAGAAGCGTTGGTTGAGGCCGACGTCAAATCCGCAAAGTTTCATGGCTTGTTCCGTTTCTAAAAAGGTTTAGGCCTTCGCCTTGTGATCCAGCGCCGCTTTGACGAAGGCGTTGAACAACGGGTGGCCGTCCCAAGGTGTGGACTTGAATTCGGGGTGGAACTGCACGCCCATGTACCAAGGGTGAACGGTTTGTGGCAGCTCGACGATTTCGGTGAGTTGTTCGCGCTGTGTGAGCGCTGAAATCACCAAGCCTGCTTTGCGCAATGTGTCGAGGTAGTTCACATTGGCTTCGTAGCGGTGGCGGTGACGCTCGGTCACCACATCGCCGTAAATCTTGTGGGCCAAAGTGCCTGGGGCGACGTCTGAGCTTTGTGCGCCCAAGCGCATGGTGCCGCCGAGATTGGAGTTGGCGGTGCGGGTTTGGATGCTGCCGTCCGCATCTTTCCACTCATTGATGAGGGCGATGACGGGGTTAGGGCCGTCTGGCACAAACTCGGTGCTGTTGGCGTCTTTGAGGCCGGCCATGTGGCGGGCGTATTCGATGGTCGCCACTTGCATGCCCAAACAAATGCCGAGGTAAGGCACTTTGTTTTCACGGGCGAATTGAGCCGAAGAAATTTTGCCTTCCACGCCGCGAATGCCAAAGCCGCCGGGCACAAGAATAGCGTCGAACTTGCCGAGGTCTTTGACGTTTTCGGGGGTGATGAACTCAGAGTCCACGTATTCGATCTTGACGCGTGCATGGTTCTTCATGCCCGCATGGCGCAGCGCTTCGTTGAGCGATTTGTAGCTGTCTGACAGATCGACATACTTGCCCACCATGGCGATGGTGACTTCTTCTTTGGGGTTGGCCACTTCGTGGACCAAGTCGTCCCAACGTTGCAAGTTGGCGGGTTGTGCGTTGATGCGCAGTTTTTCGCACACCAGGCGGTCCAGCCCTTGCTCGTGCAACATGCGTGGCACTTTGTAGATGGTGTCCACATCCCACATGGAGATAACACCCCATTCAGGCACGTTGGAGAAGAGGCTGATTTTTTGGCGTTCTTCTTCGGGAATCGGACGGTCCGCACGGCACAGCAGGGCGTCGGCTTGGATGCCGATTTCGCGCAGCTTTTGAGCTGTGTGTTGGGTGGGCTTGGTTTTGAGTTCGCCAGCGGCGGCAATCCAAGGCACATAACTCAGGTGCACAAACGCGGTGTTTTGTGGGCCGAGCTTCAAGCTCATTTGGCGAGCCGCTTCGAGGAAGGGGAGTGACTCGATGTCACCCACCGTGCCGCCGATTTCAACGATGGCCACGTCCACGGCTTCGGGGGTGTCATAGGCTGCGCCGCGTTTGACGAACTCTTGAATTTCGTTGGTGATGTGCGGGATGACTTGCACCGTTTTGCCTAGATAGTCGCCGCGGCGCTCTTTGTCGAGCACGCTTTGGTAAATCTGACCTGTGGTGAAGTTGTTTGCCTTTTTCATGCGCGTCGTGATGAAGCGCTCGTAGTGGCCTAAATCGAGGTCGGTTTCTGCGCCGTCTTCGGTGACGAACACCTCGCCGTGCTGCAGCGGCGACATGGTGCCTGGGTCTACGTTGATGTAGGGGTCCAGCTTGATGAGGGTAACTTTGAGGCCGCGCGACTCAAGCAAGGCGGCGAGTGAGGCGGCTGCAATTCCCTTACCAAGGGAAGAGACAACACCGCCGGTGACGAATACAAATTGGGTCATGCCAGATCGGGAGACTGTCTCCCGGTAGGTGGAAATCGAAATTATAGGCGCTCTGCTACATTGCGAGCCATGTCTGATCTGTCAAATAAACACATTGTTTTGGGTTTGAGTGGTGGCATCGCTTGCTACAAAGCGGCGGAGCTGTGCCGTGCCTTGGTCAAAGCTGGGGCGACGGTGCAAGTGGTCATGACGGAGGCTGCGGCCCAGTTCATGACGCCGGTGACCCTGCAAGCCTTGTCGAACCGTCCGGTCTACGTCTCGCAATGGGATGCCCGTGAGCCCAACAACATGGCGCACATCAATCTGAGCCGCGAGGCCGATGCCATCGTGGTGGCCCCTGCCAGTGCCGATTTCATGGCCAAACTGCTGCATGGCCGTGCGGACGATTTGCTCAGCCTGATGTGCTTGGCTCGACCCATTGACAAGGTGCCTTTGATTTTGGCCCCCGCGATGAACCGGGAGATGTGGCAACACCCCGCCACGCAGCGCAACATGGCCCAACTCACCGCGGATGGTGCGCATGTCTTGGACGTAGGCCAAGGCGAACAAGCCTGTGGCGAAACGGGTGACGGCCGCATGCTGGAGCCTGAAGAAATTTTGGAAGATCTGATCACGTTCTTCCAACCCAAAGTCTTAGCTGGCCAACATGTGCTGGTGACGGCTGGCCCAACGTATGAGGCGATGGACCCCGTGCGCGGCATCACTAATTTGTCCAGCGGCAAGATGGGCTTTTCGATTGCTCGCGCAGCCCGCGAAGCCGGTGCCGAGGTGACTTTGGTTGCAGGCCCCGTGCATTTGCCCACGCCGCGTGGCGTTCAGCGTGTGGACGTGCGTTCCGCCTTGGACATGCAAGCAGCCGTTGCCAAGCATGTGGATGCAGCTTCGGTGTTTGTGGCGACGGCTGCCGTGGCCGATTGGCGTGTGGCCGATGTGGCTGGACAGAAGATCAAGAAGGACGGTTCGGGTCAATTGCCTCAGCTCAACTTCGTCGAAAACCCAGACATTTTGGCTGGTGTAGCGCAATCAGCCCGTGCCAAAAGCGGTGCTTTGTATTGCGTGGGTTTTGCGGCCGAGAGCCATGATTTACTCAAGCACGCCACAGCCAAACGCGAGCGTAAAGGCGTGCCGCTGTTGGTGGGCAATATTGGCCCTGCGACGTTTGGCTTGGACGATAACGCCTTGTTGTTGGTCGACGCCCAAGGTCACCAAGAACTGCCGCATGCCAACAAACTCTCATTGGCGCGTCAATTAGTGGGCGAGATTGCCCGCCGCTTGAAAGCTTAATTTTTCACATTCACTTTTTCATTTGAAGCAACATGAAACTCGACGTCAAAATTCTCGATCCCCGCATGGCCGACCAACTGCCGCAATACGCCACGCCTGGCAGTGCTGGCTTGGATTTGCGTGCTTGCTTGGATTCCCCCATCACGCTGGAGCCCAACGCGTGGCAGCTGGTGCCCACCGGCATCGCCATCCATTTGGCTGACCCCGCTTATGCCGCGCTCATCTTGCCGCGTTCAGGCTTGGGTCACAAACACGGCATCGTGTTGGGCAATCTTGTGGGTTTGATCGACAGTGACTACCAAGGTCAGTTGATGGTCAGCGCTTGGAACCGCAGCGATGTGGCGTTTACCTTAGAGCCCATGGAGCGTTTGGCTCAACTGGTCATCGTGCCGGTAGTGCAAGCGCAGTTCAATGTGGTGAATGAATTTGCCGCGCCGACGGAGCGCGGTGAGGGCGGGTATGGCTCGACTGGTAAGAAGTAAAGCGCTTCAAACACGAAGCCAATACCCAAAATAAAAAGCAGCCCAAGGGCTGCTTTTTTGATGCGCAGAAACGGATCTCAATGCAACAAATCGTTGCCAGGCGCTTGGGCTTCAATCTTAAAAAAGCCAGTACCCAGAGTGCCGCGCTCTTGTTCCTCTTGCGTGGCTTCGCGCACCGATTGCACATCGAGATGAATACGAATGGCAATTCCGGCCAATGGGTGGTTACCGTCTAACACTACGTGCTCGGGGTAGAGCTCGGTCACGGTGTAGAGCAGGTCTTGTGGTGCATCTGGGTTGCAGCCAGCGGGCAGGGCGTGGCCCTCGACCGTGTGGCCTTCTTCCAGTTCTTTGGGGAAGCGCGAGCGGCCCTCTAAAAACACCAAGTTTTCGTCGTAGTCGCCAAAGGCTTCTTCGGGTTCGAGCTGCAAGTCAATGTGGTCGCCCACGCTGTGGCCTTGCAGGGCTTCTTCGATTTTGGCCAGCAAGTCATCGCCACCCACCAAAAACTCGACGGGGCTGTCCAACTCGTCCAGCACCTCGCCCAAAGTGTCTTTCAAGGTCCAAGTTAAGCCGACCACGCAGTGTTGTGTAATTTCCATAGGGCAAAATTGTCGCACGATGCATGTGAACAAACCCCTAACCCTGCTCGGCGGCATCAGTCCTGCCGAATTTATGAAGACCTATTGGCAGCGCAAGCCCTTGTTGGTGCGCCAAGCCATCCCCGAATTCAAAGCTTTGCTCAGCCGCCCTGAGCTGTTTGATCTGTCTGAACAAAACGAGGTCGAGTCCCGATTGGTCATTGGCTCAAACGACGGCAAGCGCGACTGGCAGATGCAGCGAGGGCCGTTCAAGCGCCGTGCTATCCCTAAGTTGACCGAGCGCGATTGGACCTTGTTGGTACAAGGTGTTGATTTGCATGATGACCGAGTTGCAGCATTGATGCAGCAATTCCGTTTCATCCCAGACGCTCGTTTGGATGATGTGATGATTAGCTACGCCACCGAAGGTGGCGGCGTGGGCCCGCACTTTGATAGCTACGATGTGTTCTTGCTACAAGCCCACGGCCAACGACGCTGGCGTATTGGTCGTCAAAAAGATTTGTCGTTGATGCCGGACATGCCGCTGAAGATTTTGGCCAATTTCAAGCCAGAATATGATTGGGTGCTCAATCCTGGTGACATGCTTTATTTGCCCCCGCGCTATGCCCACGACGGCATTGCACAGGGCGAGTGCATGACGTACTCAGTCGGCTTTCGTGTGCCCCAAACCGGCGACTTAGCCCGTGAGTTGTTGGTGCGTTTGAGCGAAGGCGCTGAAGATGCTGCAGGTTGCGATTTATACAAAGACGCCAGCCAGCCTGCAGTCTCCAAGCCTGCAGCTATGCCTGAAGGCTTGACGGATTTTGCTAAATCAGCACTTCAAAAGGCGCTAAAAGATCCTAAAGCTCTGCAACGTGCTTTGGGTGAGTATTTGACAGAGCCCAAAGCGAACGTATGGTTTGAGATGGGTGACATGCCTGATCGACTCACATCTGTGCGTTTAGACCGACGAAGCAAGATGATGTATGACGGACATCACATTTTCTTGAATGGGGAAAGTTGGCGCGCAGCCGGTAAAGATGCGGCTTTGATGCGCCAATTGGCAGATTCACGTTATTTAAATGCAGATGAGCTCAAAAAGGCCAGTCCAGAGGCCTTGAGTCTCTTGATGGAGTGGTGTGATGACGGTTGGTTGCATGCTGGTTCTGACTTTTGAGAGTTTGACTTGCAACTGACACGGATTTTGAAAATTTATAGGAATTACCCTATAATCTTGCTCTAGGTTAAAGAGCTCGAGCTCTTTGTCCCAGTTGTGGTGCAAATCACAGCAATTTCCGGAAATTGTTTTCATCCCCCTTAAGGAATATTCACATGAACAAGTCAATCCTGTTGGCATCTTTGTTGGCTGCTGCCGCTCTCGTCGCTTGCGGCAAAAAAGAAGCTCCTGCTGTTGAAGCCGCTCCTGCTGCCGCTTCTGCTGCTGTTGAAGCTGCTTCTGCTGTGGCTTCTGAAGCCGCTGCTCCAGCTTCTGACGCTGCCAGCAAGTAATCAGTTTTCGAACTGACTGCAAGAGCCACCTGAGGGTGGCTTTTTTCATGCCTATCTCTAAATCAGATTTAGACCTGAACCCAGTCAGAACTGATCAGTGGGTTTGCGACGGCAATCTCTGAGGGGGTGCAGCCCATTGCTCGACTCAAGCAGTCACGTGCAAGTTCAGGTGTGTTGTTGCGCTCACTCAAATGTGCGGCTTGCACGTAGTTCAGTTGCGCATGCTTGAGGCGAGTCAACAACTCTGCTGCGGCATGGTTGGCCAAATGACCCCATGGTCCAGCGACGCGTTGTTTCAAAAAGCTAGGGTAGTTTGATGCTTGTAGCATCTCTGGATCATGATTGGCTTCAAGAACCAAAGCATGACAGCCTTGAAGTGCGTCGACGACATGGCTTGAGGCATGTCCCAAATCGGTGACCACACCCAAGTGACGGTTGCCATCGCTGCAGCGCAATTGAAGTGGCTCTCTCGCATCATGTGGCACGGTAAAAGGCATGGCCTGCAAGGGGCCTATTTCGATGGTGCATGTATCGCGCGCTAGATTCAACAAATGCGCGTACTCAGACCAAGCATGGTCTTGTACCGCCAACCAAGTACCTTGGCTCATCCATAGCGGGGTTGAATAACGTTTGACAAAACTGCGTGCGCAGCCGATGTGATCGCCATGTTCGTGGGTGATGAAGATGGCATCAAGGTCTTCTGCGCATGAGCCCGCCTCGATCAGTCGAGCCTCGAGATCACGCAGACGAAGACCACAGTCGATCAGCAAACGGGTGGTTTGCGTGCCACTTTGGGCTTCGACCAAAGTGGCGTTGCCCGAGCTGCCGCTACCTAGGCTTTTAAAGCGCAGCATGGCGCGTGTTGAAACGACGTGGAATTAACGCAAATCGTCAGCGAGCAGTTTGAGGATACGCTGCGCAACAGGCGTGTTCTCTGTACTACCTGATGCATTTTGCACCGTCACTTCTGATGCTTTGCCAGTGTTGCGAACTGCAATGCGGTACTTCACTGGGCCAGTGTCAGGCGTAGAGCTGCTGAATATTTTGCTGAAGAAACCTTTTTCTTCTTTTGGCGATGTGTCGACATATCGGACGAAATAAATACCCTGAGCACGATCACGATCTTCCACAGTGAAGCCTGTGCGATCTAGTGCCAGACCCACGCGGCGCCAAGACACATCAAATGAGTCTGGAATGCTGAGTGTGGATAAGCCACCTTGGCTGTTGAGTGTTGTTTTCCCTGCAGTTTCTGTTGTCGACGTACTCACTTTGGCTTGTTCTGCAGAAACACCAAGTTTGACCATCAAACGGCTTAAGAATTCAGCTTCAAGTTCAGGATCATTTGGACGTGGCTGCCAAATGGTGCTGGACTTGCTTTGGTCCTTGTATTCTTCGATCATGCCGCGGTGTGTGATAAAGATATCTACGCCACCCGAGTTGTTCCGTTCGATACGCGTTCTGTATTTATCGCGTTCACCGCTGGAATACAGGCCTTCTAGTACTTTGCCGATGGTGCGACGAATGAAGTCTTGTGGAATCTTGGCGCGATTTTCAGCCCATTCGGTTTCTAACAACCCGAGTTGTTGTTGGTCGATGGTGTATTGAAAGCCGTTTTCAATCCAGAAGTTGTGCACGATTGGCCAAACGACATCTGCTGAACGATTGACAACCAGCCAGCGCTGAGTACCGTCCCTTTCAATCCGTACATCGTTGATTTGCTTTGCTGCTGTGGTTGCAGTTGCGGCGGCTGGACGTGGTGCTGTCATGCTGCTTGCTGTGACGGTGCCACCGGGAACTGCATAGCGTGTGTCTCGGTTGAGTTGACTCAGGTCTGGTGGAATGTCTAGTGGGACGACCTTGGTGCCGCCTTGAGTTTTGTAGTTGACCTTGTCGTTATCCATGATCGATCCGCAGCCGCTGATCAAGACCAAAGAAGCAAGTGCGATCGCAGTGCGATTCAAAGCAAAAGAAATTTTCACAGCCAAGGCCTTTGTAACGGTTAGATCAAACCAGCAGCGCGCAATGCGCCTTCCACCACGGGCTCGTTGGCCTTGGTGAGTTCGGTCATGGGCAAGCGCAGCGTTGGGCCTGCAAGGCCCATGCGGTGCATCGCCCACTTCACGGGGATGGGGTTGGCTTCCACAAACAGTTGTTTGTGAACAGGCATCAATTTGAATTGGATGTCCATGGCGCGTTTCACATCGCCAGCGATGGCAGCCATGCACAGTTCGTGCATCAAACGTGGGGCCACGTTGGCCGTCACGCTGATGTTGCCTTGGCCGCCGCACAGCATCAAGGCCACAGCGGTGGGATCGTCACCGGAGTACACGGCAAAGCCTTTGGGTACATCACGAATGAGCCACTCGGCGCGCTCGATGTTGCCTGTGGCTTCTTTGATGCCCACGATGCCTGGCACTTGGGCCAAACGCAGCACGGTGTCGTGCGCCATATCGGCCACAGAGCGGCCAGGCACGTTGTACAAAATCACGGGCAAGTCCACCGCTTCGGCGATGGCTTTGAAGTGCAGGTACTGGCCTTCTTGTGTGGGCTTGTTGTAGTAGGGTACCACTTGCAGCTGGCAATGTGCGCCAACCTTCTTGGCAAATTTAGCCAGCTCAATCGCTTCTGCGGTCGAGTTCGCGCCGCAGCCGGCCATGATGGGCACGTGACGTTCGGTGTGTTTGGCCGCTTGTTCGACCGACACGCGGATGATTTCGCAGTGCTCTTCCACGTTGACCGTGGGGGACTCGCCGGTCGTACCAACAACACCGATGCAATCGGTGCCCTCGGCAATGTGCCAATCAATCAGTTTGCGCAGGGTGGGGTAGTCGACGCTGCCGTCTGTGTGCATGGGGGTGGTCAAAGCCACGATGCTGCCGGTAATGGGTGTCATGTCCGCGAGTTCGGTCAAGGAAAAACGTTCATTCTAGCGATTGCGAACGCTGTTTTTAGTGGACCAGTGGGTAACGCACAGGTGTTTGTGTGCCGTCTGTCTCGCGCACGGCCACGATGCGTTGCACAAAGCGATCGGGTTCAGTGATGAAGACCTCCTGAAATGCCACGATCCGCAGGCTTTTGCACACATTCAGCAACTCACCTTGTTGGAGCAAAAAGTCTGGGCGCGAAGGCTTGCCCACCGCTTCATTGCCCGTTGAAAAAGTTTCGTAAATCAGCACGCCATTCGGAGCGAGGCTTTGCAAAATGTGCGGCCACAGTGGTCGCCACAGGTAGTTGGTCACCACCACGCACCCAAAAGTGCGGCCCGCCAGTGGCCAAGGTCCGTTTTCGATGTCGGCACAGATGGCCTCGCCCAAGGGGCTCACGTCAGCAATGGCGTCAGGGTTGCGGTCCACGCCCGTGACGGGGTGGCCAAGTTGTGCAAAGTGGCGCATGTGTCGCCCATGGCCGCAGGCCAAATCAAGCACCGTGCAGCCTGCAGGCAACAGGTGCGACCAACGCGCCACCCAGCTTGATGTGGGCTCTTGTCCGTGAAGCAAAGTGCTCATGTCAGAAGCATCCCCAAACCTGATTTGCCAAAGTCAGCAAAAACTCTGGCTGCAAATACATTGATAGCACGCCCAGCAACACAGCGATGCACACCAAACCTACCAAGGCTTGGCGAACCCATGGGTGTGAGAGCAGGCGCATTGCAAAACTCAAGCCGCTGCTGCAGCAGGCTGGCGCTCAATGGCGTTTTCTTTCACAGGCAAATTCACTAGCGCTGCAAACACACCTAGCGCAATCGAGATGTACCAAACAATGTCGTAGCTGCCGGTCTTGTCATACAGATAGCCGCCCAGCCACACGCCCATGAAGCTGCCAATTTGATGGCTGAAGAACACAAAGCCGCCCAACATCGACAAATGCGCCACGCCAAAAATTTGCGCCACCACCGCATTGGTGGGCGGCACAGTGGATAGCCACAAGAAGCCCATCACGCTAGAGAAGATGTAAACGCTCATGGGTGTGAGTGGCGCGATTAAAAACAACACTATGGCGATGGAGCGCGAGAAATAGATGAACGACAAAATTTTGCGCTTGGCCATGCGTTGGCCCAAACTGCCCGAGATGTAAGTGCCAAACACGTTAAACAAACCAATTAACGCCAAGGCAATACTGGCCACTTCTGGCGATAGGCCGTGGTCTTTCAAATAGCTTGGCATGTGCACGCCAATGAACACCACCTGAAAGCCGCACACAAAGTAGCCTGCCATCAGCAGTTGAAAGCTGCGGTAACTCATAGCCTCACGCAGCGCATGCAGGATGGACTGGTCGCGGTGCGGCGTAGCTCCGCCTGCAAAGCCGGGCTCCCGTAAACCGAATGCGAGGGGAATGATGAGCATGGCTGACAGTGCCAACCACACCAGCGCTTCTTGCCAACCAAAGGTGCTGATGAGATAGCCCTCGGTGGGGACCATCAAGAATTGGCCAAACGAGCCTGCCGCCGCCGCCACACCCATGGCCCACGAGCGCTTAGCCGCGCTCACGTTGCGTCCAATGACGCCGTAAATCACGGCGTAGGTGGTGCCCGCTTGCGCAATGCCAATCAGCACACCCGCCGTGGCGGTGAACAGTGCTGGCGTGTCTGAGTAGGCCATGCCAATCAAGCCTAGCGAATACATCACCGCACAGGTCACGATCACGCGAAACGCGCCAAAGCGGTCCGCCAACATGCCCGAAAAGATGCCCGCAAAACCCCAGGTGAGGTTTTGAATGGCAATGGCCATGGCGAAGTTTTCGCGGGTCCAGTCTTGCGCTTGCGTGATGGGCTGCAGCCATAGGCCAAAGCCGTGGCGCACACCCATAGACAAGGTAACAATGGCTGCCCCGCAGGCCAGCACTTGCCACATGGGCAGTGTTTTGTGTTGGTTGGTCATGCCCAGACTTTAACCAAAGTGGCGGGCAGTGGATGTCGCGGGGGTTCGTCAAAGTCTGAAGGAAAGCCAGCCTTGGCACGTTTCACAGCCTTGTGTCTTCGCATGGTTAATTTGTAAAAACCGCCAATCTGTTGTTTTATACAGTATGTCGTTTGAAACTGTCTACAATGCCGCCCCATGGCAACAAAGCAACCCACTACACCGCCCCAGTACTCGGAAGGCTCGATTCGCGTCCTCAAAGGACTCGAACCCGTCAAGCAACGTCCGGGCATGTACACCCGCACCGACAACCCGCTGCACATCATCCAAGAGGTGTTGGACAACGCGGCTGACGAGGCTCTCGCCGGATACGGCAAAAAGATTGGCGTCACGCTGCACAGCGATGGCTCGGTCAGCATCGAAGACGATGGCCGTGGCATTCCGTTTGGCATGCACCCCGAAGAAAAAGCGCCTGTCATTGAACTGG
>Ga0213920_1001837_pt1 | contig 11012 bp, 10 predicted proteins | sample McNCre1117MG_FD_161054 | JGI IMG/M metagenome (GOLD analysis project Ga0213920, IMG submission 161054) | Freshwater microbial communities from McNutts Creek, Athens, Georgia, United States - 11-17 MG | ecosystem: Environmental > Aquatic > Freshwater > Creek | place: USA: Georgia | collected...
CGGTGAAGTAAGGGCCAACCGGCGATGCAATCACGCGGTATTCGGCGCGGGCCGCTGGGCGCACACCAAGGAAGTTCTCGGCGGCAATCTCGAATGGACGAATGTACAGGGTCTTCTCGTTGACAGGCTCCGGTACCCAAGCACCGTCAACCGCAATCAGCTGGCGCAGGCTCTCAACGAAGATCTCTTCGGGTAGTTCAGGCAGGGCCATGCGGTGTGCGCTGCGCTGCAGACGCGCCGCGTTTGCGGTTGGGCGGAAGGTCCAGATGCTGCCGTCGGCGTGGCGGTAAGCCTTGATTCCCTCGAAGATCTCCTGGCCGTAGTGCAAAACTGCTGCGCTCGGGTCCATAAGAATCGGGCCGTATGGAATCACCTGGGCGTCGTGCCAGCCTTCATCCTTGGTCCAGGTAACAACAACCTGGTGGTCGGTTAGGTTGGCACCAAACACCGGGTTGGCAAGGATGGCGTCGCGCTCGGCGTCGGGCATCGGTGCTGGGTTTTTGGTGACTGTCCACTCGTAGTTGGCCATGTTCACAGCTTTCTTTCGGCACCACCCCGCCATTGGGGCAGGCGCAAATCTTTAGAGGTAGGCGAAGATTGCTTGCGCGACTTCGCTGGTTGAACGCTTAGCTGCGCCGCGGTTGGCTAGGTCTGCCGCCACTGCGCGCTGGATTCGCCCTGCGGCCACCGGGTTCTTCAGGTGGTCTAGGAGCATGGCCGCGCTCAGAATGGCGGCCGTTGGGTCGGCAAGGTTCTTGCCTGCGATGTCTGGTGCCGAGCCGTGCACTGGTTCGAACATGCTCGGGAAATCGCCATCGGGGTTGATGTTTCCGCTGGCGGCCAGGCCGATGCCACCGGTTACGGCAGCGGCTAGGTCGGTGAGGATGTCACCGAAGAGGTTGTCGGTCACGATTACGTCGAAACGCTCAGGATCGGTGACCATAAAAATGGTTGCTGCATCGATGTGCAGGTAGTCGTGACTGATGCTCGGGTATTCCTCGGCAACGCGGTTAACAATGCGCTGCCACATGGAACCGGCGTGCACCAGAACGTTGTGCTTGTGCACCAGGGTGACCTTCTTGCGGTCGCGTGTGCTGGCTAGCTCGAATGCGTAGCGAACGGTGCGCTCAACGCCGAATGCGGTGTTCACCGAAACCTCGTTGGCCACCTCGTGCTCGGTGCCAATACGAATGGCTCCACCGTTGCCCACGTATGGGCCCTCGGTGCCCTCACGCACCACAACGAAGTCGATCCTGCCGGCATCTGCCAGCGGGCTGGTTACACCAGGGTAAAGCTTGCTAGGGCGCAGGTTGATGTAGTGGTTGAACGCGAAGCGAAGCTTCAGCAGCAGGCCGCGCTCAAGAACGCCGCTCGGCACGGTTGGGCTGCCAATGGCGCCAAGCAGAATTGCGTCGTGTTCCTTCAGGCTCGCGAGGTCTGCATCGGTGAGGGTTTCACCGGTTGCGTTGTAGCGGCGAGCGCCGAGGTCGTACTCGGTGGTTGCGAAGGTTGCGCCAGATCCGCGGGTCACGAGCTCGATTGCCTCGAGCGCGTACTTGGTTACCTCTGGGCCGATGCCATCCCCACCGATGACGGCGAGCTTGTATTCACGAGTCAATTGAACCGCTCCTAAAGCGACTTGTTTGCTTCAACTTTACCCGTTGTGGCGCGGCGGCGAGGCTACCTAAGGCTTGCGCGCAAGCAAGACAACCGTCACCGATGGCTTGGGCCCTTCATCGGTGCGAACTTTGCCGTCACGGTTTTCTAGGGTTAGCACCTCAAGGCCAAGTTCGGTGCAAAGTTTGCTTAGGCTTTCCACCGATGGCAGCGAGTCGGGGTTCTGCGGACCGTGGCTGTTGAACTGGAGGTTTTCGAGTGCGTGCCAGACGCCCATGAGGTGGCCACCCGGGCGAATTGCCGCAACTGTCTTGGCCATAGCCTGAGCAAACTGGTGCGAGTAAATGTGCAGGTAGGCAACCAGGGCGAGGTCCACGGGAGCCAACTGCGCCTCAAACTCGAGTGCGCTCGCCTCGGTGGTGAGCACGTGCTCGGCGACTCCGCGCTCTTCGGCCAGTTTGCGAGCCTTGGCCAGCGCGTTTGGCGCGAAGTCGATAACCTCAACCGTCCAGCCCTGCTCGGCCAGCCAAACCGCATTTCGGCCCTCGCCGCCGGCAACATCGATGGCCTTACCCGGCTCTAGCCCACCGCAAAGTTCAACCACAAACTGGTTTACATCGGTGGTGTAAACGTAGTTGTCGGTGTCGTATTTCTTAACCCAGGCGGTGTTATCCATGCTTAAATTCCAGCTAACTTAATTTACGACCACTGGCAGGCCCGTGCTCTGAGCGGCTTGGTCTATGCCACCGGCATTCTCAAGGTGCTTGAATCCCATTTGCGTCATTTCGTCAAGCGCAATTCCGGCACGGTGACCGCTGTGGCAGTAGAGAATGTAACTACCCATCTTGTCCAGGCTTGATACCTCCGACGCGAAAGATGGCTGCTCAACGTCGATGTTGATTGCCCCTTGCAAGTGCCCCTCGGAATATTCAAGGGCGGTTCGAACATCGATGATCGCCGTGGCAGTCTTTGGGTCGATATGGGTAGAAGTGCAACCAGCAACGCCCAAGAGCACAACAGCCAGAGTTGCAGCTGCAATGACTGCCCGGCGACCAAGACCAAAATTGATTTTTTCCATACCCCCTAGGGTATGCGAATTGCGATATTCGATGCAAACTCATCTAAATTTGAAACATCACCGATTTTGAAGGAGTCCCCGTGGCTATTGAAGTAACCATCGCAGACCTCGCCCAGCAGCTGGGCAACGGCGCTTACGTACTAGACGTACGCGAGGACGACGAATACGCCAGCGGCCACGTGCCAGGCGCACACCACATCCCGCTGGGTTCGCTCGAGGAGCGCATCGGTGAAGTTGAAGACGGCGGCCGCGTGTGGGTTATCTGCCGCTCGGGCGCCCGCAGCCAGAAGGGCGCGGACATCCTCTTCGCCAACGGAATCGATGCAGTTTCGGTTGCCGGTGGCACCCTGGGCTGGATCGAAGCCGGTCACTCGGTGGAGTAGCCACACCCCCAGAATTGAAAAAGGGCGGCCCTCGCTAGAGGACCGCCCTTTAGCTTTGAACTAGTTGACTGCGAGGTCGATGGCGCGCATCTCCTCGGCCTCGATTGCAACACGAACGCTCTCCAGAACGCCTGCGTCAACCTTGCTGTCAACGGTGATAACTGAGAGGGCCTTGCCGCCCTTCTGAACGCGGCCAATCTGCATTGCTGCGATGTTGATGCCGGCGTCGGCGAAGGCCTTACCGTAGACGGCAACAATGCCCGGGCGGTCGGTGTAGAGCATGGTCACGAAGTGATCGGCCATCGCTAGGTCCATGTCGTAACCGTTGATGTTCACGATCTTCTGGTGGTGCTTCGGGCCGATAACGGTGCCGGAAACACTGGCGGTGGTGCCATCGGTGAGGGTGGCCTTGATGCTGGTGACGTTGCGGTATTCGTCGCTCTGCGAATCTACGGTGAGCTTTACGTCCACACCGCGGGCCTCGGCCATAAGCGGTGCGTTCACGTACGAAACCTGCTCGGTCACTGCGTTCTGGTAGAAGCCCTTGAGGCCGGCCAGTTTGAGAACCGAAACATCGTGCGAGGCAATCTCGCCGCGAACCTCAACCTCGATAGCGCTGACGTTGCCGCCCGAGAGGCCGAAGAGAATCTGGCCCATGTTCTCCATGAGTGCAATTCCAGGCTTCACCGATGCATCGATGTTGCCACCGGCCACGTTGACGGCGTCCGGCACGAGGTCGCCCGCCAGTGCGAGGCGAACGCTCTTGGCAACCGAGATGCCGGCCTTCTCCTGGGCTTCATCGGTGCTGGCACCCAGGTGCGGGGTGACAACGATGTTTGGCAGGGTGGTTAGCGGGTTGTCCTTTGGTGGCTCCTGAACGAAGACGTCGAGGCCGGCGCCGGCGATGCGGTTGCTCTTGAGTGCCTCGTAGAGAGCTGCCTCATCGATGATTCCGCCGCGCGAAGCGTTAACAATGCGCAGGTTGCTCTTTGCCTTGGCAAACTGAGCGGTGCTGATCATGCCGGTGGTTTCCGGGGTCTTAGGGATGTGAATGGTGATGAAGTCCGACTGCTCCATGAGTTCATCCAGGGTTGCCAGCTTCACGCCAATCTGCTCGGCACGTGCCGGGGTGACGTATGGGTCGTAACCAATGAGGTTTACGCCGAAACCGGCGAGGCGCTGGGCAACCAGGGTGCCGATGCGGCCGAGACCGACGATGCCCACGGTCTTCTCAAAGAACTCAACACCGGTGAACTTGCTGCGCTTCCAATCGCCAGCCTTGAGGCTCGCGTTGGCGTCTGGAATGTAGCGGGCCAGCGAGAACAGGTGGCCGATTGCCAGCTCTGCGGCCGAAATAACGTTGGAGGTTGGCGCGTTAACAACCATCACACCGGCTGCGGTAGCGGCCTTGATGTCAACGTTGTCGAGGCCAACACCGGCGCGGGCAACCACCTTCAACTTTGGCGCGGCAGCGATGGCCTCGGCGTCAACCTGGGTTGCCGAGCGCACCAGGATGGCGTCTGCTACGGCGAGTTCCTTCAACAGGGCGGCGCGATCGGTGCCGTCTACGTTGCGAACCTCAAAATCTGGTCCGAGTGCGGCAACGGTGGCTGGCGATAGTTCTTCGGCAATAAGTACAACTGGCTTGGTCATAGTTCAAGTGTAGGTTTCAAGCACCGATGAAAGCCCCCTTGATTTTTGCAATCATTGTAAGTTATCTTTCATTTTATGAAACCAAAGCCCGCGCTACTCTCGCCACTGATACGCAGCGATGTCCAGGGGCTCATCCTCGCGCGCCTGTTTCTAAACGCGGGAGTTGAATACTCCATTACCGAGCTCTCTGAGTTCGCCATCACATCGGTGCCCACCGCGATGCGCGAGGTGGATCGGCTGGTTGAGGCCGAGTTTGTGACCGACAAAACCATCGGCAGGGTTAGATTGATTCGCGCTAACCAGCAGCACCCGCTCTTTGGTGCGGTGTTTCAGCTCGTGGCGCATTCCTATGGGCCGGCGACGGTTTTGCCCGAGGCCCTCAGTAGCCTGTTTGGTCTGCAGCAGGCTCTCATCCACGGCCAGTGGGCCGCGCGCTTAGCGCAGATTCCTGGCCAGATCCCAGTGAATATTGACCTGCTCTTAGTTGGGAACATGAATCGCATCGATGCAGCCAAGGCCCTTGCGCCGGCTGAAAAGGTGATTGGCAAGCACTTTAACCTGCAGTTTGCCAGCGAATGGGATTGGCAGCGCGCCACCACCGAGTTCATCGCGGGCGTAAAGGCCAACCCGCTCTACGAGGTTGCGCTCCGCTAGCCTTGAACCATGATTGAACTGGTCTTTTTCGCGGCAATTTCCTCCGATGGCTACCTGGCCGGCCCGGATGGCGACATGACCTGGGCTGAAAAATACCTGAGCCAAGACGAAGATTACGGATTTGTGGAGCTCATGTCGGGCACCTCGGCCATGCTCATGGGCAGCAAGACCTTCGACTACCACCTGCAGGCGATGGGCGGCGAGCCGCAACCATTGCCAACCTACGTTCTTACCAACTCCCCCATGCGTTACGACGGCTTAACCGACCCAAACGTGCACCTGATTCATGGCCCGCTAGATGCCGTGATGGCCGAGCTGGAGAATCACGCATCTGGCCAGATGCTGGTTCTTGGCGGTGCGGATGTAGTGCGCCAGGCCATGGACGCAGGAGTGCTGGCTCGCATCCAGTTATTTGTAACCCCCGATGAACTTGGTGGCGGTTTGCCCCTGTTTGAGGGTGAGCTTGAGGGAGCACTTTCGGCCTTTACTCTTACCGGCAGCCGTGAGTTTGCTAGCGGTTTGGTTGAGCGCACTTACGTGCTTTCTTAGCGAGTTTGCTAACCTTCAGAAATTAAAAAACGGCGGACTTTCGTCCGCCGTTTCTAGTAGTTTGATTGGCTAGTTGCAGCTGCAACGCTGTTCCGCCGGCACACCGGCTAGCGCTTCTTCAATGTGCTGGCCGCAGCCAGCCCAGGTGACTTTACCGCAGGTGTTGCAGGTTACTGGTGCGCACATGGGGTGCTCCTATTCGTGTAGAAAACTACTCCGATTATACCCCTAGGGGTATGCCTAGATGAATTGCAAAACGGGGCCTGCCGAAGCAGACCCCGTCTCGAAACGCTAAAGACTAGCGGCCGGTCGAACCCTCAACGTAGTCCTTCTCGGTGGCTGCGGTGCGCAGCCACGAGAACAGCTTGCGGAGCTCGAAGCCAACCTTCTCGATTGGGTGAGCCTCGCCCTTTGCACGCAGAGCGTTGAACTCTGGAGCGCCGGCGTCCTGGTCGGTTATGAAGCGACGAGCGAAGGTGCCGTCCTGGATGTCGGTGAGGACATCGCGCATGTGCTCCTTCACCTCTGGGCCAATAACGCGTGGGCCCGAGATGTAGTCGCCGTACTCGGCGGTGGTGGAAACAGACCAACGCTGCTTGGCAATGCCACCCTCGTACATGAGGTCAACAATCAGCTTCAGCTCGTGCAGAACCTCGAAGTAAGCAACCTCAGGCTGGTAACCAGCCTCGGTGAGGGTCTCGAAGCCGTACTGGATCAGCTGCGATGCACCACCACAGAGAACAGCCTGCTCGCCGAAGAGGTCGGTTTCGGTCTCTTCGGTGAAGGTGGTCTTGATGGTGCCGGCGCGGGTACCACCGATTGCCTTCGAGTAGCTAAGAGCCAGCTCGAATGCCTTACCGGTTGCGTCCTGCTCAACAGCGATTAGGTTTGGAACACCCTTGCCAGCCTGGAATTCGCGGCGAACCAGGTGACCTGGGCCCTTTGGAGCAACTAGGAATACGTCAACGTCGGTTGGCGGCTTGATGTAGCCGTAGCGAACGCTGAAACCGTGACCGAATACGAGAGCCTTACCTGCGGTGAGGTTCTTCTCGATGTCTGCGGTGTACAGGTGACGCTGGGCTGGGTCTGGGGTGAGGATCATGATTACATCGGCCCACTCAGCTGCTTCAGCTGGGGTCAGAACCTTGAGGCCCTGCTCCTCGGCAGCCGCCTTGCTCTTCGAGCCTGGCTGCAGACCAACAACAACGTCAACGCCCGAGTCCTTCAGGTTGAGCGAGTGTGCGTGACCCTGCGAACCGTAACCGATGACTGCAACCTTGCGACCCTGGATGATCGAAAGATCTGCGTCCTTGTCGTAGTAGATTTCTGCCACTGTTTTTCTCCTTGATTAGTTGGAAGTTACTTGAAAACTTTTTCGGTGATCGACTTCGAGCCACGGCCCATCGCCAAAACACCAGACTGAACCATCTCTTTAATACCGAATGGCTCCAACACTTTGATGAAGGCGGCACACTTGGCTGAGTCGCCGGTGACCTCGATGATAAGCGCGTCGCTTACAACATCGATGACGCGCGCTCTAAATAAGGTTACCGCTTCTAGCACCTGAGAACGAGTGCCGGAATCGGTGCGCACCTTAATCAGCATGTGATCGCGCTGAACGGCCTGGTCTGGCTCTAGCTCTACAACCTTAATTACGTTGATGAGCTTGTTGAGCTGCTTGGTGACCTGCTCCAGCGGCGCACCCTCAACGCTCACCACAACGGTGATGCGCGAGAGACCCTCAATCTCGGTCTGGCCAACGGCCAGCGATTCGATGTTGAAGCCGCGGCGAGCAAAGAGCCCAGCAACGCGGGTTAGCAAACCCGGGCGGTCTTCAACCAGTAGCGAAAGAACGTGACGAGACATTTCTACTCCTCACCGTCCCAAACTGGGGCGGCATCGCGCGCGTACTTGATGTCGTCGTTGGATACACCGGCGGCGACCATTGGCCAAACCATGGCGTCGCGGCTAACGATGAAGTCGATAACAACCGGGCGGTCGTTGGTCTCAATCGCCAACTTGATCGCGGCGTCGATCTCCTCTTCCTTCTCAACGCGAATACCTAGGCAACCGTAGGCCTCGGCCAGCTTCACGAAGTCTGGAATCATCAGGGCGTCGGTGCCGGTGTGGAGATCGGTGTTGGAGTAACGCTGGTTGTAGAACAGTGTCTGCCACTGGCGAACCATACCCAGCGATGAGTTGTTGATGATTGCAACCTTGATAGGAATATCGTTGATCGCACAGGTAGCAAGCTCCTGGTTGGTCATCTGGAAGCAACCGTCGCCATCGATGGACCACACGAGGCGATCCGGCTGGGCAACCTTGGCGCCCATCGCGGCTGGCACGGAGTAACCCATGGTGCCGGCGCCGCCGGAGTTTAGCCAAGCGTTTGGGCGCTCGTACTTAATGAACTGTGCGGACCACATCTGGTGCTGACCAACGCCAGCGGCAAAGATTGCCTCTGGGCCGGAAAGCTCACCGATGCGCGAGATCACGTGCTGCGGGCTGAGCTTGCCGTCGCCGGCAGGGGTGTAGCCAAGCGGGTAGCGCTCGAGCAGGCCGTCGAGGAACTGCCACCAGTCGGCGATGTCCAACTTCTTGCCGGCCATTACCGAGGTAATCTCTGCGTTTAGCTCGGTGATTACTTCCTTGGCGTCGCCAACAATCGGTACGTCCGCAAAGCGAATCTTGCCAATTTCGGCTGGGTCGATGTCCACGTGAATGACCTTGGCGTTTGGCGCAAAGCTCTTGGCATCGCCGGTAACGCGGTCGTCGAAACGCGCGCCGAGAGTGATGAGGAGGTCGGCCTTCTGCAGAGCGGTAACCGCAGGAACAGTTCCGTGCATACCGGGCATTCCCAGGTTCTGGTGGTGGCTGTCCGGGAAGACGCCACGAGCCATGAGGGTGGTAACAACAGGTGCACCGGTGAGCTCGGCCAGCTTGGCAAGTTCACGGTTGGCACCGGAGCGAACAACGCCACCGCCAACATACAGAACAGGCTTCTTGGCTTCGGCAATCATGGCTGCGGCAGCCGAAATCTGCTTGCCGTGAGGCTTGGTTACAGGCTTGTAGCCTGGGAGGTCGATCTTTGGCGGCCAAACAAATGGCGCTTTGCTTGCCTGGGCATCCTTAGTGATATCAACCAGAACCGGGCCAGGGCGGCCGGTGGTTGCAATCAGGGCAGCGGCCGCGATGGTCTCCGGGATGTCCTCGGCCTTAGAAACCAGGAAGGAGTGCTTGGTGATCGGCATCGTGATACCCACGATGTCGGCTTCCTGGAAGGCATCGGTGCCGATTAGGTGCGAGCCAACCTGGCCGGTAATGGCCAAAAGCGGAACCGAGTCTAGGTAGGCATCCGCGATTGCGGTTACCAGGTTGGTTGCGCCAGGGCCGGAAGTTGCGATGCAAACACCGAGCTTGCCGGAGGCCGAGGCGTAACCCTCGGCGGCGTGGCCCGCGCCCTGCTCGTGACGAACCAAAATGTGGCGAAGCTTTTGGGAATCCATCAGTGGGTCGTAGGTTGGCAAGATAGCGCCACCCGGCAGACCAAAAACGTGCTCCACGCCAAGCAGCTCTAGCGAACGAACGATCGCCTGAGCGCCAGTGAGAACCTCATTGGACATATGTATAAACCTCGTTGCTAAAACGTAAACGGATTAGTGGAACGAACTAGCCGCAGTAGGCACCCTCGGAGGCCGAGGATACGAGACGCGAGTACTTCGCGAGCACGCCACGGGTATAGCGCGGTGGAAGAGGTGCCCAGTCTGCTTTTCGGGCTTCCAGCTCTTCGGGCTCAACGAGTAGTTCGAGCGAACGAGCTGCGATGTCGACTCGAATCAAGTCTCCATCGCGGACCAGAGCGATTGGTCCACCTTCGGTGGCCTCTGGTGCAATGTGGCCGATGCAAAGGCCGGTTGTGCCGCCTGAGAATCGTCCGTCAGTCAATAGTAGAACATCCTTACCGAGTCCCGCACCCTTAATTGCGCCGGTGATGGCAAGCATCTCGCGCATGCCTGGGCCACCCTTAGGACCTTCGTAGCGGATAACCACTACGTCACCCGCGGAAATCTTGCCCTCAGTGAGCGCTGCCATGGCTGCTGCCTCGCGCTCGAAAACGCGGGCAGGGCCGGTGAACTGCTCTAGGTCGAAGCCGGCGGTCTTTACAACGGCGCCGCCGGGGGCCATGCTTCCGCGAAGAACCGCGATGCCGCCGGTGCGGTGGATTGGGTTGTTAATGGCACGAGTGATCTTGCCGTCTGGGTCTGGTGGGTTGATTCCCTCGAGGTTCTCGGCAAGGGTCTTGCCGGTTACGGTGAGGGCATCGCCGTGAAGCACACCTGCGTCTAGGAGGGCCTTCATCAGAACCGGTACACCACCGATGCGGTCCACATCCGCCATAACGAACTGACCGAAAGGCTTTAGGTCGCCCAGGTGTGGCACCTTGTCGGCAACGCGGTTGAAGTCATCAAGCTGCAGGTCCACCTCGGCTTCGCGGGCGATTGCCAGCAGGTGAAGCACGGCGTTGGTAGAACCACCGAAGGCCATGGTCACGGCGATGGCGTTCTCGAAGGCCTTCTTGGTGAGGATCTGGCGAGCGGTGATGCCCTTGGCGATGAGGTTTACAACTGCCTCACCCGAGCGGTGGGCCCAGACATCGCGGCGGCGGTCGGCAGAGCCAGGCGATGCCGAACCAGGAAGGCTCATGCCGAGGGCCTCGGCTGCGGCGGCCATGGTGTTAGCGGTGTACATGCCGCCGCAGGCTCCCTCGCCCGGGCAGATCGCGCGCTCAATGCGGTCGAGGTCTTCCATGCTCATCTTGCCGGCCTTGCAGGCTCCTACTGCCTCGAAGGCATCGATGATGGTGACCTGCTTCTCGCTGCCATCGGTGAGCTTTACCCAACCCGGAGCGATCGAACCGGCGTATAGGAACACCGATGCGAGGTCGAGGCGGGCAGCTGCCATGAGCATGCCTGGAAGCGACTTGTCGCAACCGGCAAGCAGAACCGAACCGTCGAGGCGCTCTGCCTGCATAACGGTCTCAACGGAGTCGGCAATGACCTCGCGGGAAACCAGCGAGA
>Ga0213920_1001840_pt1 | contig 10990 bp, 15 predicted proteins | sample McNCre1117MG_FD_161054 | JGI IMG/M metagenome (GOLD analysis project Ga0213920, IMG submission 161054) | Freshwater microbial communities from McNutts Creek, Athens, Georgia, United States - 11-17 MG | ecosystem: Environmental > Aquatic > Freshwater > Creek | place: USA: Georgia | collected...
CTATGTACTCACTCAATGGTGGTTTGCATGATGAACCCTCTAGAAATCGAAATCAAGAAGACCGTATTCGCGCACCTTCCTGCGGTGGGCGACTTGGGCATCCTGTCACGCGGTGACCTTGCTACGGTCCTGCACACCGCCTGCACCGAGGCTGCCCTGGCAGGCTGGGCGCGTGGTGCTGAGACTACGCAAAAGCGCGTGGACGCTGAGATGGCTATCCTACGCCAGGAACTGAAAGCCGCCCAGACCGAGCTGGCGTATGCCAAGGCTAACTAGCCTGATCGTTGTGGCGCTGTGCGCCATGCTGTTTGTGTTTGATTCACCGGAGTACCAACAATGGATACAGATGATGAGATCGAGTCATGGGCCAGCCTGGTCCTCGGCCTGATAGCGGCCGTGTTCTTCTTCATAGGTTTAGCGGCAGTCATAGTAGCCGCCTGCATGGCGTTTGGTTACTACACCTACGCGCCAAAGTGCGGCACTGTCGCCGCGATGTTTACCCAGGAATGCAAAGCATGATCCAAATACTTTACATCCCTGTGCTTTTTGTCTGCATGAATGGCAACTGCGAATTCATGCAGTCGCTGACGTACTTCACCAGGGAGTCGGAGTGCCGCGCTTCGGTGGATGCGCATAAAGAAAACCTACGCAGGATGTCCCTCAAGGGTGGTCAGATGGTCACGCTGATTGAAGGCACTTGCATAACTTTGAAGAATGGAATGCTATGACCGAATCACAATTTTTGCTACTTATGGGCACAGTTTGGATTGCTCCACACGCTTCTCAAACTTTCAGCTTCATTATTGGCTTGAGTTTTATTCTTTTAGTTATTTGTAAAGGATTGGGGTGGCTATGACCGGATATGACTCAAAGCGGCAGATGGCTGCGAACAAACTATGGGATAGGCCCAGCGTTGCGTTTGATGAATGGTGGAACAATGACCACTATGAAAGCACCAATCCATTTAAGCCAGACAGCGGCGCGTATTGGGCATGGGCAGGATGGAAAGCAGCATTGGCACAACCAGCGCAGGAGCCGTATGACCAGACCGCGCTTGAATTGTGCGAGGTGTGTGGGTGGAAGACGCTCATACCCGATGATGGATGCTTGAACTGTGAACGGGCACAGCCAGCGCAGGAGCATGTGGCAGTTGTTGAATTTGAACCAGTAATTCAGGGGCATGAGGTTTGGTTTCCTGCTAGATGTATAGCATCCAAAATCCCCACTGGCACGAAGCTCTACACCACCCCGCCAAAGCGCGAATGGGTCGGGCTGACGGATGAGGAGCAAATGGCGTTGTTAAAAGACAGCGATGGAAAAACTAGGCATTGGCTTGTATGGCAAGTTGAAGCCAAACTCAAGGAGAAGAACACATGACCAAAGTAGAAGCCCTGAACGTCATCAAGCTGTTGAGCGCAATGGAGTCGTGGGCATTTAGCCAGCCCGACACCAGACGACTTCCCGACTATCTGGTGGAAGACATCGCCAATGCCATGAGGGTACTTGAGCGCATCGTTCTGGAGAAAAACAATGGAACGTGAAGCAATGAAGCTGGCACTACACGAACTGGAAGGCATACCCGTCTACAAAAAGTATGGTGTACGCATAAGTAACGCAATCGCCGCCATCAAAGCAGCCTTGGCACAGCCAGCGCACAGCGAATGGAACGCTGCGCTGGACGAAACCGCTGCACGCATCGGTGAAATCAAAGGCTTTGGGCAGGCAACGCAAGACAGCTTTGCGGTATTTATTCAAGGATTGAAAAAGTGAAATGTCCACAATGCAAAGCATGGGCTGATGTGCTGGAGACTCGGGGTAGACCCCATAATGAAAAGCATCGCCGTTATGAGTGTGCTAACCACCACCGGTTCAGCACAAAAGAAAATGTGGTTGATGGAGACAAAACAACGGAAGTGCCAGACAAAGTCCGCAATTTGTTAGGAGCCGTACCTGGAGGATTAACTGTTCCTCAGATTGCTCAGGCACTTGACATTACTGTTGGCTATGTACGGAAAGTGCTGGCAAAGATGGATGATGTCTACATTCTGGAATGGACCGGCGTAATCCCTGTGTCTGTGTGGTCAGTAGCCGTCAAAGGCCAGATAAAGCCACCTGATGCTCGCCGTCCCCGTAAGTCTGCGGAAACCTTACGCAAGCTAGGCTATAAATAAAAAAGCGCGGTGAGCCTTATGAGCAAACCGCGCCTCAATTCCAAGACTGTCGATTAAACAGTCTCTTCTTCTTCTTCGTCTTCGTACTCTTCCTCGTCATCACCCCAATCGGCTTCTTCGTCATCAACCAAGAGCCATTCGCCGGTATCTTCGTTCAGCCAGTACCACGCATCGTACTCTTCGTCATACCAGCAGTAGCACTCATAGTCCTCGTCATACTCATACTCTTCGTCTTCGGAAAAGCAATCCATAAACGCATCAAACTCATCGTCTTCAAACTCTTCTTCGAAAACGCCCACTTCACTAACAATCATTACAAAATTAAACATAGAAAACTCCTAAAGGTTGATAACTTTTCCTCGAAATTCCACCTGATTTTCATCCCACTTGTGGACGAATTCCGGCCACAAAAGCTTACCATTCTTGAATGTCAGGACCACAAATCCACTTCTGTGGTTTAATGGGTTTCCTTCTCCGTAATCGAATTGTGGACCATAAGGTTCTGCCAAAGTGCCAGTATCTACGCCATAACGATTGCCGTTATAGTCGGCAAAAGGGGTCACTTTCAAGCTGTGCAGATGCCCTGTGACTATGTTAATACCAGCGCCTACAGTGTTGTTATGGGTGGCATGAACGCCGTTTTTGTAACGGTGCTTGATGATGCAATCCTTGGTGGGCCAAACAGACCAAGCAAACTCCCATGCCGGTAGATGGTCCTCTAACTTAAACCCTTGGACTTCGCGGTATTGTGGGGCTTGGTTTGCCAGTTTGTTGGCAAAACGGGTGTCGTGATTGCCCCATGTATACAGAAGTTTACAGTTGTGACGAGCAGCTTTTGCAGTTTCTTCAATTTCACCAAGATGGGTTTGGACCGCTTTTAACTCTTCGATTACTGATGGTGTCTTGGACCAGCCTAAAGGGTCATGGCGACTGATAGATGCCCCGTCAAAACAATCGCCATTAGCAACAACCGCATTGGGTTTTAGTTCTTGGATGGCCCACAGCAGACCCTTGTACGCCGTGGTGTACTCGCCAGGCCAGAAATGCGCGTCACTGAAAACGATTATGGTCTGGTCAAGGACGCCGAGATCAATACGATTGAGCGATGTCTGAATTGGTTGCAGATAAGCGTATGGTTTTGCTCTTTCATCTACACTAACCAGCGGCTGGTTAAGTTCTTCCTCCATACGGCGTCTGCGTCGGTAGACTGCGCGCTCGTTCATGTTAAGAACCTCAGCAACCTTTACTGCGGAACCCCATCGATTCCATGCGTCAACAAACTCGGCCTTAGAAACTTTAGCTTGCATATAAACTCCGCAAAGTTACGCGGAATCTAGCATGAATTGATGTATTAAGCATGAAACCAACAAGACTGAAGCTGATTAAGCAGGCGCTAAAGAAGCCAATGACGTGCAAAGAGTTGGCTGCTACCGTGTTCCTGTCACAGCGTGCTGCTGAGAACAACATGAAGAAGCTGCATGAGCAAGGCCAGGTATACATCTCAGGCTGGCAGCGTACAGGTGGAACCATCGCCCGTGTCTATGCACTAGGGATAGGTGCAGATGCGCCTCGTCCAGCGGCATTCACAGCGTATGAGCGCGTCAAGCGGTTGAGACAGAAAGAGTGCCAGGAGGACAAGGACTTCCGGCTGGCGCGTGAGCGTGCCACCAGGCGCAAGATCAAGGTGCATCCGTTGATGGCGGCTTTTTATGGAGTAAAGTGATTAGCGATACAACAAGCCGCGAGGTCTGCTGTAGTATAGTTTGTCGCCACCTTGAATCGGTACATCATTCTTATCAGATACAGGTGTGTACGGTGGTATGTCACGCGGGTCTAGCCTGGTTTGACGTAATCCCGTCATAGCGTTGTACGCCGCACGATCCTCTGGAGTTGTAAGGATGTTTTCGCGCACATATGGGTCATCTGTCAGGCGCTTATTCTTTTGCTGCTCCAGCGCCGACAACGTAGCGAACTGCTCGTCTATCATGTTTTGGTAATTCGGGTCCTGCATAAACTCAGGAGAAAAATAAAACTCATTGGTCGGCAGACCCCATTTCTCTTGCAGATACGGCGCATTAGCTATCATTCTTTGCATCACTTGCGCTGAACTGGTTGGTGCTATCTCGCTCCATTTCTTGCTCATAGAACCTGGTTCACCTAAATTTTGCTGAGATAGGACGTGCTCAATCTCATGCGCCCTGCTAATGTCTGGCGTAGGGTCAATCGGGCTATAACGTATCAACTTTGGAGCAACAGAACCAGGAAGTCCTGAAGTTACGGCAGCAGTTCCTGGGCTGGTGATAGGCATACCTTCATCAAATGCCTCCAGCAGCGAGTACGTCCCTGCCATTGTGTATGGCTTCGCACCAGGTATATTTTTTAGTGACAACCTATTCATAAATGACTTATGCGGTTGTTGTTCTCTGTATTTCCCAGTGTAATCAGCAGGCAGTTTTGCTTGATCGGTTGCTCTCCAGATGTTGCCCTGCTGCTTTTCAGGCAACTTTAAGAAATCTTCAAAACTAAGATAGTCGAGCAGTCCAGCCATCGTCTAGTCTCCAAGTAGTCCAACAGGCGCTGTAGGGATGCCTTTACCGCCCATGTAAGCAGCATGTCTTCCAGCTTGTGTGCCAATCAGCTTAACGGCTGTATTAACCTTCTGCTGTAGCAGTGCCATTGCGCTATTGTCGATGATAGCTTTCTGCACCAGTTGCGGGTCAGTAGATACCATCACCTTGGCGACTGCATTGCGCTGCTCTTCATTAAGGTTCGGAGCCTGCTTGTTGATAAACTTACCAAGCACCCGCATGGCCGTCATGGGGTTTGTGATGTTCATCAACTCCTCTGCTGAGATGTCCATCCCTACTCGGGCAGCTTGACCCTGGGTAGGTGCGGTGGTGGAACCACCAAGAACCACATTCTTAGTGCGCTGAGACTGCGCCGCCAGTTCAAGCCTGGACAGAATAGCCTGCAAGTCATCCTGCGGGTAAATGGTGCGCAGGATACGCCCCTCTTTAGATTCAGGGTTTGAGAGTGTCGCCATCATCGACGCACGCTGGCCGGTACTCATCTTGTTGCGCAGTGCATCCATAACGCCAGCACGCAATGCGTCAACCGATGCAGGACTTGTCAGCAGATCATTGAAATAGATTTCAGCCTCATCTGCGCTCTTTCCGAATATCTTGCGGCCTTCATTGAATGCGTCGCGTGTAGAACGTCGTGCAGCAGCCTGGGCGCGTGCATCTGCCAGCGCCTTGGAAGAACTGTCAATTGCAGCGCGTAATGAGCCTTCAACATTCTTGAGCGCCTCTCCTACAGCGCCACGGCCACCGGTATAAGCCTCATTGACTGATTCCTGGATGCCACGACGAATGATCTCGGCATCTTCAAGGGTTGGAGCGCGACTGAACTCAACATCGCCAGATGCATTGAATGAAAAGAATGGTTTTTTGCCGGTCTGCGCGACATACAACTCGTTAATGTTCTTCACAGACTGAGGAGAACGCTTGAGCGCGTCTGTCAATCCTGACAGCAGCAGTGGAGATATGACGCCACCCTTGCCAAAGGCATTTGTGTATGCCTCTTCTTCGACTTGCTTTGCGGCCGCATCGGATAACTTGTACTGCGCCATGACGTTGCCAGGTTGACCAGCCAGCTTCTGCTGCATCTCAGACACTGCCAGGCCGCGCAATAGGTCAGGACGGCCCTCAATTCCCTTCTGAATGGTTGTAGCTGCCTCTCCACCCTTGGCGTACATACCACGCACTGCCATCGACATAGTGGCGTTCTCGGCCATGATGTTTCCGCTGACGATACCCTGCACCACTTGCTCTGGTGTCATCCCTGATTCTTTGACAATACGCTGAATCTCGGTCTCAACAATCTTCGCACCACGGTCACCTGTAAGGCGACGCGCAGAGTCCATCAGCTTGTCAACGACAAATCCACCTCCACCAATAACGCCAGACACAACAGGAGCCGCTACAGCGCCAATTGCAACGCCTTGTGGAACGCGAGACAGTCTATCTATAACATCACCCTCTCCGGTGTTAAATGCCGTCACTCCACCGATTCCAGCACCCCTAGCGGCCATCCCGCCTAATCGAGTAAGCATTGGCGCTGTACGCGCTATGGTTGCCGGTGCAGCAGCCTGCGCACCAGGCATCAGCATGGTGGCAGCAGTAGGCAGCAAACCGCCTGCGACTTCATATCCAAGAGCAGCGCCTGGTTCTGCTTTTTGGTATGCCTGAGTCTTTGCCCTAATGTCAGCAAGTGCAGCGTCGTAGTTCTCACCGGCCAACGATCTCAGGTACGCCTCTGCTTCATCAGCGCCACCCAACAGCAGACCCTGCGCCATAGAGCGCATACGCTGCGGTTCTACTGGTGCTGGAGGTGGCGGTGGTGCTGCTGCCGGTGTAGCCAGCGCAGCGCGCAGCGCCATGAGTTGCTCTATAGTGAAGCCGGAGAAGTCACCAGCCTGCGCCTTGCGTAACTGCTCGTCAGTGAATTGGCCTAGTCCATCGCTCATCGCATTCCACCTCCACGTTGTGTCTGAGCGCGTTTGGCTAACTCAGCATCAATTGCACTCTGAACTGCATTTCCTCCACCAGCAGGTTGGTATGGCGTAACAGTATAGAAAGGTACATACTGCTCTAAACCAGGAAGTGCAGCGAATTTAGACAGATATTGCTGATGCTCGTTCATACGGTACTGAGCCATTTTCTGTGCTGCAATCAATGCTGTTCGCAACTCTGCTGCGCTCATGTTCTGGTCACCAGCAGCAGAACGCTTCAACATCTCACGTTCTGGACCGGTAAGAGCACCCTGTCCTTTTGTATATGACGCTGCATTAAGTTCTTGCTGGGCAAGACCCTGCACAACATTTTGAGTATTGGCAAGAATTTCGTTTGTATCCTTACCAGTAATCCCCATGTACTGACCTACTCGAGTTAGCGTAGTTCTGTAATCTGCCAATGGCCCTGTGATTGCCTTATCAAGTGCAGGCAGAATCCTATCCACGTTCATCAAAGTTTCTTTGGCGGTCCTAGCTTGTGCTGTTAATGAACCCATTTCCGCAACAATATCCTTGTTGATTTCTCCAACTCGCACTTTTTCACCAGTGTTGACAGATACATTTGTTTGTGATGCACCAGCTTGACGTAACTTAGTTACCGCGTCAAGAGTTAGTGGCAATCCAAGATCACGCAATATCTTGATTTCGTTTGGAGTTCCTTCTGGATGCAATTTTTGCAAGTTTTCTAATGTAGGAGCCAATCCAACAGCCTGCAATTTTTTGATGTCATCAGGAGTTGCCTCTGGAATTACAACATTAGGTAAAACGTCATATCCACCCATTTTTTTATACCTAACAGTGACACTTTTACCATCAATAGTCATTGTTTTAGGTTCGCCAATGTATTCCTTATTTTGCTCAATCATGCGAACAGCTTCTTTGTATCCTTCCTTAGCTGGTAAGTTGGATACAAGCATTCTCTGTTCTGGAGTAAGCAGTGCAGCACCAGATGGTGCTGATACAGCAGGCATTGCAGCACTAGGAGCGCCGATCATTGCAGCGCGTGCCACTGTAGGACCAGCGGGTAATCCTGGTGCATTGATAGCCTGATCTGGCGTAATGGCAGCAGTAGGTTGCGTAGCAACTTCACCACCTCCACCACCAGTAAGCCACTGCTGGAATGATTTCTGAGTTTCCAATTCACGCTTGTACTCATCCATCTTCTGCTTCATCGCCATGCTCGTAAGCAGATTCTGCTGCGCTGCCGTGTAACCCTTCTGACCAGCACCGTAAGCCTCACCAAGCGTCTGTCCGAGTCCTACTGGCACTCGGCTCGGGCCTGATGCCGCAAGCAGTTGCATGGCCGCGGCCATTACACCCTGGTTCTGTAGCTGCGCCTTCTGCTCTGGAGTCATGTACTCGTCGAGTGCAGATGCACCGCCAAATAGATCACCCAACAGGCCAAGTGTGCGCTGCGGTGCTTCAGCTTGCGGTTGGTTTTCCTGATACGTCACGTCAGTCACATCAACATTCTGCGCTGTAGGCATAGTCGATCCACCAGCGGCAGCAATCTCAGCATCAGTTGATGGCTGCATATCACCGCCAATCAAACCCATACTTGGAGTGAAGTCACCCATTCCAGGTACGTTTGGATACAGATTAGTGCCTAGCGGGCTGACTTTCTTCTTGTAAAAGATGTCAGGACCCTGCCGTGAAACGTACTGCGGGTTAGACATCTGGTCGATGTAGACAGGTTGACCAGGCATTCCCGTGATTTCTGGACGGTTCATGCGTGTCAAGATATCTTGAATCGTAGGTTGATACTGCCGATTCAAAAAATATGGGCTGGCGTATACGCCAGGGCCAGTTAAGCCTCCAAGATAGTATCGGCTCGGGTCAAATTGTGTCGCCATCGTTTTCTCCTTAACCGCCAAAGTATCCAAGCAGACCACCTAGCAAAGCGCCAGTTCCACCGTAGTTTGCACCGCCCAAACGTTGGCCGGCCAATGCACCTCCCAGAGCGCCTGACAATGGGTTCGTATAGTAGGGCTGCGTCTGAGTCATGCCGAGATTCGGTAGCTGCGCCGTGAGTCCACCAGACGCAATTCCCAGCTTCTCCAGGCCGATGTTGCGCATGGCATCCATTTGAGCCTGTTCCAACTGCTGACGCGCACCGCCCAGACCCATCACTGCCTGGCCGCCTGAGATGTTTGCGCCCTTGGCGTACTGAGCCAACTGAGCCGCTTGGCCGTAGCCAGATGCACGCAACTGCGCCGCGGTATCAGCCGCCTGCTTCAGTGCAGCGGCATTCGTGAGTGACTCCTGCACGCCTTGGCGAGATCCACCGAATGCCTTGGCAGCAGTCGCAGCTTGGCGATCCTTGATTCGCTGGATGTCTAATGCTCCACCTACATCAGCCAGTGAACGCTGGACCACCTCGCTCTCGTAGGGGTTCATAAACTGCTGGATGGACTCGCCAGTGAATGGTGTCAGAGCCTCATTCGTGACTTGCTGCTCTCCTGCCGTGTACAGCGGGTTAAAGCCAGCGAATTGCCGTACAGGCAACGCACCGGCTACGCTCTGAGCCTGACTGACATTGCGGAGATAAGTCGCCTTCAGATCAGGGTCAATGGATGTTGTTGCAGTAGTGCTGCCGCCGCCTTTAGACATATCGTTTCTCCTTACATTTCGAGCAAGCCGCGCAGCTTGCCCTTTGAAATCTTGCCCGAGTTAATGGCATCCATCAACTCGATACCGTACTTCTTCACCGCCTTGTCGTTGATGACGTACTCGCCATCCTTCAGAGCGCCGTAACCGTCATCCGGACCCATTGGATTCGGGCCTTGCAAGTGCATCATGGAGACGTGACCGCCTTGCGCCCATCCACCGCGAGTACCGCGATCACCGCCGCCTGATGCGTCACCGTTATTGCCTCCGGTGGCTACGCCACCACCGCTGTAGCCTCCACCACTGCCACCTCCACTACGGCCTTCATTGCTGTAGTTGCTGGTGTCACCTTGTGCTGCTGCTTGTGCAGCGGCTGCTTCGCTTGCCTGTGCGGCGGCTGCATTAGCTTGAGATTGAGCTTGTGAATCTAATGCCTTTTGCATTGCCTCACCAGCAAGCGTATTTTGGTTCTCCAAACTAATGATTGGATTAACACCCATCTTCTCCAGCCTAGAGTTGTACCACCCGTCTGCACCAAAATTTTTAGCAAGTTGGCCCATGAGTGATAGATTCCCAAACAGGTCCTGCATACCCAATGCAATCTTCCCCTCAGTCGGGTTCTGAGAATAGTAGGCGGCACGCTCTGCTGGTGTCATCTGCGACCATGCGCTTGGAGCCTCTTGAGTCATGCGTCCACCACCACCCATCGCCATAGCAGGCTGCGCCATGATGCTGGAATACTGGTCCACTGGTGCGGCAGATGGCGCATACGCTATAGCGTCATATCCACCCGTGTAGTTTTGCGGGTAACCAAAGAACGAAAACGGCTGCGACTGCGCGTACTGCGCCATGATCTCAGCGTATCGATTTCTTGTCGCCATCTACAACTCCTTGCTAAGAATATGCCATTTCGGGGCATATCCCTCATCTGCTAAAAATGTCCTGGCCCAACCCTTACGGCCGGCCAGGGTAACTCGCGTGCAACCAATCTGCTTACCCCAAGCCTCGATGTGTGGTCGCATCAGCCTGAGTTCATCTAGGTCGCCGCCAGCAAGAAAAAAGTGCAGATTCTTGAGTCGCGGATAGACAATGATCTCTGTGATGACTGCGCTTTTGGTTCCTGGCCATAGCTGGAACCGTTCTTCCTGCACACCCTGCGCAACATCTTCAAGGGTGTGAGTGCCTGCCGAGTATTCTAAGGCCGCTTCGATGTGTTGTGCCAGCCTCCAGAAATCCTCCATCACCGTTTTCCTGCCGCAGTGGCCTCCAGCCGCATCACACCGACCCGCCAATCGTCCAGGACATTTCCCGTCACCTTCATCTTGACTGACCGACCCGAGAACCTTGCGTCGGTTGGCTGCTTGGCGCTAAACGGGCCGTAGGTTGACTCTGCCGATGTCGGATACATCCTGGCCGTGAAAGAGATAGCGACCTCGCCCAAACTCTGCTCGTCAGGGATAACTGACCTGACGGCCATCACGTTGTCGCCATTCCCGAGTTCAATCGGACCTGTCTGCGCGTATGGAGAGACTGAGTCATAGGTGTAGCCCACCTCATGGTCATAGATAAACCCGTCTGTGCCGACCATCATCGGGTTGACGAATACGCCTCGGTCTGTTCCGGCAGTGCGAGTCATCAT
>Ga0213920_1001850_pt1 | contig 10944 bp, 24 predicted proteins | sample McNCre1117MG_FD_161054 | JGI IMG/M metagenome (GOLD analysis project Ga0213920, IMG submission 161054) | Freshwater microbial communities from McNutts Creek, Athens, Georgia, United States - 11-17 MG | ecosystem: Environmental > Aquatic > Freshwater > Creek | place: USA: Georgia | collected...
ACTGGTTAAGGTGATGTAGATGTTTAATAATTTATTTAAAGCCTTAGAATTAAAAGAGGCTCGAGTTGCTGGCTATAATGCTGGATACAGCAAAGCTAAACTAGAGTTTGAATCTCAACTTCATAGTTTAATGAATTCAGACATTAAAGTAGCGATAGCAATGTTAGAAAAAGAATATCCAGTTAAAATAACAAAAATTGAATCAAGAGATAGTATGATTGATGTAAATACTGGCGAGGCTTACGGAACTGATGCTTTATATCACGTTCCTACTCTTTGTATAAATCTCGAAGTACGTCCTAATCCTGAGTATGTCAGAGTGCATTCTATGAAACTAAACAAGGAGCAAAAATGAGTCAAAAATGGGAAGTAGCTAACGACTCAGAAAACGGCAATTACTTGCAAAAGTATATTGGAGCATCGGAGCCTATCAGCTTGCTAGTAGGTCAGGATTTGCCAGAGGAACAGTTAGAGTCTATCGCTTTTACATTAAATAACACAGAGGCAACGATAAGTTATAATAACCAACTTTACGGCACCAAGCTTAGAGTTAGCTTTAAGGAGTATTCTAAATGAGCGAGTTTAAACTGATTAAGAAGTATTTGCGGAGTTTAGAAATATATAGAGCTAATCTTGAAGTTAAAGTTGATATGGAGGATGTAATTTTAGCCTCAGACCTAGAGAAAGCCCTTGAGAGTGCGACTGTAATGTATGGCAACGATGCCGATTTAAATATTGGTGGAATTGGTAACAAGCAAGATAGGAATGACACACATCAAGGCTTACTTCTTGGTTATCAGCCTATTCAAGAGAAAGCTGTTACTAAAGATGAGATTTTAGAATTATTAAATGATCTTAGAAGTTCTATGAATGTAATAGGTGGTGAAGAATCACTAGGTGAAGAAATTAGACAAACAGTCAGTCTAATCAACCGACTAGAAAAACAGGGAGAGATTAAATGAAATATAGCCTACCAGAAATATTAGTAATTGTAGGTCTTAGTTTACTCATAGGATTTATTTTCTACAAACTAGAGCAAGTAGACTCAGAGTGTTTTCCTAGAGGTGGAGTAGTAATACAGCAAGCAGCTAATTATGTATGTGTTAAATCAGCAGGATTGGAGAGGATTAAATGACACCTAAAACAGAGAAGCCGAGAGAGTGGTATTTAGGATTTGGAACTAGTTTAGGCGTTGCAATTTATACACCTATTCAGTTTTCAATTCTTGCAGAAACAGACCACAAAAAAGACCTTATAAAAGTTATTGAAGCAAGCGCAGTCGAGCAGCTAGAGCAGGAGCTAAAAACAGAAAAGTTTATTAAGGAGACATTTGCGAAATCGACTGTTCAGCTAAGCGAAGACAATGCGAACCTCACCTCAAAGTTAGTCGCCGCAGAAGAAAAGCTTGCTAAGGCTAAAGAGGGGTTGGAGCAAATCAAGCTAGGTATTGAGCCAGAGCCGTATAAATACGACGAACAATTAGAGGACCACTTACACAAAGCTTTCACGGGTCTAACAGCGTCTAAGTATGCTGGTTCAATTTTAAAAGAAATCAATAAGGAGTAGGGAATGAAAATGGATAAAGTAGCTGGTAGTGGAAATGACGAATTTTACACCCCAGAATATGCGATCAAGCCTTTGTTAAAATATCTTAAACCAAAAAGCATAATTTGGTGCCCGTTTGACACGCTAGACTCTAATTTTGTTAATTTGTTAGACAAAGATGGGCATACGGTAATAAATACTCACATTACTCAAGATATTGATTTTTTTGAGCACTACTACGAATGTGATTACATAATTTCAAATCCACCATACAGTATGAAAACCGAGGTCCTAGAAAGACTATTTAAACTTAATAAACCTTTTGCTATGCTTCTTGGCGTTGCTGGTATTTTTGAATCGCAAAAAAGATTTAGTATGTTTAAAAATAATGATTTTGAAATAATGTTTTTTAACAAAAGAGTTTCTTACTTTAAGGACTATAACGAACAAAAACCAAGTTTAAACCCACCATTTTCTAGTGTTTATGTTTGCCATAAAATTTTACCTAAGCAGATTGTTTTTGAGGAGATTTTAAAATGACCGATTCAAAAGTTAAGGTTTATTCACCTAACGAAATATCAATAATGTGGATAGAAGGTGTAATAATGCCTACAGGGTTTGTCTCTTTGCAGGACTACTCCGCTCTCGAATCAGCCAACACGCGGTTAAGGCAGCAGTTGGAGAAGTGCAAAGAACAAAGAGATGAAAATATGAAAATAGCTGGCACTCAAGAACTAGCCCATACATACGAGCTAGAATTATCAGAGTTAGGGAAAATATGATTGAAATATTATTTTTTGTAGGAGCTGGAATAGTTTTTGCGTTTGGATTTGTGGCTGGTATGGGAGTTAGTCGAAAAATTTATTATGACGAGCGACATGAAACCGCTCTCAAGAGCTTAGAGAAGTGAGGGGATATGATAACGAGAATAAAATGTTTATTAGGTTTCCATAAATGGCGATACACAGACGCTTTTCAATATCATCATGGCTATTATTGCTCGCGCTGTCATTTAATGAAAATAGCTTTTAAGGCAGAAACATGAGCGACAAATTAAAAAACTTCACCGCCGAGGATTTTGAGAAAGCCATGAAAGATCCGAAAGTGAAAAAGAAGCTTAAGAAAATTGCTGATGAGTTTTTAAAAAAACAGCACGAAGAGCTAATGAAACCTAAATTTATAAAAAATAACGGCTGTAATTGCTGTTGTTGCAGAAAGTATTGAGATGAAGAAATATCCTGATTATTCTGAATTTGACCAAGAAACTATTATTTATGGCTGTCACGCCCCTTATGTCGGAATGGGTGTTTATACCTTTGATAGAAAATTTTCTTGGCCCGACAAAGAGTGCACAATGAAAGACGAATATGATTCATGGGTGAAATGGCTTACAGATCAAGGCTATGAAATACCAAAAGAATATGAAAACGCTTATGTCGAATTTACCCCTGAAACAACCGAGGCGAAAAGTGAGTGAAAAGTTAAAAGAATTAACCGCCGAAGATATTGAGAAAGCCTTAGCTGATCCTGAGTTTAAAAAGAAGTTCGACAAATCATTTGAGGATTTTATTAAGAAACAAGATGAAGAAAGACGAAAACCTATAACAATGAAAAGCGGCTGCAATTGTTGTCGCTGAATAAAAGAATATTAAAAAACTTAAAAAAGGATAGAAGATGAGTGAAAATAAGAAACACTTTCCACAAAGAAACCCATATAAACACGAAATTAGTACGCAAGAAGAATTAGACTTTTTATGCGCATGGATTAGAGTAGCTTTTGAAGTTTCGCCAGAACTTAGAGGAAAAGTAAATTCTCACTCCATAGCATTTACTGGTAAATTTGTCGGATTAGATAACACAAATACGATTTCTATTTGCAAAGTTGAGGGATATTAAAATGAACAGCAACGAGATAAAAGAAAAGGCTAGGGAGTTTTGGTTTACAGATCAAATAAGTCGATGTTATGGTGAAGTATACGATCAATACAGAAAAGATGCTTGGCAGAATGACGAATATTTTAAAAATTATATTCACGTTATCGAATATTCTGCTTGCAAATCACTTATCAATCAAATTCAAGTTAGAGATAAAGAAATTGAGGTTTTGAAGGCGCAGTTGAAAATTTTAAAAAATATAGATGTTTTCTGTGCTGAAAATATAATAATTATAACTTTCAACGGAAAACAATATATTATAGGCGAAGGTGAGACTTTTAGAATTTCAGATTATACATTTATTGAAGCATTGGAGCAGAAATGAAAAAAGTTAAAAAACCTAGGTTTTATGAAAAAGGCAAGTGGCAATATGCTTATTGCTCTGACTCATTTACGCATGAAGAAGGAACTGAACCAGCTAGTATTTATATTAACTGTGATGCAGTAAATATAAAAGATGCTAAGAAGTTGTCTATCTGGTTAAATAAAGCTATTAAGTGGTTAGAGGCGCAGAAATGAACTTAGACAAAGCTTTAGAGATTATTAAGAAGTATGAGAAATGCATATTAACCGCTTATCTGTGCCCTGTAAAAATATGGTCAGTCGGTTGGGGTACTACCAGATACGAAGTAACAGAGAGGGTTATTAACGGCGCTGCTAATACATATGCTAAAGGATGTCCAGTATCAGAGGGTGATATATTAACTCAAGAGCAAGCCGATGCAGAACTATTACACCACGCCGAAGACACTTCACAACGAATCATAGACCTTTGCTATCCAGTAGAGTTGAATGAAAATCAGCACAATGCTTTAGTTAGTTTGGTTTATAATATTGGTGTAGGCAACTTTCGAGGATCGACGCTTTTAAAATTTGTCCATGAAACAAAACCGACCAACTATCAAATGATAGCTAACGAGTTCCTTAAGTGGAACAAAGGCCGAGTAGATGGCAAGCTTATTGTGTTAGATGGGCTTACGAAAAGACGAGAAGAAGAACGGACACTTTTCTTAGCATGACAAAACTAATGAATTTCGATATATCAAAACAACGTATCGAAAAAAGATGTAATTTTCGATATGAGATATTTAATTTAAACAGTCGAAAGACGAAGGAGAGAAATATGTTTGCAACACACAAACTAAATGACAACGGATTCGCAGAAGTAAGAAAAATGAAAGTAACTCTGGCAACGGCAGTTAGTGAAGTTTTAACACAGCTACCAGATGGCCGAGAGAAATCAATTTTCTTAACCAAGATTGAAGAAGCTGTATTTTTTGCTGCTAAGTCGTTAGCTCAAAAAGACGAAAATCACACAGAGAAAACAGAATACTAAAGTTTTAGAGAGCGGCTTGAAGCAGTCCTTTAATGAGGCCAGCAGAATAGGCTTAGGTATACGAAGTAGAGCCGCTTTCTTTTTAATTTAACAGCTTTTTAAGCTAAGGGAGTGGAGATGAGCGTTAGCAATGTAGGTTTTAAGTTTAAATGTGATATGTGTGATAAAGAAGAAATAATGACAATAAATGCTTTACCAGAATATTGGGATCATTTTTATTTTGGATTTGATAGTGATAATAAAGTTTCTACTCATTGGGATATTTGTAACGTCTGTAATCCATATAGCAGGACTAATAAGTCATTTTTCGTAATGCTTTTTGGAAAACTGAAAAGAGCTATTAAATGACCTCTGATCTAATATATTTCTCTATCGTGTTTTTAGTTGTTGGAGTGGGATTGTGGAAGGTTTGATATGAATTTAAAAGCATACGGATATGCACTAGTCTTAGTTATTATTATTAAAATATCTGGAACAGTTTTACCAAAATCTAAAGTAGTGGTAAGCTGTAAGGACAGTATCTGCATAAAGAAAGTAGTGAGTTTATGAATGCGAAAGTATGGCACCAGCCAAAAACAACTAGAACACAGAAAGCAGAGTTTATCTCTGCTAACTTCCCTGAGCTTCTATCAGCTAAGAATGTTAGACTAGAAGGTAAAGCTATAGAGAGGCTTAAGCTAGCTATGTACGAAGCAGGATTATACTCTAGGACTTACGATAAAACTAGCCCCTCTATCGACTCTAGTTTAATTCGGCTAATCGAGAAGATGCAGGACGTAAGACTAAACGCAGCGAGAGAAAATAAAAAATAAATTGACGATTGAATGATTCTATGAAACTCTAACACTCGTCAAACAAACAAATAAATTTCAGAGGTGAAAAATGAAGCTCAACGAACTTCAAACAGAAGATAACGTCAAATTATTACTTTTAGGTGAGTCAGGCATGGGTAAGACAGTCCTAGCTTGTGGATTTCCTACTCCTATCAAAATCTACGACTTCGATAATAAAGTTAGCTCTGCAGCTAAGTTTTATTCTGACGATGCAGCTAGGTTATCGTCTATCGAAGTAGAGCAATATGCAGGACTGCCAGTTAAAGAGCGCATGAGTACGTTTCTAGCTGATGTTAAGTCTATAGAGAACCTACAGCATAGTGGTAAGCCTCTCCCTTTTAAAACACTAGTTGTAGACTCTCTAACGACCCTTACGAATGCGATATTAGAGGACTATAAGAAAGTATCACAGCTAGGAATTAAACGTGCCTTAGCCGATGTAAACGCTATGCAGGACTATCAGCTCTTACAGATCCACCTAACACAGCTAATAACTGGACTACTATCTTTAAAATGTAATGTTATATTTATAGGGCATACACAGCTAGAGAAAGACGAAGCCACTGGAGCTATGAAGAATAATATTCTTATGCCAGGGCAACTAGCTTTCAAGCTTCCTATCTATTTTGAAGAAGTATATTTAGCTAAGATAAATGCTAAAGGAGAGCGAGTGTTACAGACTCAGAGTGATTCTAAGACTTCTTTACGTTCACAGCGTAAGTTAGCTCCAGAAATTCCTGCTACTTATGCAGCTATTATGGGTGGTAAGTAAGATGAACTTCCCTAAACTTAAATATCCTATCAAAACCAAAGGATTAGCACACGAATCAGAACTAATATTATTAGCCTATGATATGTGTTACCGAGCTAGTATGAAGCTAGATCCTGCGTCTCCAGATAAAGACTACGAACATGACTTACAAGCTAATCTTAGTAATCTAGGTTACTATATAGAACATAAGATAGCTAAAGGCCATGCAGAATTTATCTTCGAGACAGAAGACTATCAGCGAGAAGGCATTTTCGCAACAGACCAAGAAACTAAAGAGGAGGCATAATGCCATTGAAATCAGGAGCTAGTAAGAAAGTAATCGCTAAGAACATTAAAACAGAAATTAAAGCTGGTAAACCACAGAAGCAAGCTGTAGCTATTGCCATAAATAAGGCTCGTAAGTCTAAACCTAAACGTAAAATTAAATAGCTGTAGGATTAACCTACTTCTAATAACGACCTACAAGGTCAGAGGAGATACCATGTTAATAACACCAGATCTATCACAAGCAGTTGAGTCTAATTCAGATGCTACTATTCCAGATGGAGTCTACAAAGTGCGTGTAGAGAAAGCTGAGCTTAAAACAACTCAAGCTAATCAAAAACGTATTAGCTGGACTTTACGCATCTTTGGAGCAGAAGGCGACTTAACACGTTTCAATAACTGGACTGTATTCCACTCAACTATGATTGAGGGAGCAGGAGCAGGAATGCTTAAACAATTCTATAAAGCCTGCGTAGGTTCAGATTTAGCTGGACAGTTCGATGCAACAGAGCTTTTCGGTAAAGAACTACAAGTAACTGTGGTTAATAAGAAGAATCAGGATGGAACACCCTCTAAATATCCTGACGTTAAAGGTATTAAGCCATTAGTTCAGTAATCTAACTCTAAAACCAACTGATACTAGGTAAGGGTTTTTGCCCCTACTGCGCTTCACCTCCGCACTAGGGGCTTTTTTATCTCTAAAATAGGAAGTAAACACCATGTTACAAGGCTCTTTAGATTCTAAAATACTATTTATCACAGACTTTCCTGGAGTGCAGGAAGCAGCAGAGAAGATACCTCTAGCTCCTGCTAAATACCAAATTATTAAAAATGCTATGGACAGAGCAGGAATACCAGAGTTTGACTATGCAGTACTATCTATCCACTCGCTAGCAGCTAGAAACTACAACTCTAAGAACTATACTCCAGAGGATCACGAGCTAGCTAAGTCTTATGCCAAAGATAGTATTCTAAAATCTAAAGCAATTATTCTGGTTCCCCTAGGAGACTATGCGCTAGAATTTCTAACTAGCTATACCTCTATCCAAAAATATCACTGCTCAATTCTAACTGCTAAGGCCGAGTTCGGAGGACGTAAAGTTATCCCCCTGCTTCACCCAGAATATATAAATAGAGCGTTCTACGACTCGGCCTATATAGCGTTCGGAGCCATGAGACTTAAAGAGGAACTAGCTTACCCAGAAGTTCGTATTCCAGAGCGTAAGTTCCTAACCAGCTTAGAGCTGAGTCTGAGTGACCAAATCAGCTACCTAGAGGATATAGTGCTGAAAAGCTCTAATCCCCTCTCTATTGACATAGAAACAGGCCGAGGCATCATCAATACCTTTGGTGTGGCTATTAGCCCTAGCGAGGGTATAGCGATTCAATGTGACCCTTACGGAAAGACTGATGAGGAGTTCTATCACCTATGGTCTATTCTAGCTAAGGTCTGGAGTAGTGACATTCCTAAGATAGCCCAGAATGCTCTATTCGAGTATCAGTGGGCTTCTAAATATGGCATAAGACTTAATGCTATAGCCTTTGATACTATGTGGGCTATGAAGTTCCTGCACCCTGCCCTAGATAAAGGCTTAGATAACGTAGGTCGTATATATACTAAGTTCCCTTACTGGAAGGACGATCACTCGGACTGGAATAATATTAGGAACTGGAGACTGCACTTAGAGTATAACGTTAAAGATACTACAGGCACCTATGCTGCTTACGAAAACCAGAAGAAGGCTCTAGCAGCTAGGGGCATGGACAAGCTCTTTAACGGCTATGTAATGAAGTTTATGCCCCTAATACAAGAGATGTGTAGCAGAGGTATGAACCTAGACGAAACTAAACTAGCAGAACTTATCACTGATAATGAGCGTAACACTGAGGCTCGTTACGAAAGCTTTAAGCGCGAGTGCATGGCTCAGCTAGGGCACGAGGTTAATCCTAGAAGCCCTAAGCAAATGAAGGATATGTTCAGAGAGCTTAAAATAGAAATTCCTACTAAGAAAGGTAAAGAGACTACCGATAAGAATGCACTTGTCAAGCTGCGTCGTAAATATCCTAAGCAACTAATCATAGCCGATCTTATGGATATATCTAAGCTAAACAAAGAACGCTCTAGCTATCTGGGCTTCTCCTACGACACTGATAAGAAAATCAGATATTCCCTAGATGGAGTAGGCACGAGCACAGGTAGATGGGCTGGATACAACGATCCATTCGGTAACGGATTTAACCCACAGACAGTGCCTAAGAAGATAAGAAATTGTGTAATCGCAGAGGAAGGTAAGATCCTGATTCAAGTGGATTTAGCCCAAGCCGAGTCACGCTACGTAGCTTTCGACTCTCCAGAGCCTAAGCTTATGGAGATGCTAGCTAATAAACAGGACGTGCATAAATACGTCGCTGGTAAGATATTTCGCAAGCACGAAGATATGGTTAGCAAAACAGAACGACAATTAGGTAAGAAGTCAGGACACTCGGCCAACTATGGAGTAGGAGCTAGAACCTTTGCAGAAGCCTGTCTTACAGAAATGGGAATAGTCCTAACTGAACCAGAAGCTAAACGAATTATCCAAGGCTACTATGAGGTATTCCCTGGTATTGTTCGTCGTCAATCCGATATTCAAGCAGAGATTAGAAGAACTAGAACCCTAACCACACCACTAGGCAGATCACAGACTTGGTATGACCGAGTAAGTGATTCTGTCTTTAGAGAGGCTTATGCGTATGCTCCTCAGTCTACGATTCCAGATATTACTAATCATCTTATGTTATTTCTTAGAGATACGTTTGAGGACTTAGAGTTCATAGTTCAAGTGCATGATTCTCTGCTTATGCAGATAGAAGAAGGCAGAGAATATGAAGTTATAGAAGCCTGCAGAGACTATAAAGCTTGGCATCCTAAGATTACTTTAAAGGGTGGAGATCTAATAATCCCAGTCGATGCTGAGACAGGTAAACGATGGGGCAGTTTAAAGGGGGTAATGTGAGTTATATTATAGTTCCAAGATACTTAGCAGATTATATGATTAAAATGGAAGGTAAGCTTCCTGTTAACTGGATAGTAGAAGATGAAGCAGAAGAACCAGAGCCTACTAAGTTTACCTACTTATTAGGTGCTGATTGTGGAAAAGGTTTAGGAACAAGTATTAAAGTATTAGAGGTGAGTAAATATGAAACGTAATTATCCTAGTTTTATAGAAGCATTCATGGAGTATACACAGCACGTCGGTGCCCCAGATAAGTTTATTAAATGGAGTGCCATAGCAGGAATTGCTGCCTGCCTAGAGCGTAGGACATGGGTTAAGCATAAGAAGACCCAGACTATCTATCCTAATATGTACGTCATGCTAACGGCAGAATCAGGCATAGCTAGAAAATCTACTGCTACTCGTCCTATCATGGACTTAATAGCAGACATTCCAGAGATAAATAAGCTTTCTACACAGATGTCTACTGCAGCCCTAATTACACAGCTTCAAGAAGCTGGTAGAGAGAAGAAGTTTATCTATGAAGGTGAGGAGTATCATAACTCTAGCGTCTTCTCCTACTCGTCAGAGGCTGCAGCTACTATCGGTGAGAGTAAAGTCCTAGGAGATATTCAAGTTCTGCTTACAGATTTCTATGATGGAGGATCACCTGCAGAGTGGAGTAAGAACACTAACTGGAGTAAGACCCTAATAGGCACTGGTAGGCAGTCCGTTTATAACCCATGCCTAAACATTCTCTATTGCTCTACTCCTACTTGGTTAGAGAATGCTATCGGCAAGAACGGAATTGAAGGAGGCTTTGCTTCTCGCTTTATATTCGTAAACCAGCTAGAGGCTTATGATTCGGACTTAGATTGGAAAGAGGAAGAAGACATCACTGTAGATATAGCTACCATGAAACGTAAACTTACAGAAGATATGCAGCTCATGTGTAAGATTCAAGGCGAATATAAAGTAGCTACAGGCTTCGGCGCTGTCTATAACTCTATAGTTCGTGACATTAAGATTAAGTCTGCTACTGCAGGAATTATGAGTTCTTATTACTCTCGTAAGCTATGGCATCTAATAAAGCTTAGCCAGATCCTTACTGCAGATAAGTCTAATGACCTAGTAATCTTACCTGAGACTTTAGAGCAAGCTAACCAAATGCTACTAGAGCTTGAGCCTGAGATGTATAAACCTTTCAAGAGTGCTAACTTCAAACTAGATAATGTAGAGACGGTTAATATGGTATGGAAGTTTGCTCAAAAGAGAAAGCGTGTA
>Ga0213920_1001851_pt1 | contig 10937 bp, 17 predicted proteins | sample McNCre1117MG_FD_161054 | JGI IMG/M metagenome (GOLD analysis project Ga0213920, IMG submission 161054) | Freshwater microbial communities from McNutts Creek, Athens, Georgia, United States - 11-17 MG | ecosystem: Environmental > Aquatic > Freshwater > Creek | place: USA: Georgia | collected...
AAGGAACGCTCAGAACTTTCGATTTCGAAAAGTTCCTTGTATTCCTCACCATAGCGCTCATATTCCAGACCAAACAGTGCGTTCAGACCGGGGAGCAGCTCTTTAAGTAATTGCGCGCGTGAAATAGCAGCCATTTTAGATTACTCCCTTAGAGGCCAGTAGACTGACGGTAGAAATGGAACCCTGAGTTGAAACCAACCAGGACCTGCTGATAGGTGCCATCAGACAGCGCCGTAGAACGGACAACGTCAATGATACGCAGGGGCAGGGTGTTGGTGGTTGCAGCAGAGTTAAGATCTACAGTCACGAGGCTGTCGCCAGTGGTGGTGTTGATCAGGCCGGTACCAACATAGTAGCCGACGTTTTCACCAACCTTAGCCTGAGTCGCCGCCGAAGAGGTGTACAGGGTGCCAGCGTTAGAAACGGTCGCTACGAAGATAGCATCGGGATCTTCACAGACGTATGCCCAACCATAACCGTAGTTAGAGTTAGCACTGTCGGTAAGGATCGTGGTGCCAGACGGCCAATACTGCGACCACAGCGGCTGCTTAAGGCCGGTACTCGGGGTGTACTGACAACCGAGGAAGATACCAACCGGAGCGGGCTGACCCGCGGTTCCGAAAGATGTCTTTGCGCCAGAAGTGGTGTCAACACGAATGATCGTGCCATCGGTGGTGTAGGTGACAAAGTCGCCGTAACCGATGTTCTGAGCGTACCCAGAAGCAATCGGAATCTGACGAATAGCACCCGCGTAAACTTGGCCGCCGATAAGGTTTACAGGAACCAAACCGGAGGGGCCGATACCGTTAGGATATGCCATATAAAACTCCTAAAATTATAAATCGGCCCCTAATTTATTTAGGAACCGCTACCAAAAGACACTTTGGACTTCCCTTCTCTAAAGAGGGGCATCCGAGGATCATTTTCGCGCAGAAAGTTGTTATCAACTGACTGCGCTTGTCTATGGGTCAAATCCGTGTAGTACGCTTCTCGCTGAGACAGCATCTCTTTGGGCGCTTTGCAGAGGACCAACCCACCAATCTCAATAAGATCAGAAGACGGAGCCAATCCAAACGCAGCAAAGTCCTGGCTGATTTCAGGATGATCTGCGGCCTTACACGGAACCCAACCCTCGCGCCTAGCTCGCGCCATATTTGCGGGATCAGGTGTACCCATCATAGCTACGCGAATCCAGCGGAAACCATAGCCATCAATAGGATTTGGAACAGGTAGATCGTGCGCGGGTTTCCATGAATCCTGACGCACTTCGTTTTCACGAGTCGCTTCGGTACGACGAGTTCTATCGATCTGTACATTAGCCATTTGCCTGCTCCTGTAATTTTGCAACGTGCTTAGCGTATTGTTCTAAGGACACGCCGAGTTTCTTTGCGAGCGCTACCTGAGTAGCGGTAAGCGTCATTTTCTTTCCAGCAGTTGTACGCCCTGCCGGAGCCACGGGTGACGAAGCCTTTGGCTTTTCTTTAGGTTTGCCGAAGTAGTCGGGGAACACATCGCGCATCCGTTTGTCGATGGTCGCGTAATACTCATCGGACGTAGGATCGATTCCAGATTTGACTAACTTCGAGTGTAGGCCATAAGCCAGCGAGGTCATTTCCTCATCGGCACCAAACCACGGGTTTTTAGCGGCCCAATCCTCCGCCCTCTCGTCGCGCTGGGGTGCCTGTGGGGACTTACGTTCTACAGGTGCTTCGTTATATACAGGCTGTTGCTGGTTTTGTAAAGCATTTTGCGGAGCGGGTGGGGCAAAATTAAAGTTCTCAAGACGCGCGCGTTCAAGAGAGATATCGTCCCGCAACTTTTGCGCTTCGAGAAGCCCTTCCGTATCCCCTGCTTCATAAGCCTTTCTAAACTTATCATCGGCCAGTTTCTGTGCGTACTCGATCTTGTACTGCACCTGCTTGAGGTAATCCTGGCTTCCTTCCTGATATGCCTTCTGGAGGCGCTCATTCTCGGCCAGAATAGCCTGTGCGAGCTGAATGGCTTCCTGATTTTGCCGTTCAATCGCTTCGCGGGCTCTGCGCTCATCGTGATACCGATGAGTAAGCTGGTTCATACGCTTCTGGACAGAGTCGGAGTATTTGTCCATCTCCTCTTCTTGTCCTTCCTCTTCCTGCTTTTCCGCTTTGAGCGGAGCTCGGTCTCTATCCGGCTCAGGAGTATCGTCAACGACTTCAATCTCTACGTCGTCTTTCGGCTTGTCCTTGTTAGAACCAACAACAAAAACTTCTTCGTCATTAGAGAAGTCGTCGTCTTTATAGTTTACTTCCGCCATAAATCACCTATTAGTAAGCGCGGCCAATGCCACGAGGATCAGCGACAACACCTTCAATCATGTCATCGTTTACGATGATGAATTCTTTGCCGTCTACGGAAAAACGCGAACCGGAATAAGCACGGAGCAGAACAAAATCGCCTTCGTTGCACCAAGGACCCGTAGGGAACTTTTCAGGATCTTTGTAACAGAGAGGTCCCTGCCTAAGAACAAGCCCTACAACAGCACCTTGCTCTTCTTTCTTCCGAGTCTCATTGGCGTATACGATACCGCCGTCAGATTTCTCTTCGATTTCAGGTTTTACAATCAACATCTTGTACCCTGCGGGTACGGGCAAACGATCTGCAAGATTTGCAGCGGTTTCTTGGGTTTTTTCAGCATCAATCGCTGTAGCGGACATAAATACTCCATAAGCAGGGCTTTTAAGACTGAGTGCCCCGTTACTCAGTTAAGGTAAAAAGTTTTACCTTACATTTCTTCTTGACGTTTTTGAGCGGTTTTTACCGCTTCCAGCGCGCCTTTGAGACCAGCTACTACGCCGGTCATGTACTTGAATTCTTCCCAAGACCCAACAGACCCTTTAATAAGGGCGTCTTCACGCAGGGTGAGTGCTGCAGTCAGGTCTTTTTCTAAGATATCAAGCTCAGTCATGTACTACTCCTTGGGTTGTGCGGCCTGAAAAGCCGAAAATTCGCGATCCTTATCCTTCTCAGAACTGCCATGCTCTCGCTCTGCGGCCTTGGTAATGGCATTGAAGCCCGTCTGGAACCCAGTCGCGTGATCTTTCATCTCCTGAATCTGGATCTTGGTATCGTCTGATTTGCCTGCGATGGTGAGATCCTTCTGGATTTTCGCCATCTCGATTTCTTTCTTGTCTGCAAGTTCCTGCTGCCTAAGCTGGAGCTCCATCTGCTGTTGCTGAACGACGGGATCTTGGGCGGCTTGTTGTGCAGCTTGGGCTTGCGCCTGTTGCTGAGCGTTTGCGAGTACCTGCTGAGAGGCTTGCGCCAGAAGCGGAGCGACCTGCGCTTCCAGTTCCGGTGACATTTCTTCGTCGGGCGGAGGCAGGGGCACTCCGAGTTGTACTTCGATCTGTTTGCGATAGGCGAAGCCTACGTGTTCTGCGATATGCGCTTGGAATGCCTGCATGATGGCCTGCGCTTGCGGGTTTTGTCCCATCTGCTGAGCGATCTGAGGATTCTGCAGGAAGGCGTTGTGCACGGCGATATGAGCGTCGTGGTTCTGGTCGATGAAGGCTTTGGCGCCTTTCATCTTCAACATCTCCATGTTCTCCGTTACCGGGTCCGTGGGCTTAAAGTCCTCTTCCGTCTCAACGATTTTATCAGCATCTTTAATCCCCATGACTTCGAGCATCTGGCGGTGAAGAAGCGGGAGATTGTAGATTTGTGGCGCTTGTTGAGCGAGCTGAATCGCGGCTTGGTACTGGATAATCCTCTGCGCCATCGTAGTCGCATTTGGGTCCGAAACCGGAATAATGTCAGTTTTCTCGTAATCTTCCTTCTTCGCCTGTGCTCCCGCATGGTCGTCCGGTATGTAGCTGTAAGTAGGCGCAGTATAGTCTCGGATAAGGGCAGCGATCAGCTTGAATTCTTGTGCCATCGAAGCGTGTACACGCGCCTGAACAGCAGACATCACCTTCAAGGTACGTTCAAGAATTGCCAGCGTGGTGCCGACCGGGGCTTCACCCTGAATCTTCCCAAAATCTACGTCTGCTACAGCAGCGAGACGGCGCCCTTCTTCAACAATGTTCTCCAAGAGCTGGTACAGCGTAGCCGAAGGCTCCTTATAGGGGAGCGGCATGATGTTGTCGCGCATCGTGCCCGACGCTACATCTACGTCTCGGAATTCTCCCGGCATGATGGGTGTGTCATCACCCTTTACACGAAGACCCTTGGTCTTGAAGCCACCCGGAAGGTTTGAGAGCGTGCCTGCATCTACAAGCTGCCGCAAAATCGAAGTCGCGCCCTTGGCGAACCCACCAATCAGGTGAATAAGACCATACCCGTAAGGGCCAGAATCGTTGGGAATATAGGTGTACTGGACGATGTGCTGACGCGGCTGCTTGAGCTCGTCGTGTTCTTCGTAGTTCCTGCGGATGGCAAGGATCTCACCACTGCTCTTTTCAAGCGTAACTACGTAAGGAAGCGCAATCCCCGTCTCTTCTCCGTTTTCTGGGTCCGTATCTTCAAACCCTGGGAGGTCCAACTCAACCTGCATCTCAAGGAGCTGATACCGATCATCTTTAATCGCGCTAAATCCAGCATCTTCATCCTTCCGGCGCTGAATGTCATTGATATCCTTGGTAGGAGCAGAGAGCTCTACGTCCCTGTAGAACCCAGCATATTGTAACTTCCTAACCTCGTTTTTGGTCTTCCGCATCAGGTGGGTGATGCGTTCTGCGTTGTTCGCGTTAGAGGCGCCATAAGAGAGGTAAATGTCCTCTGCTGGCACAAACATACTGACCTGACGGTTGATCGACGGGTCGAAATACACCTTTTTGAAGCTCGCGCCTGCCAATGACAGGGACCACAGCATCTTCTCGTGCTCGGGTCTGAACTCCACCATTTTCTCAGTGAGCTGGTAATTCATGTCCTGAACAACGCGCTGCGCCGCCCTTTCAACCTCTCGGTCTGCTTTCCCAATGATCCGCGCCTTGACGGGACCCTGTGCAGGGAAAGTTTCTGAAATCATCTCCGACTGGAACCTAATTGCTGCTTCCGTCAGCATCGGGTGGTACACCCCACAAGCCCCATCCCAAGGCTCAGACCGCTCTTCGATCTTGATACCCAGCAGATCAAGCCCTGTTTTATAGGTTTCCTCCCACTCTTTCCTCGACGCCTTGTCGTTTTCAAAGTCATCCATGAGATCCGACGCGATGCTCTGCAGCTCGCTGTCATCCATAAACTCCGCAAGGTTTGCATCGAAACTGGGAGCCTCAATCTCCGTCATATCGATATCAGCAACCACTTCACCGTCTTCAGGACCGATGGTAATTTCAATCGGCTGGTCATCAGCTTCCGTAAGAAACGGGCTCTGAGCACGTTGGTTCTGCTCAATAAAGTCTTGAAGCGGGCTATTTTGCGGGGTTCTTTCGATGGGCATGGGGCTACCTATAAAATTTCGAGGAGCTTCTCAAGGTAATGCTGGGCTTTAGCGATGTCTTCCTTAAAATCGCCCTTTTCGCCTGCGCGCATAATATATTTGAGCGCATTGTACCTGTAAAATCCAATAGCCTGCTGCTTCGGCCCGTGGTCAATTACATCCCACGGCTGGATGTCCATTCTCTTGTAGTGTTCACCCGCCACTTGGCGGTCATGCGCCCGTTTTGGAAGGGCCATACCGGGCTCCCACTCATCCGTTTTCTTATCGTTCAACTTAAATTGTCCGGGGTATGCAGCCAAAATCTCAGCATCTCGCAACTGCTGGCGAATACGCTCGTTCTCCGCACCCAGCTCTTCAGTGAATTTCTGTTGCTCCGCTGGGTCGGCGTACCATCGACTGTAGTCTTTATCCGTCATATCCTCAGTCTCACACAGTTTCTCTTGCTTCATCTCTCCTCCTAGTAGTACGCGGCTTTACGCCCGCGATAAGCGTAATAGTCATCATCCTTCTCATCATGGCGTGTTCGCACCATGCCCCCTTTTCTTATCCTGCTAATTGCCTGACTGGTGGTGTCCACATAGTCGTCGTTTTTACCGAACGGGAACGCAGCAAGCTCTTCAATCACCTCATCTGCCCACTTACGCTGGGGAGCCCAGACGCGTCCTGAAGCAAAAATATCCGAAATAGCGTTGAGTCTTGCGATCTTGTCGTTACCTCTGGAGGGTGTAAATTCTTGCACGGGGATGCCCATACGGCGAAGCTCATAGATCAACGGGGCTCCAGTTGCCTTCTTTTCAATAATGATCGAGTCGGGTTCGTGATCTCGGTAGAGCTCCAAGGTCTTCGCCTTTAGCTCAGGAAACTCCAACTTGCCCCGCCACGCATCCAGCAGAATGACATGATCTTCTCCATCCTCTTCGTTAAACCACACACCCCACAAGGTCATCGCACTATAGTCAGCCGTTTGCTTTGCTTCAAATGCGCAGTCGAAACTCATCAAGGTGTATTCACAATCAGGCGGCTCTTTGTTATCCCATCGCTGCCATGCGTCTCTTTTAATAATCGCCGTTTCATCCGAAGTCGGATTCTGCATGTACTGGGACTGCCATTTATTGGCAGGGATAGAGGCTTTAACCGTCTCCAATTCATCAATAGACCAGTACTCAGGCCACAACGACTTACCGGAAGGAAGAATCGCCGGGAACTCAAACACCTCCCATTGGTCCGCTTTTTTGTCTTTTGCTGCCTGCTCCAGCACCTGCGCCGTAAGATCCCTCAAGGACCACCGCGTCATAACAATCACAATGGCTCCACCGGGCTGAAGGCGCTGACGAATACCTGTCGTATACCACTCATACAGCTTGTCATAGATCCCAGGATTAAAAACAGCCGCCAAAGCCTCAGCTTCCGTATGGGGATCGTCAATGATTGCCAGGTCTGCACCGCGCCCTGCGATGGCTGCATTTACACCTGTCGCGTAGTAAACACCGTTATGGTTGGTATTCCATCGGCCTGCGGCCTTTGAGTCCGCTCTTAGCTCTACATCAGGAAAAACAGTCCTAAAACTGTCCATCTCAAGCAGATTTCGCACCTGCCGACCAAAACCTTCCGCAAGCTCCGCCGTATTTGAAACCTGCAGAATCTGCTTTTTAGGGTTTTTGCCTAGGAACCACGCGGGGAACAGATAGGAAGCAAAGAGCGATTTTGAGTGTCGTGGCGCCAGATTGATAATAACGCGCTTCTTTTTCCCTTCAGCAATGTCTTCAAAGAGCTTTGCAATGCGCCTGTGATGAGCACCGGAGATAAAGTCAGGATACTGCGACCTTACAAACTCAATAAAGTCAGACTGACAAGCAGCGCGCTTTTTCCTCTTCTCCAACTCCCCAAGGATTGTCTGCAGCTTGAATTGCTCTTCGGGTGAAGCATGGGCTAGAGCGCTCTGTATCAACTCGGGGGTTATATCATCCAGCATGTTCTATAACCTTTTCGTTCTGACGATTGGCTATGCTTCTTAGCAGGGTGAGGGCCTCCGCCTGCAGTTCTACGCTGGACTTAATTTCGAGGCTGATCTCCTTACGCTCTTCGTGCAAACCGACAACGCTGGTTTTAGCAAGGGAATCAAGGGCGGGTTTGCTGATCTTCGGGTCGGGGTCAAGTGACTGCATGTAATACTGCTGCATCACATAGTTCTGCCATTGCTCCTTGGAGGCTGGCATGGGACCCGCGTACCTTTCCAACTGTTTACCCAACGCTCTAAGCGCTGGTGCCGAGGGGGCTTCTTGTCGGATTTCTGGGTTGCTTTTTGCTTCCTCTACCCAGCTTTTCTCCGCCTTGGTTAACGGACGATCCGCTTCTTTGGGCAAAAATAGAGCAGGGTTGGGCTCGCCTTGAGGCGTCGTAATAACCTCAAAATCGTAGGGGTCGAACTTCGCTAAAGAAGACTCTATGTAAGCATCCATTGGGTTTTAGCAGGATGGAGATCCAGACCTGCAGACTATAACGACGTTGCGCCACTGTCAATCTTCTTCGTAAGGCCACATAACAAGTGGGGTTTCTTCGCCCATATAGGCACCCTCCATATTGAAACTACACCACTCAACCGCTTCTTCTTCCGTCATCCCTTCTGCGACGAGCAGTTCGAGCAACTTTTCTCCACTGTAAATTAGCTTGGGTTCGGGCAACCAAGAGTCTGTCATACCGATAATGGCACCGTCATAGCCTGTAAATTTGAGCATTGTGGTATCCGCGGGGGTAGGGGAGGTATGGATGTTACTGGGGGTAAAAAAGGGAAGCAAGGGGTGGGGTAGGGGGTTTGGGGAAATTTGGGAATAAAGTGGATGTTGAAATTTTTTGGTCGGTGAATGCGCGGAATACAGTATATAGGATATGGGACTCCTACCTGCGCCAAGGGGGGCTCCGCCCCCGGTAGGGTCGACGCTACGCCACGCTTCGGAAAAAATCCACTTTTTCTGCGCCAATTGTATAAACTGTTTATACCGTTTACCCCGTTTCCTGGTTTGCCCTGGTTCGATGAACGACATATAAATAAGGAATAAAACTTTTTTAAAAATTTTTTGTAAAAAGACTTGACAGGATGATTAGACCTGATATCATGTATCCAACGTCGACGAGATCGACGGCAACCAGGAGAGACAAGATGGCTAAATTGATTTACTGGGTCGCGCCTTGCCAATATGACAACCGATGCTACTCACTAATCGGCAAGACTAAAAAGGATGTCGCTGAACAAGTAGCACGGGAATGGAACCCCAAAGGATACGGACCTATCGAGAAGCGCGAGATCTACTATAAGGATGCCTTCGATCTTTTCGAACAACTGACAGGAGAGGGAGGGGATAGGCTCTGGGGAACTTTGGCCTAGAAATTGCATGGGCCTGGGGGTAAAAAAATAAAAACCCCAGGCCCTATATATAAATTAAAAGAGTTCTAATGTTTATAATAATTATATTATTTAATACTAAAATATACACCCCACACGAGAAATTTTCTGATTTTCATTTTTTTTTTATTTTTTATTAATTTATAAATAAAACTCTCTAAGGAACCTCTCAACAGGACATCGTGTCTATTCCTGTATTAAAAAATACAATTCGTACAAACGTAGCAACATTGATAATTAACACTTGAAAATCCATGTATAACCCTTTATATTATCAATCTTATAAACAGCCCAACAAACCACTCAATCTTAAAAGTATTAAAAGGTAGAATTTACAATGGCAATTTATCATTCATCATCGCTAATCCGTACCCGCTACCTATCTCCAACCAATGCCAGGGGATCAAGAATCAAGGCATCATGTAAAGCGGGCTCGATCACTATCCCATACCCGCATGAACTGTCAGGGGCAGATTGTCATGTCCTGGCTGTAAAAGCCCTAATTAAAAAATTAAAACTCGACTGGGGCTCTGAATTTATAATTGGCGAAGACGACCAGGGGCTTTACTTTGTGCCGTCACTTTGGAACTTTAATCGCGTAGACCTGGAGGCATGAGATGAACATAAGAGCTGTAGAAATTTTGTTGAGCGATGCCAGGGGCATTTATATCCCTAAAAACTTTGTCGAAGATTTCGACCTGGAGAAATGGCATTTAGATCCCGATTCATGGGAAGTTCAAACATGCCTAGCGGGGCCAGGGCCCTTCGATTATTTCGATGCCTGGAATGAGATTTTATGTAAGGCATATTATGAAAAGGACGGCAATACCTGGGAACTTTACCAGGACGGGGACTTATTCGCGCTATGCTCTGCAAGAATGACGGATGAAGAAAAGCAAAACATGGGGTTCGAATTATGACAACCTGGTACAAAGACTGGTTCCTAATTGCGGAGCGGCAACACGATGGCTCGATCCTGGTCACGGCATCGAATGATTCGGAACGATTCAAAAAGGTTTTTTATTTCTACACGATGCGACAGGCCCTAAGTCTGGTGCGGGAAATCATAAGAGGGTAAGACAATGAAGAAATCACTTAACGCTGTCCTGGCTTTTTTATCCTGGGCTCTATTGATGGGGGCTCTAGATCAGGGGGAGTGGGTGCTATCTCTCGCAATGATGGGAACACTTGCAACCTGTTTCCTGATTGAAGCCGAACTAATTTAAAAATTATTTTTAAAAAGACTTGACAAGATATTTAGACCTGATACAATGAACCCACGTTGAAAGATCAACGGCAACCAAAGGAGACAAGCAATGTTCGCTCATCTTTATAAGGCATCAAAAGCGCAAGCCCTGGCAAACCAGGGTGCTAAGTTCCAAGTCATCATTACCAATTCCGCTCAACCTATCGGGGGAATAACGCTACCCTGCCAGGGTGTGAAAGAAGCCAGGGCAATGGCAAAACAATATAACGCAAGCCCCTACAATTTCTAATTGACTGGGGCCCGAGAGGGCCCCTACAAAACCCAAACCAGGAGACAAGCAATGGAAACCAAAATCAAAGTATCAACCCTTAAAGCTATAGCAATGTTTTCAGCATTGAAGGATATCCGGTACTACCTAAAGGGTGCTTATGTCCAGGCAAAGGACGGCATTTATAGAATCACGGCAAGCGATGGACACACCCTGGCTACGTCTACATGGTTAGAAGATCCAGGCCCCGAGTTCGATGTCATCATTCCAAAGGAAACCCTGGACCTAGTGCTGAAGGCATGTGGCAAGAGTGAGCACATAACGCTCGCAAAAGACGGGGAGACCTGGAGTCTAGCCAATATCCCCTTCACACCCTTAGATGGTAGATACCCCGATACACAAAGGGTCTGGCCCGATGCCGAGAAGATGGATGGCAAGCCCTGTTTACTCAATCCCGAATACTACGCACGCCTAGGCAAGATCGCAAAATCCGAGGGTGTAGGTTACGAAGGCATTCAACAATGGTGGTCTGATTCCCTATTCCTTTTCCAGGTTGGTGCTATTCGCGGAATCATCATGCCCTTGCGGGGAGACATCAACAAGAACGAGCGCCCCTGTTACTAGGGGCCCCACACAAAGCAAGCCA
>Ga0213920_1001854_pt1 | contig 10922 bp, 8 predicted proteins | sample McNCre1117MG_FD_161054 | JGI IMG/M metagenome (GOLD analysis project Ga0213920, IMG submission 161054) | Freshwater microbial communities from McNutts Creek, Athens, Georgia, United States - 11-17 MG | ecosystem: Environmental > Aquatic > Freshwater > Creek | place: USA: Georgia | collected...
GGTGTCGCTGCCGCAAGGCGGTGGAGGCGGGGGTAAGAACCCGTTGCAGACTGTTCTGATGATTGCCGTTTTGGTCGTGGCCAACGCCTATGGCGCTCAGCTGGCCGCATCGTTTGGATATTCCGGGGCGGTAGCGACTTCGGTGGCATCGGCCGCAATCGCTGTGACGGGTTCGATCATCGTGAATGCCTTGGTCCCGCTACCCAATCAGAGTCTGCCCAATGCGACAGCTAGTTCCTCTTCGCCAAGTCCAACTTACTCACTGCAGGCGCGTGGCAACTACGGACGGCTGTCCCAGCCAATTCCTGTTGTGTATGGGCAGCATCTGATCTATCCGGATTTGGCAGCGATGCCCTATACGGAGTATGTCGACAACGAGGAGTACCTGCACCAACTCCATGTGATCGGCATTGGGCACTTCCAGTTTGAGGAGCTGTCGATTGATGACAGTCCCATTTCTTCGTTTGAAGAAGTGCAGGCCCAAGTCATTGACCCGGGTGGTCAAAACACCTTGTTCAACAACGATGTGGTGACAGCGGCTGAGGTGACGGGGCAGGAGTTGATTGCCGTCGCTGATACGGGCGGCAGCATCATTGGACCCTTTGCACTCAACCCTGCGGGGACTCAAGTCAATCAGATTGGCATTGACGTTGTGATGATGCGTGGCTTGTACTACGCGACTGATGGTGGAACGCTGGATAGTCGAACCGTTCAATGGCGGGTTGAGGCAAGAACCATCAATGACGATGGGGATGCCACCTCCGGATGGCTTCACCTTGCCGATGAGTCCTACTCGGCAGCTACCAATACAGCTCAACGTAGAACCTACAAATACGGAGTGGGTGCCGGGCGCTACGAGGTGCGCGTTCAAAGGCTAGACACCAAAGACGTCAGTACTCGTGCGGGGCATGAGCTTCGCTGGGGACAGGCCAAGGGCTATCTGGTCAATCCAACTTTTCCGCCGGATTTGACCTTGCTGGCTTTGCGCATGCGTGCAACGGACAACTTGTCGCAGCGGTCATCTCGTTTGGTGAACTGCTTGGTCACACGAAAGCTCCCTGTTTGGTCAAAGACCACAGGGTGGAGTTCACCACAAGCTACTAGCTCGATTGCTTGGGCATTTGCCGATGCAACGCGCTCGAGCTACGGGGCAGGGTTGCCTGATGCAAAGATTGACTTGAATGCACTAGCTCGACTGGACGGCGTGTGGTCTGCACGTGGGGATACGTTCAATGGCGTGTTTGACCAGAACCTAACGGTTTGGGACGCCATGGGGCAGATTGCCAGAGCTGGGCGTGCGGTGCCGTTCCTTCAAGGCGGCATCGTGCGCATTGTTCGAGATGAGCCCAAGACCATCCCTGTGGCCTTGTTCTCCACCCGAAACATCGTGCGCAGCAGTTTGAAGATTCAGTACGTGATGCCAGGTGATGCGACAGCGGATGCGGTCACAGTTGAATACTTCAACCCCAAGAGCTGGAAGCCTGATGAGGTCACGGTGGCCCTTGCGGGTTCGGCCCTCTCTAAGCCTGCTCGCTTGAAGCTCTTTGGTTGCACTGACAAGTTCCAAGCGATGCGTGAGGGAAAGTACATCGCGGCGGCCAATCGATACCGCAGACGAATCATCACTTTTAGGACGGAGCTGGAAGGGCTCATCCCGACCTATGGTGACTTGGTGGCCATCAGCCATGACATGCCTAGCTGGGGCGTCAGTGGTGAGGCCTTGTCTTGGGATGGTGCATCAAAAGTCTTGGTTTGTTCTGAACGCTTGCCTTGGCAGACAGGGGCGAATCACTACATCGCTTTGAGACGCGTAGATGGTTCTGTGACTGACCCGATAGGTGTGACGATCGGAGCGACAGAGCGACATGCAGTGCTGCAGCAAGTGCCGAGCATTGCAATCCAAACGGGTGGAGGTGAGGAGCGAACGCACTTTGCATTTGGGGTAGGGCAGACCTGGGCCCAGATGGCGCGCGTGATGAGCGTCAAGCCTCGAGCTGACTTGGTGGAGGTGACCTGCGTTGCAGAAAGCGCTGCTGTCCATAATGCTGATCAAACATAAACGAACGAGTTGTTCACAACCCGCCTTGAAGTGATTCAGGCGGGTATTTTTTTGGGAGTTATGAAATGCCAGAACCTACGAGCAGCGGAGTGGCAGGAGCCGCCGCTGCATACAAAGCCTTTGGTGGAACGGCTGCTGCCGCCGCCAGTGGCGCAACGCTTGCTGCTGTCGTGGTCATGCTCATGACGCCTCCCCGTGACAAGCGTGAGTGGACAGTGGGGTTGATCAGTACGGTGGTCTCAAGCATTGGAGGTGGTGCGACCACGATCGAGTATTTCCAGCTTCACCACTGGGCGTTCTCGACGGTTGGCTTGTGCGCCATGGGCGGTTTGATCTTTGCCTGCGGCTTGCCCGGTTGGGCATTGGTGCGGTGGATTTTTAACTTCATAGAGGAGAGGCGTGATGCCTCTATTGATGAGGTTGCCAAAGATGTGAGGGAGATGCTGTGAAGCCACAAGAATTCATTGCATTCATTGGGCCTGCCGCACGGGCGTGCCACAAGTCCACGGGCGTTCCAGCCAGCATCACGGTGAGCCAGGCGGCACTTGAGTCTGGTTGGGGTGAATCAGGGCTTACCAAGACGGCCAAGAACCTGTTCGGTATTAAGGCAGACAGTTTGTGGCGCGGTGAAACCGTGACGCTTGACACCAAGGAGTTCATCCGAGGGCAGTGGGTCGTCGTGCCCGCTAAGTGGCGTAAGTACCCGACATGGCAGGCTAGTGTGGATGACCATGCTGCATTCTTGAAACGCAACCCTCGCTACAAAGACTGCTTCTTGTGTGTCTCGGCGCAGACCTTTGCGCGCGCGCTCCTTAAAGCAGGCTATGCCACGGACCCTGACTATGCCGACAAGCTCATTCGTTTGATTGGTACCTACAGCCTGGCTTCACTTGACGGGGAGGGCGTATGAGCTTGATTCGTGCGTTCCTCGAATTGAATAAATCCTTGTTTCTCAAGGGACTGCTGCTTCTCATGGCGTTTTTACTAGGCCTGCAGATGGGGCAATCCCGTCTGCAGCGCCGGTGGGATGCTGAGAAGCAGAACGTGCAAATCGCACAAGCAAAGCAAGAGCAACACGCTACCGATGTAGCTCAAGTTCAAAACCAAATATCGAAGGAGATCTCTGATGACTATCGCAAGAAGTCGAACCTATTGGCTAGTCGTGGCTTTGTTCTTGGGCCTGAGCGGGTGCTCGACCAGTCCGAACTCAGTTCAGACGGTTTGCCCGCCGTTTCCACAAATTCCGAAGGAGTTGCTGATGGCTCCACCGACATTGCACCTTCTCCCTTCAGAGATGAGATAGCGGATTTAGGTTGTGTGCAACTTCGCCAAGATGCAACTCAAACAACGCTTATGCTGATTGAAATCCAGCGTTGGTATCGGCGTGCATATGGATTCGAGAGGTAAAGTTGTGTGCGTTATTCAAAACAAAGCAGCCTTTTTGTGACTGCTGCATATTTATCTTAGGTTGCCGCGCTACGATACTTGGCATATTGAAATCATTTGGGGCGGTTCATGGCTAAGCTTTGTCATCTGGCAATCCAAAACTTTCGCTCGATACAAAAAATGTCATGGGCACCGTCCGATGGCATTAACTGCTTGATCGGGCCGGGCGACAGTGGAAAATCGACCATCCTTGATGCGATAGACCTGTGCCTAGGTGCGCGTCGCAGCGTTGCTTTCGGTGACACGGACTTCCACAATCTAGACGTTACTCAGCCTATCGTCATACTGGCTACTCTTGATGATTTACCTGACCAGCTATTGAATCTTGATGTCTATGGCGACTTCTTGCGGGGCTTCGATCCGGAAACGGGGCGGGTAGAGGATGAGCCAAGATTCGGCATTTCGACTGTTCTGACCCTTCGCCTTACTGTGGCGGCAGACCTTGAACCTGTGTGGACTCTCTATTCGGATCGCGCGCAACGTGATGGGCTAGAGCGTAGCCTTGCGTGGAAAGATCGTGCGTTACTTGCTCCAGCACGCATTGGAAGTTTCGCGAACAGTAACTTGTCTTGGTCGCGTAATTCGGTACTTAATCGTCTGACGGAAGACCGAGCAGAATTAGGATCGCAGCTTGCTGCTGCTGGTCGACTGGCTCGTGCTAGCTTTGGCGACAAGGCTGATGCTCAGCTTACTGATGCCCTGACTACTGTGACAGTTGTGGCTAATAGCTTGGGTGTTCCTGTGGGAGCATCTGCGCGCGCATTACTTGACGCGCACTCGATATCGATTGGAGATGGCGCCATATCGCTGCATAACGAAGCTGGGATTCCCCTGCGCTCCCTTGGGACCGGATCATCAAGGTTGCTTGTCGCGGGTCTTCAGCGAGAGGCTACCGCGTCGGCCTCGATCGCGCTTATCGATGAAGTTGAGTATGGACTTGAGCCTCATCGCCTTGCGAGGTTGCTAGATTCGCTTGGTGCAAAAGACGATGGCGAGTTGCTGCAGACGTTTATGACAAGTCATTCTCCTGTCGCCTTACGAGAGTTGACCGCAGATCAAGTGTTCGTCGTACGTACACAGCTTGATCGGCACCGAGTACGTCGCGTCGGGGCGGTAGACGATATTCAAGGAATGCTGCGCAAGAATGCTGAAGCTTTTTTGGCTAAGTCTATTGTTGTGTGTGAGGGCGCATCTGAAGTTGGATTTGGGCGAGGTCTGGATCAGTACTGGAGCAATAAGGGGCATACCTCGTTTTTTGCGCTTGGGGGGGCCTATGTGGATAGCGGAGGTAGTGAACCCGATCGCTGTTTTGAGCAAGGCAGTGCACTTCTGAAACTTGGATATCGCGTGTTGGTTCTGGCTGACGCAGACAAACCGCCTACCCCCGTCGTGGTTCAGGCGTTTCACGATGCTGGTGGGGAGTCGGTAACTTGGCGGCAAGGACGTGCTCTTGAAGATGAGCTCTTTCACAGTCTTTCAGACGAAGGTATCGATGAGCTGCTCGCGAAGGCCATTGACATTCATGGTCGCGATTTAGTTAATGACCACATCAAGTCGAAGACCGGCGGTAAGGTGGACTTGGATGCTGTCGAATGTGAGTCGATTTTTGACAGTTTCTCAGATGACACAAAAACTTTGCTAGGGATTGCAGCGCGGACGAAAGGCAATGGTTGGTTCAAGTCAATAACTGCATTTCAAGAGGTTGCAAATGAAATTGTGGGGCCGCAGCTAGCTGAGGCTGATGCGGACTTTCAAGTGTTAATCAATAAATTCCGTGATTGGATTCATGCAGCCTGAACTCGATCTGTTGTCGGTTGACCGTGGGTCTGTAACCGCACCTGCTGGCTGCGGAAAGACGCATCTCATCGCCTTTTCGTTGTCGAAGCACGTTGGCACTAAGCCTGTTCTCGTGTTGACCCACACTAATGCAGGAGCCGCAGCTTTGCGTCAGCGCATGAAGAAGGCCAGCGTTGCTTCATCAAGCTTCCGGGTATCTACGATTGATGGTTTTGCCATGCGTCTTATCGCGATGTTTCCGATGCGAAGTGCCATCGACTCACGTGTTCTTGAAATTGCGGACCCACGCAACGATTACCCTTCAATACGAAATGCGGCTCTTGCTCTTTTGCAAGCACGTCATTTATCTGCTGCTTTGCGGGCTACATATGCTAGGGTCATCGTCGACGAATACCAAGATTGCAACCTTCTTCAGCACAGCATCATCGATGCACTCGCCTGTGAGCTGCCAACGGTTGTTCTAGGAGATCCTATGCAGGCGATTTTTGGCTTTGCGGGCAATCGATTGGTTAATTGGACTCAAGACGTCGTCACTCGATTTCCCTCCATTGGAGAGCTCGAGACCCCATGGAGGTGGATAAACGCTGGTAACGAGGAGCTAGGTCGTTGGCTGCTGCATGTCCGATCTGAACTGCAGGCAGGCCGCAATGTTGATTTGAGCACTTCGATTGCCGGGCTTGAGTGGATCCAGCTGGACCGAGCTGATCTTGAGGGCGGGCGTCGAACTGCTGCCCATACGCGACTTCAAGAGGGGGAGGAGACCGTCCTCATCATTGGCGATGCTCGCAATCCCCGCGGAAGACATCAGTTCACGAGCCAGACGCGAGGAGCCACATCAGTCGAAACGGTTGACCTTGCTGACCTGACTGGCTTCGCTCGCCGATTTGACTTGATTCGGGCTGACGCTCTTGATCACTTGGTTAACTTCGCAGGAGAAGTCATGACTGGTGTAAATGCGACAACGTATCTTGGTCGTATCAAGACGTTGCAAGGTGGGCGAGCTAGAAATTCTCCATCCCCGGCTGAAGATGCTGCTCTAGCTTTTGCCAAGCAGCCAACATTGGGTGCGGCCTTGCAGGTGTTACAGCAGCTGGAAGCTCAGCCTGGGGCGCGTGTTTTTAGACCAGAGATGTTGAATTGTTGCCTGTCGGCCATGCGTTCTGTAGCTGGTGAGAAAACTTTCTTGGATGCAGTGCTGCAAGCTCGTGAGCGGAATCGCCATTACGGACGTCCCGTCGCGCGCAGGGCTGTTGGAAGCACGCTTCTTCTTAAGGGGTTGGAGGCCGATGTCGCGGTCATCCTGCAACCTGAGCAGATGGACGCATGCAACTTATACGTTGCACTGACTCGCGGTGCTAAACGTGTATTGGTTTGCTCAGAGCGTAGTGTGCTGAGTTCTTGAGGAGGATCACACATTTGTGGACCTCGGTTCAAATCCACAACTTCAGCATGCACAACATCGGTGCGTTTTTGCCGTTAAGTTCTTACCGCGGATTACCGCCTATTTGCTTTTGATTACTAAGTAGTCGAAATAGAATGTTCGTAAGTAGTCAACCATCCACCACCATATTTTTGCATTGTAAAAATGCGACTCTGTCAATACGGATATTGCTGGTTGTTGCTAGTTCAGTGATGACAGTTGCGTACGCAATATCCGTATTGATTTTCTGATCTCCGGTTGAAGTCTGCTTACCGGAAGTGAATCTAAAAAATATTCACTCTCTTACAACCATAAGTAATCCATATAAATCAACAACTTACGCGTGATGTAGGTTGTTGACTAGTTGCGGGCAAACCGCACTTTCCTAGTGAATTTTGAAATACTTTGAACCATTTGTAAGCGGCTCTAAATTTATAGTTCTTTTCCGCGTCGTTTTTCGGTGGGTTGTGGTTGAACCAAGCAAGACTCTTCATAAGCCTGGACATCAACTAGTCGATATAAAACTCGGCCTCCTATCTTGAGATAAGGGATCCCCACACCTTCTACTCGCCACCGTTGTAAACGAGAGGCCGAGCATAGCCATCTCTCGGCCAACATATCTTCTGTTAATAAATCTCTAGGTTGGTGAGAATTTTTTCGAGCAGCAGCCATTCGTTTTTCATGTTCTAGCTGCCTGGGTGTTTTTGACGCCTCCATTCGAAGAATTCCAGTCGCCAATATTTGGTTCAGCTCCGCACTTCTTTCGTCTTCAGTCATCTGAGTCGGATCAATACCGCTGTTGACCGGTTTTGACAAATCGATTGATTTTTTCTTTGATTTCCTAGGTGTTTTCTTGGTCACCATGTGGGAGCTCACTAAGGGTGAATCTTGATTTACTGCTGGCGGTGATGTTTGACTTGTTGATAGCTGGGTGTTGGTCGCAATTTTTGTGGGGCTGGATTTCGACGTTTTATTTTTCTGACCTTTAGCTGTCCACTGCTTGTTGCGTTCAATAAAAATTTCTAGCTTTCGTCTTTCAGTGAGAAGCATCGGGATGCTGATTGTCCATTCACCGTCCTTAAAGGATGTAACTGATTCATCGAGAGTGCGTCGGTCAATTTCTTTTAAGCGTTCCTGTGCTTCCTTGACTCGCTGAATTCGATCTTTTTCTCGTTCACGCATATGGACTCTGATCTAAGTAAATCGGAAAGTTAGATTACCCAAAGGTTACTTGTTGTCATTGCCTACCGTTAACGTTGATATCTATCATTCCGATCTGGAGCGAGCTGTCCTTCGGTTTGCAGCTCACGATATCGAGTGCGGTAACAGCACCAACAAACAGTCCATCTGGAAACCGTTCCCGTCCTACGATTACCATAAGCATTGCATTTAGCTCGTGTTGTGATTCATTGAAAATCTCTAGCGCTTTACGCATGTCAGTGCTTGATGGAGTAGGGAGTTCTTCTGGGTGAGTGTGCCAGTCTCCAATGTAATGAAGCCCATCCATAAAAAGGCGTGCAATGTCTTTGCGCTCAGTTTCTCTGTCTGGCCAAAAGCCAAATCTTGTGCGTCGCGAACGGCCACTTGTTACGGTCGCAAGCTCGACCACAATCGAACCCTCCATGAAACGCGCAAAAAGCTGTCCCCCTATTTCTTTCGCTAGGAAGGAGCGTTGCCTGTTACTAGACAACACATCGAGACAGCAAGTGCTGAATACATATGGTTGACCTTGAAAGACGTAATGCACGGAGACTTTCAATCAGATGACGAATTGATAACGACGACTATCGCCGAATTCATTGATGCGGGAAAGCCAGATTGGTTTTAGCGACAGACTATTACGGGAAAACTCGTTGACATCGCCCACCCACACACGGTGTATCGAATTGCTTACGCGTCCCAAAAGCGCATCTAGCGCAAGCTCCCCAATGAGAGTAGTGCTGTTGAGTGCGCTTAGCGATGAGTAGGGCTGATAAAACGCTCCACAAGAAGGCTCACGAGGTAGTCCAGGTGCAGTGTCCAAATCTACTACCGGCTCGATTAGAAGACCACTTTCGTTAGTGACGTCGCGTAGTCGTCGGCTGGCTGGATAGCAGAAAACCGCATGTGCAGCCGTTCCAAATGGCTCCATCCATCCAAACAGAACTGGAGGCATATCGGTTGTCGACATAAGTGCATCAAGGTGATGGTTGCTCGCAGGCTCCCCAGTTACCGAAATCACTAAGTCAGCTCTTTCAAGCTCCGTGCGATTTTTCTTAATCCAATCCTCCCACCGAGAGGCTACTCCCGATACTTCAGCATTTGGCAAGCTGCGTTTTATTAATGATTCAAGTGCTAAAGCTTTGGCATACCCTACCTCGTGGCCGCCGAGAACATGCCGTCCCACGTTTTGCCAGGAAAGTACATCGGCGTCAATCAAGGTAAGCTTTCCGACCCCAGCTTGTGCCAGTTGTACCGAGAGCTGTCCACCAATGGCACCACAACCAATGACAACAACATGCGAAGACCTCAAGTCTTCAGCTGCCCCGCCAGTTGTTCGCTTATGGAGAAAATCGCGGTGAACCTCGGTCACCCTGAAGTGAGGGAATCGATTTGGAACAACGCAGAGCGCCTGAAGTCGAGAGCGTATTTTTCCCCTTGCGCCTTGTCGAAAACCAGGTATCCCAGAATGCCTGAGGCCAGGCATTCTTACTTGCTTTGGGGTAAGCAGCATGGCCCCCAAGTACACGCATGAGCTTTCATGCTTGAATGTCAGAATGATTGGAAGACTTTTTCGAGCTCTCCACCGAGATACTGCGGTGTAAAGTTCTGTTGATGCACCTGCCTCTTCAACCAGACTTATTAGGTCTTTCATCGTCAACGGGTACTGCTTGGGGTGAAGAGGCGTTGTGAGCTGGACAACAAGCGCAGGTTCAAATGGCCCTGCATAGCGACGTTGACCTGACTTTGCCCAGGAGTTGAGCACATCTTTGGAGCTAGCTATTACGAAATGACCGCTTACCTTGTCAATAGCGGAAGTCCAGACGCAGTGGGCTGAAGGCGGACTCTCTGCCAGCCATGCTTCATTGGGGGAGTGCTCAACTAGGCTCCAATAGCTTTGAGCTTCGCGGTAGAAGTCATCTTCGTTATTGCCAGCTTTTCCCTCAGCAAGCAATTTCACTGCTTCGCTTACGAGTTGAATAATGTGCGCAATGTCAACTGGTAGTGTGAATAGGCTACCAGCCGGAACCATGCAAAGATGACCATCACTTTCAACATGTGGATACGAGACTCCATTGATGGCGTTTGGTAGTGCTACAAGGGGAAGTGACCAAGGAAACTTTTCATCGACTGCGACCAAAAGGTCGCAAGGGTCGTTTGGCAAGGCATCTGGTAGGCGCCATCCCGCAACGAGTCCTTGTCGGTTGGGAAAGCGCTTCTTTAGGGGCTCTATGCCAATTGAAGACGCAGAGGGCCACCAATCTGTAATTGCCATGTGAAGCTGTTTCACAGCTTCTAACTGACCGAGCGTATCAGGCATATTGCCCCGTACCGCCTCTTTTGTCGACCGGCTGCTTGGGTTCTACTGGTAGTTTCCCAGAGTTGCCCGAGCCACTGTCATCCTCAATTTCCTTGATTCTTTTATCCCAGTAGTCTGTGTAGAACACCGACTTCATTGCCTTCAATGCCATTAGTTCGTCACAGTCGAAGCGCTCAATTTTTGAGAGTTCGTCGATGGCTATCTTTAATTCGTCGCGCATCTTGCGAACTCTTGAAAGAGTCTGCTCTGTTGTGATTTCTTCTCTAGGGTCAACAGGCCGACAGACAGTTTCTTGAAGTAGTAAGCGATTGCGTATTGCCCGCATTACAGCCAGCAACGCTTGGTCATCTCTGTTAATCCATCCTTGATGCGGGTACGCCTCGTTAGCAAGCACTGAAATGATGAATCCGCTTGGCATGGACCAAGAGCTTCGACTCTTAGACCAAAATTTAAGCAGTCGAACGATGCGTCGAAGCTGGCGACCATTGGTGTCGTCAGGGCTCTTGTTGGTAACCGAGTCATTGAACCAGTTTGTGATGTCTTCTGGAGCTGACACTTTCCATTCACCTGCCGATGCAAGTTCTTTTTTAGTCTTGCCGTCTTCTTCATAGAATCGATAAACGGGTATGTCAACATGAAATCCGTCGTTGTAGTAAACGCGTACGCAGTTCTTTCGGACT
>Ga0213920_1001856_pt1 | contig 10906 bp, 11 predicted proteins | sample McNCre1117MG_FD_161054 | JGI IMG/M metagenome (GOLD analysis project Ga0213920, IMG submission 161054) | Freshwater microbial communities from McNutts Creek, Athens, Georgia, United States - 11-17 MG | ecosystem: Environmental > Aquatic > Freshwater > Creek | place: USA: Georgia | collected...
TTGCTATGAATAGGCTAGTGTTAGCTAGCCCTGCTATTATTATTATGCGTTGAATCATACTCGCACCATTGCCACTACTAGGCAGATTGCTAGGCATACTAGGCCCGCTTTCACGGATACGATTGCTCCTATCGCTAGGCATACTAAGAATGCCATGTGTTAACTCCTCGCTAGGCTAGCTAGCTTATTGGTTGCCTGCTACGCGACTCACTGCGTTGCATGCTAGCCTGGTAGTGCAGACGGCGTGCCACTGCTAGCTCGCATTTAATTCGAGATGGGCTTGCTGCATCGTATAAATATTAGACGGCTGCCTGAAAGATATGCAGGCGGGCAGGGCTAGGCTAGTTGCCTGACGCTATGGGTTAGCTCGGTGCTCGTGCCGGTGAGCGATGCTACACGATGCGGAAGGGCTGCCAGATCGAATAGGTTCGATATGGCGATGCTTAAGCATACTGTGTTGCACAAGCATGGGGGGCGCATAATTAAACAGAACTGGAGCTAGGGCTAGCTATAAGGCTAAAAATATAGTGCTACTAATACTACGCGTCATTTTTCGTCCTATTTAGCCCGTTTCTATTTTGGGTAAGCGCCCATGCGTTCTGTGCAACACAGTATGCGTATGCATTACCAGAACGCATATAGCAGAGATGGCAGCGTGTAGCAGCGGGCTCGCGCTCGTGTTACAGCTTAGCTCGCGTATATTCGAGCTCGCGGTTCGTGTAGCATCGGTGCGTGCGCTCGTGTTACTGCCTCTTATATATGCAATAACACAGCGCGCATGCACATGCGTGGCGCGTCGAGCAGGCAATGACGCATAGCAAACAATAGGCGAACCCCCTGCCCACCCAATGCCACCCTGGGAGGAAGCGCGCATGCGTGTACCTGGTTCCCTCGGAAGTTTATGCAAAATTCCAAATTGACGCGCTTCAGCATAAGCAGCACCTGCCGCATCCCTATATGAGTATAGGGCAGCCGGAGCTGCGCGTCACATATACTAGCGCTTAGCTAGCTTAAGCATGCTTACTAGTATCTGGTACTCGCCAGGCTCGCGGGAAGGCTTGCCCTTACCTACGTCAGCTAGCTTATATCTGCTTGTAGTACCAGGCTTGTGCTTGGGGGTAGGCAGCTTCTCGATCTTGCCGCCTGCTGCTAGGTATTCTTCTAGGGTCTGTCTCTTAGCTGACACGGTAGTTCTCGCTAGGGAAGTTGTTCGCGTCGACTGACACCGCAGCGCCGCTCACCCTCGCTTCGCTCGGATCGTATAATGTAACTAGGAAGCTCCCAGGGAATCTAGTATTTAGTCAAGTCTAGGTAATGCAGTTTATTTGTAATTAATACAACGCATCAATTTCTGCTCCACTAGCTAGCTTAGGCATGCTAAACTAGTGCCTAGTTACTTTGACCCACACGTCAAACTAACTAGGTTACTAACTAGGTTAGCCTCCTGCCTCGAATTGGGCTTGCATACGCGACTAGCGTTGGTAAATATCAAAGCATGGTATTTGACGTAAAAGACCCAGACGGACCTCCTGCTGGGTCAATAAAGCTAGACCCGGACGTAATACGCGAGATGAAAAGGCAAGGCATGCGAATGCCGCAAGGAGTGGCTACCTCTGATTGGGTAGAACCTGCTGAGCTTAATCATCGGCACGATGAGATAATATGCCTCATGCTGCAAGGGTGGACTAAGAAGCGCATAGCCGCACACATGGAGATGTCTTACGATTACATTGTAGACATAACGAACTCAGACTTATTCCAGCGCGAGTACGCCGAAGAACGCCGCATCCGCAATCTCCCAATAGACCGCAAGCGCCTGGAGAGCTTATTCGAGGACGCGATAAGCACGGTCGAGCGAGTAATGCTGAATCCAGAAGAGAGAGGCACTACACGACTCGATGCGGCGAAGTTCGTAGTGGAGCAAGCAATAGGCAAAGCTAAGCAGGATGTCGATGTGAAGGGCACGGTGCTACTCGATGTGATTAATTCGATTGAGAGGCTGCGGGATGCTACACCGACAACTGTACTAGACAAGCCCAAGACTGCGGCTGATAATTTCGTGGACGAGTTTATTCCTGATAACTTTGCAATTGGCAAACGAGGCGACAGTGGCACGCAAGAAGAATCCTAATGAGGATGCCGATAAAGGCTTCATGGACGAGCTGGACGAGGCTAGTGAGGGACCGGGGCATGATGCTCGGGAACTCAAGAAAGCTTTCAAGTGGGATCGCAATGTAGCGTCTCCAGTAATGGCGCCCAGCTCCTCGACGGAGAAGCAATTAGACGCGAAGCGTAAGTCTGCTGCTGGTAAGAGTACGTTTGCAGGGGAACAAGCTTACAAGATTAACAAGCGACGAGGCAGATAGCTTACGCATCGCCTGGTGAGAGGCAATCGAGATGGGCATTATTGTAAGTAGTTCTGGCAGCGGGGGCGGGATAACGGCGTATGCGAATTATGCTTCACTGCCTGCTGCTCCTGCGGATGGCACTGTAGCTGCTACGCTAGATACGGATAGCTTATATATTTACGACCAGGGCACAGTAGCCTGGAAGCTAGTAGGTAGCCCTACTGCTGCGATGAGCATTACTACGTTCGGCTCATCTCCTAATACGAGCGGATTGACGCTGTCTGCTGGTGTGCTGAATATGCAGCCTGCGGATGCGACGAATCCTGGAGGAGTGTCTACCGGTGCTCAAACATTCGGCGGCGTTAAGACTTTCACTTCACCGATATTTATTACTCCTGCGCTTGGAACTCCTGCTTCTGGGGTGCTTACGAATTGCACGGGGCTTCCGCTTACAACTGGAATCACTGGTACTCTAGCGGTAGGCAACGGAGGAACTGGCTTAACTGCTGGCACATCAGGCGGCATACCCTATTATAATTCTACCTCGACTATGCTCTCCTCTGGAGCGCTTACGTCGAATGCTATTACGCTTGGTGGAGGCGCTGGTTCTGCTCCTACATCACTAGCGCTTGGCTCTGCTGGCCAGGCTCTTATGTCTGGTGGTGCAAGCACTCCGACGTGGGGCACACTTGGCCTGTCTGGTGGAGGAACTAACTCCACAACTGCGGCTAGTGCTGGCTCTGTAGTTTACTCTACTGCTTCGGCAATGGCTTACTCAGCAGTAGGTACTTCAGGGCAAGCGTTAATCTCTGGTGGAACTGGAGCGCCTACATGGTATGCTCCTACGGCTGGATCTATTTTATTTGCTGGTACAAGTGGAATACTTCAGCAAGATAATGCCTCATTGTTCTTTGATGATTCGCAGAACTTTGTAGGACTTCAGCAGACCTCGCCACTTCATCCATTGCATTTAACGAAAACAAATACGATCGCGAACAATACAGACAGAAGCTGTATCTTCTCAGACTGGACGACTACGCCAGCAGGAACTACAACTGGCAAATTTTCTGGTATATATTCTAGCGCAGTCTCAAGCGGAACAAACGGTTATAATAGCTTATACGGAGTAAGGTCCACGGCTACTAACTCTTGTTCTGGTGCTGTTACAAACATTGCAGGCTATGAGACTACCGTAACGGCTTCGGCATCTTCAGCGGCACCGACTACGCTTGCCGGAATAATGTCCACGATTACTCTATCGTCTACGACAACTCCCACAAAGGCTTATGGTTCAAAACAAGATATTACTTCAACTGCCAATGGTACTTATGCGAACGTATATGGGCATCATTCTAAGTACACGACAAGCACTTCGCACAATACGACTACAAACTACTTTGGATTCTACTCAGACGTATCGAATAACGTAGGCACGATCACGAGCGCGTATGGCTTCTATATGCCAACGCTTACGAACTCTGCGACTCTTACGAATCGCTGGGGCGTGTATGTGCAAGATACGACTGCGCAGAATTACTTTGGTGGAAACACTGGAATAGGTACGGCGACGCCTGGAGCGCTGCTAGACGCCACGCTAACTGACTCGGGCACTACTTCGCTAATAGCTGCTGAGAGACTTGGTCACTTCTCCTCTGGCACTCCCGCTGCTAACTTTGGTGTGACTCAAGATTTCTATCTTCACTCTTCAACCAACACAGCAAGGCTTGCTTATCAGGTTGAAGTCGCATGGCAGACTGCTACGGATGCTTCTCGTACTTCTTACAATAAGGGTTATGGTGTCCTATCTGGTACTACAACAAAGATGTGGGATTGGGGTCGTGGTGGAGTTGCTACGTTTGAGGTATTTGGTAAAGACACAAATACCACGTTCTTATCGGCAAGCGGATGCGCTGGCGTAATCAATGCTGATACGACGGCGGGCAATACTTCTATCATTGTCATGTCATCTGAGAATACGGCCAAAGCTGCATTTATAGGAAGTAAGTCGAACGATCTTTATTTAGGAACTGGCAACGTCTCCGCTGTCCGCATGTACATGCAGGCGACTACTGGCTATGTTGGAGTAAATACCACGTCTCCAGGTTCATTCATGCATGTCGCGGGCTCGATTCAGAATAAAGTGAGTGCTCTGTCTGCTGACACTACGCTGGATGACACTCACAATGTAATTTCTATGGACGACTCGGCGGCTAGCAAAACGCTTACTTTACCGGCGGCATCGTCCACGATTATTGGACGAACGTACAGAATTAAGAAAATAGGATCAGCGAACACAACAACTATTGCGCGCGCTGGATCGGATACTATCGACGGCGCGACATCGGTTGTATTAAGTGTTCAATATCAGTCAGTAACAATTGTTTGTGTATCCGCAACCACATGGGGAGTTTGGTAATATGAATCCGTTAGCTTGGAATAAAGAAGTAGAGCTGCCATCTGGCGTTGTCCTTACCTATTGGGTTATGGAAACTATGGAAGTTAATTTCAAAGACGCCTCAGCTTTAGTTTACTACTACGGATATATTTCTGAAGCTGCTTACGAGGCTGGTAAACAGCCGATTCAATCTGGCATTGCTAAGATTAGCCTAGCCGGTATGGAGTTTAACTCACAAGTAATTGCTGCGGTTAACGAACTCGCTCAGGTTGGCGAGAATGGCGGGGCTGCTTAATGTCTTATAATTATCCGATTCCCATAGGTGGATATACGACGACAGCTACAGCAGCTGGAACCACTACATTAACTGTAAACAGTACGCTTTTACAATATTTCACTGGGACTACTACTCAGACAGTTTTATTGCCTGTTGTTAGCACAATGCCTTTAGGTATGACTTTCACAGTAGTTAATAACTCTACTGGCGTAGTTACAGTTCAAAGTTCTGGTGCTAATACGTTAATGTCAATGCCAGCGTCTTCTGTTGCAACTTTCACGTCTATTTCTCAAAGTGGAACTGGAACTGCATCGTGGAGTGCGAATTATTCTAGCACTGGCGCTGCGATTCAGCAGACTGTACAAACATTTACTTCAGGTTCTGGTACTTATACAACGCCAGCTAATTGTATCTCTTTAAGAGTTATTATGGTCGGTGGCGGTGGAGGAGGAGCCGGTGGTGGAACCAGTGGATATGGCGCCGGTGGTGTTGGTGGAAATACTACCTTTGGAAGTTCGCTATTAACTGCAACAGGCGGTGCTGCTGGGCAAACTGCCGCTAACGGATCAGCCGGCGGTGGAACTACTATAAATTCTCCAGCCATTAAAATTATAGGAGCTACTGGTGGTTTCGGCGGTTCATCGTCTCGCTCTGGCGTTTCTAACTCTGATAGAGGTGGAGACGGTGGGGTATCATTCTTTGGTGGTAATGGCTCTGGTGGGCCAAGCGGCGACGTAACTACTTCAACTGGTAATGCTGCTTACTCTAACTCTGGTTCAGGTGGTGGCGGTGGTGGCGTTGCAATTACTGGCAGTGCTACATATACCGGCACAGGCGGTGGAGCTGGTGGTTATATTCAAGCCATTATTAACGGACCATCTGCCACTTATTCCTACGCGGTTGGAGCTGCAGGAACAGCGGGAACAGCGGGGACTTCCGGTGGAGCTGGTGGTGCTGGCGGTAGCGGTTATATCGTAGTTATCGAAACGTATGCAAATGGTTCTGTCGGTAATGGCGGATTAGTTGCTCCTACGGTTCAGAAATTCACATCGGGAAGTGGTACATATACTACTCCTGCGAATGTTGTTTATATTAAAGTAAAAGCAGTTGGAGCTGGTGGAGGCGGTAGCGGAGGCGGTACCAGTGCGACAAGCGGTGGCAATGGTGGTAATACTACTTTCGGATCTTCTTTACTTACTGCTAACGGTGGTTCACTCGGCAACGTAAGTGGGGTTGGTGGAGCTGGTGGTACTGCTACAGTTTCAAGTCCAGCAATTCAAGTGTCTGCGATAACTGGCGGTACTGGTGGAACAGCTACAAACTGCGTTGCTGGTCAACAAGAGGTCGGCGGCGATGGTGCATCTTCTCCATTTGGTGGAGCTGGCGCCGGAACTGCAAACGGTGCCGGAGTAGCCGCAGCTACTAATTCAGGCTCTGGCGGGGGTGGTGGTTTATCTCAAAATGCCGGGGCAAATGCAGGGACCGGAGGAGGGGCTGGTGGTTACTTAGAGGCAATCATATCTCCCGCAGCGGGTGCAACATATTCTTATGCAGTAGGAGCAGCGGGAACAGCCGGGGGAGCTGGTTCCGGCTATGCAGGTGGAGCAGGTGGTTCAGGTTACATAGAAGTAACTGAATACTACGCAAACGGCGCAATTGGAACTGCAACAGCAATTACAGGTAGTTTAACTACTGCTAATTGTACATCTCCTACAAGACAAACTTTCACAAGCGGTTCGGGTACTTATACAACTCCAACAAGTCCAAGAACTCCATTGTATTTAAAAGTTACAATGGTTGGTGGCGGTGGTGGTGGTTCATCATCTGGAACTGCAAGCTGGAATTCTGGTTCTAACGGAACTGATTCTACTTTTGGATCTTCATTATTAACTGCTCCCAAAGGAACTGGTGGTGCCGGTCAAAACGGGGCTCCAGGAAGCAGTTCTGCTCCTACTGTTAATTCTCCAGCATTAAAGGTTATTGCAAATCCTGGTGGTGGCGGTGGTGCCTCAAATTACTCCGTTGGAGGCGGAACAGCAGCTGGTGGAACTGGTGGAAACAGTGGATTAGGAGGCGGTGGAGCGGCTGGATACCCTTCTGGTGCCGGTGGTTCGGTTGGTGGATCTGGTTACACAAATACTGGTGGTGGAGGCGGTGGCGCAGGTGGATCTAACTCTGCCAGTAGCTGGAGCGGAACAGGCGGAGGAGCGGGAGCATATATTGTTGCGACTATTCCTTCTCCAAGTGCAACGTATTCTTACACAGTTGGAGCAGGTGGCGCCGGTGGAACTGCTGGAACGAATGGTGCGGCTGGTGGAGACGGTGCCGCTGGTTATATTGTTGTTGAAGAATTTTACCAATAAGAAAGGAATAACATGATTGAAGTAACACTTATTTATGCAGACGGTTCACAATGGTTTGCTGGTGGATTTCCAGACATGGATTCCGCTAACAAATGGATTAATGACGAGAAGGCACGTCCCTATTCAAAGTCAGATACACAATATCAAGTAGTAGACAAATCACCAAAGGATGAGTCGTGAAACTAATCTTAATTTGTTTTGCAATCTCTCTCGCATCTTGTGTCTCAAAGCCTAATATCCAAAAGGAATGCAAAGAGCTTGGCTCAACTTCTGGATTCTATGAGTGCGAGAAATGCCCTTGGTATCTGGGCGATTGTTCGAGGATGCGATGAGCGACATCAGCGAGTACCTAGACAAGCGCTTAGATCGGCTGGAAGCAAAGGTAGACCAGCTCCTCGCTTTTAAGTGGCAGATTATTGGAGGCAGCGCTGTGCTAGCTGCCATTATATCAGTCCTAGTTCAAATTATGCTGAAGTAGTTGACTAGCTCCCGAGTCAGCTAGGTATGATTCAGCAAATTCACAAGGGAGATCCAATGCAAGAATTAAATAAAGAGCAAGCTGAGCAGGTTCTGGTTCAGTTGATTCACGGTTCAAAGCTTCTTAAAGCAGAGTACGACCTGCTTATGCAGGCAATTGCAGTGCTGAAGGCACCCGCTAAGGCAGAGTAAGAATGTCAGATGTACTAGCTAATTATACTCGCTACAAGGAAGATCCCTGGGCGTTTCTAATGGAGTGCGTATTCACGCGCGACCAGGTGGACATCAAGAATCCAGTGAAGCTACTTCCAGATCGCGAGTATGGCGAGCTATTCTGCAAAGTGTGGAAGAAATACCCAGTCATGGCGGTGCCTAAGACGCGCCGAATGACGATGAGCTGGTACACGATTGCCTTATATACGTGGGATACCATATTTCATGGAGGCAGATTGAATGCATTCGTTTCCAAGAAGGAAGACGATGCGAACGAGCTGGTAGATAGGGCTAAATTCATTGTCGATCACATTCCAGCGGACAAGATTCCCAAGGAGCTAGTACCAAAGTACAAGCACAAGTTCAATTCGCTGGATTTCTGGGAGATCGGGTCTAGCATACGCGGATTTCCGCAGGGAGCGGACCAGCTAAGGCAGTTTACGTTCTCTGGAATCTTTGGGGACGAGTCTGCTTTCTGGGAGTATGCGCAGGAGTTCTACTCTGCTAGCTTTCCTACGATAGACGGCGGCGGCAGGATGACGCTTGTCAGTTCGCCAGCGCCAGGCTTCTTTAAGAAGCTCTGCTTCGATGCGATGGACCGCCTGGGTGAGGTGAATGTAGAGGAATTCTCTCCTGATTTCACTAGGCCAATGGAGGGCGTACGCATCTGGAGGAACACTAAGAATAAGTTCCTAGTATTCGAGTTGCATTACACGGCAGACCCGAAGAAGCGTGCTTCTGAGTACAGGGAATCGATTAAGAACTCGATGCCTCTTATGGAATACTTGAGAGAGTACGAGCTGCATTGGGATACGTTCGCTGGGTATCCAGTCTATCCTGAGTTCAAGAAGCTTCATTTGATGAAAGAGCCCCCGACTCCGCAGACTGGCATTCCTATGCTTATGGGAATCGACTTCGGATTAACGCCGGCTGCTGTGATAGGGCAAATGCAGGAGGACCAGCTAATTATATTCGAGGAGATAGTAGAGATTAATATGGGAAGTGATAGATTCGCAGCTAAGCTAAAGAGCCATATTAATATGTACTATCCGGCCTGGAGTAAGCTGAGTAAGGATTGGCTTTGCTACGTGGATCCGGCTGGTATGCAGATGAATCAGAAGGACGAGACTATGTGCATACAGAGCTTGAGCGGGGTAGGGTTCAATCCTAGACCAGGACCAATTCTATTCGAGGAAAGGCGCAAGTCTGTGACTGGATTCTTGCAGAAGCTGGCTGCTAAGGGTCCCTCATTTCAAATATATGCGCTCCAGTGCCCGATGCTAGTTAAGGGATTCGAGGGAGGCTATCGCTTTGCGGACAAGGCAGGCGAGATTGAGCCAACGAAGCTACGCCCTATTAAAGATGCTTACAGCCACCCACATGATGCTTTACAATACTTATGCGCAGGTATCGCGGAGTCCAATGCCATGCTTAAAAGGCAGATTCCGAGACCAGTCTATGCGTCTCCGCAGGAGCGCAAGCAAGGAAGGCTAAGATATGGCAGCCAGTGACCAGGATTTACTATCTATCTATCAGGTATATAAGCAGGAAGCAGATCAGGCTCGGCAGAGCAGGATGCAGCAGAATAAGCTGAATTTCGACTCGTATCACATGAGGCAGGACTTCTCTTATAAGCTTAAAGGGCAGAGTAAGGAGTTCTTGCCGAAGATGGCTATGGCTGTAGAGCAGGGTGCGAACTTCATGCAGCAGGGCGTAGTTGATATGGATGACTGGTTCCGCGTGTATCCGAGCCCTGGGCTGAATGAAGATGCGATGAAAGTGAAACCTAGCTGGATATTTAAGATTCTGGTGAGGCAGCTTGAGAAAGCGCAGTTCATGCAGAAGGTGGGAGATGCTGCGAAGTTAGGAATGCTTGGCTCGTTAATGATTGCGAAGGTAGGAGGGCAGTTTAAGTCGGTGCCGAGGTACTCGGTAGATACTAAGATGAAGAATGGCTCGCTTAAGCGTAAGTTGATTAAGCAGGAGGATAAGCGCTGGCAGCTTCGCGTAGATTTGGTGCAGCCCGAGGACTTCCGTCTAGATCCGACAGGCAACGGACTCTACAGGATGCAAGATATCTATATGGACTACTACGAGATAGAGCAGCTCTCCAAGGGAGACGATGCTATCTACGATCCAGAGGTAGTGAAGCAGCTTAAGGGGTCTGGAGCTAGTAATAATACGCTTAGAGAAGGTACTCGCTCGCGTGAGACTGGGCAGAATGTATCTCATAATGGATACAGGAAGCGAATTAAGATAACTGAAGTGTGGGGCAATTTCGTAGATGCGGACGGCGTTCTTCTTTATGAGAACTGCGTAATGTCAGTAGCGAATGACCAGTATATTATACAGAAGCCTACTGAGAATCCGCTGTGGCATGGCGAGGACCCGTTCGTAGTCACGCCGCTGCTGACAGTGCCCGGCTCTGTCTGGGGCAAAGCGCTTATGGATGCGCCTGCGGCGCTTAATCAGGCAATCAATGAAATGTTCAACTTGATTCTTGACGGTGGAATAATGTCAGTGCATGGAATCAAGCAACTAAGGGAGAACTGGCTTGATGATCCTGCACAAGTTGAAGATGGCATTGCTCCTGGCGATACGCTTAGGGTTAATAGCTCTTGCCCTCCTGGCGCTACTGCTCTTGAACGTGTAGATACAGCAACGGTGCCTACCGATGGCATAAATGTATTCAATTTGCTTCAGCAGGAGCATAACGTAGCAGCGCTGACCAATGACTTCAGGATGGGCGCACAGCCATTTCGTCAGGTAAAGGCGACTGAGGTAGTTGAGTCGAGCCAAGCTATCACGAGCATGTTCTCTGGGTTAGCTAAGC
>Ga0213920_1001858_pt1 | contig 10901 bp, 8 predicted proteins | sample McNCre1117MG_FD_161054 | JGI IMG/M metagenome (GOLD analysis project Ga0213920, IMG submission 161054) | Freshwater microbial communities from McNutts Creek, Athens, Georgia, United States - 11-17 MG | ecosystem: Environmental > Aquatic > Freshwater > Creek | place: USA: Georgia | collected...
ATCTGCATCAGTCATTTGATCTTTATCCCAATCCGCAACGAATGCTAAATCAGCACCTTTCGCATCTTTTAACTTAGCTCCAGAAGCAGCATATTGCTGTCCTTTGATCCACATAGCACCACGTAAGTCAGTTGACTCAAATGAGTTATAAAAATCAGCTAATGTACAGAAACCGTTCCAAGGAGAGTTACCTAAACCATACGTTTGTTGGTTAGCATAGTGTAACGTTCTCATTTGGAAGTTCATACCACCCGCTTTGAATGAATCAAAAGGGATCGCGAAGATATTCTCGTTAGAACCTTGGTTTTGAACGATAAAGTTAGACAACGTAGAAGAAGCTAATGACCAGTTGTTCGAAGATTTGATTACTTGATCAGCTGTATCATACGCTTTTTGCCATTGTGCCGTTCCGCTATACACACCTGCGTTCAAGTATACTTTCGCTAACAATGCTTTAGCAGCATCTTGTGTCATACGAGAGTAAGCTTTACCTGTAGGCAAGTTAGGGATAGCAGCAGTTAATTCAGAAACGATGAACGCATACACCTCAGCACGAGTCTTAGTCGCAGAAGATGATTTGTTATCTGTAACGATAGGGACGTTTCCAAACGCATCACAAGCCATGAAGTAATAGATAGCACGTACTGCACGTAACTCATCTACTGCTTTTTGGTTAGAAGCAACCACTGGGATCAATTGGTTCACCTGAGAGATGTTACCAAAAATGAATCCCCACATTCCGTTGATAGGACCGTGTTGTGGAGTCCATGTGTGACGTGAATACGCCAACCAGTCACCACCATCATACCAGTCACCACCACGTGTAGGAACGATTAACTCATCCGAAGATGCTTCACTTGGATTAAACCAATCCCAAGTGATACCACGAAGACCACCATAAGCAGGTCCTAATGCCGCAGCAATTTGAGCATCAGTTTTCAAGAACTGATCCGCAGGGATCGAATCGTAAACTGGCTCAGTTAAATCTGTACAAGACGATAGGGCTAACGAAGCGAAAACACCTACTGAAAGTACTTTATAGATATATTTTTTCATTTTTTTAATTATTTTATTAATTAAGTTATATAACTAATAGTGTGGGTATTATGTTTAGAAAGACAAGTTAATACCCGCAGTAAATGCACGAGTCTTGTAGTATGTCTCACGAACATCGATACCTGGAGCAGCTGAACCAATCGCTAGGTTTTGGCTAACTTCTGGATCAACACCAGTGTAGTTAGTGAACAACAATAAGTTGTTACCCGCTACATAAATACGAGCTCTTTTGAATACACCTTTCACTGGTAAAGAGTAACCTAAAGATGCGTTGCTTAAACGGATGTGATCTCCTGATTCTACGTAGTAGTCCATAGGGATTGTACGCTCATCATTAACTACTGAAGTTAAAGCAGATTTCAATGCATTAGATTCTGCGATACGACCATCTTGACGACCTAATAATAAGGTATTCGTGTTGACGATTTTAGCACCAGCGTTTCCAGTTAATTGGAATTGGAAATCGAATGCTTTGTAACGTACGTTTGTAGTCAAACCACCTACGAAAGTAGGGTTAGGATTTCCTAAGTATGTACGGTCTTTCGCGTTAGGATCTACTACACCATCACCGTTAAGGTCTTGGAATACGTATTTACCATTTTCGATTTTCGCTACTTTCGCTCCGTAGAATACACCTACTGGCTGACCAGCTTGTAATACAGAGAAGTTTACAGCAGAAGTACCACGGATGTAGCTACCTAAAGAAGTAGATAAGAATACTTGATCAGCTGCAGCGAATTCGTCGTTTTTCAAAGAGATCAATTCGTTTTGGTTGAATGAACCAGCGAATGAAGAGCTAATTGACCAATCTTTCGTATCTAACCATTGGTAAGTAGCCGAAACTTCAATACCACGGTTTTGCATCGAACCAATGTTCGCTAAGATTGTTGGATATACATATCCTTTTTCTTGTGGAGCATTAACTGTGTATAATAAATCTTTTGTTTGACGAGTATACCAGTCAATCGATCCAGTTAATTTACCTTTCAAGATAGAGAAGTCGATACCAGCACCGTAGTTTTCGTTAACCTCCCACTTCAAGTTAGGGTTCGGGTTAGATTGGATTGCGTATGCAGGTAAGAAGTCATCAGCAGAACCATCATAGTATGAACCTGATGGACCGTAGAATGATTTAGATAACAACGGACGGATACCTTCCGAGTTACCAGTTCTACCCCAAGAAACACGAAGTTTCAAGTTGTCGATCGTTGTATTTCCTTTCAAGAATGCTTCTTCAGATAATGACCAACCCACTGAAACCGATGGAAATAAACCCCACTTGTTGTTATCACCGAATTTAGTCGAACCATCACGACGCATGTTAACTGTTGCGAAATACTTGTTCATTAACGAGTATTGAGCACGAGCTAAGAAAGAAACCAATTTGTATTCGTTTTTGTAAGAAGACAATAAAGAAGGATTCGTACGAATACCTAAACCTGAACCAATGTTATCAGCACCAAACGCATCTGTTAAGAAGTTGTTGTTAGAAGCACCGAAACCGTCATTTACTACATCTTGGTAAGTATAACCACCTAAAACTGTCAATGTAGACACATCAGATAATTTCTTAGTCCAGTTCAAAGTAGCTTCTAATTGCTTATCAGTTACTGAGTTTAATGAACGAGAAGCTGAGTTACCACCTACAGTAGATAATAAGTTACCTGGAGTAGTTGAAGCGAAATAGCTGTTATTTGCGTTTTGCGTACGTAATGTACCTGACACGTTAAATACTAAACCATCTAAGATTGTATATCCTGCAGATGCATTGAATAAGAAATCTTGTAAACGTTGTGTATTTGATTTTTTCTCTAATGCCGCTAATGGGTTAAAGTTAGAGAATGTACCTGGCAATTGGAAGTATGAACCGTTTGCGTTGTAAACTGGATCAGTTGGACGCATGTTCATAGCAAAACCTACCGCACGGTTATCAGCGAATGTACCATTAGTTTGAGAAGCAGACATGTTGAACTTCATGTTCAATTTGCCATTCATTGCTTTCGCATCTAAGTTCAAACGACCTGTTAAACGATCTTTAGCAGAACCGATCAACGTACCCGTTTGGTCTAAATAACCAACTGAAGCACGGTATGATAAGTTTTCAGAACCGCCAGAAACACCTACGTTGTGGTTTTGAGAAACCGCTGTACGAGTAATAACGTTTAACCAATCAGTGTTAGCACCATTATCATCAAATGTTTGCTTGTATTTCGACGCAGCAGCGCGGAATTCAGCAGCATTTAATAATTGTGGACGTTGAGAGATCGTCTCAGCACCTACGTAAGCTGAATAATCCACTGTAGGAGCACCAGACTTACCACGTTTTGTGTTGATCAAGATAACACCATTCGCACCACGAGAACCGTAGATAGCTGCAGAAGAGGCATCACGTAACACATCCATAGATAAGATATCTTCTGGAGCAACGTTTTGGATAGGAGCACCAATTACACCGTCAATTACGTATAAAGGCTCAGAACCTGCGTTCAATGAACCTGTACCACGAAGACGTACTGTTGGAGCAGCATTTGGATCTCCAGATGCTTGTGTAATTACTAAACCAGCTACTTTACCTTGAGCAGCAGCTAATGGGTTAGTCACAACACCCGCGTTGAAATCACGAGATCCTAAACTTGTTACCGTTCCTGAAATCTCTTTTCTCTTTTGAGTACCGTAACCTACTACTACAACTTCTTCTAAAGATTGATTGTCAGCAGCTAAAGAAACATTCACTACAGAACCTGTAGCAGCTACTTCTTTTTTAGAATAACCTACGAATGTAAACACTAAAGTGCTACCACTTCCAGCGTTAACTTTGTAAGTACCGTTAATGTCCGTTTGAGTACCTCTTGTAGTACCTTTAACAGTGACAGAAACACCAGGAATAGCTGAACCGTCTTTTGAGTCAGTTACTTTCCCTGAAACCACATCTTGGGCGAAAGCACCCAAGGAAATTACTAGTGCTACAGCAACACTAAAAGCTTGTTTAAAGCCTAGGTTACTAACACCTGATCGCACAAGGCGACCCACTCTTTTGTAAGAATGAATCATAAGTGAAAAATTAAGGGTTAAAAATGATTAATGATTCTTGTCGGTTTTGTTCTTATTCCTTTATATAAAGAAACGGTGTTTTACTGGGGCTTTCGCCGGCTGAAATTCACATGTAATCGTTTACATAGTAAGAGTAATTTCAAAACCTTCACAAAAAACGGAAGAATAAATTGAATAAAAAAATGAAAATAGATAATGAAACGGTGACTTAGAGGGCATAAATTGTATTTAATTTAGAATTTCTTTACAGTTAGCACAGTGTAGGACAGAATCTGTAAATAATCTAATTGTAACCTAATTATTAACAGAGCCCCTATTTTAGAGGTCACAAACGAAGAAAACCTCGAAATCAGCTCACAATCGATTGTATTTTTTCAATAGAAAGTTTTTTGAAAAAAAAATGAGTTTTTTTTCGGTAATCTAATGCCAAAAATAATTTAGGATAAAATTGGAATAATACAATTAAAACAGTGCTATACTGTTGCCCCCTCATCAAGGGACTGGATCGTGCCCACTTCCACCCCAAGGATGGCAGCTTCCTACCCGCTGGATAGTGAGGCGCAAACCTTTCAATAACCCGTGCTTTTGAAGTGCATGTTTCGCATATTCAGAGCAAGTAGGCGTGTAACGGCAGGAATTAGGGAGAAAGGGGGAAATCATCCCCTGGTAAATGCGGATTAAGACTAGAAAAAAGAAAACAAAAATCCGCTGGAACATCGAGTTTGAAATAAGGCCTTTTCTGATTAAATTGCTTTTAAATTTAACAAATACATTTCGCAATTTCGCATATGAATCGCAGGTCTTTAGCACTCAGCATTTTGGCATCCTTATTCTGCATGGCCTCCTGCAATAATGTTCCTGGTCATTTTTTTGCCAAAAACAGTGCCGTCGAAAAGCGGAACGACAGTATTGCGAGCTTATTTGACCCTAAAATAGCGCAGCAAAAAGCCATTAAGCTGGATACCTTCTTCAAAACCTTACAGAAGAAAACGGGCTTTAACGGAACCGTGCTGGTGGCTCAATATGGGAAGATTATTTACAAAAGGGCTTTTGGCATTGCTAATAACTTCACAAAAGCACAATTAAGCACGCGAACACCCTTCCAATTAGCCTCTGTTTCCAAGCAGTTCACCGCCGTTTCCATCTTGCAATTAATGGAGCAAGGGAAATTAAAACTAGACGATCGCGTAGAACAACACATACCTGGATTCCCTTACGATTCTAGCATCACGATCCGCAGTTTACTGACCCACAAATCGGGTCTTCCTAATTATGCATATTGTTTGGATAAATATTACGACAAGAAAGCCCCTTTAACGAATGCTAAAGTCGTAGAGCTTTTTAACAAGGTCAAACCAGGCATCGATTATCACCCGAATCGCCAGTTTCACTACAATAACACGAATTATATTTTGCTAGCCTATATCGTCGAACGCATAAGTGGCAAAGGTTTTAGAGAATATGTAAAAGAAAACATCTTCACTCCTGCCGGGATGACCGCATCGTTTATCTACGATCCACAACATCCTGAGCAACTGAAATCATCAGCCACAGGCTACCAGCCGAAGCGTTCTGGTCTAGCTGTTGTGGGCTTTGACCATTTAGATGGCGTTACGGGGGATAAAGGAATATATTCGACAGTAGAAGATATGTTTCTTTGGGACCAAGCGTTGAACTCAGAGACTGTTGTAAAACTGAGTTCATTAGCAGAAGCGTTTACCCCACAACACACGAAACCCAAAGTACTGACGACTAATTATGGTCTAGGCTGGCGTTTAAAGCAATTAGAAAACGGCGAATGGCTAACCTACCACACGGGCTGGTGGCACGGGTTTAAAAACTATTATTTGCATAATCAAAAAGATAATTCGGCCATTATTATTCTGGGTAATATGGCGAATCATTCGTTGGCCAAAGTCAATATCGTTCAATCCATCTTGTACCCTGAAAAAGCGAAGCTATTTTTGAAAGGAGAAAATCTCCCGGCTGAAGGCGAATCATCAGGTGGCAACTAATTCACAAACCATGAAAAATCTATTTATTGCTTTGCTTTGCCTAATAGGCACCTCTGCTTTTGCTCAATCGGAAGACGAGGGCATCAAATCTGCCATCACTTCTTATACCGAAGGTTTTACAAAAGGAGATACCGCGAGCCTTGGTCGCGCTTTTGCTAGCAATGCACTTTTAAGAAATCTAAATACTTCGACAGGAAAGATCGCGGATATGCCTCTGCGCAAATTCATCGCGGGTATGCCAGCAGGCGGCGCGAAAGCAACTGGAGCTCTTTTAAATTACTCCTACGCTGGAACCTCAGCCGTGGCGACCGTGGAATTTAAATTCGATGATTTCAAATACATCGACCTATTAAGCCTAATGAAAATTAACGACGATTGGAAAATCGTTTGCCGCGTGTTCAGCCGGGTGGCTATGGATGTAAATTTAGCTTCGGGTCAAGGTGCCAAATCGGGAGCTTCGAAATCAACTCCGGCAGCAAAGAAACAAGCTGCGCCAGCGCCGAAGGCGAAGAAAGATGATGGATGGTGATAAAACAATGTAGGGGTTCCTAAAACGGCGCAAGCACATGTTTTGTAGCAGGGAGAAGAAATTTATCTCTGAAACGGAACATGTTTTCGAAACCCCTACATTGTTTTATCTCTGGAAAAGAAGAAACTTATTTCAGCAAGAGAGTAAAACGAAAATACCCCGCAGAAAATATGTGCTCGCGCCATTTTCAAGGGGTATTTTCGTTTATTCAGCCATTTTCAAGAGGTATTTTTGTTTTAATGCCGTATTTTCAAGGGACATTTTTTTATTCCGGTACTTTGTTTTAACTCATTTCACTACAAATCTCTATCAAAAAGCCATCCAAATCCCTTACATAAGCCACCATTTGGCCCCAAGGCTTCGTTTTAGGTTCTTCTAACAACAGCGCTCCTGCGGCGACTGCTCCAGCAAGAGTCTCCGTTACATCATCTGTCGTAAATCCAATCTCGATGCCGAAAGGCTGCTTTGACAAATCGCTTTCAATAAATCCGTCTTTGAGGTTTGATTTGGCTAAAGATTTGTGCGCAAACGATAAGATCGTTTCTCCTGATGCTACCTCTCCATAAGATTGATCAGGCGCAAGCATTTTTTCACTAAACCCAAAGGCCCGCTGGTAAAAGTCCATGGTTTTCACCACGTCCTCCACATACAAAATAGTATAGGTAAATTTGATCATTGATTAACAAGTAGGAAAGATCGAGAATGAGAGTCCAATCTTATTGATAAATATAGTTCAGGCTCCGTGGAAAACATGTGCTTGCCGTTTTCTAGGAGCCTGAACTATATTTACCAATATATGGGACCACTGCCGAGATATTTCTCCGCAATAGGCTCATAATACCCCTTCAATTCCTCAAAAACTGGAACCACCGGGGATTTGGTATACAAATCATACTGATTAAAGTCGCGGATCCACTCGAGGTATTGCGCGTCTTTTTCGTTCAATAAAGATTTATAGCTTCCGCCTGAATGCCAAGGGTAGAAAGAATGGTAGCGAATCATGGCCATTCCTGCTTCGGGAATCGTATTTTCTGGGTGATTTTTCAATACTTGGTACAAATATTCGTCATGTCCCCAGGCCAAATGCAGGTTATCTAAACCGCAGCCAGCTTCATAAACCCCTAATTCGGTATTGTAACGAGGATCCTGCATATCAGGATTTAAGGCATTAAACTCTGGATAGACACAAGAGTCTGGTAATTTGCAACCTACGACAAATACATCACCTACTAATCCCCATTGTTCCGCTTGTGAAGTACCGTCCTCGTCTGAACCGAATAAGTACATCGCTTTGCCTAGGTCGTGGATTAAACCCACTAATTGCATCCAATCGGGACGACCGTCTGCGCGCAGACCTTCGGCAGATTGCAATAAGTGAATAATGTTAGGGAGATTTAAATCTGGATCGGAGACATCAACTAACGCATTGAGGCGCTCCATCATATCCCAAAGATCCATGGGACGTTCGAAGGTGAGGTATTTGGCCTTCATGCGCTGGACGTATTCGTATGTTTGGCGCGAGCGCATCTTGCGGTAATGCTCTTTCACGGCGGCCGTGATATCGCCTTGATCGTAATTTCTAAACTGCTCTTTTTCTTTAATAGGGGTTTCCATAGTCCTAGATTTTGGACCAATTTACAAAAAGCCTTCGAAAAATGAAATTAGGACTTCAGGATCAACAAGATGATCGCGCTGGCTAACATTAATAAGCCCATCACAAAGAAGATCGATGGATTTAGGCCGGGTACCGTGTTTTCTGCCAAAGAAGCCTCGTATGGGTTCTCCGATAAATAACGAACGGGGATTTCTTGGCCGATTTCGCAGTTTTTGGCCAAACCTTTGTCAGCCTCACGTCTAAATTCCAACCCATTCACATAATAAGAGACGATGGGGAAATAAATGGGAAAACGACCACTGTGGTCGTCGCGGGAATAGCGCTTCGAGATTTCGACGATTTTACCGTAGGTCATCTTTGAATTGTGCACCCACTCTTTGCGCTTTTTGAAAAGGACAATCCCAAATCCAATTAAGACCAAAGAAATCACCGTAAACGCTCCCAAAAACAAGGGCATCGATCCGTGAAATTCACCTGTTGGCCGCGCCGATATTAATAAGATTCCGAGCATAATGGGGTGCTGAATTCAATTCAACACTCAAAAAAACGACAAATATTACGGTTTATCAAATAAATAGAAGCCGCCGCAAATTACACGCCAAGTTGTGTTTTTGGGTGATAAAATGAGATTTTTGCAACAATTAGAAAAACGGCATTCAAAAACAGACCCGATAGTCGAAAAAATGAAAAAATAACCGAAAATAGGTGTGCGAAAACGCAGAAAATGCCCGAAAAATATATTTTCAGAAAATTTTAAATATCACACAAATTTGTATTTTTGGTCTCTCTAAACCTTAAAAAGATGAAAAGTAGCGTAAAATTCCAACTCATGTCGATGATGTTCCTGATGTTCTTCGGATGGGGCGCCTGGTATGGTCAAATGAGTAAATACTTATTAGATAATTTACACGCTACGGGCGATCAAGTGGGAAATGCTTACACCACTTTTGCGATTGCTTCCATCTTTGCTCCCTTTTTCGTGGGCTTGATTTCTGACCGCTTTTTTGCTGCCCAAAAAGTGATGGGCTTTTTGAATATTTTGGGTGGTGTAATCCTCTATTTTTTGAGCTTAGAAAGAGATCCAGAGGCCTTCTTCTGGTATATTTTAGCCTACACTTTATGCTTTGCCCCTAATTTGGCCCTATCGAATTCGATTGCGATGAATCAAATGGCCAATCCAGAAAAGGAATTCCCTAGCATTCGAGTAACCGGAACCATCGCCTGGATTGTGGTGACGAATATTATAGGATTTTATGCCCTAGGAGACAAGGTGGCCATTTTTGAGATTGCGATGTATACTTCTTTCCTATTAGGAATCTACTCGTTTACCTTACCTAACACGCCTCCGAAGGGTGATAAGAATGCTTCTGTGGCACAGATTTTGGGCTTAGATGCATTAAAACTTTTCAAAGACCGCTCGTTCTTGATCTTCTTCATTTCTTCGATTTTAATCTGCATCCCTTTGTCTTTCTATTATGCGATGGCAAATCCATCGTTAACGGATGCACACATGAGCAATGTGGAAAACAAAATGTCCTTAGGACAGGCTTCGGAAGTGATTTTTATGTTGTTAATCCCCATCGCCTTTACGCGCCTAGGTGTTAAGAAAATGCTCGTAGTGGGGCTAGTGGCCTGGATTATTCGATTCCTTTGCTTCGGTTATGGGGATGGAATTTCGAGTGAATGGATCCTTTACATTGGGATTATTTTGCACGGGGTTTGCTACGATTTCTTCTTTGTGACGGGACAGATTTATACAGACCAAAAAGCAGGCGAGAAAATCAAGAATTCCGCACAAGGCCTCATTACTTTTGCGACCTATGGAATAGGCATGGGAATTGGTTCTAAGCTATCAGGAATCGTATTAGATTATTATACGGTAAATGACGTCAAGGATTGGCAAGCGGTTTGGATGGTGCCAGCCGCGATTGCTGGGGTCGTTCTGCTTCTGTTTGTGTTCTTCTTTAGCGAGAAAAAGACGGCTACGTATTCTTGATTTTACGCAACATAAAAGGCATAATCGAAGGAAAGAATCGTTTAACAAATAGGCCAAATCCTTCAAGAAAACCTCCCACAAAGAATTCGTTTTTCTCTGCTAGCACGGCTTGCAAGATTTTTTGTGCGGTGAAATTCGGATCCAAGCCTTTGGCCTGATTCGGATCCATCTTTCCATAAGCCTCCCCTTTCTCGTTCATGGCATGAAGGGAAATATTCGTCTTGATGTAACCCGGCAAAATCGTGGTCACTCGAATGCCATCATTGAAAACTTCCGCGCGAACTGAGTCAAAGAATCCAATTAACGCGTGTTTCGTCGCCCCATAAGCGGCTCTGCGCGGTGTAGAAATACGACCCGCAACCGAGGCAATCGGAACGAAAACGCCCGATTTTTGGGCGGTAAATACCGGCAAAACGGCCTGCGTTAAAGAGACAATCGAGAAGAAATTCACCTCAAAAAGACGGCGATACACGTCGAATTCGGTGTCTTTTACAAAAGAACGCTGGGAAACGCCGGCATTTAAGACTAAATAATCGATGCGACCATAGGTTTGAATGACATCCTGCACACGATCCGCGTGTTCTGACAAGGAAAGCATGTCGAAAGGAAGCACGTAGGCATTGCCGCAGGCTTTGGCCA
>Ga0213920_1001866_pt1 | contig 10865 bp, 7 predicted proteins | sample McNCre1117MG_FD_161054 | JGI IMG/M metagenome (GOLD analysis project Ga0213920, IMG submission 161054) | Freshwater microbial communities from McNutts Creek, Athens, Georgia, United States - 11-17 MG | ecosystem: Environmental > Aquatic > Freshwater > Creek | place: USA: Georgia | collected...
TCCCAAGCAAACCGAAAGGACGCAGCAATGAAATCAGCCAAGTCCACTTTCAGATACCTCGCGTCAATAGCGCTTGTCGGCTCGCTGTCCGGCTGCTCGGCGCTATATCCGCACTGGGGTGCAACAGACTTTCCAACCGATGGTCCCACCAGCACCTCTAGTGCCTCGGCGTCGCCATCGGCATCAACTTCGTCCTCACCTACACCGTCTGCAGTGCCGGTGCAGGCAGCCAAGGTGATGCTGATGAACGTCAACGTTGACGCCACAAACGGCGTGGTTGATGTTGTTGCCCAGGTGACTAACGTTTCCGAGGACGGCGGCTCTTGCACGCTAAATGTTGTGAGTGGTTCCAGCAGCAAACAGCAGATTGTGCGCGCCGAGAGCAACGTTGACACAACGCAGTGTTTCCCTATGGAGGTTCCGTTGGCGGGGCTTGCGAGCGGTACCGCAACCGTCACCGTCAGTTACAAGTCGGCTGGCTATGTGGGTAGCAGCCTGAGTCAGGCAATCACGATTCCCTAATGGTCAAAGCTAACTCGCGCGTTTGGGCCTTCATCACCTCGGTGGTGTTGGCCCTTTCGGGCGTTGTTGGGCTAACTATTTCCTCGCCGCCAGCTCAGGCGCTTTCGGGTTCCATGTTTGACCCAGGGCTGATCATAGGTGACAGTGTGTTCTACGATTTTGGCACCATGAATGCCGGGGAAATCCAAGGATTCTTGGATCAGCAGGTTCCTAAGTGTCGTCTGGCGCCAGCGGCAAAGGTTGGCGATTTCACCTGTCTCCGCTACTACCGGACTGACATTCCGGCCATGGCGGCCTCCGATGGTCGTTGCTCGGCAATTGACGCCACCACCGATGTGCGTGCAGCAAAGATGATTGAGATCATCGCGCGAGCCTGCAATATCAACCCGCGAGTTATTTTGGTGACGCTCCAGAAGGAGCAGGGGTTGGTAACCAGTACCAACCCGTATTGGCCGGATCCCAAGAACTCATCGCAGCCAAATCCCAATCGCCCGTTGGACTACCGGTACCAGATTGCAATGGGTTTCAACTGTCCTGACACAGGGCCGTGCAGCACTTTCGGATTCTTCTATCAGGTTTATAAGGCGGCTAGCCAGTTCCACTGGTACTCAAATCCCGGAGGTTCGTTTACCTATCTCAAAGTGGGTAAGAACGTAACCATCAACTACCAGGTTCCATCGGTGTCCGGCTGCGGTAGCAAGACCTTCCTGCTTAAGAGTCAGGCCACGGCAGCGCTCTACTACTACACCCCTTACACGCCAAACCAGGCCGCACTTTCTAATCTGTACGGTTCTGGCGATAAGTGCAGCGCATACGGAAACCGAAACTTTTGGCGCTACTACTGGGACTGGTTTGGTTCTCCAATCGGCGGTGGCTTCCTGCTGGAATCGGCCACAAGTGACACGTACCTGATTGTGCCTAACTCAGCTGGAGGCTTCTCAAAGTACGTTGTCTCTGATCCAGCATTGGTCATCGCACTTGCCCCACTCGGACCCGTGGGTACGGTGTCGCAGCAGTACCTAGACTCGTTTCCAGATGCCGGAACCATGCAGCGCATCGTGAAATCCGCCACCAACCAGTACTACTTCGTGGATAACGGCGCAAAGTATCCGTTTAGTTCCTGTACTCAGGTGACCACTTTTGGATTGACTTGCGCCGATGCCGTTCAACTAACCGCATTTCAGCTGAATGCTCTGGCCACCGGAGATGCGATGAGCAACCTCGTGCCCGACAGCGCAATCAAGGCCAGCACCGTGAGTTATCTGGTCACCGGTGGTGTCAAGCACGAGATTCTAGATACAGCCTCGGTGCGCGATGCGGGCATCACCTTGCCGGCCCTTGCATCGGTGCCGATTAGCGCGTTTAAGTACCTTCCCTGGGGTGCCCCAATCGTAAAGAACGGAGAACTCTTTACCAATCGATCCACAGGCAATAGCGCGGTGGTCATCGGTGGAAAATACTACGAAATAGATGCTGCAACTAGTTCAGATGTTGACTTCAAGAAGTGGTTTACCAGCACTGTGGGAACCCTAAGTGATTCAGGTGTGGACTACATCAGATCAAACCAGCCAATACAGACAGTGGTTCAAGATGAATCCGGTGCTGGGTATGTTTTGACGTCGACAGGTAAGTTGCCCTTGGCTGGTGGCACTCAGTTAACCAAGTCACCAAGTTTGGTCCCAAGTGAGTTCCTAAAGTCAATCCCAACCGTGCCCGGAAACCTCGCTGTGCCGGTTCTGGCAAAAGTTTCCTCGGGCAAAGTCACCTATTGGCTGCAAGAGGGCGAAAAACGTCCTGTAGTTAGTACCTCGGCGCAGGTCAAGCTTTCAGGGCTAGCCACTACGCTTTCGGTCCGAGTGCTCCCAAAGTCTGCTATGGAACAGATTGACACGGGAGATCCGATTCTGGGACCGGCATCTCTAGTGCAGGATCCGTCGGGCAAGTTGCTGCTGGTGGATGGTTTGGCCGACCACGTGACAGTCCCATCGGCTGCTTGGGCGCTGGAGTATGGCCTAAGCGTCAAACCTGAGAAGGTTGCTAAGTCTGACCTGGTTGGCTACATCGATGAAGGCGTTCTGGGAGTCAAGGTTTATTGCGATGGTCGCCAATACGTGCCTGTTTTGGGCACATGGCAGCCCATCAACGATGCCTACGCAACCGCCTATCCGGGGGTAGCCCAGGTCCTCGATGTCACCACTTGTAATGCGCTCAAAAAAGGCAAAACCGAAATCGGAAGGTTTGTGCTTGGCGCCAACAAGGAGATTTACCTGGTTACCGGGGGTAAGCGAAGACTGATTACCCAAAAACAGTACGCACTAATCCGCGGTTCAACGCCGGCTGCTATCAAAATCGGTGCGCAGTTCTCCGCTGCACTTCAACTTGGTAAGCCAATGCAGGCAAGTTACAAGACGGTCCTTCTAAACCCCGATGATTTGTCGCCGATCCCAACCTCCACCGTTAGACCATTGCCAAGCCCATCGCTGACTGCCGCCACCCCAGCACCCACGGCCACAACAACCGTGACTGCCACACCAAAGCCAACCGCAACGCCTACGCCGTCAAAGACTACGGTTGTAACACCTTCACCAAGTCCGTCGGCATCTATTCGGCGATACACGGTTGTGGTTGGGGATACTCTGAGCAAGATTGCGCTGAGATTTGGAACCACTGTTCTAGCCATACAGCAGGCAAATAATCTCAAGAGTGACCTAGTTAAGATCAACCAGGTCCTAGTCATTCCAAACTAAGACTTCGCGCCGGTGGCATTGGCGCCGGTGGCAGTGGTGCCGAGCCTAGATGTGCTCTTCCACAGCTCCAGATTTGGATACTTTGTCTAGGAATTTGCCCAGGAACCTTATGCGAAGGCGCTTTGGCTCAGATCCCCGCGGTTCCAGTGTTTCGGCGGGCTCATTTACCTTGACGGCAAAGACAACAACAAGCACCCAGCCAAGTTCAACAATCATGCGGCTCTCTGTGAGGTTTTGCACCAGAAGCGCAACTAGCACCAAGAGCGGCCAGAGGTAAAGCGGGCTGGTGTGGCGCACTGCGAGCCTCCAGAGTTTGATGAACGCAAACACCAGAAATGCCAAGAACAGTATCAGTCCAAGAAGGCCAAGCTGAAGCCAGACGTCTAGGTAGGAGTTGTGTGCCTGATAGTAGGTCACATTGTCCCTGACAATTAGTCCCTCGTAAGGCTTTACGCCCGGCATCCAGTAAGAGATCCAACCCCAGCCCTGGAGGGGTCGTTGTCCAATTAGGTTGAACACGGCCTTCCAAATATCTAGGCGCCCAGTCATATCTGGGCTCTTACCAATGATGGTGAAGAGTTGGCTTCGGTAAACCAGGATGAAGAAAACCAGGATGCCAAACCCGGTCCAGGCCACCCGGTAGTAGCGGTGTCTGGTTTCGCGGTCACGCCCCTCAACGAGTAGTGCGACCAGCGCTACCACTGCCGTTAGTGACATGGCAAAGCCAATGCCGGCCGACCTAGTAAGGGCAAGCGCCGCCACAGCCATGAGGATGCCAATGAGATTAAGCCATCGATTACCGGCCTTGACGGCCAGTTGGATCAAAAACAGGATGAATCCGAGCATCGCGATGTAGGCCAAGAGGTTGGCGTTTCCCACGATTCCCTGAATTCGCGAACCCTTCAGCAGAGTGCCCTGCGTCCAGTAATAAGCCCCCGATGGTGGAACCGGCCCAGTGTAGTTCTTGAAAATAGGAGCGATTGGGCCGTGAATAATCACAGCCGCATACAACTCAAAGACAAAGGATGTTGCGAGGATCACCCAAAAAACGCGGGCAAAAAGTTGGAGTAACTGCCGCCAATCAAAGGTGACAACCAGGAAAAGGGCAAATATTGTTGCGATTAGTGTGCCGGCATAACCCAAGAGTGTAAACGCGGGATAAAACGACCACAGTGTGCTGACCAGCATCAAGCCCAGCAACGCCACGAGGGTCAGAGGCATGCGGGCAAAGGTTGCCTTTGGTTTGCTCTTTAGGAATAGTCCTAGGGACAAGACTGCAAGGAGAACACAGACGGTTCCCCAGGCAAAGAACCCAATCGAATAGCGAACAGTGTCTCCGGCGGAGATGATGAAGATGCCGGAATAAGCTAGTGCCCTACGACCCAAGGACACTGACTTACTGCTGTTCATTGGTTCAGTTTAACCGCACCCGTCTGGACGTTGTCTAAAGAAGCGTGTTCCAAATAAGTAACAACTCGCTCACTGCATTAGCCTTAAAAGGTCCGGAATAACCAGTTGAGGCGCTTTTGATTCGAATAATCAGCAACACCGCACGTGACTACGCGTGGGGTTCGCTCAACCTGATTCCCGACTACTTTGGCACTGAGGCAACGGGCAAACCCATGGCAGAGGTCTGGTTTGGGACACACGAGGGTTCGCCAACCAGGGTTGCGGACACCGATGGCACATTGCTCGATTTACGAGGTGGAGAACCGCTACCGTTTCTCCTAAAAATTCTTGCCGCTGGCCAGCCCCTGTCCATACAGGCGCACCCCAATCAGCAACAGGCACTAGAGGGCTTTGAGCGCGAAAATGCTGCCGGACTGAATCTGTCTGATCCCAAACGCAATTACAAAGACAGCCACCACAAACCAGAGATGATTGTGGCGCTGACGCCGTTTACAGCGCTAGTGGGGTTTCGGGAGCGAGTTGACATCGTGGTTAGTTTTCAGCGGTTGGCCATGCAGGCCCAACAGTTGGAACTCCACGAACTGGAAGACGCTCTGGCTAACTGGATAGTTACTTTGCGCGCAGGTGGTGTTGAAGAACTACTCGGGCAACTGCTGAATGCAAACGGAGATCTCAATCTGGTGACTGCTCAGTTGGCCCAACTGGCTCAGGTATCAGGTGCGGTTGACAATATTGAGTCAGCAAACCTAGCTCTCGCGCCTCAGCTTCAAGATTTGTATCCCGGCGACCCAGGGGTGGTGGTTGCACAGCTGCTGAACGTGGTTGAACTACAGCCAAATCAGGCGGCCGAATTAGGAGCCGGAAATCTGCACGCCTACATCTCGGGTCTTGGCGTTGAAATTATGGCAAACAGCGACAACGTTCTTCGCGGCGGATTGACGCCAAAGAACGTCAACGTTACCGAGCTGCTCAAGGTTGTAGATTTTGACGCCAGTAGCAAGTTGGCTTTTGAAGCCGTAAAAATGGCCGAGGGTCTTTATCGTTATCCCTCGGTGGCCGAGGACTACCTCCTCTATCGCGTTGAGGTCTCTGGTTCGCACCTTCTTGCCGACATTGAGCTCCAGGAGGCGGCCATTGTGCTTTGCACGGCGGGCGAGGTGGCCATCGGTGATAGCAAGGGCCAACGTGAAGTTCTGCGCAAAGGTCAGGCGGCCTATCTGGCCGATGCTCGGTTCTACTCGTTCACGGGTACTGGAACCGCATTTATTGCAACCAGCTAACAGTTAGTTAAAAGCTTTCCAGGCGCTTTCCACAATCTCGTGAAGGCCGTTCTCGGCCTTCCAGCCAAGCACCTTGTTGATTCGCGAGACGTCTGCCTGCAGGAACGGCGGGTCGCCCGCGCGACGTGCGGCCACATCAATGGCAAAGTCAAGTCCGCTTACAGCGCGTATTTGTGAGAGCACCTCAAAAACACTGCTGCCGCTTCCTGTACCAACGTTAAAGACATCAAACTCGCGCGACTCCTGCTTTAGGTACTCCAGTGCGCTGAGGTGAGCTTTGGCAAGGTCTAGCACATGAACATAGTCACGCACGCAGCTTCCATCGGCCGTGGCATAGTCGTCGCCAAAAACCTTTGGGTTCTTTCCCGCCTTGAGAGCGGCAAAAACAATGGGGACAAGGTTCATGATTGCGGTGTCGGCAAGGTCATCCCAGCCTGTGCCAGCCACGTTGAAGTAGCGCAGATTAGCTACTCGCAAGCCCCAGGCCTTTCCGGCGGCTCGGGTCATCCATTCTCCGATGAGCTTGGTTTCGCCGTAGGGGTTGATGGGTGCACAGACCGTATCCTCGGTCACGGTGTCAACGTCTGGCATTCCGTAAGTGGCTGCAGACGATGAGAAGACGAGTTTCTTCACCTCTGCCTCTCGCATTGCGGAGAGCAGGTTTGTCATGCCACCAATGTTCTGGCGGTAGTAGTACTCGGGTTGTTCAACAGAAACACCCACCTGCTTTTGGGCGGCAAAGTGAATAACGGAATCCACGTTGTGGTCGTGCAGTGCCTCGACGATGAGCTTTGTGGATGCGTCATCGGAGAGATCTAGCTGAATGAGAGGAGCGCCATCGATGCGATTCTGGAAACCAGAACTCAGGTTGTCAACCACAACAACTTTGTCTCCACGCTGCTGCAGGAGGCGGGTGACGTGTGAACCAATGTATCCGGCTCCACCGGTAACCAAAACACTCATGGCTCAAGGTTACCGTGGCGCTTCTAAGTGATCTCAAACCGCTTATTAAGGGTTAGCCCCTGAACGGGCGTTTTCTCGGCAATTCATTGGATTACGGTTTGGCAACAACTTGCTAAATACCCCCAATATTGGCTACTCTCAACTTGACTTCGTTGGAATAACAACGGTGTAATTACAACGGTGCAACCAATCGGATGCGTGAAAGGCTAGGGGCGAATGCAAGCTCGTAACAGAGTCCCAGAGAACTGGTTTGTTGACCCAGTGCTTCTCGGCATCGTCAATGCCTACTCAGACTCCGAGAACGACCCTCTGGGTTGGCAGGCTGACGCACTCTGTGCACAGACTGACCCGGAAGCCTTCTTCCCTGAGAAGGGCGGCTCAACCCGTGACGCCAAGCGCATCTGCTCTGGCTGCGAGGTCAAGGCACAGTGCCTCGAGTACGCACTCGAGAACGACGAGCGTTTTGGAATCTGGGGTGGCCTTTCCGAGCGTGAGCGTCGCAAGCTGAAGAAGCGCGCCTAACTCAAGGCCCGGCTGCATGTCAATAGCAGCAATCATCATCGGCTCCAACGATGAACTAGTAGCAGAGACACGGCGCGCAGTAGCGGCTCAGTCGTTATCCGCATCTGAAATCCTCAACTTTGACACGCTCGAAGCTGCTGGCAAAGCCGCGTTGCCGGCTCACGATTGGCTGTGGATCCTTGAGCAGGGGATGGCGCCAAAGCCGGAAGCATTGGCACAGATGCTCACCGCAGCAGAATCCTCACCGTCCGCAGGCTGGCTTGCCCCAAAACTAGTTTCGTCGCGCAGTCCCCGTGAAATCGTTGAATACGGACTCACTGTAACCAAGGGATGGCGCCCCATTTCTCCGGCTCGGGCTGACTTTGACCAGGCCCAGCACGACTCTAAGCAGGATCTCCTAGCCGCCTCGCTCGTTGGATCTGTCCTTAGTTCTGCAGCCTGGGAAATTGTAAAAAACGTCTCTCCAGCCAAGCGGCCCCTTACTGGCAGCTTTGATGCTGCCATAGCGGTGCGCCTCGGCGGATATCGTGTCATGGGCGTTCCCGAAGCCCGCATCGCAGTGGGCGAAGCCGGCGTGGACTTTACGCGTGCTTCAGACTTGGGTCTTCTCAAGACCAGGATTGACCTAGCGGTGGCCTATTCCACACCGCTCCTCTCAATCATCCTCGGGCTTCTTGCTCCCGCAATGGCGCTGGGCCTGATGTTGTGGTTCATGCTGATAAAACGCCCAGAGCGCATTGGATCAACCCTGGCCGCTGGCTTCTGGTGGTTCTTTGGCTCTCTCGCACTGTTGGTACGACGAAGCAAACTGCGCCCAAAGGGCGGCTCCGGGCTTACGTCTCTGGCTTCGCTGCGGGCTACACGTGAAGATCGCCAACGCGTGGCTCTGGCTGGGCTAGACAACCCAGCGGCAATCGCTGAAGCGAGTGCCGTCATTTCTTCAGGACCAATCTCATTTGGCGCTGCGGGAGGGCCATGGCTAATGCTGCTACTGGCCGGACTGAGTTTTCAGTTTTGGCCCAAGGGCCAGGCAGTATCGGGCGGCACTTTACTCCCGCTGGGCAGCAGTTTGGCTCACCTATTCAGTAGCGCCGGCGCCTCATGGCAGAACTCGGGGTTGGGTGTTGCTGCCCCGAGTGATCCATTCAACTGGGTTTTGCTGGGCTTTGGTCTTTTGACGTTTTGGGCACCTAATCTTGGCGTCACCATCTTCATATTCCTCGTAAAACCCTTGGCTTTTGCGTCTGCCTGGCGCCTGCTTTCGCTGGTTTCAAGCCGTGCCTGGATCATCACCATCGGCGCCCTGGCTTTTGCTTTTTGGCCAGCGCTCACCACCGCCCAGGCCAGCGGGCAACTTGGTGCGATGGTTGCCCTAGTGCTTCTCCCGCTGTTCGTATTTGTGCTGGCTCGCATTCTGCAGTTTGGTAGTGCGGCGCGCAGAAGTGTTCAAACCTGGGCCTGGGTTGGCTCTGGCGGCATTCTGGCCGCGGCAATTTCCAGCGGAGCTCCAAGTCTCACACCCATAGTTGCAGCCGCAATTCTTATGCTGGCAATCTATCGTTTCCGCAAAATTGGCTACCTGATTTGGTTACCGGTTCCTTTGATTGTGGTCTGGGCGCCCTATGCCTGGTATCTGGTGGCAAAGGTGGGGCACCCGATGCTGGTTTTCACCGATCCGGGTGGCCCAGTGGCGGCATCGGAGATTTCGGGCCTAAGCGCAATCTTTGGCGGTCTCACACCAACGCTGCATTCCTGGCAGAGCGCGCTCGGATTTGCGGTTGGGGCTCTGGTTCTGGTTGCGGTGTTTGCAGTAGTCACCAAACGGTTGGCGAGTGCAGGGTGGCTTTGGTTGGTGGTGCTGGCATCTTTGGCTAGCGCTGTGGCATTTAGCGGTGTATTGAATTCCGGCTACGGGTCTGCCATCACCGGATCCTATGATTCGATTACGAGCGGAAATTCAGTTCCGCTACTTGGTTTGGCTGGCCTAGTCACAGCCGTGCTGGTAGTAATGACAATCGACGGCGCTAGGCCAGCAATTGGGTCCGTAGGGCAGTGGGTTTCGATGCTCGCTATCGGTGTATTGGCCTTTTCGTTTGTGGAAACTCCGTCAACTCTGGTGTGGAGTAACGGGTCCACCCTGCCTGCGCTGGTTGAGGCTCAGGCCCAACAAGACTCCTCAACACGCGTGCTTGCGCTTCGCCCGGTACCTTCCGGTGCAGACGATTTTGTGCTGGGTGCCTTGGTGACCGGTGGCGGTGTAACTCTGGAGGATCAGAGCAATGCCTACCTGTCAAACCAGCGTCAAATTCAGCAATCTGATCCTAGGTACGCGCGCCTCAACGCTCTGGCCGCCAACTTAGTTGCGGGCTCCACCAATGGTGTTGACAAGGGGCTCGCCAGCTTTGGCATCGACTACGTTCAGGTGCCCACCGCTGGTGTTGGCAGCGGGCTAGCCTCGGCGCTAGACACAATTCCAGTGCTTGAACCGGTTGGAACCACAGAGTTTGGCAGGCTTTGGCGAGTGAAATCGGCTGGGCTAAGACACAGGGTTGCCCGTTGGGAATGGTCACTCACAAAACAGGTGCAGGTGGCGGTAATCACTGGTTTTGCGTTGTTGGCTATCCCTACTAGGCGCCGACTGAAGGCCGGAACTAGCGATGAGGCCGAGCTTGACGCTTTTGAGGGCGGCTTTGAAGGAGATGGTTTCTGATGTGGAAACGAATCCTGCTCCTACTTGTTGTTTTAGCCGGTCTTGCTGGCCTTTACTTTGGTGGCGGTTATCTCCATTCCGGGCTAATGACGGGTGGCGGCAAAGTTGGTGCTCCCTACCAATCGTTAAACGTAAAAGCCAAGGACCTCACTCTGGTCTGCCCAGGTTCGGCTTTTGCGCCGGCCAAGGCAACTTCCGCGAGCACTCAAAACTTTGGTCGCATCGGGTCTGCCGTTGTGGACTACTCGAGCCAACTACCTAGCGGAGTGTCTCTTCGCACACTGCCCCTAACCGGGCCAGCGGCCGGCCGCGGCCTCCTCTCAGATACCGCAAAACAAGTGCAGTCCATGTCAACCGTCAGCGCAACTGCGGTAACTATTTCTGGATTGGCGGACTCAACTCTGCAAGGAAGTTCGCTTTTCACGGCGCAGTCGTTTGAAGTGGCCGCCGGAGGGTCCGTCGTGGGTGCTCTCGGTGCCAACTGCCAGGCGCCATCGGCGGAATCCTGGTTGCTCGGTGGGGTCACCACAGTTGGCCGACAATCCCTACTTGTTCTTTCAAATCCAGCCAACACCGATGCCACTGTCTCAGTTGAGATCATTGGTCCCGAAGGGGGGATTCAAGGATCTGGGCTCAACGCCCTCTCGGTCTCTGCCAACCGAACGGTGGTGCTTCCGCTAGCTGGATTCGCTCCGGATCAGGCGGCGCTGG
>Ga0213920_1001871_pt1 | contig 10850 bp, 11 predicted proteins | sample McNCre1117MG_FD_161054 | JGI IMG/M metagenome (GOLD analysis project Ga0213920, IMG submission 161054) | Freshwater microbial communities from McNutts Creek, Athens, Georgia, United States - 11-17 MG | ecosystem: Environmental > Aquatic > Freshwater > Creek | place: USA: Georgia | collected...
TAACGCGGTCCTGCTCAACACCCCGTGGCCTTGGCCCAAGACCCTGTCAGCATGGCCAAAGCCTTTGCCGACGCCGTCAACGCGGGGCGTGCCGCCTACCGCTCGGGGGCCATGCAAGCGCAAGACAGCGCCCAACCCAGCACGCCCGTGCTGGGCACACCGTTTTGGCACCAAGCATGAGCCTCGGTTTGAAAACACCGCAAGACATCGCCCAAGCACTGGCCACGCAACACGCGACCATGTTGGCGGGAGATGCTTTGCCCTACGCCCAAGCCGTACACGCCCACGATGCCGCGCTCAGCACAGAGACCGCTGGCGTGCTACAAGGCTGCCGCATGCTTGGATTTTTAGAGCATGATGCACAGTGCGTGGCGCAAGCTTGGGCAGCACAGACGCAGCGCACAGGGCAGTTTTCGCTGGGCGACTGGCCTTGCGCACCGCAAGATTTCGGCATTGCACCCGCACCCCGTGCCAACGCATTTCCCGCATGCCCTCACGCGCTCGGACTGTATGCCGTGCTGCCTGATGCGCCATGGGTGGGCCGCATGGCGCGCGCGGGTGTGCCCACGGTGCAACTGCGTTTCAAATCAGACGATGCAGCAGCCATTCGCCAAGAAGTGCGTGCGGCCGTGCAAGCCGTGCAAGGCACAAGCGCGCTGCTGTTCATCAACGACCATTGGCAAATCGCCATCGATGAAGGCGCTTACGGCGTGCATCTTGGCCAAGAAGACATGGACGACGCTCCCATTGAGAAGATTCGTGCAGCGGGCTTGAGGCTGGGCCTGAGCACCCACGGCTATGCCGAGATGTTGCGCGCCGATGCGGTCAGCCCCAGCTACATCGCTTTGGGTGCCGTCTTCCCCACCACGCTCAAACGCATGCAAACAGCGCCACAAGGCACAGCCCGTTTGTATGCCTACGCCAAGCTCATGCAGCACAGCCCCTTGGTCGCCATTGGCGGCATTGATGAGGCGCGCATCCCTGTGGTGATGCAAAGTGGCGTGGGCTCGATTGCCGTGGTGCGGGCCATCACGGGAGCCAACAACCCCGAAGCAGCAGCGAAAACACTGCAGCACGACATGCAAACCAGTCGCGGCTCTTGCATCAAGTAAAGTTGGCGCATGCGTTGCAAGTTCGGAGCCTTCACAGTTTCTCGCCTACAAAGTGTCGTTGCACTTTGCATGGCAAGTAGCTCATCGATTTGGGCGCAACCAACGCCGACGGAAATTACCATCACGGCTGAGCCCCCCATTTGGGTATCGACCTTTGATGGCGTGCCCCTGCAAGATCTACCGATCAGCGTGACCACCGTCAACAACGCAACCTTGCGCGATATGGGTGCCCAGCGCGTGACCGATGCTTTGCGCTTAGATGCCTCGGTAAGTGACAGCTACAACCTACCCGCCTATTGGGACAAGCTCAGTGTGCGTGGCTTTGCACTCGACAACCGCCACAACTACCGCCGAGAAGGTTTGCCCATCTCGGCAGAGACCATCATTCCGATGGATAACAAAGAGCGCCTAGAGTTGCTCAAAGGAACCAGTGGCATTCAGTCTGGCACCAGCTCTCCCGGTGGGTTGGTGAATTACGTGGTCAAGCGTGCGCCATCGAGCGCCGACAGATCCATCCGCAATGTCACACTCAGTGACGGACCTGGTCACAACCGTTTGATGGCCGCTGATTTGGGCGGGCGTTTTGGGGACAGCGCAGATTTTGGTTACAGATTCAACGTCGCTCACGAAGACCTCGACCCCTACATTCGTGACACCAAGGGTTATCGTGACTTGGTCTCTCTCGCCATGGATTGGCGCATCAACGGCAGCAACCGTTTGGAATGGGAGTTTGAGCAGAGCCACCATGAGCAAATTGGTGTGAACTTTTACAGTTTGCTTGGGCCGGGCGTCAACGCGTTGCCAGCCCGTGTGGATGGCACGCGCAACATCACGCGTCAACCTAACGCGCAGCCTGGCATCTTTGACGGGCTCACGGGTACGGTGAACCTCAAACATCAGCTAGACAATGGCTGGATATGGAACACGCAATACGGCACGCAACGCCTGCGCGCCGATGACCGCTTGATGTATGCATCGGGATGCGCCACTGGCACGATGGATAGGTTCTGCACGAATGGGGATTTTCAGATTCACGACTACCGCAGCGAAAACGAGCGCCGCAACAGTGAAGCCATGCAAACCGATCTTCGCGGACAAGTGTGGCTCGGGGGGCTCGAACACAGCATGAAACTCAGCCTCATGCGGCAACGTCAAATCAACCAAATGCCATATGCCTATACCGATAACTTGGTCGGTACGACGAACGTCAACGGGGGGTTGACGCCCACCCCCAGCAACAGCAGCGCACCACTCACCAACAGCAGCGACTACAGCACCGAAATCGCCCTGAATGACCGCTTGCGATTGACCGAACGCACCATCGCTTGGCTTGGCTTGCGCCACACCCAGCTCAACCGCCAAAGCATACAGACCGATGGCAGTGCTGCGAAACAAGAAGCACGAGGCGTGAGTACACCTTGGTTGGCACTGAGCCACCAGCCCACCCATGGCTACACCGTGTATGCCAGCTATGGCCAAGGCTTAGAAACTGAAGTCGTGCCAAACCTAAGCAACCCCAACACCGTTTTGAGCTACACCAACGCAGGCCAGCCCTTGCCCGCGCTTAAAAGCACACAGCGAGAGATAGGCCTCAAAACCCAGTACGCGCCAACAGCTTGGCAAGTCACATGGTTTGACATCACGCGCCCTGCCACCGCAGACGCCCAAGTTTCATGCAGCAACACACCATCTGCTTGCATTTACACCCGAAAAATCGATGGTCAAAATCATCACCAAGGCCTAGAGATCAGCACCAAAACCAAGCTCACCCGCTGGGACATTGACGCGAGCGCCATGCGACTTGATGCGAAACGCGAAAACGCAATGATTCAAACAGACTTGAATGGCCAACACCCGATCAACGTGCCCAAGTACATCCTGCGCGGCATGGCGCAATACCACCATCCTGACATCACTGGACTGCGCTCAGGCTTGCGCATTTCCCGCGAAGGCGAGCGTAACGTCACCGAACACGGTGAAATCGTGCTCCCCGCATGGACAACCCTTGACGCGACAGCACACTACGACACCGTGGTCAACAACATCGCCTCCACTTGGACACTGGCTGTTAACAACCTTGCCAACAAACACTATTGGCGCGAATCTCCCAAGCAATACGGGCAATATTTCCTCTATCCAGGGGCACCTCGCACAATTCGCGCATCAATTCAATTTCGTCTCTGAAAAGCTTCGTTCTTGTTCCGTCAAATAGGGAGTTCAATGTCCGTCAATCAAACCCTTGCCGAATGGAAAGCAAAAGAAGCTGAGGTGCGCAAGCATTTGGGAATTTCAGCGCCGCTTCCTCGAGAAAAAATCGTCGGCATGTCGGGCATGCAAGTTTTTGAGGCGATTTTTTCTGGTGAACTGCCATCGCCACCCATCGGCGAAACACTGGATTTCATTCCCATCCACATGGAACATGGCGTCGCCGTTTTTCAGGGCAGACCTCAGCTTCGTCACTACAACCCCATGGGCACCGTGCACGGTGGCTGGTATTGCACTTTGCTTGACTCAGCTTTGGGCTGTGCTGTTCACACCACGTTGCCTGCTGGCAAGGGCTACACCACGCTGGAAGTAAAAGTCAACATGATTCGAGCATTGACCGATGCCGTAGAGCTGGTGAGAGCCGAGGGAAAAGTCATTCATGTGGGGCGGCAGGTCGCAACCGCCGAGGGGCGAATTATTGATTCAGATGGAAAGGTATACGGCCACGCCACAACGACTTGCATGATTTTTTGATCACGCAAGCACTTAAGGCAGCTTCAGGCTGCAGGTAAGGTCGTGCCCTGATGCGCGTGCAGACGCCAGGCACCATCGGCACCGCAGCCCCATACCGTCATAAACAGGCTGGCCACGTTTTTGCGCTGGCCGTCCTTCATGATTACAGCGGCCATGCGGCCACTGACCACAGCGGACTGTTGCAGCACCTGAACATGCAGCTCACTGAAGTTCAACTCTAGGTACCGCAGGCTACCGCTCGATAGTTTGGCTAGGTAGCTGTCCTTGCGATCACAGGCGCCAGTGGAATGCACATAGACCAGGTCATCGGCCAGCAAACCTTGCAGAGCGGACAGGTCGTCCGCTAGTAGGGTCTGACGACGGAGCTCTTCGAGCTCCAGCACTAAATTAGCGTTTCCCATGGTCAGTCTAATTTGACGCCTGCGCTGCGCACAGCTTGGCCCCAGAGCTGACTGTCTTGGCGCAAGAAGGCACTAAACTCTGCTGGCGTCTGAGCCTTAAGTTCGCCCCCATAGGAGCGCCACTTAGCAATCAGCTCAGGATTCTGCGCTGCGGCTTTTTGCATAGCTTCACCAAGCTTGGCCACAATAGGTGCAGGCGTTGCGGCTGGGGCAAACAGGCCAATCCAAGCGGTGGGGCTGTAGTCAGGCAAGCCCGCTTCCGCAAAGGTTGGAACATCTGGGAAGTTAGGATGGCGTGTCTTACCAGTCAATGCAAGGATCTTGAGCTTGCCAGCCTTGACATTGCCAATAGCGGCTGGCAGTGCATCAAAAATCACATTCACCTGCCCAGCCACCAAATCGGCATAAGGACTTGTGGTGTTGTAGGGTACGAAGTCAATCTTCACACCCGCACTGGCGGCAAACCATTCACCAGCCAGATGTGAATAACTGCCCACACCAGAGGTTGCTGCTGTGATTGAACCGGGTTGCTTCTTCAATCGCTCAATCAGTTCTTTGGCGTTTTTTTCGGGCAAGCTGGGATGAGCCGTCAGCGCAGTGTTGAGTAGGCCAACGATGCTAATGGGCGCGAAGTCACCCACCTTGTAGGGCACCTTGTTATAGAGGTGCGGCACCACAGATAGCGCGGTCGTAGCACCCATCACCAGCGTGTAGCCATCAGGGGCGGACTTGGCACCAGCATCCATGCCAATCATGTAGGACGCTCCAGGGCGATTTTCCACCACCACCGGCTGACCCAGCACTTTCGTAAGCTCTGCAGCGATCTCTCGGGTATTGGCATCTGGTCCCGTTCCTGCTGGAAAAGGTGCAATGATCTTGATGGGTTTGCTCGGGTAGTCTTGCGCTGCGACGGGTAAGGCACTGAACAGAGCCAAGGCCAAAGCGACTAGGCCTACGCGGCGGGTGGTGTATTGCATGCGGATGTCTCCAGTGATTAATAGGCTTAGAACTCGAAGGTCTGTTTGAATTTTCTATAAATTATTAATTTCTCATAATAGGAGAAACCACTATATTTTATTGATTAATAAATCCATAAAATATATCTATTTTTCAAATTAGGAGTTATCCATGTCCAACCCTCTGGGTCAACAGAACGCGCTGGTGTTCAGTCACATGGGTTTTTACGTGCGCGACATCGAGCGCATGGCTCGCTTTTACCGGGACGTGATGTGCTTCTTTGAAACCGACAGGGGACTACTGGGCACGGTGCAGCTGGTGTTCTTCAGTCGTGACCCATCCGAGCACCACCAGATCGTGCTGGCCTCAGGCCGACCGACTGATCTTGCGTTCAGCGTGATCAACCAAATTTCACTACGGGTGCCCGACCTAGCGACCTTGCGCGAAGTTCGCAACCGAGTCCTTGCTGACCCCGATGTGACCGAACTGGTCTGCGCCACACATGGCAATGCGGTGTCAATTTATTTCCGCGACCCCGAAGGCAACCGACTTGAAGTTTTCATGGACATGCCTTGGTACTGCGAACAACCGCTGCGCGAACCTATTGACCTAGACCAGAGCGATGAGGCCGTGATGGCCTTTGCGGAAGCCCTGGCACGCAGCCGACCTAAATTCCGCAGTCGGGCCCAGTGGGTATCCGAAATGAAAGCACTCATGGGGTATCAGTCATGAGTCAAAACATATTTGATGTGGCCATTATTGGCTACGGACCTGCGGGTGCAACGCTGGCGAATTTGTTGGGCCAATATGGACTGTCGGTGCTGGTCCTTGAACGCGATGCCGAGATCTACCCGTTGCCGCGCGCCATTCACTTTGATGGCGAAGTCATGCGCGTGTTCGAGACCGCGGGCCTGCGCCGCGAAGTCGAAGCCATCTCGCGTCCCGGCCTCAAGGGCATGTACTTCAACAACGCCGCAGGGGAAACGCTGTTGATCCGAGCCGGTACTAGCGAACGCGGTCCGCACGGCTGTGCTAATAACCATTACTTCCACCAGCCCGAACTCGAAGTCGTGCTGCGTGAGGGCCTGCACCGCTACCCGCAAGTGCAGGTGCGCACGCGCCATGAGGTCACGTCCATCGAAGACAGCAGCGAACACGCCACGCTGCAGGTGAAAGACTTGCAAAGCAGTCGCACTTATTCCGTGCAGGCTCGCTATGTCGTCGGCTGCGACGGCGCACGCTCGATGGTACGCAAAGCCATCGGCACCACTATGGTGGACCTGGGTCTGCACCAGCCTTGGCTGGTATTCGATGTACGCCTCAAGACCGACGTGCCCTCCCTGCCCGACCACACAGTGCAACACTGCGACCCGGTGCGACCCATGACGTATTGCAACGTCACGGGCAACCGCCGTCGCTGGGAAATCATGCTCATGCCCGGCGACGACCCCGAACAACTGGTCCAGCCCGAAACGCTGTGGAAGCTAGTGAGCAAATGGGTCACGCCAGAGCAGGCCGACATCGAGCGCGCCGTGATCTACACCTTCCACTCGGTGATCGCCGAAACTTGGCGCAAAGGGCACCTGTTTTTGGCCGGCGATGCCGCACACCAAACACCGCCCTTTCTGGGTCAAGGCATGTGCGCCGCTATTCGCGATGCGTCCAACCTGGCCTGGAAACTCGAAGCTGTGATGCGTGGACGCGCAGACGACGCGCTGCTCGACAGCTACGGCAGCGAACGTGCACCGCATGTGCACGCTTTCATCGATTTAGCAGTCAAGCTCGGCGACATCATCCAGACCACTGATCCTCAAGCTGCTCGCGAACGCGACGCGAAGTTCAAAGCGGGCCAACCCGAGATCTTCCAGTTCCCGGCGCCACGTTTGGGCCCAGGTATGTGGCAAGGCGACAGCGCCCAAGTGGCACAGGTCTTCCCCCAGCCACGGCTCGCCGATGGTCGTTTGCTGGACGGCATGCTGGGCTTGAACTTTGCCGTCATCGGTGACGAAGCCGTGTTGAACAGCGTGAGCGCGGACACCCGCAGCCGCTGGCAAGCCCAGGGCGTGGTGGTTGTACCCGCACGCGACCCCGAGGTGCAAGCGTGGCTCCAACAGCAAGGTGTGCGTGCCGTGTTGTTGCGCCCAGACCGTTACATCTTGGGTGTGGCGCAGACGAGCGCCGACCTAGATAGGATCAGTGCCTTGTTGCCCGCTACGGCAGCCTTGGCCCACTGATGTTTTTAAATGACCCATGACCGATAAAGCCGACTCTAGCCTTGCACGCATGCTCGGCGTACTTGACCTGTTTTCCGAGCAACGCTTGCACTGGAGCGCGGAGGACATCAGCGAAACACTTGGCGTATCGCTGCCCACCAGCTACCGCTACCTCAAGACCTTGAGCGATGCAGGGCTGCTGCAGCGCGGGCCGGACGCGCAGTTCACGCTGGGGCCGCGCATCGTCGTGCTTGACCATTTCATCCGCCAGGCCGACCCGGTGCTGCAATGCGCCATTCCCTTTATGAAGGAACTGGTAATGCAGACCGGCTTTGACTGCGTGGTCTCCAGCCTGCACGGCGACCAGCTACTCGACACCCATCGCGAACACGGTACTATGCCGGCCGACCTGAGCTACGGGCGCGGACGCCCACGCCCGCTGTTCCGGGGTGGTGCGCCCAAAGTCATTCTGGCGGGCCTGCCCACACCGCAACTGCACAAGCTGCTAGACGCGCATACCCAAGAAGTAGCCGCCGCGGGCCTGCCCACCGACTGGCCAAGCTTCCGGCGCTACTACAGCCAGATCCGCAAGAACGGCTTTTATTTCTCCAACGGCGAACTCGAAGTCAACCTTGCGGCGATTGCGGTGCCCCTGCAGCAGACAGATGGCACCGTCATCGGCGCGCTCTCGCTCGTGACCACCGTGCAACGCATGGCGGTGATTGATTTGACCAAACTCACCCCCCTCATCCAGCGCGCCGCACGCGAAATTTCCGTGCGGCTGCGCTGATACTTTTCCTCACCTTCACTATGAAAGCCAGACTATGAAACTCATCAGCTTCCTCCACCAGGGCACGCCCTCTTACGGCATTGTCAGCGGCGACGACGTGCTCGACCTCACGCACATCCTCGGCGCGCAGGCCCCTGACCTGAAAACCCTGATCGCCAAAAACCTGTTCACAACCGCCGCCGAAGCGGCCAAGGTGCACAAGCCCACGCTCAAATTCTCGCAACTGACGCTGCAACCCGTGATCCCCAACCCGGGCCAGATTTTTTGCATCGGCCTGAACTACGGCGAGCATGTGCGCGAGACTGGCCGCGAGATCACCGAAGTGCCGACGATCTTCATCCGCCTGACCGACTCACAAGTGGCCCACGGCCAAGACATCGTGCGCCCACCCGAGTCGCACCGCCTGGACTACGAAGCCGAAATCGCCGTCATCATCGGCAAGGGCGGTCGCCGTATCAAAGAAGAAGATGCCTGGGACCACATCGCTGGCTACAGCTGCTACAACGACGGCTCGGTACGCGACTGGCAAGTGGCCACCTCGCAGTGGACGCCCGGCAAGAACTTCTACAAAACCGGCGGCTTTGGCCCCTGGATGGTCACCAGCGACGAAATCGCCCCTGGTCAGGTGATGCGCCTACAGACCGTGCTCAACGGCCAAGTGCTGCAAGACACCACCACCGACAAGATGATCCACAGCATCCCAAGTCAGATCGCCTACATTTCCACGTTCATTCCGCTTTCGCCCGGCGACGTGATCGTGACCGGCACCCCAGGCGGCGTAGGCAACAAGCGCAACCCACAGGTCTTTATGAAGCCCGGCGATGTGTGCGAAATCGTGGTGGACGCCATCGGCACCCTGCGCAACGGCATCCGCGACGACGCATGACAGACTGAAATCAAGCAACACCTTTGCATCACTGGAGCATTCATGCACATTGCTAACTCATCATGGCATCAACGTCTGATCTTTATCGTCTGTGTTTTGATCGGGTCCTCAGGTACCCATGCTCTGGCCGCAGAGTCTTTCCCAACCCGGCCCCTGCAGTTTGTCGTGCCATTTGCTGCAGGCGGTGGGCTAGATGCCAATGCACGCCAGTTTGCACAAGCCCTTTCGGAAGCGTTGCATCAACCCGTCAGCGTCATCAACCGCGACGGTGCTGCAGGCACCATCGGTCTACAGGCAGTGGCCAGCGCTAGGCCTGATGGCTATCCCCTTGCCTTCACACCAGCGGTGTCGTTGACCAGCGAGCCTCATCGGATTAAAACGCTCAGCTACCAGCTGAACTCATTCAAACCGGTTTGCCAAGTGTTTGACAACATCTTCGCGATTGCGGTCACGGACACCTCGCCCTACAAGAACTTGAGTGATCTGTTGCAAGATGCCTCTCGTCGGCCCGGCAACGTGAGCTACGGCACTTCTGGCACAGGTTCAATCCCACACCTTGGCACATCGGATATCGAGGCTTCGACCAAGGTCGACATGACCCATGTTCCCTACAAAGGCGATGGCCCGATGTTGCAGGACCTATTGGCTGGACGCTTAGGTTTTGGCGCAGTGCTAGCCAGCTCCATCCATTCGCAACTGCAAGCAGGCAACTTGCGACTACTGGCTGTGTATTCCGACAAACGCCATCCATCCTTTCCTCAAGTGCCAACCCTCAGCGAAGCCGGGGTACCTGTCGTGCAACTGAGTTTCGGTGGACTGTTGGTTCCTGCCGCGACACCCACTGAAGTTGTGACCGCTCTGGAGAGCGGCTGCGAAAAAGCCATTCAATCCTCCGTTTACCGGGGATGGGCGCAACGCGCCAACCAGGTCGTCGACTTCAAATCATCCAGCAGCTTTGAAGCCCGACTGCGCCAAGATAGTCAGTCCAAAGCCATCACACTCAAACGGCTTGGCCTCTGATCATGTCAATACCAGGGCAAACAATCTGAGCGCGACTTACGAGGCTGGCTTGTCCAGGACATTACTAGTGGCGCCAGGCACTCTTTTGAAGTGAGTGCCGGTCGCCGGCACACTCTACTTCGTCGATTAGAAGTCCATCGTAATCTTGGCTGCACGGATGTAGCTACCCCAGCGTTCATATTCGCTGTTAACAAACTTTTGGTAATCCCCAGGACTCATCTTATCTATCACCATCGTCATTTTTTTCATAACCTCTGCTACTTGAGGTTCTGCAATTGAAGAAGCAATGACTGTATTCAGTTTGTCTACAACTGCAGTTGGAGTCCCTGCTGGGGCGAGGAATCCTAACCATGGGCCCATGTCGATTTCAACGCCCATTTCTTTCATGATTGGCACATCGGGAAATGCAGCCAGTCGCTCGCGTGCCGTAACAGCCAGCATGCGCACTGAGCCTGCCTTGACATGCTGATCTGCTACGAGCACAGGCACGATTGCAGAGCTGACTTGGTTGGATAACTGCGCCTGCATCAGGGGTGCAGTGCCGTTATATGGAATGTGCAGCAGGTCAATCTTGGTTTTTTGCTTAAGGGCTTCCATCGTGATCTGACCAGAGCTGCCTTGCCCCCATGATCCGTAGGTCAGAGGCTCCTTGGCCTGCCTTGCCATATGCAGGTATTGTTCGAATGTCTTCGCAGGATTAGATGCGTGAACAATCAGCGTCAGTGGCGTAAA
>Ga0213920_1001874_pt1 | contig 10835 bp, 10 predicted proteins | sample McNCre1117MG_FD_161054 | JGI IMG/M metagenome (GOLD analysis project Ga0213920, IMG submission 161054) | Freshwater microbial communities from McNutts Creek, Athens, Georgia, United States - 11-17 MG | ecosystem: Environmental > Aquatic > Freshwater > Creek | place: USA: Georgia | collected...
ATGTGCCGGGCATGGGCGATGGCCTGGTATTCCAGGTGCCCGCCGCCAATGGTGCCGCACTCGCCTTCGGCAAACACCACCATGAAAGTACCTGCACCCCGAGGCACCGAGCCACGTGTCGAACGCACCGAGACACCGACCGCAGGGTTTTGGGTCAGTTTTTGCAGGGCCTGATCAATCCAATTCACGCTTGCTTTCCATTTCCACTCGAATCTTTCAAAGGGCTGCAGACGCAGTGCCACAATGGCAGCCCATGCAAGAGTATGCCAAGGAGCCCGAACAATGAGCCCATCTCCCGGTGTCCGCTGGACAACATCGGAGCCATCCTGGCGGCTTGGCCTGCTGGGCCTCGCCAGCCTGCTGGCCCTGTGGTTGAGTGGCTGTGGCACCCCTACAGGCACGGTCAGCGCGCCTGGCAGCACACCCACCGTGGCTTCAGCACCGGCATCCAGCTCAGCGGGCCGCAATTCTCAAGCCCTCAGCGCCAAAGACTACCGCAAGGATGCCGCTGGGCATGTGTACGCCTTGCAAAAAGCCCGCATTTTCCAGGGCCGTCTGCCGCCCATGCTTTACGCGGTGGGAGTGCTAGATGTGGACATTGACCGTCAGGGCCAAATTCGGTCGCTGGTTTGGAAACGCGCACCACGGCATGCCCCGGAGGTGATCGCGGAAATCGAGCGCATGGTGCGCGCCGCGGCCCCCTACCCTGCGCCCGCACACCTGGGTCAAGTGACCTGGACCGATGTCTGGCTGTGGGACAAAAGCGGACGCTTCCAGCTCGATACCTTGACCGAAGGTCAAAACTGATTCATTGCATGCGCTTTGACCTCTGAAATCGCCTTTCTCACAACGTCCTTCTCAGACGGCAAAGCTGCCGTACCTCAACATCAAGCCCATGCGCATGTCTATTGCATAGGATCGACCAGGTTCCAGCATTTTTATTTTATTATTTTTTTCATGTTTTATAAGTATTTCATAACAACCAAATGCCCAGTCTATGCATCTTTCAATTTCACAATGAGTCAAACCGCATGGATTGCAAAGTGAATATTTTGAACCGTTTTTATTATTTTTATCCTTAGAAATAAAAAACCCCGCAAAGCGGGGTTGATCATGGTCAGGAGCTGGCGCTGATCCGTATTCAGCCAATCAGAAATTGGTTTCGGTCTTTGCCTTCGATCCACTTGGGTGCCTTGCCACGACCTGTCCAGGTCTGGCCAGTAGAAGGATCTCGGTATTTGGGCGCCACTTTGGCTGTGGCCTTGCCTGCTGCCTTGATGCCACGAGCAGGAAACACATCTTGGGCTGTCAGGCCAAACTCGGCCACCAGTTCACGCACTTTGGCCACCGCCGAAGCAATTTCATTCTGACGTGCCTGTGCAATGGCTTCTTCCAGTGCTTCACGTTGTTGCAATAACTCTTTGTATGACTGGCTCATGAATTAATCTCCAATAAAAGAAACAATGCGCCAATATACCAGACATTAATTCAGAAAAAACACCTTTATTTACATATTACAAAAAAGGAAAACAGTTCATTCAGATGGCATGGAATATGCCAGCACCTTGTCAATGCGACGGCCATCCAAATCCACAATTTCAAACCGCCACCCCTCCAGCACCACAGACTCCCCTGTGGCTGGCAATTGCCCCAGGACAAAAAGCAGCAAGCCCGCCAGGGTGTTGTAGCGCCCCCGGTCTTCGGCGGGCAGCGCCTGGATGTCCAGCCGTGCCTTGAGTTCGTTGATCGGCATCAGGCCATCCAGCAGCCACGAGCCATCGGCGCGTTGGGTGGCCCAGGCCTCGGTTTGGGTTTCGGGTTTGAGCTCCCCGGTGATGGCTTCCAGCAGATCCAGCGGTGTGAGCAGGCCCTGCACATCGCCGTATTCGTCCACCACCAGCAGCATGCGGCTGGACTGGTCACGCAGGTGCTCCAACAACTCCATGCCACTGAGGGTCTCGGGCACGAAGTGCGCAGGCAAGGCAAAGTGTTCAATCGGCCGCGCCTCGTCGGGCGGCAGCGCCAGCAGCTGCGCCACACTGATGACCCCGAGCACATGCTCCAGCCCCTCGCGGCACACCGGGTACCACGAATGGTGAGCGGCTTCACCCATGGCCGTGATGCGGGCCATGGCCTCGGGCAAGGTCCACCCCGCATCCAGCCACTGGATGTCGCTGCGGGGCGTCATCATCGACGTCAACGGCCGATCGTCGAGATGAAACACATTGCGCACCATTTGGTGCTCGTGCTCCTCAATCAGCCCTGCGTGCACCCCCTCAGCCAGGCTGGCGGTGATTTCCTCTTCGGTCACCTCCTGGCTGCCCTTGCTGTTGATGCGCATGAGCTTGAGCACGCCTTGCGTCGACAGGGCCAGCAATTTCACGAAAGGCCCTGCCGCACGCGCCAGCCAAGCCATGGGCTGCGAGACCCAGCGGGCCACGGCCTCAGGGTAGAGCTGCCCGATGCGCTTGGGCACCAGTTCGCCAAAAATGATGGTGGCAAAAGTGATCAGTGTGACCACCACGGCGGTGGCCGACAAGGCTGCGGCGGCTTCGCTCAGGCCCTGCGTCCTCAGGTACCGCGCCAGACCGGCACTGAACGCGGCCTCGCCCACAATGCCGTTGAGCACACCAATCGAGGTGATGCCCACCTGCACCGTTGACAGAAACTGTGTGGGCTGCTCCAGCAAGGCGATGGCCACGGCCGCACCTTTGTCACCCGCCTCGTCCAGCGCGGCCAGCCGTGCCTTGCGGCTGGAGGCCAGGGCCATTTCGGACATGGCAAACACCCCGTTGAGCAGGATCAGAAAGACAATCAGCAAGACATCCATTGCCCCATTGTGCCAAGGAAGTGTGACGCGCCCGTCCGGCTGCCACAGCACGGGCAGGCAGGTGCTGCCAATTTGGGACAATCGGCTCAAAGAGGTGTTTATGGCGGTGTATTTGATCGGCGACATCCAGGGCTGCGACAAGCCGCTCGAGCGCTTGCTGCAGAAGGTGGATTTCTCTCCCAGCCGGGATGCGCTGTATGTGTTGGGCGACCTGGTCAATCGCGGCCCCGATTCGACCGGGGTGCTGCGACGATTGATGGCCTTGGGCAACTCGGTGCAATGCGTCCTGGGCAACCACGATTTGCATGCAATGGCCGTGGCCGCTGGCGTGCGCCCCAGCAGCCGCATGGACACGCTGCAAGACCTGCTGCAAGCACCGGACCGGGGCGTGCTGCTGGACTGGCTGCGCCACCAGCACATGGCACTGCAGGCCCACGGCATCCTGATGGTGCATGCCGGGGTGCTGCCGCAATGGTCCGCAGCCCAGACGCTGCAGCTGGCCACCGAAGTCGAAGGTGTGCTGCAAGACCCGCACTGGCAGGACTTTTTGCAGCAGATGTATGGCAACGAGCCGGCCGCCTGGAGCGAGCAGCTGGTCGGCATCGGGCGCTGGCGCGTCATCGTCAATGCCCTCACGCGCCTGCGCTTTTGCACGGCCGATGGCGTGATGGAATTCGAAACCAAGGACAGTGCGCTGGCAGCGCCCGCCGGCTGCATGCCCTGGTTTGATGTCCCTCTGCGCCAGACTGCCCATGATGTGGTGGCCTTTGGCCACTGGTCCACACTGGGCTGGCTGGGGCGCACCGATGTCTGGGCTCTGGACTCGGGCTGCGTCTGGGGCGGGTGCCTGAGCGCTCTGGCCCTGGACACGGCAGGACAGCAACACACCTTGGTGCAGGTTCAGTGCGAACAGTCGCAGACACCCGGATGAGCCACCTGAAAGTGCCCGTGAGCCAAAGACAGGTATAAACCATGGCTGTGTCCCAAGCCTTGTCCTTTGACCCCCGCCAGGTGCCTGTGTCCCGCGTGGACCACGACCTGCCCCCCGTCCCTCACGCGCACCTGCGGCCCGAGGCCTTGCGCCAGCGCTTTGCTTCGCCGCCTGACTGGGCACCGGAAGTGGTGCGTGAGCCGCGCTTTGCTGACCGCGCACCGGCCCAGGCTGCGGTTCTGATTCCGATCGTGCTCAGAAACGAAACCGAAGGCGGCCCCACCATCTTGCTGACGCTGCGCACCGCGCACCTGTCCACCCACTCCGGACAGATCGCCTTTCCGGGTGGCAAGGTGGATGCACAAGATGCCAGCGTCCAGGCTGCCGCCCTGCGCGAGGCCCATGAAGAGGTTGGTCTCTTACCCGAGTGGGTGCAAGTGATTGGCCAATTACCGGTTTACGTCACGGGCACGGCCTTCATGGTCACGCCCGTGGTGGGCCTGGTGCAGCCGGGCTTCACCCTGACCCCCAACCCGGGTGAGGTGGCCGATGTGTTCGAAGTGCCTCTGGCTTTTCTGATGAATCCAGCCCACCACCGCCGCCATACGGTGGACTGGCAAGGTCGCCAGCGCGAGTGGTTTTCCATGCCCTACCTCGAACATCGGTCCAATGCACAGGGGCAAACCGAGGTGGTGGAACGCTTCATCTGGGGGGCCACGGCAGGCATGCTCCGCAATTTCTACCGTTTCTTGCTAACAACCCACGCTGTGGAGGTGCAATGAGTTTTTTCGCCATTCTTCTGGCCCTGGTACTGGAACAAGCCCACCCCATGGCAGCCAACCACCGCATCTACAAGGCCATTGCATCCTGGGCCGACTGGGTGGCACGCACGCTGGACGCTGGCATACGCCACCAGGCCTGGGTGGCCTGGTGCATCACCGTGCTGGCCCCGGCTGTGCTCGTCATGCTGGTGCACTGGGTGCTGGCGTTGGGTTTGGGCTGGCTGGCCGCTGTGGTGTGGCATGTGGCCCTGCTGTACGCCACCCTCGGTTTTCGCCAGTTCAGTCACCACTTCACGGCCATCCGTGATGCACTGGAAGACGGTGATGAAGCCCGAGCCCGCGAACTGCTGGCCGAGTGGCAACGGGTCAAGGTGGGCGACATTCCCCGCAGCGAAATCGTGCGCCATGCCATCGAGTATTCGATGATTGCCGCACACCGGCATGTGTTTGGGGTGTTCTTCTGGTACGCCGTGATGTCCATCGTGGGTCTGGGCCCTGTTGGCGCCGTGGTGTACCGCATTGCCGAATATGCACAGGCCCGCTGGCAACGGCCTCAGGCCGATGGCAGCCGTGTCAGCGAGGTGCTGAGCGAAGTCGCTCAGAGGGCCTGGATGGCAATCGACTGGTTACCGGCCCGCTCCACAGCTCTGGGCTTTGCCATCGTGGGCAGCTTTGAAGACGCGATGGATGGCTGGCGCAACCATGCGCAAAAATTTCCAGAAGACAACGACGGCGTGATTTTGGCAGCCACAGCGGGGGCCATCAACATCCAATTGGGTGGCGCCTCCCTGAGCAAATCGCCCAGCGGCGATGGCGAAGACGAGTCCGACCACCTGGCCTCAGGTGGCAGCAGCACACCGGGTCGTCCGGCCGAAGTGGCGCACTTTGCCCAGGTGGTGGGCTTGGTTTGGCGCACAGTGTTGATGTGGCTGGTGCTGGTGGCCTTGCTCACCATGGCCAATTTACTCGGCTGAACAGCAGGGCTGGAGTTCACCAGCGTTGCTGGCTCAACTCTTCGAACAACTGCGCATAAATGCGGTGGCGGCGGGCACTGATGGTGCTCGTTTTTTCATCGGTACTGACCTCGGCCAGCACCGCGCAACCGGGCTCGTGCAAATGCGTGCAGTTGTAGAACTTGCATTGCCCCAGGTACTGGCGCAGATCGGGCATGCATTGGGCCAGTTGCGTCGCTTCGATGTGGTTCAGCCCAAACTCCTGAAAACCCGGTGAATCGATCAGGGCGGTTCGCTGCCCTGCCCGGTCCAACTCGGGCACCCAATACCAGCGGGTATTCGTGGTGGTGTGTTTGCCGGAATTGAGCGCGTGCGAGATTTCCCCGGTCTCCACCTGAGCGTGCGGCAGCAGGCGGTTGATCAAGGTGCTTTTGCCACTGCCCGAAGGGCCGAGCACCAGTGTGGTGTGCCCCTTCAGTTGCTCGCACAGGGCGTCCACGCCATCGCCACCGGGCAGCGCCGAGCGCGGGTCCAGGCTCAAGGGCAGCACCTGGTAGCCCATGGCCCGGTACGGCGCAAGCCGGTTCCAGGCCTGGGCAAAAGGCTCGACCAGATCGCTCTTGTTGAGTGCAATGAGGGGGGTGATTTTTTCAGCTTCGGCCGCCACCAGGGCGCGGGAAAGCTGGCTTTCAGAGAACTCGGGCTCTGCCGCAATCAGGATCAGCACACGGTCCAGATTGGCCGCAAACGATTTGGTGCGGATCTCGTCCTGACGGTAAAACAGGTTGCGCCGAGCCTGCAGACGCTCGATGCTGCCTTCATCGCCAGTGGCCTGCCAGAGCACCTGGTCACCCACCACCGCCTGGTTTTTCTTGCCACGGGGGTGGCAGATCAGGCGACGGCCATCGGGCGTTTCCACCAGACTGTGCCGACCAAAGGCCGCCACCACCAGACCGGTTTGCAGGTCCGCGGCGGGGGCCGCCTCGCGCACTTTGGTTTTGCTCATGCGGACTTCATCCGGGCCAGCCTCTCGCTGGCGGGCGGGTGGGAGTAGTAGAACTTCACAAACCAGGGGTCCGGCGTGAGTGTGGAGGCATTGTCCTGGTAGAGCTTGAGCAAGGCCGAAGCGAGGTCCGTGCCTGGCGTCTGCGACACGGCGTAGGCGTCGGCCTCGAATTCCTGCTGACGCGAGCGCCAGGAACTCAAAGGGGCCATGAAAAAGGTGAACACTGGCACCACCAGCATGAACAGCACCAGCGCCAGCGCGTTGTTGCCGTCCGTCATGCTGGGCAGCACACCCAGCCCGGTATAGAACCAGACCTGCTGCACCAGCCAGCCCAGCAAGGCCAGGCCCGCCAGGGTGGTGGCAAACCCTACCACCATCATCTTGACGATGTGCCTGTGCTTGAAGTGCCCCAACTCATGCGCCAGCACGGCTTCCATTTCGGACGGGCTCAGCTGCTGGAGCAGGGTGTCAAAAAACACCACCCGCTTGCTCGCGCCAAAGCCAGTAAAGAACGCGTTGGAATGGGCCGAGCGGCGGCTGCCATCCATCACGAAAAAACCTTTAGCCTGAAAGCCAGCACGCTGCATGAGCGCCTGCACTCGGGCCTTGAGCGATTCGTCTTCGAGCGGTGTGAACTTGTTGAACAAGGGCATGATCACATTTGGCGCAATGGCCATGAGGAACAGCTGCCACAGCACCAGCGCTGCCCAAGTCCACAACCACCACATGCTGCCGCCAGCCTGCATCAGCCAGAGCACCACCCACAGCAATGGCAAGCCCAACACAGCCCCGAGCAGCAAACCTTTGAGCAGGTCGCCGATCCACAAGGCTGGGGTCATCTTGTTGAAGCCAAAGCGCTGCTCAACACCAAAGGTCTGCACCAGCGACAAAGGCAGGCTCAACAACCCACCAACCAGCATGAAGCCGACGATCAGCGCAACCTGTTGACCCAGGCCCGGCCCCATGAGCCCCAGCAAGAACTGGTTGAGGGCGTCGAGCCCACCCAGCAAAGTCCAGCCCATCAGAACCACTGCATCCAGCACGATGTCGATCTGGGAGAGTTTGGCCTTGGCCAGGGTGTAGTCGGCTGCCTTCTGGTGGTCGGCCAGCGTGATCGTTTGGGCATGGTCGGCAGGCACAGCGCCCCGGTGGGCCACCACATGGCGCACTTGCCGCGCATTGAGCCAGAGCTTGAGAGCCACATGCGCCAGCAAACCCGCAGCCAACAGCAAGGTCAAAGTCAATGAAGGATTCATGGGTGCCCATTGTAGGAGGCCGCCCAGCATCGGCGACAATCCCTGCATGTCTGAAGTGAATGCCTCCCCTGCCCCTGAAGCCCTGGCCAAGTCCGACCAGAACCTGGTCTGGATCGACTGCGAAATGACCGGGCTTGACCCCGAGAAAGAGCGTCTGCTGGAAATCGCCGTGATCGTGACCGGCCCGCACCTGACGCCGTCCATCGAAGGTCCGGTGCTCGTGATCCACCAGAGCGACGAGCAACTGAACAAAATGGACGCCTGGAACAAGGGCACCCATGGCAAGAGTGGCCTGATCGACAAGGTCAAGGCGTCCACCCTCACCGAAGCTCAAGCGGAGCAACAGATCCTGGACTTCCTCAAGAAATACGTGTCCAAAGGCGAATCGCCGCTGTGTGGCAACACCATCAGCCAGGATCGCCGCTTTTTGGTCAAGTACATGCCCAGGCTGGAAGCGTATTTCCATTACCGCAATCTGGATGTGAGCACACTCAAGGAACTCTCGCGCCGCTGGAAGCCCGAGGTGTATTCCAGCTTCAAGAAACAACAAAAACACACTGCGCTGGCCGATGTGCACGAGTCGATCGCCGAATTGGCGCATTACCGCGAGCATTTCATCAAGCTTTGATTTTCAGGGAAAACCCTAGCGTTATTCCAGAAGTCGTGTCATAATTGCGGATTCGCTGCACGCTAAGTGCATCGAATCTTGCATCTCCCTTCATGCCTTGACCCAACGATAGGGTCACTCACAGCGGCCAGGCTCCATGCCCAGCGCCTCTCGCGAGCACCGTTTGATGGTTGATGTTTTTTCAACCTTGCGGTGCCTGCGGCCAATGCATCTTTGCGGCCGTTGTTCCGTGCGAGTTTTACAAATACACATGACTGACACTTTGATCACAGTGCAGGACGACCTGTCGCCTGCCGAAAACATTTCCATGACCAGCGAACTGGCCTCCTCAACCGAGTTGAGCACTGAGGCGAGCGCCACACAAGAGGTCGCTGCAGCCGAGACGCCCAACGGTTTCATTGAGCTGGGCCTGGCCCCCGAACTGGTGCAAGCCGTGGCCGACCTGGGCTATACCCAGCCCACCGCCGTGCAAATGCGCGCCATTCCTTTGGCTTTGCCCAAAACCGATGGCACCAAAAACTACAGCGATTTGATGGTTTCCAGCCAGACCGGCAGCGGCAAAACTGCCGCCTTTTTGCTGCCCGTCTTGCACACCCTGATCCAGCAATTGGCCGAACAGGAAGCCGCCGAGCGCGCCGAGTTTGAACAAGCTTGTGCCGACGCCGCAGCCAAAGGCGAGCCCGCCCCCAAGCGCGCCAAACGCAAAGATCCCACCAACCCTCGCAACTTCAAGGCGGCCGTGCCGGGCGCCCTGATCCTGTGCCCCACACGCGAGCTGGCCCAACAAGTGGCCCATGACGCGATCGAATTGGTCAAGCACACGCGCGGTTTGCGCGTGGCCAACGTGGTCGGCGGTATTCCTTACCAACTGCAGATCGCCAAGCTGCAAAACGCCAATCTGGTGGTGGCCACCCCTGGCCGTTTGCTCGACCTGCAACGCTCGATGCAAATCAAGCTGGACCAGGTGCAGTTCCTGGTGGTGGACGAAGCCGACCGCATGCTCGACCTGGGCTTCTCGGACGACCTGGCCGACATCAACGACATGACCAGCCAGCGCCGTCAGACCATGATGTTCAGCGCCACGTTCGCCCCCCGCATCCAGCAGCTGGCCATGCGCGTGATGCACGACGGCGGCTCCTCGGTCCAAAAAATCCAGATCGACAGCCCGCAGGAAAAACACAACAACATCAAGCAGGTGCTGTTCTGGGCCGACAACGCCCAACACAAGCGCCAGCTGCTCGACCACTGGCTGCGCGACACCACGATTGACCAAGCCATTGTGTTTGCCAGCACCCAAATCGAGTGTGACGGTCTGGCCACCGACTTGCAGCAAGACGGCTTCTCAGCCGTCGCCCTGCACGGCGCACTGAGCCAAGGCATGCGCAACCGCCGCCTGATGGCGCTGCGCAATGGCCAAGTCCAGATCCTGGTGGCCACCGACGTGGCCGCACGCGGCATCGACGTGCCCACCATCACCCACGTTTTCAACTTCGGCCTGCCCATGAAGGCCGAGGACTACACCCACCGCATTGGCCGTACAGGCCGTGCTGGACGCGACGGCATCGCTGTGACGTTTGCCGAAATGCGTGATCGCCGCAAGATCGGTGACATCGAGTCCTACACACGCCAGCCTTTCAAGGCCGAAGTGATTCCTGGCATGGAGCCGAAAATGCGCATGCCAGAAGCCCGCAAGCCCATGGGCCGTGGCGGTGACCGCTTTGGCGGTGATCGCAACTATGCCAACGCCAGCGGTGGCTTCCGTGGCCGCTCCGGCGGTGGACGCGACTTCGGGGGTCGGGACGGCGGCTTCGATAACCGTGGCCCGCGTGGCAATTTCCGTGACGAGCAGCCCCGTTTTGAACAACGCTTTGAGCCACGCTTTGACCCGCGCAAAGACGGTGGCCGGGGCGACCGTTTCGAGGGCCGCCAGGAACATCGCTTTGAACAACGTGCGCCCCAAGGCGCCCCATGGGAACGCAACGAAGGACGTGGCGCTCCGCGCCAGGATGCTCGCGGTCCAGGTCGCTGGGAAGAGCGCGACAACCGCAACGCACCGCGCTCTGCGCCTCGCGGTGCAGCAGGCGACAAATTCGCCCCTCGTGGCCCCAAGCAGTTTGGTGCCAACAGCTTCAAACCTCACAATGCCGGTGGCCCTGCCAAGCGCAGCCCAGGCACCAAGGTACTGAAAATCACACGCGGCTGACCGCACAAGCCCACGCCTGACAATGTCTGTCAGGCCCAAGCCGCTCACGACCTCAGGTCTTGAGCGGCTTTTTCATGGACAAACTACACAAGAACCGACAGACGTAAAAAAACCGCCCGGGCTTGCGCCGTGGGCGGTTTCCTTTGAGCCAGGAAGGCTTATGCAGCAGTGGCGGCAGCCACTTTGCGCTGAGGCAGCTTTTCCTTGATGCGAGCCGACTTGCCGCTGCGGTCACGCAGGTAGTAC
>Ga0213920_1001875_pt1 | contig 10830 bp, 9 predicted proteins | sample McNCre1117MG_FD_161054 | JGI IMG/M metagenome (GOLD analysis project Ga0213920, IMG submission 161054) | Freshwater microbial communities from McNutts Creek, Athens, Georgia, United States - 11-17 MG | ecosystem: Environmental > Aquatic > Freshwater > Creek | place: USA: Georgia | collected...
ACGGATCAAAGATTGAATTATAGTAATTCAAATTGCGAATGAAATAATCAAAAAGTCGATTGTCGTGGCTCATTAAGGCCACTTGCATTAAGTTAAAGGTAGATTGTGAACTGTATTGGGCTGGCTTTAATAAGGCAATATAGGCATTCATAGCCTTGATATTTGATAAGGTATCACCGGTGATTCGCGCATACTCAGCGTAGTTTAATAACATGCCCGGATTTTTTTCCCCTGCCGCTAAACGCTTAGGAAACTGAGCAGCTTGCTCGGCAGGATTTGCTGCTTTCTCCCCTATTCCATTCACCATCGTCACGGTGTTCTCTTTTTCGCCAAAAATCCTAGCCTGAACTATTTTCATCGATTTAGGCTCGAAGAAAACAAACGTAGGGGTGGCATTAACGATAATCCCAGCTTGTTTTAAGACCATTTGATTCGCAGGATTGCGAATATCTAATTGATAATTGACGAAATTCTTGTTGTATACTGCTCCTACGGCTGGTTGGGTAAATACTCCTTTGAAGGAATTGCAAATGTGGCAATCCGGTGCATAAATTTCCATAAAAAGCAATTTGTTTTGCTTGATAGCCTCAGCACGAGCTTCTTGTAAGGAGGAAGCGGTACTGAAATTGATGCCTTGTGAGAGTCCTAGAAAAGGTAAAATCAGGAATAGGAGTATTTTTTTCATACTTATTTGGCGCCTTTTTCTGCTGCAACGATTTCTTTCTGTAAATGAGATGACAACGTGCGGCATACGGCCTCTAATTCTTGAGCGAAGAAATTATCGCCTGTTGCTTGCAAAGAGGCATCTGCCACGGTTCCTACGATTTCGATGAAAAAGCGTTTCATGTCTAACAATTCCATATCTTTCGTCCAAAGCGGTAAAGTCAACGTTCCTTTGTGATAGGGATCCCAAGTGGCTACTAAAATGGCTTTCGTTTCCTCGATCCCTTCGTTCGGATTATCAGTAGCTGACCAAGAGATTTGCTCTGGGATATTTTGGTCGTCTAATTGTATTTTAAAATTGATTTCAGAATGTTTCATGGATGTAAAATTAATCGTATTTTCGTATAAATTAAGGAAAATTAATGGTTAAGGCTGAAATTATTACCATTGGAGATGAGATACTCTACGGGCAAATCCTGGATACGAACACGCAGTGGATCAGTCTTGAATTAGATAAATTAGGGATCAAAACCGTACGGAAATCCTCCGTGGGTGATCAAAAATCAGAAATACTTCAGATACTTACGGAGGCTGAACAACGGGCTGATGTCGTTTTTATCACCGGTGGATTAGGGCCTACGAAGGATGATTTGACGAAAAAGATTCTGGCAGAGTATTTTGGCTGTGAATTAGCCATGCATCCAATAGCCTTGCAAGATGTGACCGAATTCTTTGCGAAACGGGGTCGCGAACTATCGGATATCAATCGAGATCAAGCGTTATTACCTACAAAGGCTGAATTTATTCGCAATAGTCAAGGCACAGCTCCTGGAATGTGGTTTAATGAGAAAGGCGTTATTTGGGTTTCGATGCCAGGTGTCCCTTTTGAAATGAAAAATATCATGGAGCAGGAAGTCCTCCCTCGCTTGGTTAGTCATTTTCAAACGCCCGTTATTTACCACAAGGTGATCAAAACAGTTGGAATCGGTGAGTCCTATCTCTCTGAATTGATCGAAAGTTGGGAATTACAATTACCAGCCCAAATAAAATTAGCGTATTTGCCGTCTGTCGGTATTGTTAAATTGCGTTTAACTGCTGTGGGTGAGGATTTGGCCCAATTACAGGCGGATGTAGAGTTGGAACTAGAAAAGGTGAATCCACTCATTCATTCGTATATTTTTGGATACGAGAAAGAGGAATTAGCGGAGGTAGTTGGTCGATTATTACTCGATCAAAAAGCGACTTTGTCCGTAGCAGAGAGTTGTACTGGCGGGCATCTAGCGCATCAATTCACCCAAAATCCAGGTAGTTCTGCCTATTTTATAGGTGGGATACTCTCCTATGCCAATCAGGTGAAAATCGACCAGCTTGGAGTTTCTGAAGAAATTTTAAACACAGATGGTGCTGTTTCAGAAGCGTGTATTCAAGCCATGGCACAGGGTGTTCAAAGCAGATTAGGAACCACTTACGCATTAGCGACTTCTGGAATTGCTGGTCCTGACGGAGGAACAGCAGAAAAACCGGTAGGAACAGTTTGGATTGCTTTGGCACATCCTACTGGCGTCATCACCCGAAAATTAACTTTAGGTGGAACACGCATGCAAAACATTTACCTAAGTTCACTCGCATGTGTAAATTTGCTGCGTAAATTTTTAATAAACGATTTAAGCTAAATCTATGGCCATTACAGAGGTGATTATGCCCAAAATGGGTGAAAGTATCATGGAGGCAACTGTTTTAAATTGGTTAAAACAGCCAGGAGATTATGTGGAAGCGGATGAATTTATCTTAGAAGTGGCTACGGACAAGATTGATACGGAAGTTCCCTCTCCTGTGGCAGGTTACTTACAGAAGATTTTAGTTCCTGTGGGTTCTGTTGCTACTATTGGTAAAGCGATTTGTGTGATAGATGCCGTTTCATCAGAAGCTACTTCCACCACAGATTCGTTTTCGTTAGATGAAAGCATGTCTGCATTAATCGATTTAACGGTAGGATCTTCAGAATTAAGTACAGAGAAATCTACTAATCCGTGGATTTCTCCCTTGATTAAGCAGATTTGTCAGTCGGAGAATGTATCCCAAAGAGAATTAAACCAACTGCCCGGTTCCGGTCTTGATGGTCGCATCACGAAGAAAGATGTGTTGAATTATATTGCGGTACGCAATTCGAAGCGCCTAATTTCATCTGGAACCTTGAGTCAAGGGGCTGGTATGCGTCTTCCGGGTGATGAGGTAATTGAAATGGATCGCATGCGGAAGATGATTTCTGAGCGTATGTTGGATTCAAAACGCATTGCCCCTCACGTAACCTCGTTTTTAGAGACCGATGTAACGAATATGGTGAATTGGCGGGCGAAAGTGAAACAAGCATTCCAAGATAAATACAAGGAAGCCTTAACCTTCACTCCACTCCTGTTTAAAGCGACTGCGGACGCCTTGAAGGATTTTCCAGGGATGCTCATATCCGTAGAAGGAAATTACATCGTACAACACGCTCAAATAAACATTGGTATGGCAGTTGCCTTGCCTAATGGCAATTTAATTGTCCCTGTTATTCACGAGGTGGACAAAATGACTTTGGCTGAATTAACTCAAAAGGTCAATGATTTGTCTGCGCGCGCTCGAGCGAATAAATTGAAGCCAGCTGATTTAGAGGGAGGAACATTTACGATTTCTAATATTGGTGGTTTTGGCAATTTAATGGGTACACCTATTATTGTACAGCCTCAGGTCGGTATTTTGGCTTTTGGGGTCATTGAAAAGAAACCAGCAGTCATTACGAATGAACAAGGCGAAGATGTGATTGCCATTCGTCAGAAAATGTTCATTTCCCATTCATATGACCACCGAGTGGTGGATGGTTCGCTGGGAGGAGGTTTTGTGAAACGGGTCTCCGATTATCTTGAGAAGTTTAGTGTAGAAACTCAGATATAAAAAAAGAGCCTCATTTGAGGCTCTTTTCATTTATTAGAACTTTGCATCTGCCGGTTTCACATTCGGGCGTATGATTCTTAATAGCGTAAGTAATTTGATCATCGGATAAGTCGGATCAAACTCAAACCATTTGGTAGCGAAGTTGACGCGGTTCGGTAGTTTGTGGTGGTTGTTTTGGAACAACTCGCCCATCATCACTACGTCAAAGATTAAGGAGTTCTTCGAGTGATCGTGGTTGTCATAATTTTGGTAACCGTATTTATGTCCTGACCAGTTTACAATCGCACCGTGTACAGGTCCCATTAAAAAATGAACCGGTAACAAGAAGAAAAACGCCCAATGCATATCAAAGTATACATATCCGACAATGTATAAAGATGCATAAGCAACACCCCAACCAATGCGCGAAATCCAAGAATCCCCTATTTTCTCGATCGTTTTTGAAACAGGATAATCGTGTTCGAAACGCTCTTCCACTTTTTGCTCTCTATTTAAAACAGCATTATAAATGTTTTTTGTCTTCCACATCATCGTAAATACGTTGCTCGAGAACATCGGAGAGTGTGGATCCTTTTTAGTATCAGAAAATGCGTGGTGCATTCTGTGCAAAATGGCGTAAGCGCGAGGGCTTAAAAAAGAAGATCCTTGCGATAAATAGGTCAAGAAATAAAAGAATTTTTCCCAAAACTTATTCATCAAAAACATCTTGTGCGCAGAATAACGATGTAGGAAAAACGTTTGGCTAAACAAGGAAACATACCAATGTATGAAGAAAGCCGGAAGTACTAATTGCATAATAGAATAAAGATTATAATGATTCAACAAAGTTACGAAGCAAATGTTTCTTTTTTAACCTGCATTCGCGTTAAATAACTGATTTTAGTCAGAATTCAGAATATGTAAGCCAAGGCAAACGGCTATTCCAGCGGTCTCCGTACGTAAAATAGACTTTCCAAGACTAAAAGGTTTCCAATTGTTATTAACTAATAATGCTGATTCCTCTGGCGTAAAGTCCCCTTCTGGACCAACAAGTACGTGATATTCCTGACCTTTCACGGCTATTTTAGCTAGCGAAGACACGGGAGGATTCGAAATAAAAGCGAATAGTTTTTCTCCATTCTCTAGTGAAGCAATGTCTTTAAAGGTATGTAAACCCGTTATTTCAGGCAAATACAAGTTCTTGGATTGCTTCAAAGCCGAAATTGCTGTTTTCTCCAAACGCTGGAGTTTGATTTCCTTTCTCTCAGAATTCTTCGAAGCAAAGAAATGGATCCCATGAATGCCAAATTCCCCGCATTTCTCTACCATCCACTCCATGCGCTCCATTTGCTTCGTGGGAGCGACATACAGGTGAATCTTGTACGAAGGAGACGGTTCAGATTCAATCACTTCTAATGGACCGAATGCTACTTTTTTGCCTTCTATTGAAGTAATCGCCGAACTAAATTTAGTTCCGCGACCATCTAACAGGTGAATGGTCTCTCCTACTCTTAAACGCAATACCCGTATAGCATGAAAGGATTCCTCTTCTGATAAATAAGAGGAATCCTTTGCATTAGGAGCGTAAAATACGGCTATACTCATGTGTTATTCGTCTTCATCCTCGTCCTCATCGTCTGAGTTGAAGGTATAAAGTGATGGATCAAGGCTTAGGGTGTTGCCATTAAAGTCTTGTACGAATTGCGATAGCATCTCGTCATCTAAAGCTGGAACATACAAGGCTACTTCAATACTGACACCATAGTCGAATTCTGGATCGATTTCGATATACTCTGCTACCTTAATCTCTTCGTTTTCCTCTAGGTCTTCTATCACTTCCAGAATTAACATTTCTACCTCTTCGTCTAATTCCTCGTTAGGTTCATAATTTTCATCACGGTTCTCTAAAGGAACATACAAGGGGTATTGCTGAATGATTTCGCGTTCAGCTGCTTCGTATAATAAGCTGGAATAATGCAATTGAAGGGTACAGACAATGGCATCATATATGACTTCTTGTTTTTCATATTGACCCACAAATTGAATGTGAACCATTTCTCGCTCATTTCCAGAAGGTAATTCTTCGTCCAAAATATAGACAAAAGAACGATTCTCTGCTTCGCATTGCTTTTTTAAGGCTGCAATTTCTGCTGGATCAAAGCCTGGGTTGGTGTTTGTAGACATCTGGGTTTATTTGATTAACAATAGTTCACGGTATTTTGGTAATGGCCATTCATCATCGTCGATGATTAATTCTAATTTATCGACGCTGTAGCGAATCTCTTCGAAATAGCCTTTTACCTTCGTGCTGTATAACACCGCTCTTTCTTCTAAATCTTCGATATTATTAGCCTCTTTACGCGCCTCTGTCATTCCATTTTGTAAACGAACGATAGAAGACGTGTATTCGGAGATTTTTTTAATCATTTCGATCGTAGGCGCATAGTATTGAGGATCGATGCCGATTTCTTTTTGGCCCTTTACATTCTCTACTAATTGCGTTTGATACTTCAATGAAGTCGAAACAATGTGGTTAATCGCCATATCACCGATCACGCGAGATTCGATTTGAATCTTCTTCACATAGTTCTCTAACTCGATTTCATGACGTGCGTGCATCTCCTCTTTCGAGTAAATACCATGTTTCGTGAATAATTCAATCGATTCAGGACGAGCATAAACGGCTAAAGCCTCTGGTGTAGTTTTTAAATTAGACAATCCGCGACGCGCAGCCTCTTCTACCCATTCATCAGAATATCCATTGCCTTCGAAACGGATGTTTTTCGATTCTTTCACGTAGCGCTTTAACACCTCCATGATGGCTAATTCCTTCTTCACGCCTTTCTCCAATACTTCTTCTACTTCCTTACGGAATTTAATCAGTTGATCAGCTACTATCGTATTTAATACGGTCATTGGAGCTGCAGAGTTAGCCGAAGATCCTACCGCACGGAATTCGAATTTATTACCCGTAAAGGCAAATGGAGACGTTCTGTTGCGATCCGTATTATCTAAGATCAACGAAGGGATCTTATTGATACCTAATTTAAGGTACACGTTGTCCCCTTTTTCTAATTGGATTTCATCCAGGCCATCCATGTTTTCCATGTCGTCCAAAACTTGGCTCATCGTACTCCCTAAGAAAGCAGAAACGATGGCTGGAGGAGCCTCATTAGCTCCCAAGCGATGCTCATTTCCTGCTGAGGCGATAGAGGCACGCAATAAATCAGCGCGATCATGTACCGCTTTTAAGGTATTGACAAAGAATGTCAAGAAGCGTAAATTCTCTTTAGGCTTCGATGATGGGGCTAATAAGTTTATTCCCGTATCTGTCGCTAAAGCCCAGTTATTATGCTTTCCTGATCCATTGATTCCTGCGAAAGGTTTTTCGTGGAAAAGGACCTTGAATTTGTGTTTAGACGCTACTTTGGACATCAAATCCATCAATAACGCATTGTGGTCACAGGCTAAGTTCGCTTCCTCAAAGGTAGGTGCCACCTCAAATTGTGCTGGAGCTACTTCATTGTGACGTGTTCTTACCGGCATACCTAATTTAAGTGCCTCGATTTCGAAGTCTACCATGAAGGCATTCACGCGGTTTGGAATAGATCCAAAATAATGATCTTCTAATTGCTGTCCTTTCGCTGGTGCGTGACCAAAAACCGTACGCCCTGCCATCACTAAATCGGGACGTGCATTAAACAAGGCTTCGTCTACAACGAAATATTCTTGCTCCGCTCCTAAAGTCGGGATGACTTTGCTAACATCGCGATTAAAAAATTCTTTAATCACGGCAGTAGCCGCTTTATCCACTAATTCAATTGATTTTAATAAAGGAGTTTTGTAGTCCAAAGCCTCTCCCGTATATGAAACGAAGACGGATGGAATACATAACGTAGCCGTGCCTGCCGCATTTTCCATAATAAAGGCTGGCGAAGATGGATCCCAGCCGGTATAGCCACGAGCCTCAAACGTCGAACGAATACCCCCGTTAGGGAATGAAGATGCATCGGGTTCTTGTTGTACTAAGGCAGATCCTTTGAACTTCTCTACGGCTTTTCCATTGCTTAAATCAATGTCAAAGAAGGAATCGTGTTTTTCTGCAGTTGTACCCGTTAACGGTTGAAACCAGTGCGTATAGTGGGTAGCCCCTTTCGAAATGGCCCATGATTTCATCGCTGCAGCCACTTCATCCGCCGCATCACGATCGATCTTAGAACCTGTTTGAATGGCAGTATTAATCTTTAAATAAGCCTCTGGGGATAATAATGAGCGCATTACCTCATCACTGAAGGTCATGCTTCCATAATAGTCGGATACTTTTTCGGTAGGAAGCTTTACCGGAGTTCCTGTGCGGGATTGAGCTAACTCAAGCGCCTTAAATCGAGTGATTGCCATATGAAGTTTTTATTTCTTAGGTAAAAATAGCGAATTGTAGTGGGATAAAAAACGAGGAAAAATGAAAAGTAGGATTGAATTTTCCGTTTTTAATTTGGATTTTTTGAGTTTTTGCAAAATCGTCGCTTGTTTTTGTAGGATTTTTTGATGTAAACTATTGTTTTTCCTAAAAAGAGGATTATTTTTGCTATACAAATTCCTAAAAAAGTATTTTTGTTTCAAAATCAAGTATAAAAATCATGGCTAAATCAAAATTAGAGTACATTTGGTTGGATGGCTACAAGCCAACGCAAAGTTTACGTTCTAAGACTAAAATTGAGAACAATTTTAGCGGCAAATTAGAGGACCTAGATATGTGGTCTTTTGATGGTTCTTCTACTCAACAAGCAGAAGGCGGTTCTTCTGACTGTCTATTGAAGCCAGTCTATGTTTGCCCAGATCCAGCACGTCGTGATGGTTATTTAGTGATGTGTGAAGTATTGAACGCAGACGGAACTCCGCATGAGTCTAACGGTCGTGCAACGATTGATGACGATGATAACGATTTCTGGTTTGGTTTTGAACAAGAGTATTTCCTTTGGGATCCAGAAACAAACAAGCCTTTAGGTTTCCCAGCAAATGGATATCCAGCCCCTCAAGGACCTTACTACTGTTCAGTAGGCGCAAATAATGCGTACGGACGTGAGATTATTGAAGAACATATGGATTTGTGTATCGACGCAGGTTTAAATATTGAAGGTATTAACGCTGAGGTAGCTGCTGGACAATGGGAATTCCAAATGTTCGCTAAAGGTGCTAAGCAAGCTGGAGATGAAATCTGGTTAGGTCGTTATATTTTAGAGCGTTTAGGCGAGAAATATGGTGTTGCGATCAACTGGCACTGCAAGCCTCTAGGTGAATTAGATTGGAACGGTTCAGGAATGCACGCGAACTTCTCTAATACGGTATTACGTACAGCAGGAAATAAAGAAGCATACGATACAATTTGTCAATCATTCGCTCCATTTGTGAAAGAACACATTGAGGTGTATGGTGCTGACAACCACATGCGTTTAACAGGTAAGCACGAAACAGCTTCGATTCACGATTTCTCTTATGGAATCTCTGATCGTGGGGCATCGATTCGTATCCCTATCGCAGCAGTAGAAAAAGGATGGAAAGGTTGGTTAGAAGACCGTCGTCCGAACTCAGCGGCAGATCCATATAAAGTGGCTGCTCGTATTATCAAGACGGTTAAGACTGCCAAAGTATAATACATTTATCTAGCATTTATATACTTTTATAGACAAGATGGCGGGTTTTCCCGCCATTTTTGTTTTACCTTTGCATCCTGATTTCAGGTATGAAAAAAGTCGCTTTTTACACTCTTGGTTGCAAATTGAATTTTGCCGAATCCAGCTCCATCGCTCGATCTCTCGAACCGATGGGTTTTGTGCGCTCAGAGTTTCAAGATCAACCCGATCTGTTTGTTATCAATACCTGTAGCGTAACGGAACAGGCGGACAAAAAGTGTAAAAAAGTAGTAAGAGAAGCGAAAAAGGTTAATCCGAATTCGACCGTCGTTATCATTGGTTGCTATGCGCAGTTGAAACCGGAAGAAATTTCGGCTATTCCTGGAGTAGATTTAGTGTTAGGGGCGAATGAGAAGTTTCAGTTGCCTACCTTGCTTCCCCCCTATTTGGATCGGGTTTCTGGCGATTTACCTAAATTGATTGCATCGGAGATTCGGTATGATTTAGATTACCATGCATCCTATTCTGTGAATGATCGCACCCGTACTTTCTTGAAGGTACAAGATGGCTGCGATTATCCCTGTTCCTATTGTACGATTCCTTTGGCTCGTGGCCAATCGCGTTCGGATACGATAGAGAAAGTGTTGGGTTTAATTGAAGAGATTGCTGCCAAAGGTGTGAAGGAAATTGTCCTAACAGGAGTTAATATTGGTGATTTTGGGATTCAAAACGGAAAGCGGGTAGAAACCTTCTTTCAGCTTGTTCAATCCATTGAGGAGAAGTCATCTATTCAGCGTTTCCGCATTTCATCCATCGAGCCTAATTTATTGACTTCAGAGATGATTGCCTTTCTGGGTTCATCCACTAAGTTTGTTCCTCATTTTCATATTCCCTTACAATCGGGGTCGAATTCCGTTTTACGTTTAATGAAGCGCCGCTATCAGCGAGAATTATATGTGGATCGCGTAACTTCCATTAAAGAAGTAATGCCCAATGCGTGTATCGGCGTCGATGTGATTGTAGGTCATCCTGGAGAAACACCTGAATTATTTTTAGAGACCTATGAGTTTTTAAACGGTTTGGATATTTCTTACTTACACGTTTTCCCTTATTCTGAGCGCCCGAATACCTATGCGGTAGATATCAAACCTAAAGTGGATGGTATGCAAAAGGCGGAGCGCTCGAAGATGTTACATATTTTATCCGATAAAAAACGTCATGCTTTTTATGAGTCTCAAGCCGGTTTAAAAGGCCAGGTATTATTTGAGGAATCTGCCACGCCGGGAACGATGGAAGGTTTTTCTGAAAACTACGTTCGCGTAGTGGTGCCTTTTGATCCATTGCTAATCAATACGGTTCAGCAAGTTCGTTACAAGCACTTGAATGAGGCGGGTGAGATGTTAGGGGTGGTTTTAGAGTAGAGATTATAGAGTAGAGATTGTAGATTAAAGAGTAAAGAGTGTAATTTGAGGGCGTAAGCCCTTTTTATCTCTTATCTATAATCTATTCTCTCTTATCTCCTCTCTATACTCTCTTATCTATTATCTGTTTTTTGTTTTGCGCCGAAGGCGCAAAACAAAAAAGTCGAAAGCTAGTAGCCTCCGACTTTTTGATTGAAACAAAA
>Ga0213920_1001876_pt1 | contig 10827 bp, 7 predicted proteins | sample McNCre1117MG_FD_161054 | JGI IMG/M metagenome (GOLD analysis project Ga0213920, IMG submission 161054) | Freshwater microbial communities from McNutts Creek, Athens, Georgia, United States - 11-17 MG | ecosystem: Environmental > Aquatic > Freshwater > Creek | place: USA: Georgia | collected...
CTTCAAAGCAAAGCGCTTTCAACCGCTGATCGTTTGACCTTGACCGAAACCATGGTGAGCGTAAGCCAGCGCAACAAAGACCATGTCAAAGTGGTGCAATGGGCACGCCGTTATATGCAAGACGGCGGAACAAACCCGCGTGTGCACACCATGAAAGTGCAGGCTTTGGCTTTGCAAGGTTTGCACAAAGACGTGCTGCAAGACATGCAAGAGGTCTACAAAACACCGGGTTATCAAGCCGAAGAGTCTGAGCTGCGCATTTTTGCGTTCAGCCAAAAGCAGCTCAAAGACGATGTGGGTTACATCGCGACATTGACACAACTGGTGACGCGCTTTGAATCCAAAGACTATTGGTCTGATTTGCTCAATAGCATGGGCCGTGCGCCGAACATCAACGCGCGAACACAACTCGATGTGTCCCGTTTGATGGAAGCGGCAGGGACGATGGAAGAAGCGGAAGATTATTTGGACACGGCGCAGTTCGCCATCAAAGCAGGTTTGCCGTTTGAGGCGCTTCGCGTGTTAGATCTAGGCCAAGCGGCAGGCTTATATAAAGGCCCCACAGCAGCCAACTATGCCAAGCTCAAGCAACAAGCCCAGCAGCGGGCAGCCGATGACGACAAAGCTTTGAAAGCGCTCACACTGGCATCAGACAGTGGCCCTATGTTGGTGCAGTTGGGGGATGTTTTGTTGTCCAAAGGGCAATGGACTGAGGCTGCACAGGCTTATCAGAAGGCCTTGAACAAAGGTGGCTTAAAACGCGAAGCGGATGTGCGTTTGCACACCGGCATTGCGCTCTTGAAGGCCAAGCAAAACGAACAAGCCAAAGCCATGCTGCAAAGCGTTTCGGGCGATGCCTTGGCTGAACAGATGGCCAGCCTTTGGATTTCTTTGCTGAAGTGACCCTCTATGATTGGAGGGTATTTAATTATTGGAATCACACTCCAACCGTATGGCTAGTTCAGACAACGACAAACGCAAAATTCAGATGATCGACATCGCCCGGATGGCGGGCGTGTCGACATCGACTGTGTCACGCGCTTTGAATGGTAGTTCCTTGACGAACGACGAGACGCGTCAGCGCATCATTGAGCTGGCCCGCTCCCTGAACTACACCATCAACCAAAGTGCCAAGAGCTTGCGCATGGGCGACAACCGCACGATTGGTGTTGTGATTCCTTACGACAGCAAAACTCGCCAACATATTTCTGATCCGTTTTTCTTGGGCATGCTCGGTAGCTTGGCGGATGCACTGACGGACCGAAACTATGATCTGTTGCTCTCGCGTGTAGATGCAGACCATTTGGATGACATGGCTTCGTTGTACGACACAGGCCGAGCCAAAGGCATCATCGTGATCGGTCAATGGGGTCACCATGACCAACTGAACGAACTTGCACGTCGCCATGTCCCCATGGCAGTCTGGGGAGCTCAATTGCCCCGCCAGTTGTATTGCAGCGTGGGTAGTGACAACTTGTCTGGCGGTCAATTGGCGACTGAGCACTTGCTGAGTTTGGGGCGCAAACGTGTGGCTTTTATGGGCGACGCTGAGCTGCCTGAAGTCGCTAAGCGCCATGAAGGTTATGTCAAAGCGCACAAAAAATATGACGTACCCATAGATTCCAAGCTATATATCAAGTCCTCTTTCACACCCGAGGAAGCGCAAGAAGCCATGCGTCGCTTTTTGCAAACAGGTGAAAAATTTGATGGTTTGTTTGCTGCTAGTGACCTGATCGCCATCAATGCCATGGGCGTGTTGACGGGGCAGGGCATTTCTATTCCGGAACAGATCAGCGTCGTCGGCTATGACGATATTGACATGGCTTCGCACAGCTTTCCGCCTTTAACCACAGTGCGTCAACCCATTGATTTGGCCGGGGTTTTATTGATGGATTCTTTGCAAGAAGTGTTGGATGGTCAGGTGACAGATTCCAAGTTGCTTCCCACCTCATTGGTCATTCGTGGGTCGACATCTACTCTTTGATAGCGCCATTGGCGTGTTTGACTCCGGCGTAGGCGGCCTGTCCGTCTTACGCGCCATCCGCGCTGCGCTGCCTCACGAGCATTTGGTGTACGTGGCGGATTCAGGCCATGCCCCATATGGCGACCAATCGGAGGTTCACATTACCCAACGCACGCTCACCGTGGGTAATTGGCTGGCCGAGCAAGGCGTGAAGGGCATCACCATCGCTTGCAACACGGCCACGGTGGTGGCTGCCAAAACCTTGCGCGAGCAAACGCATTTGCCCGTGGTAGCGATTGAACCCGCCATCAAACCCGCTGTGGCGCTCACACGCAGTGGCGTGGTGGGGGTGTTGGCGACTCGTCAAACCGTGCAAAGCGCAGCGGTGGCTAAGCTGGTGGCGCTGTATGGCGCAAACAAACGCATCTTGTTGCAAGGCTGCCCCGGCTTGGTCGAGCAAGTTGAGCGTGCCGATTTGCACAGCGCAGAGACTGACGGCTTGCTACGTCAGTTCATCATGCCGTTACTAGACCAGGGCGCAGACACCTTGGTGCTGGGCTGCACGCATTACCCGTTTTTGCGCGACACCATTCAACGCGTGGCCGGTGTGGGCGTGACCTTGCTAGACCCAGCAGAGGCGGTGGCTCGTGAGCTGGCCCGCCGTTTGGCCGACAACGGCAGTTTGACCCCAGAAACCGCGCTGGGTTCTGTGCAGTTTTTCACCTCAGGCGATGTGGCACAGGCACAAGCGGTGATGTCGCATCTGTGGGGCGCACCGCTGACGGTGCAGGCGCTGCCTTAAATCGATGGGGCGATAGCCCCTAAAACCCGAAGGGAAGGGGCTAACCCGTACACTTATGCCCTTCATGAATGCCTACGCCGACGTCTCCCTTTTCCCCCGCAACGCCAAGCCGCTGACCAGTTACCGCAAGTATTGGGCGGCCCGTTTTGGCACGGCCCCGTTTTTGCCCATGTCGCGCGAGGAAATGACACAACTCGGCTGGGACAGCTGCGACATCATCATCGTCACGGGCGACGCTTATGTCGACCACCCTAGCTTTGGCATGTCGGTGATTGGCCGCATGTTGGAGAACCAGGGCTTTCGCGTCGGCATCATTGCCCAGCCCGACTGGCAAAGTGCTGACCCTTTCAAAGCATTAGGCAAACCGAACCTGTTTTTTGGCGTGACCGCCGGGAACATGGATTCGATGATCAATCGCTACACCGCAGACCGAAAAATTCGTAGCGACGATGCCTACACCCCGGGCGACGTGGGCGGTAAACGCCCCGACCGCGCCGCGCTGGTGTACAGCCAACGTTGCAAAGAAGCCTTCAACGATGTGCCCATTGTGTTGGGCGGCATCGAAGGCTCGCTGCGCCGCATTGCGCATTACGACTATTGGTCTGACAAAGTGCGCCGCTCCATCGTGGTGGACAGTAAATGTGATTTGCTGCTGTATGGCAACGCCGAACGCGCCATTGTCGAAATCGCCCATCGGTTAGCGGCGAAAGAACCGGTGCAAGACATCACCGATGTGCGTGGCACTGCCTTTGTGCGTCGTGAAACGCCTGATGGTTGGTTTGAGATTGACTCCTCAAGCATTGATGTGCCGGGCAGGGTAGAGGCGCACGTCAACCCATATTTGATGGTGAGCGAACAAGCCAAAGCACAAGGCGAAACCTGTGCGCGTGAAGACGAGGCCAATGCGGTGGCGGATGCAACCAATGCGCAGGTCGGCGCAAAGGCTGAAGCAGGCTTCACCGTGTCGCCGCTGAACTTTGTCCCCAACCCTGCATTCCAAGGCAAAGGCAAACTCAAAGTGCCACCACGCGAGCGCAGCGTGATTCGTTTGCCTGCGTATGAGCAAGTCAAGTCAGACCCCGTGCTGTATGCCCACGCCAACCGCGTGCTGCATTTAGAAACCAACCCCGGCAATGCCCGCGCCTTGGTGCAAGCCCACGGCGAAGGCCATACGGCCCGTGACGTGTGGGTCAACCCACCGCCCATCCCGCTCACCACCGCAGAGATGGACCATGTGTTTGACTTGCCCTACGCGCGCAGCCCACATCCTGCCTATGCGGATGAAAACGGCAGCCACGATAGTGCGACCAAAATCCCCGCGTGGGAGATGATTCGCTTCAGCGTCAACATCATGCGTGGCTGCTTTGGCGGTTGCACGTTTTGCTCTATCACTGAGCACGAAGGCCGCATCATCCAAAGCCGCAGCGAAGAGTCGGTCATTCGCGAGATTGAAGACATCCGCGACAAAGTGTCTGGCTTCACCGGCGTCATTTCTGACCTCGGTGGTCCCACAGCAAACATGTATCGCTTGGGTTGCAAAAGCCCAGAGATTGAAGCCGCCTGCCGCAAGCCCAGCTGCGTGTACCCCGGCATTTGCCAAAACTTGGGTACCAACCACGCGCCGCTCATCAACATATACCGTCGCGGGCGTGCGCTCAAGGGCATCAAGAAAATTTTGATTGGCTCAGGCCTGCGTTATGACTTGGCCGTCAAGTCGCCGGAGTACGTGAAAGAACTGGTGCAGCACCATGTGGGTGGCTATCTGAAGATTGCGCCTGAGCACACCGAAGGTGGCCCACTGTCGAAAATGATGAAGCCCGGCATCGGCTCGTATGACCGCTTCAAAACCATGTTCGACAAGTTCAGTGAAGAAGTGGGCAAGAAGCAATTCCTCGTGCCGTACTTCATCGCAGCCCACCCCGGCACCAGCGACGAAGACATGATGAACTTGGCCTTGTGGCTCAAGCGCAATGGCTTTCGCGCCGACCAAGTGCAAACCTTCTACCCCAGCCCCATGGCAACTGCCACAGCCATGTACCACTCAGGCCGCAACCCCTTAGGCCGCATCACGCGTAGTAGCGAAACAGTCGACGTGGTGCGCGGTGAGCGTCGCCGCCGCTTGCACAAAGCCTTTTTGCGCTACCACGATGCGAACAACTGGCCCTTGCTGCGCGAAGCCTTGAAAGCCATGGGTCGTGCTGACCTGATTGGCAACGGTAAGCAGCATTTGATTCCCACTTTTCAGCCATTGACTGATGGTGGCTACACCAGTGCGCGCCGTAAGAACAGCACGGTCACGCTTAAACCAGGTGTGGTGAAAGGTAGTCAGCCGAACAAGGGCCGAATTCTTACGCAGCATACAGGCTTGCCGCCACGTAAGAAAAAATAACGTACGCGAATTAGATGGCAACTTAGTTGTTGCTCATTAGGAGTTTTAGGATCCGGACTTGGGTCTTAAGATCATTCCCAATGAGCGCATTGAGAGGTGTATTCGAATCAAACTCCTGATAGCCAAGCTGGCTCAAACGCGCAGATAACTCATTAGGTGTTTTGTTTGCGACGATGGATAACACACTCAGTGGCGCAGATGACAACGCACGAATTGATGGACCAAAAGAAGGGTCTTCAGATTGTTTTTTAGGTATGAAAAAGCTTGTTCCTAGGACGGTTAGGAATGTGAGTATCAACAATAGGCTTGTGCGGTTTGAAAAATAGCTTTTGAAAATCTTCAGATGTAGCACACCATGAAGAATGACGCCAATAACCAGTGCCCAACTAAGCCACTGATGTGCCAATTTATTTAGTCCAACATCAAGATGGAAAAAGATCAAAATTCCAGTCGCAGATGTGAGAAAAAATGAACCAATCACCAACGGGGTGATCCAGTGTCGATAAAGTGCAAGCCTCATATCAAATTCTATTCAAAGTGAAAATTAAACTCTTGCATTGCAACGACTGGGCTTGACTTATATGAGCACTTGTACTGCATCATTGCAGCTCGAATTGAAGGATAGTAAATGCGTGGACCTGAGAGGAAGTGCACGTCTTTAACTGCGCCATCTTGAACAATGGCTTCTACGCGAATCAAGCCTTGAATACCATTCACTAGCGCTTGTCTAGGTATTTCTGGCTTCACTTGAGTTGGACAGATCATTGCTGCATCAAGCTTTTTTTGAGCAACTTGTGCGCTGTTTGTTGGATCCTGCTGTTGAGCAGGCGATTCATTGCTTGCTTTTAACTCAATTGAATCAGCAGACTTCCGCTCGATCTCTAGTTCAGGTTTTTGAACGGTATCTCGTTGAACTTTTGGTGCTACTTGTTGCTGTGGCTTAGGTGTTGGGAGAACCTCAACATTGTCAACAAGCAATGATCCAGATTGATTGAGCGTATAAACAGCTTCGCTGTTCGCTGTTCCCCATAAAACAGCACAGATTGCAATGGCATGTAAGGCTGCTACAAACAAAAAGTGGTGAGGGTGCTTACGTTGTGTGTAAGTAAAGCCTGGGTTTGAGTAACTGTCCATGTAAAAACTATTCAAGCATTAGCAAACAAGCTTGACTCCTTATTCTTAATTTACCTTTTTAGTGTTTCGAAAATATGACGCGAATTTTTCGAGTTTGAGTTGAATGTAAAGATTGATGAAGTCATAAAAATTTCATACGAACAGCGATAGGTTGTCATGTTGGGTGCGGAGGATAGAGGCTCGATTAACCAATCTTCGTTCCTAACATGTCTAAAGCTCTTACTGTTGCGCCCTTCGCCTTGCGCAAAAATACAAAAATAATTGCACAAACAATTTCACTTTTATTAATATCTTTGTCTAGCCATGCCCAGACAGATGCTTCTGTAAAGTTGAATATCGTTGATGTTTCAGGTAAAGCCCCTGTGACATTGTTACCCACAGAAACAGCGCAATCACAAGCATCGTTGGATGCAACATCGGCGCAATCAATTGTTAGTGATGCGTTCATCCGAAACTTCACCTCTCCTATCGCTGATTACACCCAAGTATTAAATGCAACTCCAGGTGCATTCAGTTACTCACCAAACGGAGTTGGCTTAGGCGACTCGAAGGTCACGATTCGTGGTTTAGCGGATGGAAACTCCGTCATCAGTTTTGATGGAATTCCATTCAATGACACGAATGGCGTGAGCCACCATTCATGGACATTTTTCCCAAGCCAGTTCTTAGGTGGCGCCACTGTGGACAGAAGTCCTGGCTCTGCTGCAGCGATTGGACAGGCGACATACGGTGGCAGTTTCGATCTGAAGTCACGTGTGATGAGCGATGAAAAACGAACTGATCTCACCGCATCCATTGGCACTTGGAATACAAGCCTCTACAACATCGAACATACAACGGGTAAGTATGGTGAAGATGGGCAAAATAATTTCATGTTCAACGTTCATCAAATGAAGTCTGATGGTTACCAAACATACAACTATCAAGATCGCGTGGGCTATTCAGGAAAATTTGAACGTGTGATTTCAGGCGATACGAAGTTAACTGCATTTGCCTCTTGGATGGATCTGAAAAACAACACGCCAAACATCAAAGGCATTTCGAGAGCAGATTTCAATAACGGTGTGTTCAATAATTTGTTGAGCGCTGACAATACGAAGGCCAACTACTATGGCTATAACTTCTACGACGTTCCAACTGACTTTGCTTACATTGGGTTAGAAACAGCGCTCGAAGGTGGTTGGAAATTCGACGATAAGGTCTACCGATACAGCTATCACAATAAGCAAAACTACAACAACTCAGCAACAACAATTACATCCACCTCTGGCGTCGATAAGCTGAATTCCTACACAACGTGGGGCAATATTTTGCGCCTTAGCAAAGAGACTGATGTTGGAACTTTGCGCACAGGTATTTGGTTTGATCGAGCATCTAGCTTTCGTTATCAAATTCCTTCAGATCCACGAACATGGGTGGATTCCGCAGCACCAAATTTTCGTGAAACATACATCACAACAACAGTTCAGCCTTACGTCGAGCATGAATTCAAGGTCAATGACCGTCTGAAGATTACGCCTGGTATTAAGTATGCAAGCTACAACCAAGACTTCGTGCATGACCAAGATAATGGTGGCGCAGTTGGAACACTTGGTGGAACATATTCATCTAGCACAGGCACCATCACTGGTGGCCAACCTAGTATTCAAAACAGTGTGAAGTACACCGATTGGCTGCCATCCCTGAGTGCAAACTACAAGCTGCAACCTAATTGGTCAATGTATGCGCAATATTCATACGGCGATCAAATTCCAAGCACTACTGTGTTTGACGTCAAAGATGCAAAAGCTCTTCCAGTTCCAAAACCAACTTTGGCAAAAGTCGCTCAAGTCGGCACGGTGTGGAATTCAACTAGCATGACATTAGGCGCAGCCATTTATCGTATGGATTTGGATGGCGCATATACAAAGACTGCCACACCGGATGCCTACGGAAACTTTGGTTGGCTTGCTAGCGGAAAGCAAATTAACCAAGGTATCGAAGGTGAAGCTAATTTCGCATTAGGCGAAGGCTTTAGCCTCTATGCAAACGCCACCTTGAGTTCGTACAAGTACGAATCTGGTATGTGGGTTGCAGGCGCACCAAAAGATACTGAAGCATTGGCTTTGAATTACATGCGTGGACCGTGGAAAACCAATCTTTCTGTAAAACGCATTGGCAAGATGTATAACGACGGAAGCAATACCGCAGGAGCTACCGTAAACGAAGCGTTCAATATCGATCCTGTGATCGTGACGAACTTGTTTGTGAACTACACATTCCAACATCCAGAGGCGTTGACAAAAGAAACCAAGCTGCAATTAGGTGTCACGAATTTGTTCAACGAACACAAAATCGTTGGCATTGCCAGTGCTAAAGCAAATAGCACGACCGCTGCCCCCAACGCTGCAGATTTGTTGACTGTCTTGCCAGGACGTAGCATCAACGTGACAGCAACAACGAGTTTCTAATATATGTTCAGAGCAGCCATTCGACTCGTCGCATTTATGAGTTGTACTTTATTGAGTTGGACGGCTGTTGCTAAACCCGTAGAGGTATTTACCGTTATTGGTCCTGAAGGCGAGGGGGTTTTGAGGTGGATCACCTCAGAGGCTTCTTGCCCTTCTGTGAAGTGGGACAACCACAAACCTGTCGACATGCAATTGCGCACAGGTGCAATTGAAATACCAGCGAGAGTTACATTGCAATCCTATCAAAAACCATCTGTTTTTGATCAAATAACTTGTGAAGCAAAGTGGCCACGAGGTATCAAATTAGCGCATGTAAAAGGTAAAAAATTAATTGCTCCCAAGTACACCTATCAACGAATTTTGATAATTGCCGACACTGGGTGCAGGATGAAGGCCTCTGAAAATGCCTTTCAAAGTTGCAACGATGTAGAAAAATGGCCTTTTGCCAAAGTCGTGAAGAGCGCCGCAGAAAAAAAACCAGATCTTGTCATACACATTGGCGATATTCATTACAGAGAAAGTCCATGCCCAACGGCTAATCTTGGCTGTAAAAATAGCCCATGGGGGTATGGCGCAGACGCTTGGCGAGCAGATTTTTTTGAACCTGCAAAACCCCTCTTAGATTCCGCACCTTGGGTATTTGTTCGTGGGAATCACGAGTCATGCGCTCGAGCTGGCCAAGGTTGGTATAGATTTATTGAACCGCGTGCATGGGATTCCATGCGTTCATGCGATAACGCTGAATTAGATAGTCTCGCTGATTACTCCAATCCATATGTCGTTCCTGTTGATGAAAACCATCAATTCATCATTTTTGACTCATCTGCGGCGATAGGTAAAAAGCTAGATAAAGCCACATTAATGTTTCAAAACTACAGCGAAGAGTTCCAAGCAGTAAATAACTTCTCTGGTAAGAAAAATTTCTTTCTAAGTCACCATCCATTTTTTGCAATATCACCCGTCAAGAATGGACAACCCCTGACCTCCGGCGGGAATAAAGCACTGCTGTCAGTGCTAGGTGAGCATGAAAATAGCCTGACTCAGATTGACTACTTCATGCATGGACATATTCATGCATTCGAGTCTTTAAGTTTTGATGGCAATCACCCATCGTCGTTCGTGCTGGGAAATTCTGGTTCGCAAATGGAGGGCGAGTTGCCCAAAGTGGTTTCTGAAAGTTTTGAGTTGTCGCCAAATTTAATGGTGAAAAACTTCTCTTCACATCCAAACTATGGTTTTTCTATTTTGGAATTCTCCAAGAATCCATCGTCTGAATCTCATTTAACTGCATACGACGTTGATGGGAAAGAAATTCTTCTCTGCGAGTTAACGCAGCGAAAAAGCATTTGTCAGTTACGTTAATTTTTAAAATCATCATGTTGAAACTCATCAGATCCATCACATTGTTATCTTTTATCGCCGCATTCTCTTTACTCTCACATTCTGCTTTTGGGCAGAGTATGAAAAATGAGACTTCAGTGACTAGTATTGATGCTTCTCAAGTAAAGATAGAAATAGCATCACAAGAAAACCCATACGGTTTAAGTGCTTTGTGGGCCCAAGGCGATGTGGTGGCCAAAGGCACGTTGCTGATCTTGGTCATCATGAGCATGGGCAGCTGGTACGTGATCTTCACCAAGTACTTCGAGCAAGCCAAGATTGGTCGTTTTGCCAAAGCCGCTCAAGACAGCTTTTGGAGTGCTGGCAATGTGCGCCAAGGTGCTGACACCTTGGCCGAAGACAGCCCCTTCCGCTTCATTGCTGAAAAAGGCTTGGAAGGCGCCAGCAAGCACACAGGTATGTTGGGTGCCATCAACTTCAACGATTGGGTGACCATGAGCATTCAGCGCGCCATCAACAACGTGCAAAGCCGCATGCAAGATGGCTTGGCTTTGTTGGCGACGGTCGGATCTACCGCACCGTTCGTCGGTTTGTTCGGTACCGTTTGGGGTATCTACAACGCGTTGGTGAAGATCGGCATGTCTGGTCAAGCCAGTATCGACAAGGTGGCGGGTCCTGTGGGCGAGTCACTCATCATGACGGCCATTGGTTTGGCTGTGGCTGTGCCTGCGGTGTTGGGCTACAACTG
>Ga0213920_1001877_pt1 | contig 10824 bp, 9 predicted proteins | sample McNCre1117MG_FD_161054 | JGI IMG/M metagenome (GOLD analysis project Ga0213920, IMG submission 161054) | Freshwater microbial communities from McNutts Creek, Athens, Georgia, United States - 11-17 MG | ecosystem: Environmental > Aquatic > Freshwater > Creek | place: USA: Georgia | collected...
GTTGCCCCCCTACATTGAGCGCCACCAAAACACCGCAGACGCGCAGCATGAAACCGAGGAAGACAAAGCCGAAGACGAACGCCGTTACCAAACCGTGTTTGCCAAGCACCCGGGCGCAGCCGCTGCACCCACGGCCGCCCTGCACTTTGACGAACGCGTGCTGCAAGGGCTAGAAGCCCAAGGCGTGTCACGCGCCAGCGTCACACTGCATGTGGGCGCGGGCACGTTTCAACCGGTGAAGACAGAGAATTTGGCCGAGCACCGCATGCACAGCGAGTGGTACAACATTCCGCCCGAAACTGTGCAAGCCATTGCCGACTGCCGCGCGCGCGGTGGCCGCGTGGTGGCGGTGGGCACCACCAGTGTGCGTACGCTTGAGAGCTGGGCGCAAAGTGAACAAACACAAGGTGACACACAAATCTTCATCACGCCGGGCTTTGCGTTCAAGGTGGTGGACGTGCTGATCACCAACTTCCATTTACCCAAGAGCACCTTGCTCATGCTGGTCAGCGCGTTTGCGGGCTTTGACCACATGCACGCGCTATACCGCCACGCCATTGCCCACCAATACCGATTCTTCAGCTACGGCGACGCCATGCTGCTGGAAAAAAACACCGCATCAAGAACTGCTTGAAAGACCGACCATGTTGAAGTTTGACGTTCTCACCAAAGACACATCCAGCCACGCCCGTCGCGGCACGCTCACGCTCAACCACGGCGTGGTGCAAACGCCCATCTTCATGCCCGTGGGCACCTACGGCACGGTCAAAGGCGTGATGCCGCGCAGCCTCGAAGAGATGGGTGCGCAAATTATTTTGGGTAACACCTTTCATCTGTGGATGCGCCCCGGCCTCGATGTGATGAAAAGCTTTGGTGGCCTGCATGACTTTGAGCGTTGGAACAAACCCATCCTCACCGACAGCGGCGGTTTTCAAGTGTGGTCACTCGGCGCGATGCGCAAAATCACCGAAGAGGGCGTGACGTTTGCCTCGCCTGTGAACGGCGACAAGCTGTTCATGTCGCCCGAGGTGAGCATGCAAATTCAAACCACGCTCAACAGCGACATCGTGATGCAACTTGACGAGTGCACGCCGTACGAAACCAAAGGACACCTCACCACCGAAGCCGAAGCCCGTAAGTCAATGGAGATGAGCCGTCGCTGGGCCGTGCGCAGCAAGGATGAATTTGCACGTTTAGAAAACCCCAACGCACTTTTTGGCATCGTGCAAGGCGGCATGTTCACCAATTTGCGCCAAGAATCACTCGACGCACTCGTAGAGATGAACTTCCCCGGCTACGCCATTGGCGGCGTGAGCGTGGGCGAGCCCAAAGAGCAAATGCTAGAAATCATGGCGCACACGCCCCACCGTTTGCCCGAAAACAAACCGCGCTACCTGATGGGCGTGGGCACCCCCGAAGACTTGGTGCAAGGCGTGGCCGAGGGCGTGGACATGTTTGACTGCGTCATGCCCACACGCAATGCGCGCAACGGCACCATCTTCACCCGCTATGGCGACTTGAAGCTGCGCAACGCCCGCCACAAGGCAGACCACGGCCCGCTCGACAGCACGTGCACCTGCTACACCTGCGCAGGCCACACACGCCCTGATGGCACCACCAGCGGCGGCTTTAGCCGTGCGTATTTGCACCACCTCGACCGCTGCGGCGAAATGCTCGGCCCCATGCTGACCACTGTGCACAACCTGCACTACTACCTCAACCTCATGCGCGAAGTGCGTGAGTCATTAGAGGCTGGACAGTTCGGTGCATTCCGCGCCAAGTTCAAAGAAGATCGCGCACGCGGGGTGTAAACCCTTGGCCGTGTGGAAACCCACATGGCAAACGTGTTGATGCAGGTGTAAATTTCTGACACCTACATTCACACACCTCAGCCATGTCTACAGCACATCCTAAAAAACCTATTTACAAATCGCTCTACGCCCAAGTGCTGTTCGCCGTGGTCGTGGGCGTTTTGCTTGGCCACTTTTACCCACAAGTCGGCACCGACATGAAGCCACTGGGCGACGGCTTCATCAAGCTCATCAAGATGATCATTGCGCCCATCATCTTCTGTACCGTGGTGGTGGGCATCGCCGGCATGGAAGACATGAAGAAGGTTGGCAAGACTGGTGGCTTGGCCTTGTTGTACTTTGAAGTCGTCAGCACTTTGGCGCTCATCATCGGTTTGGTCATCGTCAACTTTATGCAGCCTGGCGCGGGCATGAATGTGGACGCATCCACCCTCGACACCAAAGGCATCGCGGCCTACACAGCACCCGGCAAGATGCAAGGCACGGTGGACTTTTTGTTGAACGTCATTCCCACCTCGGTGGTCGATGCGTTTGCCAAGGGTGAAATCTTGCAAGTGCTGTTGTTCTCTGTCTTGTTCGGTTTTGCACTGCACAAGTTTGGCGGTCGCGGCACGATGGTGTTTGACTTCATCGAAAAGCTGTCGCACGTGTTGTTTGACATCGTGGGCATCATCATGAAAGTGGCGCCCATTGGCGCGTTTGGCGCGATGGCGTTCACCATTGGTAAATACGGTGTGGCCTCGCTGTTCTCGCTGGGCAAGTTGATGGGCACGTTTTATTTGACGTGTTTGATTTTTGTGTTTGTGGTGTTGGGCGTCATCAGCAAGTTGCACGGCTTCAGCATTTGGAAATTTGTGAAGTACATCAAAGAAGAGTTGCTCATCGTGTTGGGCACCTCCTCTTCTGAATCGGTCTTACCGCGCATGATGGAAAAACTCGAAAACCTCGGCGCACGTAAATCTGTCGTGGGCTTGGTCATTCCAACCGGCTACTCGTTCAACTTGGACGGCACATCGATCTACTTGACGATGGCTGCGGTGTTCATTGCGCAAGCCACCGACACGCCCATGAGCTTGACACAACAGCTCACCTTGTTGGCGGTATTGCTGCTCACCTCCAAAGGCGCAGCGGGCATCACAGGCAGTGGCTTCATCGTGTTGGCCGCGACCTTGTCAGCCGTGGGCGGCGTGCCTGTGGCGGGCTTGGCGCTCATCTTGGGCATTGACCGCTTCATGTCTGAAGCACGCGCACTCACCAACTTGGTGGGCAACGGTGTGGCCACCTTGGTGGTGGCCAAGTGGACGGGCGACTTAGACATGCAACGCTTGCATGAGGGGTTGAACAACCCCAACGCCAATGAGGCCGATGCACCCGAAACCATCTTGGACCAGCAGCAAGCCCACATGGCCAACGGCAAACACTGAACGCCTTAAATTGCAAAAACCCAGCGCATGCGCTGGGTTTTTTTATGCCTCGGTGGTGAACACCGTCAACACGCCGGTGTAACCATGCAGTTCTTGGTGAGCGATTTCGCCACCCGCAAAGAAGCCCACCAACGGCACATCGCCCAATGCGCGACGGATGATGTGCAGCTCTGCACTGGGGGCCCCAAAGTGAGGTCCACCTCGGCCCGCACAGCTCACGTAAATCGCGCCCGCCATGCGACGCACAGGATGCGGGTTGATGTTGGTGTCGGCACTCAACGCGCCAGCCAAATCAGCCGTCATTTCTTCGGGCTCTAAGGCTTCGCGAATTTCGGCGCAAATGCGTGTGAGGTCTGCACGTGCCACCGCAGCATTGCGTTCGCAAAACGTCAAACGCATCCCCACCTCCACCGGCTGCGCCACAGCCAACGCTTCGCGTGCGGGATCGATACCGACGATGTGGCGCACACGGACTGCATCGTCAAATTCGCCCGTGCGTTTGATGGTGGCATCGTGTTCAGCGGACAAGCCCACCAGTGTGGCGCGCAACTTCGCAATGGCTGGTTGTTTGTCCGCCAAGCTGATTTTTAAATCGCGTTCCAGTACATGAAGCGCGGGCTCGTTGTCTAAGGTGAGCACCACATGGTTGTCAGCACTGGTGATGGTGTGGGTAGGAGCCACAGGCAAACAACCCTGCGTGACACGCGACACCATGGCCACCTCAGCATCAAACGCTACACCACTCAAACCGCCATGAAACACGCCCGAGGCTTTGCCTTGGCCAGCCATGTTGCCGTCACCGTTCAACGCGAACTGCACCACGTCCGTTCGGCTGGCCGACAAGCCGCCAAACACATAACCGCTGGCCGTGCGTTGGGCCAACTCGGCAATCAACTCGGGCACGTCTGGAGTATGCGCATCAGCATGCAACAAGGCCGTGTACGGCACAAAACTGCTGCCATGTTTAGCACCCATGCCCGCTTGCGCCAACGGGGCCACACCACTGAACACGCGGTAGTGCTCAGGTGAAATATCACACAGCATCACGCTGAGTGCGGGCTCGTCAAAGTACTCCACATTGTTGGCGGCAATGCCCACCCCCACGGTGCCCGCCCAATCCGTCACCTCCGGCAGCTCAGCACTGAGGTGCGACAAGATGTCTTGTGCGTGCGTGGCGTAATGGTCGGTGATGTACACCAAGCCGAGGTGCGGTGCACTGGCGTACTCGGGCAAGGTCATGTGTGCGCGCAACTGCGCCAGCACCAAGCCTGCGGCCATTTCCCACTGTGGGTGGGTGGCGTGACCGTAGGGAAAGAGTTTCATCGCTTGGATTTAGTGGCGGTTTTACGCGCGGTTGTTTTGCGTGCGGCGGGTTTACGCGCTGCTGTTTTGGTGGCTGTTTTTTTAGCAGCAGGCTTGGCTGCGCCAGTGGTGGCATGTGCTTGCGCACGATGTGCCATGTCATTCATGGCATGCGTGGCAATGTGCTGAAACTGGTCCGTCAATGCACCCCACCAGTGAGAGGGGTCCACACCAGCAGCCGATGCTTTTTTGCTACGTGGCTTGCTGGCTTTGGCTGCCGCCTTGGGTGTCTCTTGTGCGGGCGTTGCTTGCTCAGGGGCGGCTTGTGTGAATGAGTATTTGGGTTGCACTGGCTCTGCGGCTTCTTGTGGTTTGACCTTGAGTGACTCAGCCAAATCATTGAAGCTCATGTTCATGCCCTTCAAGGTGTTGAGCGTCATGCGCTGCACTTCGAGGGCTTGAATGGTGGCGCCAACCGCCTTGCTGTTTTGCTCCAACCAAAACTGAACCGTCTTGAGCTCTTGAATGCGCTTGTCCAGCTCTTCAGGGTCTAGCGTAGGAGCCACCCAGCCAGGCGCAGCGGTGGTGGCAGACGCACCGCCACCAGGCGTGAGATTCTTTAAAAAGTCAAAGCCCGGAACGAACTTGGTGAAATCAAAACCGGCGGGGTTGGTCATGTCTGTCTCCTGTTGGGATGGTTCACACACATTAAACCAAAACAAAACCACCTCCGGTGTGCGATGTGCAACTCAGTGCTTGTGGTCGCCGTGGCTGTGCTCCATCTGTTTTTGATGTTGCATCATGGGCGCTTGCATGCCCACTTGTACTTTCAGCGCCACGTTGGACTTCACGCCTTTGGCATCTTGAAACGTCAGCGTCACAGGCACGGTGGTGTCTTTGGCCAAGGGTGCTTTCAAGTCCATCAACATCACGTGGTAGCCGCCGGGCTTGAGCTCGACCGCTTTGCCAGCAGGCAGATCTAGGCCGTTGGGCAAGGCGCTCATACGCATCACGTCTTTGTCCATCTTCATTTCGTGAATCTCGGCCACGCCTGCCACGGGGCTGCTCACGCCCACCAATTTGGCGTTGTCTTTGGCGGTGATTGTCATGAACGCACCGGTGGCCTTTTGACCTTGCACGGTGGCACGTGCCCATGCGTCGGTGATGGTCACGTTTTGGGCATACGCGTTGACAGCACACACGGTCGTGAATGCAACGGCGATGAGGTGTTTAGAAAACTTCATAGAAAACTCCTTGGGATTAATGGTGGTGTTCGTGTTTGGGCGCAGCTTGCACATCCAACAAAGCAGCGGGCAATTTCAAACCGCGAGTGGATGTGCCGTGGGTAGGAATGTCTGACCAATCATTTTGACTGCTCTCACACAGTTGCAACACCTTCACCCACAAAGGGCCTGCTTGGTCAGGCAAACGCCCCATGAAAGCGAATTCGTCAAACTGGTCATCGGGCAGGGCGTTGTCTTTGTGTGTCACCGTCCAGCGCAACTCCACCACATCGTCGGTCACGGTTTTGCCGTGGCTGTTGTAGGGCTTGGTCAGTTGGGCTTTGCGTGTGGTGATGGTCCAACCCACTTTAGGCTGAGGCTTGGCGCCTTCAAACCCAGCGGGCACTTGCACGACCAGACCATGGGTTGCCGTACCGTTGCAGCCATGGCCCACGCGTAATGTGGCTTTGTAATAACTGCCAGCCACCGCCTGCGGCTCTGTCAACACGATGTGCGCATGTGCTTGCCAGCACACACCGACGAGGCTGAGCATGCAGCATTGCGTCACTCTTTTCAAAAAATGTGTCATCTGTTTTTCCTGGGTATGCATAGGTGTCAATCGAATTTGGCTTCCAAGCCCACGTACAACGCGCGCCCATCGCTGGGGTAATAAGCCGCCAATGTGGTCTTGTTCGTCGTGCTGTAGTCGGCGGCAATGTTGGTGGTGCCCGCGTATTTTTTGTTGGCCAAGTTGCGTGCATCTGCAAACCAAGACCATGTCTTGTTCATGACTTGACCGGCCTTGAAGCCCCACACCGCATAGGCATCGTTGTAAAGCGAGTTGGTGTTGTCCATGGGGGAGGCACGTGGTGACCATTCCAACTTGGGTCCCGCATAAAACTCAGATTTGCCATTCACCTCTGCACCAAATCGGTAAAGCACTTCGCCGCGCACCAACAGCGGTGGGAAACCGGGCATGGTGTTGTTGCCGTAATAGGCGCTGTCTTGAAACGTGAAACGGCTGTAAAGCAACGCAAAGCGACTTTCCACTTGGTGGTCATACACATGGTGGCCACCCAACTCCAAACCTTGGTGCAAGGTGTGGGGAATGTTTTGCGTGCTCGCACTGGTGCAGCCTGGCGGGTTGGCGCAACTGGTTTGAAACTCGTTGCGCAACTGAGCGCGGTAGTAAGTGGTATCCCAGCCATAACGGTGTTTGCCCAGTTGTACATCGCCGCGCGAACCCATTTCAAATGTGGTTCCGGTTTGCGCTTGGTTGGCCAAGGTGGTGGTGCCGGCCAAGCCAAACACAGGCGCTTCAAAGTTTCGACTGAGGCTCGCAAACAGTTGGTGATGCGGGGTGAGGTCATGCAGCAACCCCACGCGTGGACTCCATTGCGTGAACGTGTGGTTCATGTTGTTACTGGCCAGCACAGTGTCTTGGACTTTGCGTTGCGCGCTGTCGTATTGCAAAGCGCTCACCCACGTGGTTTGCGCAGACGGCCTGTATTTGCTTTCCACAAAGAAGCTGTTGTTCTTCGACTGTTGGTCGTAAATGGACGTTGGCGCTCCGGTGGCAGCACCTTGGTTGTTGCTGGGTTTGGATGTGCCTTGGGTAGAACCCATGCTCGGCAGGTAAGCAAAGCTCCACTCGTGCTTGTCACCACGTTGGGTCACTTTGAAGTGACCACCTTGGGTCTTGGCGTTTTGTTCCACGATGCTGTCAATCGGGTGCCACAAGCTGTAGTTCATGGCGTAGGCGGCAACCTCATACACCGTGTTGCCATCACGCACCGTGGTTTTGTTGGCCACGCGTTGCGCGTCCACATCACGACGTCGATTGGCATCCACTCGGTACGGATAAACGCCGCCCACGGTTGAGCTGTTAGCCTGCGTGGGGTCTTGTGCCATCTCAGCTTTCGTCAAATAGCCTGGCAGTTGTGAGCGGCTGCGAATCGCCGCCACATAAAACCGAGACTCAATATCACGACTCACCTTCACACCAAAGTTGCCCAACAACTTTTGGTTTTCCATCTGCGCGTGGTCACGAAAACCATCTTGTTGTGTTTGAGAACCGGCCATGTAATGGTCCCAAACAGGCGCGCCATTTGCAGCGGGGCTCATCACACCCGCCGTGCTGCCAAACACTTTGTTGTAGCCAAAGCTCCCAGCCTCCACACGCCCAACCGTCGCAGGACTGCTGTACCCCGTGGGGGCCACAAAGTTGATGGCACCACCTAACGTGGTCGCACCGTAGGTCGTAGCGTTTGGGCCGCGTAACACTTCAACATAACGCGATGCATTCGGGTCTACCGTTTGCATGTCAAAGAAGCCATCGGCGTAGTTGATGGGCACGCCGTCTTGCATGACCTTGGTACCAAAGCTGTGATACGTGCGACTGAGCGCAGAACCACGAATGGAAATGCGCGCTTCTTCAGACCCAAATCGGTCTTGGATGTACACGCCGGGGGCGAGCCCTAGGCTGTCACTCCAAGTCGATTGGCGACCTTCGCGCGCTTGGTTCAAGTCCACGATGGATGCGCCGCCAGGAATGGTGTTGACGCGTGCTTGCGCGCTCTCCATGCTGGCCTGCGTCAGTGCATCCGCACGCCCCACCACCTCAACTGTGGCTAAGGATTGCGCCTGTGCAGCCCATGCACAAACCAATAAGCAAACAAGCGCCACAGGCTTGTTTGCACACAAATTTAGGAAAATCAAAACGGTGCCTTCTTGTCATCTCGTTGGCTGAGCGTGGACAAACCACAGCACAACCCACTCACGAAGCTGAGGCAGAACCTCAACTCAACTTAAAGAATCAAAGAGACCGCAAAGGCGGCCCACGCGAAGGCAGCGGGGGCGCAGTGAGGGCTGCCATGTGCGCTGCAGCGAGGGGCTGCATGACATGGGCCAGCGGGGAAGGTTGCGTCAACGCGGTGTTCAACGCAGGAGGTGGTGCGCTGATGGACGCGCACAAAGGACAGTCCAGCGTGTGGCTGGATGCGGCAGCTTCATCGTCACCTTGCACCACCAGCTTCATGCTGCCCGAGCTGGTACAGACCAAGTCCATGCCCTGCGGGTTGACGATGGGCGATGCCATGGCCACGCCGACAGACAACGCAAACCACACCAGCACAAGGCGGGTGAGTTGGATGGCGTGGCGCAAGCGTTGCATGTTTCAAATTATGTCTGACACATTTGACATATTCGGAACGTTTGTCCGGCCTAGGTGAAAACGAGGATTCATTGACATCCATCAAGGAATGAAGCGCATGATGGGCGCAACATCAAACCATACACAGAGGAGCCTCCATGGACGCACAACACGCCACCGCCTTCAAGCAAAAGCTTGAAACCCAACGCGCCGACTTACTTGCACAAATTGCACAGCAACGCGGCGGCAAAGCCAGCCGTGCCGAAGTGGCAGCCGAGCACTTCGCGCACAACGAAGACTCCGACGCACAGGTCAACACCGCACGCGATTTGGAGTTCGCCATCAACGAACACGAGACCGCCGAGCTGGCTGCGATTGACGCAGCCTTGGCCCGCTTAAGCGCAGGCACTTACGGCCATTGCGTCGATTGCGATGCCACGATTCCCGAAGCACGCCTGAACGCAACACCCGAAGCCGCGCGCTGCATTGGCTGCCAAGAAAAAGCTGAACACAACCACCACTAAGAGAGAAAGAAGAAACACATGACCACTTTTCATGCCGTTGTTTGGATGGACCACCAAGAAGCCCACGTATTGATGTTTGACCGCGAGCACGTGGAAAGCCAACGCGTCAAGTCACGCACGCACCACAAACACCAAGGCAAGCCGACCGACACCGCACACCTGTATGCCGACATTGCCAAAGCCCTAGAAGGCACACACGAAGTGTTGGTCACCGGACCAGGCAAAGCACGCGACGAGTTCCGTGACTGGTGCAAACAACACCACACCCACGTGAACGTGGTGGACAGCGTGGCCAGCGACCACCCTACCGATGCGCAAGTGGTGGCGATGGCCCGTCAGTACTTCAAAAAGTTTGACAACATGGCCGCAGACCCAGCACACCTGAAGTAAGCCTTCAGCCACGTGTGTGGTCGACAACAAAAAGCCCGCTAAAGCGGGCTTTTTGTTTTGGCGAAACGGTTGTTTAAGCGTCTAGCGAGGCCAGCTCTTGCTCGATGGCGCCAAACACGCTTTGGCCATCTTTGCCTTTGGCTTCGATGCGCACAGTGTCAGCGAACTTCATGAACTCGGTCGTGGTCTGACCATCCAGCGCGGTTTCCATGGCACGCTTTTCGGCGATGCAGCTGTAGCCTTTGGGCCATTCTTTTTTGCCGTTTTTCTCGAAGCCTGCGTTGCTGATGGTGCCGCTGCTCACCACTGTTCCTGCGCGCAGTGCGCGCGTTTTGCTGGCGTGCGCCATGAGTTGACCAAAGGGGTAGGTCATGTCGGTGCCTGCATCGCACATGCCCACCTTGCGGCCATTCCATGTCACTTGCACAGTGAGATGCAAACAGCCGTTGTCCCATGCGTCGCCCAACTCGTCCAGCGTTACCGCCACAGGACTGAATGCGGCCGCAGGTTGGCTTTGCACAGCCTGCGTGACGTGGCGCAACGTGATGTCGTTGGACAGCATGACCAAACGAACCGCCTCCAACGCATCGTCTGCGGATGCGCCCATGGGCACGTCGCCGGTGATGACGGCGATTTCAGCAGAAAAATCCACGCCTAAGTTTTCGTTGGCACACACCACACGGTCATGGGCGCCCAACATCACATCGCTGGCGGCTTGGTGCACGCGCAAGTCGCCATCTCCCTCACCCAACAAGATGGCGTGGCTGGCGTACGCGGTGCCCGTCAAGCATTGGTAAGCGCGGGGCAGCGGGGCCATGCACAAGGCGGGGTCAAACGGAAAAGCATGGCGCGCTTTGCCGTTGTTGAGAGTCTCATACAAGTCTTGCAGTTGCGGGGCGATGAAGCCCCAATCGTCCAGCGCTTGCTGCATGCGGGTGGCAATGCCCGTCGCATAATGCGCGGTGCTCAAGTCACGCGAGACGACCACCAATTGGCCGT
>Ga0213920_1001880_pt1 | contig 10807 bp, 13 predicted proteins | sample McNCre1117MG_FD_161054 | JGI IMG/M metagenome (GOLD analysis project Ga0213920, IMG submission 161054) | Freshwater microbial communities from McNutts Creek, Athens, Georgia, United States - 11-17 MG | ecosystem: Environmental > Aquatic > Freshwater > Creek | place: USA: Georgia | collected...
GGTGGAGCAGTCTGGTAGCTCGTTGGGCTCATAACCCAAAGGTCGTTGGTTCAAATCCGGCCCCCGCAACCAAATTTTGGCGCAAGCTGATTTTCAAAAAAGCCCTCTTCGGAGGGCTTTTTTGTTTCTGTCATGGTGACTTTGTTGTTATTCAGGGCAAACGCCTGAGCAGCCCATGCAGAGCAGCCTGCGTTGTAGCTTGCCGGACCTGTGCTCGATCACCCGGAAACAAGTGCATCTCGGCCTGCACCAGGCCTTCAATGCACCAAGCCAGCCAGACGGTACCAACAGGTTTTTGGGGCGAACCTCCAGTCGGTCCAGCAATACCGGTGACGGCAACGCTGACATGAGCTTTGGATCGGTAGCAAGCACCCAAGGCCATGGCGCGTGCCACTGACTCACTGACAGCACCGTCTTGCACGATCAGTGCTGCAGGCACACCCAGCAGTTCTGTTTTGGCTTCGTTGGAATAAGTCACAAAGCCGCGTTCAAACCAGGCGCTGGAACCTGCCAAATCGGTGCATTGAGCCGCAATCATGCCGCCCGTACAGCTTTCGGCGGTGGCCATCGTCCATTTCAAATTGAGCAGGCGCTCTGCCAAGAGCTGGACAGTCGCGTTCACCACACCCACCTCCACAAGGCCATCACCAACAGGGTGCAGGCGGCGGCTACCAGATCATCGAAGAGAATGCCCCAGCCGCCACGCCAGCCGAAACCTTTGAACAGCTGATCTGCCCAAGCTACTGGGCCGGGTTTGGCGGCGTCAAAGAAGCGAAAGAGTGCAAAAGCCAGCAACTGGCCCACAAAACCCGTGGGCAACACGAGCCAGAGGATCAGCCACATGGCGATGAATTCATCCCAGACGATGGCGCCAGGGTCGGCAATGCCCATGTGGCGTGCCGTCAAGGTGCAGGCCCACCAGCCCAGGGGGACACTAAATGCGATCAGCAGACCTTGCGAAGCGGGCGTTAAAAAATTTTGAAGTACGAGCCACGTGGCCCAGGCCCAGAGGGTACCCACTGTGCCTGGTGCTTTGGGGGCAAGACCAGAGCCAAAACCCAGTGCAATCCAGTGCGCGGGGTGTGACAGCATGAACCGTGCATTGGCGAGGCGAGGGGCGTCTTGCTTGTGGGGGGTGGTATCAGGCATCGTTATGCGAAATGGTCAAAAGATCGAAGGTCGTGAGAGAGGGCGTTGCCTTGGCGGTCGCGCACAGTCAACTGTTGCGCTGCGGTGATCTGACCGATGCGCGTGATGCGCGTGGCAGACGCTGTGGCAGCATTCTCCACGGCCAGCCGGGCAGCAGGCGGTGCTGTGAAAACAAGTTCATAGTCATCGCCACCAGACAGCACACAGGTCATGTGCAGGGCCTCAGGGCAAGTCCATGCCGTCGATGCCGCCAGCAAGCCTTGGCTAACTGCCCAATCGATGTCAGCGCCCACCCGGCTTGCCTTGAGGATGTGGCCCAGGTCGCCCAAGAGACCGTCACTGACGTCGGCCATGGCACTGGCCACACCGCGCAAGGCCTCGCCCAGGGCAACACGCGGCGTGGGCATTTCCATGCGCAGCCGGGCCGCGTCCAGAACCGCTTGTGGCAAGCTGATACTGCCCCGAAAGGCCTCCAGTGCCAGGCGTGCATCACCCAGTTGGCCGCTGACATACAGGTCATCACCCGCCTTGGCACCAGACCGCAAGATGGCTTGCGCCACAGGCACGTCGCCCATTACCGTGATCGAGATGTTCAACGGGCCTTGGGTGGTGTCGCCACCAATCAGTTCGCAATCGTGGGCATCGGCCAGTGCAAACAGGCCACGAGAAAAGCCTGTCAGCCAAGCCTCGTCTGCGCGCGGCATGGACAACGAAAGCAAAAAAACTTTAGGGGTTGCACCGCAAGCGGCCAGATCGCTCAGGTTCACTGCCAGCGATTTGTGCCCCAATCGTGCCGGGTCTACCGTAGACAGAAAATGCCGACCTTCGACCAGCATGTCGGTCGAGATGGCCAGTTGGTGGCCTGGGCGGGGCGTCCAGATGGCGCAGTCGTCACCAATGCCAACATCGGCCTGGTGTCCAGGTCGCTTGAAATAGCGTTCAATCAGGTCAAATTCACCCATGGCGCAAGCTTAACCGCAAGCCGATGGATGGGCGGGCATCAATGCAAAGTGCGACCCGGCGCACCTGAGCCAGAGGCTTCCAGCACAAAGGTGTCGATCGGCACATCGAAGCGGTGGCCATCGGCTGCCACAAAGAAGAAGCTGCCGTGCATCGTGCCACTGGCGGTCTTCAGGCGACAGCCGCTGCTGTACTGGAAAGACTCGCCCGGGGCCAGCAGGGGTTGCTGGCCCACCACGCCCAAGCCTTTGACCTCTTCGGTGTGCCCCAGATCATTCTGAATGATCCAGCGGCGTGCGATCAATTGTGCGGGCACGCGGCCGGTGTTGGAGACCGTGATGGTGTAGGCGAAAGCAAACACCTCGTGCAGCGGATCGCTTTGCTCGGCCACGTATTGCGGCAAAACATCAATTTGGATGGCATAGGCAGACATGCCCGGATGTTAACTGCGACAATCCCCGCATGACGACCACTTACCGAATTGCCCCTTCCATTCTCTCGGCTGATTTCGCCCGCTTGGGCGACGAAGTCAAGCGCGTCATTGACGCTGGTGCCGACTGGATCCACTTTGATGTGATGGACAACCATTACGTGCCGAACCTGACCTTTGGCCCCATGATCTGCCAGGCTTTGAAGCCCCACGCCAAGACGGCAGCGGGCGTGGCTGTGCCGATCGATGTGCATTTGATGATTTCGCCCGTCGATGCTTTGGCCGCTTCATTCGCCGAAGCCGGTGCCGATCTGATCAGTTTCCACCCCGATGCGAGCGCGCACGTGCACCGCAGCATCCAGGCCATCAAGAGCAAAGGCGTGAAGGCCGGTCTGGTCTTCAATCCGGCCGAGCCACTGGATGTGCTGGAGTGGACCATCGACGAGATTGATCTGATTTTGATCATGAGCGTCAACCCAGGCTTTGGTGGTCAAAGCTTCATCGATTCGGCCTTGCGCAAGATCGAGCAAGCCCGCAAGCTGATCGAGGCCAGCGGCAAAGACATCCGACTTGAAGTCGATGGCGGCATCAAGGCGGACAACATCCGCCGTGTGGCCGATGCCGGTGCCGACACCTTTGTGGCCGGCAGTGCGATCTTTGGCAAGCCGGACTACAAGGGCGTGATCGATCAAATGCGTCAGGCGCTGGGCTGATGCGGCCGAATATCCAAGCGGCCATCGTTGATCTGGATGGCACCATGGTGGACACGCTGGGTGATTTTGAAGTCGCGCTCAACCGCACTTTGGCTGACCTGGACCTGCCGCCCATCACCCGGACCTTGGTGGAGCGTACAGTGGGCAAAGGCTCCGAGCACTTGATCCGCTCGGTGCTTGCTCACCAGTTGGCTCTGCCTGAGTCTGGTGTGAGCGCCTGTGTGACGGTCGATGCCCTGTATGAGCCAGCTTGGCAGCGTTACCAGCACCATTACCTGCAATGCAACGGCCAGCATTCTGCGGTTTACCCTGGCGTGCAAGAGGCGTTGAAGGGCCTGAGCCAAGCCGGTGTGCAATTGGCTTGCCTGACCAACAAACCTTTGTCTTTTGCCAAGCCCTTGTTGGAGGCCAAAGGGCTTGGGGGATTCTTCGGCCACGTGTTTGGTGGCGACAGCTTTGAGCGCAAAAAGCCGGACCCTTTGCCTATCCTCAAAACCTGCGAGGCGCTGGGCACCGCTGTGGCCAATACCCTGATGGTGGGTGATTCCAGCAACGATGCGCAAGCGGCCCATGCAGCGGGATGCCCGGTGGTGCTGGTGACCTATGGCTACAACCACGGCCGGCCAGTTCAGGAAACGCCTGCAGCGGCTTGGCTGGACTCTTTGGACCAGTTGCCAGCATGGCTGCAAGCGGGGCGGTGACAGGGCTTGTGAAAACGTCCGACAGGCTTTGCTACACTTGCTCCATCATGTTCATCATCCTCAGTCACTCCTGCGCAGCCTGCCTGCCGAGCCATTCCCAAGCGGAAGGCCGGGGAGCCTGGCCCTGGCGTCGGCCAGCCGACATCGCCTGAACCGAGCGGCCCTTGCCGCCCCCGCGCCCGCCATTGGCTGGGCATTTGGATGAATGAGTGCACCTCCGTCGAGGTTGCCGAGCTGTTGGAGGCTCCTGCCCGTGATCACCGAACTTGAATTCAAAAGCCTGGCCAGCCAAGGCTACAACCGCATCCCTCTCATGCTGGAGGCCTTTGCGGACCTGGAAACTCCCCTGTCGCTTTATTTGAAGCTGGCGCACACCAAGGACAACGGCAAGTACAGCTTTTTGCTGGAGTCGGTGGTGGGCGGGGAGCGCTTTGGCCGCTACAGCTTTATCGGCTTACCCGCCCGCACGTTGGTGCGCGCCAGTGGCTTTGGTGTCGATGCCAAGACCGAAGTCGTGCGCGATGGGGTGGTGGTCGAGACCGCATCGGGCAACCCGCTGGATTTCATCGAGCAATACCAAACCCGTTTCAAAGTGGCGTTGCGTCCTGGCTTGCCTCGCTTTTGCGGCGGTCTGGCGGGCTACTTCGGTTACGACGCGGTGCGCTACATCGAGAAGAAGTTGGAGAAATCCTGCCCACCCGACACGCTGGGCACGCCAGACATCATGCTGCTGCAATGCGAAGAGTTGGCAGTGATCGACAACCTGTCGGGCAAGCTCTACTTGATCGTTTATGCAGACCCTGCGCAGCCGGAAGCCTATGCGGGCGCCAAGAAACGCCTGCGCGATTTGAAAGAACAGCTCAAATATTCGGTCAGTGCACCGGTGGTCAAACCCAGCCAGTCGCATCCTGCCGAGCGCGACTTTGCCAAGGCCGATTACATCGCTGCAGTCGAAAAAGCCAAGGAGCTGATCGCCGCAGGTGATTTCATGCAGGTGCAAGTGGGGCAACGCATCAAGAAGCGCTACACCGAAAGCCCTTTGTCGCTGTACCGTGCGCTGCGCTCGCTCAACCCCAGTCCGTACATGTATTTCTACAACCTCGGTGATTTCCATGTGGTGGGCGCGAGTCCCGAGATTTTGGTGCGTCAGGAGCAAACTGAAGAGGGCGCCAAAGTCATCATTCGGCCTTTGGCAGGCACGCGCCCACGCGGCGCCACACCCGAAAAAGACAAGGCCGCTGAGCTGGAGCTGATCAACGATCCGAAAGAGCGTGCCGAGCACGTGATGTTGATTGACCTGGCACGCAACGACATTGGCCGCATTGCGCAGATTGGTTCGGTCAAGGTCACCGAAGCCTTTGTGGTGGAACGCTACAGCCATGTGATGCATATCGTGAGCAACGTCGAGGGTTTGCTGAACAAAGGCATGACCAATATGGATGTGCTCAAGGCCACCTTCCCTGCAGGCACCTTGACAGGCGCACCCAAAGTGCATGCTATGGAGCTGATCGATCAGTTGGAGCCGGTCAAGCGCGGGCTCTATGGGGGCGCTTGTGGCTACATCAGCTATGCGGGTGACATGGACGTGGCGATTGCGATCCGTACGGCCGTCATCAAGGACCAGACTTTGTATGTGCAGGCGGCCGCCGGTGTGGTGGCCGATTCGGTGCCCGAGATGGAGTGGCGTGAAACCGAGCACAAGGCGCGCGCTTTGCTGCGCGCCAGCGAGTTGGTCGAAGAAGGCTTGGAGTGAACACCATGACACAGAAAATCAAATTGCTCATGGTGGACAACTACGACTCGTTCACCTTCAACATCGTGCAGTATTTTGGTGAGCTTGGTGCTGACGTTGAGGTCTTTCGCAACGACGAAATCACGCTCGAAGGCATCGCCGCGCGCCAGCCCGACCGTCTGGTGATTTCGCCCGGACCATGCTCGCCTGCCGAGGCCGGTGTTTCGGTGGCGGCGATCCAGCATTTCGCGGGCCGCTTGCCCATTCTGGGGGTGTGCCTGGGCCATCAAAGCATTGGCGCAGCCTTTGGCGGCAAGATCGTGCGGGCGCAAGAGTTGATGCATGGCAAGACCAGCGTCATCACCACCACGCAAGAGGGGGTGTTTGCGGGCTTGCCTGAAAAGTTCACCGTGAACCGCTACCACTCGTTGGCTATTGAGCGGGCGTCGTGCCCCTCGTGTCTCAAAGTCACTGCCTGGACCGATGACGGGGAAATCATGGGCGTGCGCCACACCGAACTCGACATCGAAGGCGTGCAGTTCCACCCCGAATCCATCCTCACCGAGCATGGCCATGCCATGCTGAAGAATTTTCTTGTCCGGCCATGATCGCTGTTGAGCATCTGGGCTGGTTCATGGTGTCGGGTGTGGTGTTGAACCTCACGCCGGGCCCCGATGTGTTGTTCATCGTCAGCCAAACCATGCGCGCTGGCGTGCGCCACGGGATGGTGGCTGCCTTGGGCATCACTGCCGGGTGCTTTGTTCATGTGGCTGCGGCCGCGCTGGGCGTGGGGGCGTTGCTGGCGGCGTCAGCCACAGCGTTCAATGTGCTCAAGTGGGTGGGGGCGGCTTATCTGGCCTGGACAGGCGCTCGCTTGCTTTTTCGCTCGACGGCTCAGCCGCTGGTGGTGTTGCCGCCCGATGGGCGTGCGGTGCAGCCACCGGCCTTGCGCACTGTTTTTTGGCGAGGCTTTGCCACCAATGTGCTCAACCCCAAGGTCGTGCTGTTTTTTCTGGCCTTTGTGCCGCAGTTCATTGCACCGGATGCGGCCCATCCCGCGTTGACGTTTGTGGGCCTGGGGGTGTTGTTCAACTTCAACGCCTTGCTGGTGTGTTTGGGGTGGGCGCTGGCTGCGGCCTGGTTGTCCGGCCATGTGACACGGGTGCGCCAAGCCTTGGATTGGCTTGACCGTGCGGCCGGTGTGCTGTTCATGGGGTTTGGGGTGAAGCTCGCCTTGAGCGATGTCCCTGTCCGCTGAAATGATTGATATTGCAAGGATTTGACCATGCCGATTACGCCTCAGGAAGCGCTCCAGCGCACCATCGAACACCGTGAAATCTTTCACGACGAGATGCTCAAGATCATGCGCATGATCATGAATGGCGAGTTGTCGCCAGTCATGACGGCGGCCTTGGTCACGGGTTTGCGTGTGAAGAAAGAAACGATTGGCGAGATCACCGCTGCAGCGCAAGTGATGCGCGAGTTCTCCACCAAGGTGAAGGTGGCCAATCCTTCCCATTTGGTGGATATTGTGGGCACGGGCGGCGATGGTGCACACACCTTCAACATCTCGACCTGCGCCATGTTTGTTGCGGCCGCTGCGGGCGCCAAAACGGCCAAGCACGGCGGACGCAGCGTCAGCAGCAAATCGGGCAGCGCCGATGTGGTGGAAGCTCTGGGGGCCAATCTCAACCTCACGCCCGAGCAAATTGCCCGTTCGATCGACGAGGTGGGCATTGGCTTCATGTTTGCACCCAATCACCATCCGGCGATGAAGAACGTGGCGCCAGTGCGCAAAGAGCTGGGCATCCGCACCATCTTCAACATCCTGGGGCCATTGACCAACCCTGCTGGCGCGCCGAACATTTTGATGGGCGTTTTCCATTCCGATCTGGTGGGTATTCAGGTGAGGGCCTTGCAGCGCTTGGGCGCCGAACATGCCGTGGTGGTCTATGGCCGCGACGGCATGGATGAGATCAGCCTGGGGGCTTCCACTTTGGTGGGGGAGCTCAAGAATGGCCAGATCACCGAGTATGAAATCCATCCGGAAGACTTTGGCTTGCCCATGGCCAGCAATCGGGCGCTCAGGGTCGAAACGCCAGAGCAGTCTTTGGCGGTGTTGCGTGGCGTGCTCGACAACCAGCCAGGCGCTGCGCGGGACATCGTGATGCTCAATGCTGGTGCGGCTCTGTACGCGGCCAATGTGGCGACCAGCATTTCTGACGGTGTGGAACGCGCCCGTGTGGCCATCGAGTCCGGCGCTGCCAAGGCCAGGCTGGCGCAGTTTGTGGCCTTCAGTCAGGCTGCAGCCTGATGTGGCGAGATGAAGGCGTCTGGATTGCCTTGGGCGTCTCAGCTTTGTTTGTGGTGGTGGGCGTGCTCATGCACCGCGTCTTTGTTCGTATTTTGAAAACCGGCGCACAAGCGTCTGATCGGGAAAAACAGCATGAGTGACATCCTCAACAAAATCGTTGCGGTCAAACGTGAAGAGGTCGCTGCCGCCTTGGGCAAGAAGTCTTTGGCCGCCATGCGCGCCGATGCCGAAAGCCGTGTGCTGACCCGGGATTTTGAGGGTGCAATGCGCGCCAAAATCGCCGCAGGTCGCGCCGCCGTGATCGCCGAGATCAAAAAGGCCAGCCCCTCCAAAGGGGTGTTGCGTGCCGATTTCATTCCTGCAGACATTGCGCAAAGTTATGCAGAGCATGGTGCGGCCTGTTTGTCGGTCTTGACAGACAAACAGTTCTTCCAAGGCAGTGTGGACTACCTCAAGCAGGCCCGTGCCAGCTGCGACTTGCCGGTGTTGCGCAAGGACTTCATGGTGGATGCGTATCAGGTCTATGAGGCCCGGGCCATGGGGGCGGATGCCATCTTGCTGATTGCGGCCTGTCTGGACGATGCCCAAATGGCCGATCTGGAAGCGATTGCGCGCAGTCTGGACATGGCGGTGCTGGTGGAGGTGCACGACCGCGCCGAGCTGGACCGTGCTTTGAAGTTGAAGACCCGTCTGGTGGGGATCAACAACCGCAATCTGCGCACTTTTGAGGTGACGCTGCAAACCACGCTCGACATGTTGCCCGATGTGCCCAAGGACTGTTTGCTGGTCACCGAAAGCGGCATTTTGAATGCGGCCGACGTGAAACGCATGCGTGACGCCCATGTTCACGCCTTCCTGGTGGGGGAGGCTTTCATGCGTGCAGCCGATCCTGGTGAGGCTTTGGCCAAATTGTTTGCGTGAAATGGTGTCGCAGCAGGGCTTGCCATTTGATGACGACATGCCGGTGGCCGGGCGTTTGACGGCCTGGCCGCCCGTGTTGACGGGCTTGGATCCTGCGTGGCGGTCCCTGGTGGCCGATTTTCTGGTCTCGGAAGTGGGGCGGAGTCTGTCGCTCAGATTGACTGAGCGACTCGCCTCGGGTGCGGTCGTGTACCCGCCGGAGCCGTTTCGTGCGCTGGCATTGACGCCTTTGGCCCAGGTTCGCGTGGTGATCCTGGGGCAAGACCCCTATCACGGGCCGGGTCAGGCTGAAGGTTTGTCATTTTCGGTGCCCGCAGGCGTGCGCTTGCCGCCAAGTTTGCGCAACATCTTCAAGGAGTTGCAGCAAAGCCTTGGTATCGTTACGCCATCGCATGGCTCCTTGGTGCATTGGGCCCGCCAGGGCGTGCTTTTGCTCAACACCTGTTTGACGGTGGAAGACGGTCAGCCTGCGAGCCATGCCCGTTGGGGGTGGGAGGTGTTGACGGATGCTTTGGTGCGTGCGGTAGCTCAAAATGGCCAAGCGCTTGTGTTCATGTTGTGGGGTGCGCACGCCCAAGCCAAAAGTGATCTGATCGAAGCCGCCTGCGGTGACTCGCCCCACTTGGTCTTGAGGTCCAACCACCCGTCACCTTTGTCGGCCATGCGCCCACCTGAGCCTTTTTTGGGTTGTGGCCATTTCGCCTTGGCGAATGACTTTTTGTCGCGGCATGCTCAAAAAACGATCGATTGGTAAGAATTTTTGTGGCGGCTTGCAGAAATGAAAGAAAAGATGGCATAATCTGAGACTCGCTTCTGGAGGGGTGCCCGAGTGGCTAAAGGGGGCAGACTGTAAATCTGTTGGCTTACGCCTACACTGGTTCGAATCCAGTCTCCTCCACCAGCAAACTGGCTCATGCCGGTTGACAAGAGAGCAATTGGAAAAGGTTTCCAAGCATTGGCGCCGCAGCCACTCATGCGGTGCAATCAGTGCGGGAGTAGTTCAATGGTAGAACCTTAGCCTTCCAAGCTAATGACACGGGTTCGATTCCCGTTTCCCGCTCCAGTCATCCTGTTGGGTCTGTAAACGATTTTCGCCCTTGTGGCTCAGTGGTAGAGCACTCCCTTGGTAAGGGAGAGGTCGCGGGTCCGATTCCCGCCAAGGGCACCAGTTACGGGGCGTGCAACGCGAGTTGTGCGCCCCTCTGTCTTGGTTGTTGATCATTACTTTTCGGAGTTGAAGAAATGGCAAAAGAGAAATTCGAGCGGACCAAACCGCACGTCAACGTCGGCACCATCGGTCACGTTGACCACGGCAAAACCACGCTGACTGCTGCTATCACCACCGTGCTGGCTGCCAAGTTCGGCGGTGCTGCCAAAGCGTACGACCAGATCGACGCGGCTCCCGAAGAGAAGGCTCGTGGTATCACGATCAACACCGCTCACGTTGAGTACGAAACAGAAAACCGTCACTACGCTCACGTGGACTGCCCTGGCCACGCTGACTACGTGAAGAACATGATCACGGGTGCTGCCCAGATGGACGGCGCTATCCTGGTTTGCTCCGCTGCTGACGGCCCTATGCCCCAGACCCGCGAGCACATCCTGTTGGCTCGTCAAGTGGGCGTGCCTTACATCATCGTGTTCCTGAACAAGTGCGACATGGTGGACGACGCTGAATTGCTGGAACTGGTCGAGATGGAAGTTCGCGAACTCCTGTCCAAGTACGATTTCCCAGGCGACGATACACCGATCGTGCAAGGTTCTGCCAAGCTGGCTCTGGAAGGCGACAAGGGCCCTCTGGGCGAGCAAGCCATCTTCAAGCTGGCCGAAGCTCTGGACACCTACATCCCTACGCCTGACCGCGCAGTGGACGGCGCATTCCTGATG
>Ga0213920_1001881_pt1 | contig 10794 bp, 4 predicted proteins | sample McNCre1117MG_FD_161054 | JGI IMG/M metagenome (GOLD analysis project Ga0213920, IMG submission 161054) | Freshwater microbial communities from McNutts Creek, Athens, Georgia, United States - 11-17 MG | ecosystem: Environmental > Aquatic > Freshwater > Creek | place: USA: Georgia | collected...
CCTGGCTCTATCTTGGCTTTCTCCTCTGGGGTCATTTCTTGCCATTGGGTGGTGGTGTTGCCTTTGTCATCAGTCACAGGCACTTTTTTGTACATCTTGGCTTGATCTAAAAAAGACGCCTTGAACGCCTGATCAGTAAATGCAACAGCCGCCTGGAGTACCAGCATATTGCTAGCCTGCTGCTCCTGCGCTGACTTCTGCAACCCCGCCACATCTGCCTTGGCCAGCGTTCGGTTGGTGTTGGTCGTATCTGTACGCACAGTTTTGCCGTTGCTGTCGGTCAAGCTGGCTTTGCTGGTGTCAGTGGTCTTCGCCCCCACCGTCACGCTGCCTGCACTGATCGCGCTGGTCGTGGTGCTCGCATCACTCTGGCTCGCACTGCCGTTGTTTAGCAGGTTGGCGGCTAGGTCTAGGCTCAAGCCTGCGCCGCCTTGGCCTATGCCCACACTCACACCTACGCTGGTACTGCTAGAGCTGTTGCTGCTGCGGTTGCTTTCTGTGTCAGCGCTGGCAAGGATGTTGACATCTTTGGTAGCGGGAAGATGTATTGCCTCAAACAAAATTAACATAAAAAATCCAAAAATAGGACGATGTAACCGTTCAATAACAATCTGTCCGACTTAGAGAGATGATTTTTCGCGTCACTGGATCGAATGTCACATTCACAACGTACAAAAAAACTTTTTTGCGACAAAGTAGCGTTAGCTTTTCGTTTCCACAGAGACTCGTCAAGTCCTTATTAGCATTTGAGCTGGCCGTTTCACTGCAACTAAACCCTCTTGATTTCAACCCCTCTACGATTCCGTCCACATCTTTGCCAATCGCATGTGGTTCTTCAATCATTTCCGACTTTAAGCCGCTACAGCTTTGAAGAAACAGTGAAATAAAAAAAATAAACAATGTGTTTTTCATAAAAGGCAATGCGACTAAAAGCAGTTACTTCCTGAAAATTTTCCGAGAGCTACAACCTGTCTTGTCTTGACATCAAACGACACGGGAATTCGATAACTCTCTGGGCACATCAGCGCTTTCTCCTTAATGCTGCAATCGACCCTTCCAACAGCCTCTCCCGTATTGACGTATTTACTCTGATACTCATGACCACAGGTTAATCCTCTTGATTTCAAATTCTCAACAACGCTATCAATAGGTTTTCCAAGCGCTTCTTTTTCGCTAATCACTGCAACTCGCATACCAGTACACCCTTGAAGCGTGGTCATCAAGACCACTATCAACCATAGTTTTTTCATATCAGTCCCCTTGCTTGAACTGATTGAGTTGATCCAAGCGCAAGTTTGGCGTTTGGGGGGCAGGTATCGATGGAACCGCTGGAGTTGTCAACAGCTGATTCATCTGCGCATTGCTATCTTTTTGTACTTGCTCTTGCAGCTTCGTTGCGGGGTCCGCTGATGGTGCAATAGGCACAGGCACATGGCTGTTGTTGTACGTGGTGCTGTCGCTGTTGGATTGGGTCTGCCCACGGCTGGCAGTCAACATCATTTACGCCCACCTGCGCCCTGCAACAGTTGATTCATTTGCGCGTTACTGTCTTTCTGAACTTGGTTTTGAAGTTTTATTGCAGGGTCTATCGAGGGCGCAATCGATATCGATTTAGGACTTGGATTCGGATTCATCGGCTGACTGAAGTCCTCCTTGGATGAGGCGTAGTCAGGCTGACAGATTTTGGCCCTAGGAACGAGTTGACAGAAGGGGCTATTAAGACGATTTGCAACGCTGCGTACCGGGATCACAGCATCAGGACTACATGCAGGAAGGTTTTTCGCGTTCGGGTGATTGCATTCGTTTTTGAATTCGCTATTTGTGATACCTGCGTTTTGCATGCATTTCACTACAAGCATGAATTCGTTAGTCGGCAACCTCGGCAATAAAAAGCCATTTCCTCCAGGCTTGTAAAACTCACGCGCGTCACCTGGCACGTTAGAGCCACACTCTAAAAGTGCCAATCTGATTTCAGACTCACTCTTACCGTTACCCAAATAGTAAGTCCACGACATAGGGGCGACCCTATCCATGTTTGTACACCCACTCAAACCAAGCAATAAGAACGTCAAAGAAATGAAAACACCCCTCATGGTTTTTTACCCCCTACGTCAGAAGGCAGCACAGGCACCAATGGTGGAGCGACATAATCGGCCCCGAAGCGTGATTGCGAACTACATTTGTCGTTACCCGCCCCATAACAGTTATGCACCGTCGCAGCGCCTCCTAGAGTTCTGATTGCTTCTTCAAGTACGCTGCTGCCCTCTGGGATAGTGCCTCCTGTCCCTGCATTGCCGCCGAGGATTCGACCAATAAAGTCATAGTTGTTGGTGGACTGCTTAACTTGACCCTGCCCATTGGTCAACTGGTTCACCGTATTCGCCGCATCCTGTGCGTTGTAGGCCGAGCCAAATAAGTTCACATTCGTCTTGCCACCTGCGCCTCCTTGCTCTTGGACGGCTGTCAATGCATTGCCCACTGTCATGCCGCCACGGCTATGGCCATCTAGCGTAATGTCACCACCAGTTTGTTTTATTAAATCCACGTTTTGTTGCGTGGCGTTGGTCAAGCCCGTTGTGCCGTTTTCTAAAAACTTCTGATACCCCGCGACTAGTAACTCAGCTACTAAAGTGTTTGCCTGCGGGAAGTGAACCAGATAATCAGCCGCACCAGAGCTGTTTTGTGTGGCTAAGTCTTGTGCCGCTTTTGGATCATTGGGACCCCCGTTAAAAATACCGTTGTTGGCAATGCGCGAGCCTGGCTCTATCTTGGCTTTCTCCTCTGGGGTCATTTCTTGCCATTGGGTGGTGGTGTTGCCTTTGTCATCAGTCACAGGCACTTTTTTGTACATCTTGGCTTGATCTAAAAAAGACGCCTTGAACGTCTGATCGGTAAATGCCACAGCGGTCTGGAGGACCAGCATATTCCCCGCCTGCTGCTCCTGCGCTGACTTCTGCAACCCTGCTATATCTGCCTTGGCTAATGTTCGGTTGGTGTTGGTCGTATCTGTACTCACAGTTTTTCCGTTGCTGTCGGTCAAGCTGGCTTTGCTGATGTCAGTCGTCTTCGCCCCCACCGTCACGCTGCCTGCGCTGATCGCGCTGGTCGTGGTGCTGGCATCACTCTGGTTCGCACTGCCGTTGTTCAGCAGGTTGCCTGCCACCGCTTTGCCCATCGCGTATTTGCCATCCATCATGTTTGTGCCCACGCTCACGCCAGTGCTGCTGGCACTGGCGCTCATGCTGTTGCTGATGTCGCTGGTGGTCAGCGTGTTGGTGGTGAGGCTGTTTTTTCCATCCTGAGTTGCTTTGTCAGAGCTGGCGATGGTGGCACCTTTGAGGTCGGTGTTGCCTTTGACGTTGACTTGGAAACCACCATCCCCAGCTTGGATGCCACTTTGCTCGTTCACACTTGCGTAGTTGCTATTGCTGTTTTGTTTGCTCTGGCTAAAACTGGCACTGCCGCCTGTGCCCACGATGGGAATGCTCAGCGCAATGCCTGTGGTTTTTTGGCTGGCTTCGCTCACGGCAATGTCCTGCAGGCTTTGCACGTTCAAGTTGCCTCCCACATCAGCAGTGACTTGGGTTGCTTTGATGTTGCCGCCCACCACGTTGGTGTCGGCACCGCTGGTGATGTTCACCGCGTTGCCTGCACTCACATGGCTGTTGTTGTAGGTGGTGCTGTCGCTGTTGGCTTGGCCTTTACCACGACTTGCGGCAAGGTCTAGGCTCAAGCCTGCACCGCCTGAACCAATGCCCACACTCACACCCACGCTGGTGCTGCTAGAGCTGTTGCTGCTGCGGTTGCTCTCAGTGTCGGCGCTGGCAAGGATGTTGACATCTTTGGTGGCGCTTAAAGACACGTCTTTGGCGGCAGACACATTGCTGCCTTGCACTGTCAAGTTACCTTCCGTCTCGCCTTGGCCTGTGGCTTTGATGCTCACGTTGCCACCGGCCTTCACGGTAGAGCCTGCGGCTGTGTCACTGGTGGTGGTGCTGTTGCTTTGGCTCTTGCTGGTGCCAATGCTCACGCTCACCTTTATGCCGCTTGATGCTGCTGCACCTGGAGCGGCTGTGCCATCTGCATTAGTGCCACCCATCACCCCGTTTTTGTCATACGCGTTTTGAGTGGCCACACCTTGCTCGTATGCGTCTGAGGTTTTGGCATACGCAATGAGTGCATTGAGGTTTCTGTTGCGGTTGCTGCTACTGTCTTTGGCGGCCTCTACAGCTTGGGTAGCAGCTTGCACGCTGTCGATGATGCCGCCTTTTAAGCCCACAGAAATAGTGGTTTGCTCAAACTTTTGTTCTGTGCTTTGTTTGCTAGTTTCCCTCGCTTCTTGAATGTCTACAGTCTTGGCGGTGATGTTGATGTCGCCTGTTGGTGTGAGCACATCACTGCCCACTTGCTTGTATTGGTTGCCTGCTGTGATGTTGACGTTGCCACCTACGCTGCCCACCGTACTTGCCGCAGCTGTGGTGCTGTTGCTTTGGTTGTCATCACTTTGTTTGGTTTTGCTGTAGCTCACCCCGATCGGATTGGTTCCAAGGCTCGAAATACTAAAGCCAGACTTAGTCTCTTGGCTGTAGCTGCTTTGCTGGCTGGTGTTCGTCGCTGCCTCGATGTTCACATTGCCACCTGCTGTGAGCGTGGTTCCGCTATCACTCACAACATTAGAGCCTTTAACATTGATGTCTTTGGTGTTGGCCGCAATGTCTACCGTGCCTCCCCCAAAGTTACTGGCCACCGCCGTGCTGGTGTTGCTGACATTGCGTGTCACCAAGGTTGCCCCACCGAAGAAGCCGCCGCCACTGGATGTTTTATGGGCTTCGTCTAGGTTGGTGGTGTTTTCTCCAGCCAAGATGTTGACGCTGCCGCCCGTATTTGCTGTGAGTGCTTGCGTGGCTTGTACATTGGCGGCTGTGGCTGTGAGGTCATTGCCTGCTTTGAGGTTGACATTGCCACCGCCGTTGATGGTGCTGCCCACGGTTTGCGTGTTGCCGTAGTTCAGGTGGTTGTCGGCATCCCAAGTGATGCTGTTTTGCTCACCTGTCTTGACTGAGGCAAGGGTGAAGTTGTTGCCTGCACTCAAACTGGTCGTACCGCTGCCTGTGTTGCTGACCACGCCCGCAACGATGTTCAAGTCTCGGCCTGCACTGGCTACCAATATGCCATTTGCACCACTGACGTACAAACCCGCCACGCGATCAACACCTGTTCTTGAGTTATTCGCAATGCCCGTTTGTGTGGTCGTGGTTTGTGTCGTCGTTTGGATATTCAGGTCTCGCCCTGCGGTTGCACTCAGGCTGTTGACTGCGCTGATGCTGCCACCAATGTTGTTGAGGTCTTGTCGTGCGGCCACACTCACATCGTTGCCGCCAATACGCCCGCCTAGGTTGTTGACGTTTTCGGCTGTGAGGCTCACCACGTTACGCCCAGCGATGGTGCCACTGTTGGTCAAGTCGCCACTGAGATTGATGTTCACGTCTTTGCCTGCCAGCAATGAACCGCTACCATCTAAGTCGCCGGGTTGGACTTTGACGTATACCTGTGGGACAAGAACTTTTTGACTGGAGCCATCAGGCAATGTGACTGTTTGCTCCACCAGCCAAACAATGTCGCTGGTGAGTTGGGCGATTTGCTGAGCAGTGAGTGCAATCCCCGGACGTAAGTTGTATTGCTGACCAAACGTGATGGCACTGGTCATCAAGGCTTTGTATTCTTGTTCGTCGCTGGTGTAGTCGGCCAAGAAGCGGCGACCTGTCAGTTCTGCCACCTGCTCGCGGATGAGCTTTTGTTCATAAAAACCATCTCCCAAACGTTTTTGGGTGACTGTGGGGTCAAGGCTTAAGCTCTGCGTCATGTAGTCGCTGCCTAGCCAAAGTTTTCGGTCAATGAACCGTGTGTCAGTCTCGATCAAATAGGCTGATGTGAGCGAAGGGTTGTTTTTGAACAGGCTGCTGGTGGGCAATGTGGTGTTGGGATGTGCGCCACGCACGGACAGGGCCTGTGTCGCTGCTTGACCTGCGGAAGTAGATGATGAAGTGCTTGCGCCATTTGCTGTGTTGACAGAGACAGCGCCTACTTGTTGGGCTGAAAGGTTAGCCTGAGTAATGTTGCCTGATCTTGCGTCAGCACTTCCCACAGTCCCTAGCGTTTGATTGACTGAACTACCTGTCAAACTAGCGATCTGTGCTCCGCTGTTACTAGATGCGGTGACTTGCGCTACAGAAACTGTGCTCTCGGCAGTGCTGTCGTATGGGGCGGTTTGCCACTCATCATGTGCATGAACGCAATTGATGGAAATTTTTCCGCAAATACCAGAACCTGGCACATGCACCAAGGTATAGATCGTTCCAACGTCACGAATGCTCTTCGTTGCCATAACATCCGTATTGGCCAACGTGGATGAGCCGATGTTCAACGCACCACCTGCCACAATGTGACTGGCATAGTTTGTAGTGTTGGATGAATTCAGATTGATATCACCACCTGCCAGAATTTGTGCGGGGTCGCTGGCCGTTTGATACGGCAGATAGGTGGTACGTGTAAACACCCGATATAAGCCAGAGTTGATGTCTTCTCGAACATCTAACTCTGTCGTCGCCACTCTGATTTCGTAAGTAAAGTGGTCATTGGTGTTGTTAACCGTGGCGCTAGAGAGGCTTAAGTTACGGCCTGCTTCAATCGTTGCACTGTTGTTATTCAACGTTGTCGCTGATCCAGTCGCCTGACGATTTGCGTCTAACGCGCCACCAATAGCCATATCTCCCACGCTATAAATGAGGGCGTGTTCTCGGTTGGTCAATGTGCCACTGATACCTAGGTCTAAACGGTCACGCGCTGCGATGGTGCCTGCTTTGGTCACACCTTCAATGGTTGCGGTGTCGTTCGTGAGGTTGACTGCTGCAACGCTGAGATGGTCGCCATAGATGCGGCCTGTGCCTATGTTGTTGACAGTGTTGGCATTGATCTGCGTATCCGTCCCATCAATCAGACCTCGGTTGGTCAAGGTACTGCTGGCATTGACTTGGGTCGTATTGGCCGAGATTTCGCCTGTGGCGGTGTTGTCAATGTTGTTAGCGGTCAGATTGAGCGTATTGCCTGCTTGCAGTTTGCCGCTGTTGCTCACATTTCCAGAGGTATTGATGGTGGCGTTGCCATTGGCAATGACTTGCCCACTGTTAGCAAAGTCAGCGTTCAACGCGAGGTTTAAGTTGCCTTTGGAGAGAATGCTGCCATCTCCCCCGATGCTGCTGGCGGCAACAACCAAGGATTGCCCAGCCAGCAAGGTGCCATTCGTGTTGGTGATGGCAAGGGTTCTATTGGCTTGCGTTTGCACATCTTGCAAGGTCAAAGTGTTGCCCGCACTCATCAAGCCTGCGCTATTGTTAACTGTGCCCGCACTGGTTACAGTGATGTTGTTATCCGCTCGAATGGCACCGCTGTCGTTGCGCAGTGTCGTGGCAGAAACGCTCACATCCAGCCCTTCTATGCCAAGCCCTGACCCGCTCGTGTTGCTGTTGGTCATCGTTCCTGCACTGAGACTTGTCGTAGCGACGCTGCGAATCAAACCACCTGTGTTGTTGATCGTGCCTGTGCTGCTCCCATGACCTGCGGTAAGCGTGAGGTTGCCCAAGCCCTGAATTTGTCCTGCTTGGTTGCTGATGTTGGCAGCGGTGGCCATGAATGCGCCCTTGCTGCCGATGTAACCTGCGTCGTTGTTCAAGTCACCTGTTGTGAGGGTGGTTGTGCCTTGGGCTGCAATGCCACCTTTGCCATTCAGGGCTGTATTGCTGCTGGTGTAGTTGGCAGCATTGGTATTGGTCAGGGTTTGGCCGTTGGTGTGGATTATCAAATCACTGCCTGTTTGCACCAATCCCCCATTGTTGTTGAATGCGCCTGTTTGCAAGTTGGCGGATTGGCTTGCAGCAATGGTACCGCCCGCATTGTTGAGAGTTTGCGTGTTGGTGTTGATGCCAACGTTGCGCCCGATGATGCTGCCGTAGGGTGTGGTGCTGGTGGCTAAGGCGTTGATGGTGCGTGTGTTGCTTAGACCTGCATTGGTCAGCGCGATGTCTAGAGCCGCTTGAATTTTTCCGCTGTCATTGGTCGTGGCACCTGTGGTTGTGACGCTGAGGGTTTTATCTACAGAGGCTAACGTACCTAACGTGTTGTCCACACTGGCCGCTGTGATCGTGACGTTCCCTTTAGCAGCTACCAGACCTTGCAGGTTAGAGAGTGCGCCTGCATTCTGCGGCGCACCTGCGGCGCTGGTGGTGTTTAGGGTGACAGTCAATTCACCCAAAGCACTAACTTGCCCTTGGTTGTTAATCAACGATTGGGCGGCTACGGTCAAGTTGCCATTGCTGGCCAATGTGCCTGTGGTGTTATCTAGCCCGTGTGTAACAGAAAAAGCCATTGCGCCATTGCCTGTTTGAACAATTTCACCCTCGGTGTTGTTCAGGCTGGTGGCGTTGAGGGTGATGTTTTTAGCGGCAGTGCTGGCTGAACGGTGATCTACTGCTCCGGCATCAATGACCAACGCGTTGTTGCTAACAATTTGCCCTCTTTGGTCGTTCAAGGTGTTGGCCGTGACATGCAAGGTGCCTGTGCCTGCGTGCTGAATCTTGCCATCGGTGTTGGTGAGCGTGTTGGCCGCGACCTCAAGGTTGGCACTGTTGACCGTGAGTGTGCCGCCCGTGTTGTTGAATGTGCTGGTGGGAGATGTCAGGACAATTGAAGTGTTGCCCACGCCCGTTTGTGTAATTTGACCCTGTGTGTTAGTGAGGTTGGCAATATCTAAGTTCAGCTGACCTGCACTGAGTGTGCCGTGGGTGTTGTCCAGCGTTTGATCGTTGTTGGTTTTTGCGGTGATGTCTAAAACGCCTGCCGTTCCTGATGTTGCCACCGTGGCATTGGCGGTATTGACGTTGCCTGAGTTGGCCGTGATAGCAATATTGGCGGCACCTGTTTGACTGACCGATAAGTCAACACTGCTGCCCGTGAGTGCGATATTGCCTGCGGCTAGGGTTTGACCATTGGCGGCAAGACCTTGAGTTGTGGTGACATTCAAACTCCCATTGCCCACCAATGTGCCATCCGTTTTGATGCCTGCACCCACAACGCTTGCTGAGGTACTGCTCAGGCTATTGGCTGTGATGCTGGTATTGCCTTGTGCCGCAATAACGCCACTGTTAGCCACATTGCCTGTTGCGCTAAGTGCTTGATCGTTACTGGCGTAGAGCGTTCCACTGTTGGTGATGTTTCCTTGTGTGGTGATTTGAAGGTTGGCACTGGCTTGCAGTGTGCCTGTGGTTGTGAGCCAACCGTTGTTTTGCAATACCAAGTCGCCCCCCGTGGAGCCAATAGTTCCTGCACTGCGAACGCCCAAGCCTTGCTCGGTGCCAATCAGGTGAATTTTGCCTGCGTACATGCCGCCAATTTGGGCCACGTCTAACGCAAAGCTAGGTACTGAACCTGAGCCTGCAATGGTTGTTGTCACAGGGGTTGTGTTGGCTGCAAGACTTGATGCGTCAATTTGGTTCGCACCTGTGACCACCTTAAGTTCATTGGCCCAAATGCCTGCGTTGACTTGCACTGCGCGGGCCAAAATGGCTGAATAGTCTGTGGTACTGAAGTCTAAACCTTTGCCATTCACCGTGATGTTGCCACTCTGCACACGGTAGCCATCTAAGCTGCCGACATTGATGATAGGTGTGCCTGTGGTGAGCGTGGCTTTGCTGGTGTTGATGAAACCACCACCGTTGACGTTGATGCCCGATGGGTTGGCAATCACCACCTCTGCGCGTTGCCCTGCCACTTCCACATACCCGTTGAGGTAGCTGGGGTTTGATGAATTCACCTCATTCAGAATGACACGGGCACTGCCCGTCGCTAACCACGGATTACCTTGTATCCAGCCACCTTGCTGGGTTTGTACGCTGGTGCGACTGTTGTTCAGGAGGGCACCATTGCTCTGAACATCAAACTGGCTGTAAACGTTGCGAGACACGCCTGCGGCACTGGGTGTTTGAATGTTGACTTGAGGCACACCGTTGGCGGTTTGCAAGACAGTCGGCTGTTGATTGCCCGGCGCATTACGGTAAGCCACCACTTGTGCGTGAGCGTTGGGTGTAGGCAAAGCCCAAAGTACAGCACCTAGCGCACACAACACTGCAAAACTGAGAACGCTGATAGCCACCGTCGCGTAGTCTGCTGTTGCTGGATGACTTGAAGTCACAGCTTCGCCCCTAGAGCCCTTGCCCTGCGAAGATGAGGTCTCTGCCACAGCCATGAGCTGCCCACGTCGTTTGTTAAAAATGATGCGGAATAAATTCTTGTTCATAGCGTCAACCCCTTGCTGTCAATATCTAAAACTCAATTCAATGGTGAACACGGATGTCGTCCACCATTGATAAAACTCACAAAAATCAGAAGCGCGTACCAACAGAGACGGTAAAGCCTTTGGTTGTGACACTGTCTTGCTTGCCGTAGCTCATGTAGTCCACTTGGCTGTAGACATCTTTAGTGAATTGCGTTTGCATACCAATGCCGTAAGACAGTTTGGTTTTGGAGAAGCTTGAGCCTTCATCTTCGTACTTGGTATGAAGTGCGCCAACACGAGCAAAAACTTCTACATCCTGAGCGATCTCAAATTTGGGTTTCAAGTAAGCACCAAACAAACTCGCTTTGCCTGTGTACTTCGTGCCACTAACGACGGCTGAATCCTTCGAGGCAGTGAAGGCGTAAGTACCTTCTACGGCCAAACCCTTGTTGATTTCTTTACCCACG
>Ga0213920_1001882_pt1 | contig 10781 bp, 6 predicted proteins | sample McNCre1117MG_FD_161054 | JGI IMG/M metagenome (GOLD analysis project Ga0213920, IMG submission 161054) | Freshwater microbial communities from McNutts Creek, Athens, Georgia, United States - 11-17 MG | ecosystem: Environmental > Aquatic > Freshwater > Creek | place: USA: Georgia | collected...
AAGACGTGGGAATCCTACGCAACATCGGTCAACCAGAAGTGAGCATCGTGCTGGATGAGGAGAAAATGGCCATCTATGGAGTGACGAAAGCGGATGCCCAGGCTGTCATCGAAATGGCCATAGGTGGTAAAACTGCTACCTCAAAATACGAAGGCGAAAAGCGATTTGATATTCGGTTACGTTATGCGGGTGAATACCGCAAAACGGAAGAAGATATCATGCGATTGATGATTCCGACGATTAAGGGAACAAAGATTCCGTTAAAAGAGATTGCAGATTTAGAGAAGACAACCGGCCCGGCGTTTATTTACCGGGATAACACAAAACGTTTTATTGGGGTGAAATTTTCGGTCCGTGATCGTGACCTCGGCGGAACCATTGCAGAGGCACAAGACAAGGTAAAAAACAATGTCAAATTGCCGGATGGCTATACCGTAGGTTGGGCGGGAGAATTTGAGAACCAAGTGCGGGCCACTACGCGATTAGGCCAGGTGGTACCGATCAGTTTATTGTTAATTTTTGTGCTCTTATTTATTCTTTTTGGGAATGCGAAAGATGCGGGTTATGTGTTAATTAACGTGCCTTTTGCGTTAATTGGGGGAATTTTTGCCCTGCATTTTACGGGGATGAATTTCGGGATTTCGGCAGGAGTTGGATTCATCGCTTTGTTTGGTATTTGTGTCCAAAACGGAGTGATTTTGATCTCAGAAATTCATCATCAATCGACTGTTGAACCAGATTTAGCGACGGCGATTTTCAATGCCGTTAAACTGCGGACGCGTCCGGTAATCATGACAGCGATGATGGCTGCGATTGGTTTATTGCCGGCTGCGATTAGTACGGGAATTGGATCTGAAAGCCAAAAACCACTCGCCATCGTCATCATTGGTGGGCTCGTAACAGCCACGCTGTTTATCCTATTAGTTTTCCCTTTAATCTATCACGGGGCCTTGAAAAAGCGTTTAGCCCGTTAATTTTTTTGTCTCTATAGAATCGCCATTGGTCTCAAATCGAGATTCCAATGGCGATTTGTTTCGAATTTTATCAACATGAATAAATCAATCTTATTTTTTCTGCTTTGCGGATTCCACGCTTTTTCTCAAAGTTCCATTCAATCTCGGATTGTGGATAAAAACGCTCCGGTGGAATTTGTTAACGTACTCTTGTACAGTGCGTCGGATTCCGTGAAGATTTTGAAATACGCAACCACTGACAGTGCTGGGGTTTTTAAATTAGCGGATTTAGGGGCTGGAAAATATATCTTGAAAACACAGATGATGGGCTTTGTTTCCGCTAAAATTCCGGTGTCATTAACAGCTTCTCAGACAGTGCAGTTAGATGACATTTTGCTTCAAACGGATAGCAAGATGTTAGCCTCGGTGGAAGTGCTCTCACAAAAGGAATTAGTCCAAAAAACGACGCAAGGTTTCATCGTGAAAGCCAAAGATAATTTAACGCAAGCCGGTGGTTCGGCTACGGATTTATTGAAGAGTATTCCAACCGTGGTGGTAGATGCAGAAGGTTCGATTACCGTGCGCGGAAAGGGACCGCTTATTTTAATCAATGGTCGAACTTCCGGGATTTCATCAACTGATTTAATTCCGGCGAGTAGTGTAGAAAGTGTGGAGATTATCAACAATCCATCCGCGCAATACGATGCAGATTCGGAAGGCGGGATCATCAATATTACCTTGAAAAAGGCAGCGAAAAGCGGCACGAATGTGACGGCTTCTGTGGGGGGTGGTTTTGGGGCGAAAGGCCGCGGAAGTGCTGCCTTTAGTATGAATCGCTCCGCAGGAAAATGGAATGTAGGGCTTTCCTATGATATGCGTATCTCCGAAAGAACCCGAAAGGCGAATACAACGCGGACGAGTTTTGATCAGCCGTTGAATTATTTATTACTCCAAAACAGAAACGATAACCGAACCGAAACAACGCAGAACCTCAAGTTCAATGTAGACTATGCGGCATCGGCGCAGGACCTGTTCAATTTCGAGGTATTATCGAACTTCGAAGGACAGGATAACGACGAGGTTTTGGGATCCCAATTCTCCACTAAATTAGGCGCATTTAACTCGCGTAATATTCGTGAATCCATCGAATTAGAGAAAGGATTAGCCGTGGAATTTGCAGGGACTTACAAGCATTTATTTGCTGATAAAAAGGAGAAATTAATTATCAATGCGAGCACCTCCATCGGTCGCGATAACCAAGATACGGACATCAATACGAAGTCTTTGTCTGAGAGTGGAACGGCCTATGGATCTACGTTTTTGCAGCGTACTTATAGCTATGCGAAGCCACAAACGACTAATTTTAAACTGGATTACGCAAAACCTATTTCCTCCACAACCACTCTTGAAACCGGGTATAAAGGAATTTACAGAGCGAACAATATCGACTTCCAAAACCAAACGTTTATCGGTTCTGGCTATGTAAAAAATCCTGCCGTGAGTAATATTTTTGACTTCAAAGAGCAAATTCATGCGGCCTATGTGCAGATCAAATCGGAACCGTCCGCTTCCTTCAAATACGATATCGGTTTGCGCGCGGAGAAAGTACTGAATGAGGGGACCTCGATTTCGAATTCGTCTATTTCATTTCAGCGCGACTATTTCAACCTATTCCCCACAGCGAATTTTGCCTATTTCGTGAACAAATCAGATTTCTTGAAATTCAGTTATAGCCGCCGCATTAACCGCCCCGGTTTAGGGGAGTTAAATCCAATGATTGACATCACCGATTCCTTGAATCAGCACGGCGGAAATCCGTATTTGAAGCCAGAATTAGTGAATGCGTTCGAGGTAGGATACAACAAGGAGGGAGAGGGCTGGAGTTTATCTAGCAGCGCCTTTTATCGTCTATCGAATAACATGATTCGTACCTATATTGATTTGAAGCCGAATGGTGTAGCCATAACGACGCCACAAAACTTTGGCAATGCGACGACTTACGGTGTAGAAGAAATTTTGGATTGGTTTCCGGCTAAATTTTGGAGTGTGAATACGAGCCTCTCGCTTTTTGACCAAAAGATTGATGGCAATGTCGTGAGCACGGATGTGGCAAATGAAGTGGTGAGTTGGTATGGTAAAATGATTCACAATTTTACGCTTTCGAAGCAATCTAAATTGCAGATCATTGGAGCCTATAACGCGCCCACAGCGATGGCTCAAGGGACGAGAATGGCCGTCTATAATGTGGATTTAGGCTTCCAGACTAAGATTCTAAAAGGCAAGGGTGGCTTAGGAATCGTAATCAGCGACGTCTTTAATATGCAAAGCAGCGGATGGGACCTTTCGGCGGCTAATTTTGCATTAAACAGAAAGATGAAAGTAGATACGCGTGCGGTATTCGTCACGTTCGCTTATTCTTTTGCGAACATATTCAAGGAATCATTATTGGATAATTTATTCTCGAATAACTAGATAAATTTACGTCCGATTCCGAACAAAATGGTGTTCGCTAATACCGCACAACCTACAATGAGGATGGCCATAGTAAAGGGTGTTCCATCAAATAACAATCCCACTAAAACGGAGCAAACCGCTCCCCAAGCCATTTGAATAGACCCCAGCATCGCGGAAGCTGTACCGGCACCGCGGTGAAAAGGACGCAAGGCAAGCGTCGCCACGTTAGGGAAATTGAAACCTTGGCAACCCATTATTAAGAACAATAAGCCGATATTCAATTCCATCGTTAGTAGATCTAACTTCGCTAAAACGGACAATAGAATGCCCAAAATTAATTGTGTAGGCAAGGTCACTTTCAAGATCTGTAAGCTCGAATACTTTTTTAATACCACCCGATTCAATTGACTAGCAGAGATAATCCCAGACGCCACAATCGCAAAAATGAAACCAAATTTGGACTCATCTACCTGATAATACGTCAAGAAGGTCAAAGGCGCTCCCCCTACAAAGGTGAAAATACTGCCGGCGCCGATAGCACCCGTAAAGGCGAAAACTAAATATTCCTTTTCTTTAAATAGGGCCTTGTAAGCCTTCAAGATGGTCGTGATTCGGAATGGGCCGCCATGTTCGCGATTCGTCTTTTCGGGTAACCATGTTTTGATCAAGAAGATGATCACTAATAAGATAAAAGCCAGGACTAAAAAGATCGCTTTCCAGCTCGCAGTCACTAATAATAAACTCCCCAAAGACGGGGCTAAAATAGGGGAAACCCCTAAAATCAAAATCATCAAGGACATGATTTTAGGCCGTTCTGCTTCCTCAAAAGTCTCCCGAATTACCGCATTAGGCGCCACCATGCCCACACTTCCACCCAGCGCTTGGAACAAGCGGAAAACCACTAACATTTCTACGGAAGTCGAAAAGGCACAGGCAATAGAGCTCAACACATAAATCGATAAACCGATGTATAGGACATTTTTCCGACCAAAATGATCTAAGAGCGGACCGCTAATTAATTGTCCCACACAAATCCCAAAAAAGAAACTAGACAGCGTGTAACCCATCTCCTCTTGCGAGCAGTTCAGCGCTAAAGCGATATTTTTGAATGCCGGCAAATACATGTCGATGGACAAAGGTCCAATCGCTGACAAGATTCCGAGTATTAAGATGATTTTTGTGCGGTTCGCAGAATGAGGCATTACAGAAGGGGTATTTTTAGAAGACGCAAAGGTACGCCCAATAATCCTAAATTAATACCCCTGCACTTGCTTGCAAAGCATAAATCGTTTTGAATAAGTAGGCCTTTAGTTCGGTTAATTTCTCTGCCGCTTCCATCGCTTTTGTTTCGCGACTGTTAATTAAGAACAGAGAAGATTCCCCTTGTGCGAAACGGGTTTCTTCTGCTTTTACGAGAGCTTGGTAGTTTGTTAAAGCCTTTTCCTGGGTCTGAATCTGCTTTTTCAAGCTTTCCACCTGGTTAGCGTAGGAACTGACTTTGACTTGAATCTGTTGCTTTTTCTGCGCTAGATTAAGCGACTCTTCTTGAATTTTTAGTTTAGCTATTGCATAGTCTGCGCGGCCTTTTGATAGGCGAAGAGGCATTTCAAATTTGATCCCGTATTGGTAATTATTCTCAAACAGGGGCCTTGCCTCGAGGCTAGGCGTGAGGCCTTTGGACAAGGCATTATAGCTGACATCGAGTTTAGGCAAGAGGCTTTGGAACTTTAATTTCTTCTCTACTCGCAAGCCCTCGATTTTGTATTGATACGCACTTAAATCGGGATGGTTTGCGTAAGCTTTCTCTAAAAGAGAGCTAAGGTTTAGATCAAAGTCTGCGATCCAGGCCATTTCATTTTTCACTTCTGCGGGCTGCACTTGCATAGGCAATTCCATCGGTGTATTATTCTCTTGCCACAAATAGACCGAAAGGGAAAGTCGTGCATTTTCTCTTTCTAGCCATTTTGCTTGGTACAGGTTGTCAAAATACTGTAGCTGTGTCGTGGCTTCCAAGGTGTCGACCGCAGGCCGCTCGCCTAATTCCACGCTGCGTTTCACGAATGAAACACGGGCAGTGGCGATCTGTAAGTTTTGGTCCACAATTTTCAAAACGCGTACGCTTTTCACCCAATTCCAATACGCCGCCATCGCCTCCGAAAACAGCTCATTTAGCACACTACGTTGCTGCTGCAAAGCCATCTTGTTCATCAATTTTGCCTGTTGTAAACTCGCCCTGCGTTGATCCATGAAAAGATTTTTTGCTAAGGGAACGCTGATGCCCAGGTAGCTGGTTTCTCCTAAAGTCTGGTTCGGATTTAGGCGCGAGCCACCTAGGTTTTCCATTCCAGAACTAAGCTCGATTCCGTACCAGGTAGGAATGTTTATTTCCGGCGCATGGTATTCATAATAGTTCTTTCCGTCAAAGGTTTTTTGCGTACTATAATGACTCAACACGGGATCAAATCCGCCGCGCGCTTGTAAAATTTGCGCCTCCGATTTCTGCACACCGATGCTCGCCTGTTTCGCAAGTGGGTGGTAGGTTTGCACGATTTTCAAAAACGCTTCAGGGTATAAAACGGGCGTTTGAGCAAAGCTGGCAAAGCTGAGAAACAAGAAAACAAGTAGACTATTTTTCATCCTTTTTTACCGTATAAAAATCGGCTGGGAAGCCATTAATATTTCGCCATAATTCATACCAAAGGGGCACGTCATTTAATAGCGCAATTCCTTGCGCACCGGCGCCCATTTTAATTTGTTTAGGCCACTTTTTCTCTTTCGGATTTTCCACGACGATCACGCGGAACATCCCTTTCTCATCGATGTTATTTTCCACGGCGCGTACCTTTCCGGCAAATGTTCCAAAGCTCTGATCCGGCCAACCTCCCGCGAATACAATCGCCGGGAAACCGTCAAAAATAAACCGCACATCTTGCCCCGGCGAAACTAGGGGCAAATCCACCGGTCGCACATACATTTCCACGGCATAGTGTGTATTTTGTGGAACGATAGTTAATAGCTCTTCCCCATCTTTCAGAATTTCCCCTATACCCGCCTTTTTCGCATTAATCACCTGCCCACTTTGTGGCGCTAAGATGTAATACATGCCGTCTCGAATGGTATAACTCGCCACTTGGTTTTCCAGTTTTGCGACGTCCCCTTTTCCGGTTTCGATCATGCCTAAACTTTGGAATTTTTCTCCCTCCGCTTTGTTCATCTTCTCGCTGTATTCTTGGTCCACTCCACGCAACTCAATTTTCGTGTTTTGAATCTCTTGTAGGGTCTGATTTACTTTGTTTTCAGCGGTGGTTTTTTTCGCTAATGCATTCTGCATGGACGCATTGCGTTGCTGAAATTGTGTCTGTGAAATCAATCCTTCTTTGAACATTTTTTGGTTCCGTTCGAACTGGTCTTTCACTAAATTATATTCATTAGACGCTGCCTCAAATTCTGCTTTTTCCCCCGTTAACTTTTGCTGTAATGCCGTTATTTTGTTCGTTAATTGATCCTGCTTTAAGGTTTTGGAAGATCGTAAATTAGCGATCTGATCTTCGGTGGCTTTTACCTTTTGCTCGTAAAAAGACACCGTCCCTTTCTTCGCATCTAGTTGCTCCTGGGTTCTGGAAATTAGTTTGGGATCTAAGTACTCAGCTTTGATCTCGGAGATTTTCGCGAGCGTATCCCCTTGCTCCACGAAGTCGCCCTCTTTTACCCACCAACGGCTGATTTTTCCAGCGATGGGGCTGTAGATCTTTTGGGGCTTTTGCTCTTGGTAAAGACTGGTGATTTGCCCCTTAGAACGAATATTTTGCGTCCAAGGCAGGAAAAGCACACCCACTAAAATGAGGCCTAATCCGATTAGCCAAGGCTTAGTCGCTGGCCCTTTATCGCGTAGATAAACCTGATTAAATGACTTAAACTTTTCCATTTTTGATCACTAATTTATGTTCAAAACCAGCGGAATCATTCGTTGAAATGATCACCGTCGTGTTTGATTTGTGTAACAAATAAGCGCGTAGTTTTTCCGCTAATTCTGCCTCTAAACCATTCCACGGATTCTCTAATAACAGGAGGCGTTTATCTCCACAAAGTGCGCGAAGTAATAAGATTTTTTTTACGATGGTTTGCGGTGTTTTTTTGCCTATGGGTTCGATGTAGGAATCAAAGCCCAGCGGAAAATGATTTAGGAAATCTGCCACACCGATTTCTTTGGCTGTTTCCAAAATCAGGGATGGCGTAATCTCCGCTTTCCCTAAGCTGATGTTTTCATAAACGGTCCCTCCAAAAATCTCCTGATCTTGTAATAAGATTCCCGTGTGCTTGCGCAGATTCGCTAAGCTATAGTTTTTGATGGGAACCTTATTTAGTAATAAAGTACCTCTAAAATCGATATAATTACCCGTTAGAATGCGCATAAACAACGACTTCCCAGAGCCTTCTGGTCCCACGATTTGGATTTTTTCACCTGACTCGATGTGTAAATTAATGGAATCTAAGACTGGTTTTCCCGACTCAAACTCGAAGCTAAAATGCTGCATATCGATTTCAATACCCTTCGTCGTATCTAGCACTAAATCTCCACTTTTTTCCATTGGGCTATCCGTTACACTACCTAATTTTTCCAAACCGGTAATCACATCGTAAGCGCTGTCCAAGCTAATAATAAGTTTTTCGACCGCTCCTATCACTAACATGATGACGATTTCAGCCGCCACGAATTCCCCTACGTTTAATTGCTGGTTGATTAACAAATAGGAACCTAAAGTCAGCATCAACGTTGTGAGGGCAATCTTGAAAAAGAGGAGTGATTTGTATTGAAAGAGGAGCACGTGAAAATGATTTGTCCTGGCGCCTAAATACCCGCTTACATTTTGATCGGTTCTCCGCAAATTCAAATCAGAACCTTGGCTAAATTTAAAGGTCTTGATGGTCCGTGCCATCTCCCCAAAAAAACCCGCCACCGCATATTTATAATTCGATTCTTCGATACTCGTTTCGATCCCTTTTTGGGACGTATAAAACAAAATCAATACTAACAATAGAAGTAAAATAACCCCTAAAATAATGAATAGCGGATGGTATAGCGATAAGAGGATAATGCCAAAAACAATCTGCACCGTCGCCACGGGAATATCTAACAGCAGTTTTGCGAAGCCTTTTTGAATATTCAAGGTATCAAAAAACCGATTAACCTTTTCCGGGATAAAGTATTTATCCATCTGCTTTAAATCTAACCGCGGAATTTTATCTGCAAAAGTATAGGCATACTGCGCAAAGATTTTCTGCTGAATCGACTCGATGATTTTCATCTGATTGATTTGGAATAAACCCATCAGAAAAACCCCTAACACGACTAAAAAGATCAGCACATAAATCGACGTCACCATGGTGGCGCCCATCACTAATCCGATAATGGTTTGGACACCTAGGGGTAAACTAAGATTCACAATACCACCCAAAATCGAAAACAAGTAAATCGACGTGACCTCCTTTTTATGATCCTGAATCAGGGCTTGCACTCGCTTCCATGGACTAATCTGTTGCATAACAATTCGTTTTCTGAAGCAAAACTATACATACTTTTTTAAATAATAGTAATACTATCATTAATAATTGTTAAAATATTTTTTGTGTTAGTATTTCTATCGTTAACTTTGCCTTGTTCAAAAAAGTAAACCAATGGATTATTCACTCAGCTTCAAAGTCAACGAAAAGATCTATGTACGGGATCCAGAAAGTACGGATTTAGGCAAGCAGATCGTCAAAAATGCGATTGACCTGATTCATACGCTAGGTTTCGAGCATTTTACGTTCAAGAAATTAGCCAAAGAAATGAATACGACGGAGGCGTCGATTTATCGTTATTTTGAGAATAAACACCGGATGTTATTGTATATCCTGAATTGGTATTGGTCCTTTATGGAATATTTGGTGGTGTTTCAGTTGCAACCTTTGGCAAACTCCAAAGCAAAACTAGAGCGTCTGATCGAATTATTGACGCATCCTTTGGCTGAAAGTGAGGGGCAGACCGATTACAATAAAAACTATTTACATCAAATAGTCATCACGGAAAGCAGTAAAGTGTATTTAGTGAAAGAAGTGAATGAGATCAATAAAGATGCAGTTTTTAAGCCTTATAAGGATCTTTGTGCGCGCATTTCTGAATTGATTCAAGCGCAGAATCCAGCTTACGAATTCCCGCATTCCCTCAGCAGTACCTTAATTGAAACGGCACATTCCCAGCTCTTTTTTAGCCAGCACCTGCCTAAATTGACAGATGCCGGCAAGAAGCACAAGACGGAATTTGTCGCGCGCTATTTGAAAGATTTATTATTCAAGTCGTTAAGCTAGTCGTCTACTGCCCACTGCCCACTGAAAACTGTTTCGTTCTCCCATCCTGAATCACCCCTTTCCAGTTCATCCCAAAACCGAAGTCATAGCGATGTCCCTCGGAATCCACATGGCATTCCATGTCGAAAGGCACGTCCTCTTTTTGCTTTTCTACTACGCTCATATTGGCTGGCATTTGCATCGGTAATAAGGCTTGTGGTTCCGCTTTACCGGCTAAAATTTCTAAGATTGCTTGGTCTTGTACCCCAAAACTCGCTAAGATTGCATCCGCTTTTCCTTCGAATTCGGCGAATACCATCGGGTTCGAAACGTTAACGGAAACGATCACGGGCTTGCCGTTCATTTTCGCTTTGGTTTCTTCGATTAATTGGATGTCCGTCACGTTGCGTGATTTTACCGTTTTCCCTTTATAGCTTCTGTTCGTGAAGTTTTCCAAAGGATCTCCACCCGCGATACTCACTTCACGCGCATCGTTTGCGGTGTAATCATTGTATTGAAGTGAGATAGGGAGGTAACCGTTACCGCCTTTGGCTACGTCTTCTTTGTCGTAACCGATACCACTTTTCGGATTCTCTATACACACTAAAGCGATGTCCGCTTTCGATGCGTCGTCCGTCACATTAAAGTATTTTTGAACTAGCGCCATGTTGATAGGGAAGTCGTTCGAAGCAGGAATTGGGAAACCTAAAAAGTGACGTGAGGCAGCTACGAAACGTTTCGGGATGTACAAGGTTTTCTTCTCTTTAATAGGCAATACATTCGCCTTGTTTTTCAACAACACAATTGATTGCAATTGCGCTTGGAATCCCGCTTGCATGTATTCGGGTTTACCCACAATCTGTTTCGTTTCGGCCGGATTCACGTAGGGATTTTCGAATAAGCCTACTTGGAAAATATTGCGCAATAAACGCACGGCTGATTGCTCCATGCGGGCACGCATTTTGGCCTCACCATGCTCTTTTACACCCATCGCGTAGGCATCAATGATCGGCTTCATATCGTTATTTCCTCCAAATTGATCTGCTC